>Ga0209919_1000013_pt1 | contig 153530 bp, 153 predicted proteins | sample SalPon2A_C_D2_MG_FD_185721 | JGI IMG/M metagenome (GOLD analysis project Ga0209919, IMG submission 185721) | Soil microbial communities from South San Francisco under conditions of wetland restoration - Salt Pond MetaG R2A_C_D2_MG (SPAdes)... | ecosystem: Environmental > Terrestrial > Soil >... | reverse complement strand
AGAATTGTTCGAGTGATCATCCCCTCTCCCCCCGATCAGGGGGCGAACCTTAGTGCGCAGTTCTCCAGGATGTAAAGGGAATGGGGATGAGGCCACCCATCCGGTTCGGGAGCCAATGGATAATTTCCGGTATGAGAAACATCGCTGATTTGTACTGACAAGGCACCTGTAACTCGAAAATAACTTCGCTCTGCGCGGCTGGCCTCATTGGCCTTCCGTGGCGAATTATGAACGGTTTTCTTCGTCAGCAGGGCCCTGTTTACGCTGTTGCTTTTTGGTCGGGGCGATGCGGCTGGCATTTTTTGCTTTTCTGCGTTTCTCCACATAAGAGCTCTGCTTTTTGTGGTGGCGTGCCTCTTTCTGAATTTTCAGGTAATTTTTATAGTGATCGCGATTGAGCTCACCGCTGGATAGTGCTGCCTGTATGGCGCATTCCGGCTCGTTGTTGTGGGTGCAGTTGTTGAATTTGCATGATAGCGCCAGCTCGATGATATCTTCAAAGCTGGATTCGATACCCTCCTTGACCTCGGCAACAGCCAGTTCACGCATGCCGGGCATATCAACGATCATCGCGCCCTGTTTGAGCAGCAGCAGATGGCGGCGAACCGTGGTGTGCTTCCCCTGGCCTGAATCACTCACGGCCTGTGTTTCAAAACGCTCCTCACCAATCAGCTGGTTCATCAATGTGCTTTTACCCACACCTGAAGAGCCAAGCAGGCAGTATGTCTTTTTCGGCTCCATAAAGCGCCGAAACTCATCCAGGCCCTCACCTGTGACACTACTGATGGCCATGATCTTCAAAGCCATCCCCGCATCGCGAATCGACGCGATCATCCCTTGCAGAGCCTCAGGGCTGATCAGGTCTGTTTTGGTAAACAGCAGTACCGGTGTGATACGGGCTTCATGAATCATCACCAGGAAGCGTTCAAGCTTGGCGAGATGAAAATCGTAATGGCATGACATGACAATCACAGCGACATCAATATTCGAGGCCAGCATCTGAAACTCTTCGTTATAGCCCACCGTCTTGCGCTGTAGCAGTGTTTTCCTTGGCAGGATGGCGTGGATACTGGCAAAACCCTCAGCGTGACTGGAATCCGAGTCATGATGTTCAAGGCAGACCCAATCGCCAACACAAGGGAACCGGGCAACAGATTCAGCGGCATAGAAAAACTTGCCCAGCAGTTCGGCAGAAGATTCGCCGCTGCCGTCATGTACCACAATGCGACCCCGGTCGATGGCAACCACGCGAGCCAGGCTCTGCTTTGGGCCACACAGCCCACGCGCATGGCCTTCAAACCAGCTATCTAAGCCCAGCTCACTTAATCCCATTGTTATCCAGAGAAATTCCGCGAAATTCCAGAAAGAAATTTCGGGGGCACAAGACTTAGTTCTTCGCCTTCAACTTCAGGGCGGCGAAGACTTCATCGGCGTGGAAGGATGAACGCACCAGCGGGCCGGAGGCAACCATGCCGAAGCCTTTTTTCTCGGCCAGGTATTTCAGATCATCGAATTCTTCCGGGCTCCAGTATTTCATCACCGGATGATGTTTCTCGCTCGGGCGCAGATACTGGCCGATGGTCAGGATATCCACACCTGCTTCCCTGAGATCATCCATCACCTGCAGGATTTCATCCCGCTCCTCACCAAGGCCGACCATAATGCCGGATTTGGTAACGACCGTCGGATCAAGCTCCTTGGCACGTTGTAAAAGTCTCAATGACGTGAAATAGCGGGCACCCGGTCGCACCGAACGATACAGGCGCGGCACGGTTTCCAGGTTATGATTAAAGATATCAGGCTTCGCATCCATGATCGTGTTCAGGCAGGAATCAGGCTTGCGCTGGAAATCGGGGGTGAGAATTTCGATCGTCACCTCAGGCTGGCGCGCTTTGAGCTCGCGGATGACCTCGGCATAGTGCCCGGCACCGCCATCCTTGAGATCATCGCGATCGACCGATGTGATCACCACATGCTTCAGACCGATCTGGGCCACTGCTTTTGCCAGATTCACGGCCTCATCCGGATCGACCGGATCGGGCTTGCCGGTGGCGACATCGCAGAAGGCACAGGTGCGGGTGCAAACGCGGCCAAGAATCATGAATGTGGCCGAGCCCTGCTTCCAGCAGCCGCCGATATTCGGGCATGATGCCTCTTCGCAAACCGTATTCAGCTTTAACTCTCGCATCATTTTCACGATGTCGTTGTATTCCTTCGACATCGGTGCGCGCACTTTCAGCCAGGACGGCTTGCCAACCATCGGCTCGCCCTGCGACTCACCTGCAACCTGTATGGGGATCACTTTTCGGCTCATCCGCGCATGCTAGCGACATGTGCCGCCCGTTGCACATGCGATTCTCGGCCAGGGGATGACAGCAACCGTACTTTCGGCAATCATTGCCGGCAGACTTTGCCTAGCAAGTCGTTTAAAACAAAAGGAGATTACTCTCGCATGTCATTCTCATGTTTCATTCAATTGCTGATTGTTTCCGCCGTGCTGTCGCTTCTCGGCTATTATGCTCAGCCTTATCTCGGCATGGATATCGCACATGCTCCATCGATCTTTGCCACCGGCCTGCTTCTCGGCTGCATTATCGGCGGCCTTGGTGTGGCGCTGCGCAGCGGGAGCCGTTCGAGCAGCTTCGATGACGGCACCAGCAGCATTTATGTCGGCAACCTGCCGTTCAATGCCGGTGAAAACGAGGTCAAAAATCTGTTTGCTCCGTTTGGCGATGTGATCGAAGTTCGCATGGTCAAGGATCGCCGCAGCCGCAGGCCGAAAGGTTATGGCTTTGTCGAAATGGCAAAGGACGATGCCCAGGCTGCCATCAAGCAGCTCGACGGCACCGACTACGCCGGACGCACACTGCGCATCAACGAGGCCAAGAAAAAGGACGAGGAATAAACACAGCAAAACAGCAACAATAAAAAAGCCCGGATTTCTCCGGGCTTTTTTATTCTGTCACAGAATGTCAGAAATAATCAGGCTGCGGACCTGCGCGCCTTTACAGCCTTGGCAAGCGTCCGCAGCAAGGCCTCGGATGCTTCCCAGCCCAGACAGGCATCGGTAATACTGATGCCGTATTCAGGGGTCTCGCCGGGCTTCACATTCTGGCGACCGGCCTTGAGATGGCTCTCTATCATCACGCCTGCAATATTGCGATTGCCGGCTGCAATCTGGGCTGCCAGATCCTCACCAACTTCCACCTGCCTTTCATATTGTTTACGACTGTTGGCATGGCTGCAATCCACCATCAGATGGGGATCAAGACCGGCGCTTTCGAGATCGGCTGCCGCCTTTGCCACATGGGCCGCATCGTAGTTCGGCTCCTTGCCGCCGCGCAGGATGATATGGCAATCATCATTGCCGTGCGTTGAAAAAATCGCCGATTTGCCCTGCTTCGTCAGCGACAGGAACACATGCGGATGGCGGGCGGCACCAATGGCATCAATCGCGATCTGGAAGCCGCCGTCGGTGCCGTTCTTGAATCCGACCGGGCAGGACAGGCCGCTGGCAAGCTCACGGTGCCCCTGCGACTCGGTCGTACGGGCGCCAATCGCGCCCCAGCTGACCAGATCGGCCACATATTGCGGCGTGATCAGATCAAGAAACTCGGTGCCTGCCGGCACGTCCATTTCGTTGACTTCCAGAAGAAGCTTGCGCGCCAGACGGATGCCCTTGTTGATTTCAAATGAGTTATCCAGATTGGGATCGTTGATCAGGCCCTTCCAGCCGACCGTTGTGCGCGGCTTCTCGAAATAGACGCGCATGACAATCAGCAGATCGTCGCCGAGTTCCTTGCGCATGGCCTTGATCCTGCCTGCATATTCAAGTGCCGCATCGGGATTGTGAATCGAACAGGGGCCGATAATGACCAGTACACGATCATCCTCGCCCTTGAGGATTTCATGGATGGCCTGGCGGGTTTCGAAGGTGGTGCGGGCAGCCTGCTCGCTGATGGGATATTCGGCATGCACATGCTCGGGGGCAGCCACTTCACTCATGCCACTGATGCGCAGGTCGTCGGTATTGTATTTCATCGCCATAGCTATCTGAGTCCTTGATTGATCTGCCGAACAAGTCAGCGGCGGCGCAGTATTGCAGAATTTTGCCCAAACCGTTAGCCCCGAATGCCGCCGGCCTAGTTCAACGTCACAACATCCTTGTTCGGGATCGTGGCCACTGTGTTGCCTGTGGCTTCCGGCCCCGTGTCCTGAAGCCAGTCATAGACGACCATGAATGCCATCACCTGCTGCACATAGCGGCGGGTTTCGGCATACGGAATGGCCTCAATCCAGGCTTCTCGGTGCTCGAACGGGGTGCGCTCAAGCCAGTTTGTCACCCTCGTCGGGCCAGCATTGTAGGCCGCCGCCATCAGGGCGACATTGCCATCAAAGCGCTCATTCAGCATCGAAAGATAAAGTGAACCAAGCCGGATATTGGTCTCGGCATCGAATAAATCTTCCGGCTGCACTGTCAGATCATTCTTTTTCGCTACCGCGCGTGCCGTACCCGGCATCAACTGCATGAGGCCGCGAGCACCCGTTCTTGAAACGGCATGACGATTAAAGGCCGATTCCTGCCGGATCACACTCCAGATGAGTGACCGGGCCAGTCCGGTCTGGCCGGAAAGCTGCTGTACGACGCTCTCAAATCCCTTGGGGAATCGATACACCAGCGCATCGCTTTCACCGGCCCGATAGGCGGCGTAAATCATGCGATCATACCAGCCCCAGTCCATCGCCAGTCTGGCTGCGGCCTTCCATGCATCGGACGAAGCCCCCCGCATGGCCAGATACCATTCCCGGTTGGCCCTGTCGGCATCGCCCAGCACCCACCACTCATAGGCGCGCTGCATGGCAGGTGTCTGTGACACTTCATCGCACATCGCATCACTGGCATCGAATGTGCTGGCCGCAAACTGATAGGGGTGCTTCAGATATTCTGCACTCAAAAAACTGTAATAGCCGCGGCCCTTCGCCAACTCCTCATACAATCGCCTGGCTCCCGTCATCTGGCCGAGCTTGGCCATCGTCCGGGCTTTCCAGTATTTCCAGCGGCTCTGCTGCTGCTCTTCACCGGGCATGGCGCGAATTGCCTTCAGTGCATGCCTGTTATCCTGCTGCAACAGATACATCCTTACCCGCCACGCGCGCGTCTCGGCCGTCTGGCTTCCCCTGCTCAGGGATGCCAGCCAGACAGCTGCTTCCGGCACATGCTGCCGCGCTGCCTTCAAGGCAATGCGCTGCTCCAACCCCGACAACTGCCCGGCATCAAAAAGCTTGTGATATCGATGCAGGGCCTGCCAGGCAAGACGGACATCCTGTCTGGCCAGCCGATGCATGGCATCCCCCAGCATCGCCCGCTGCACCGGATCGGGAAGGGATTTCGGCCAGTTGGCAAAGGCAGCTCCAGGGTCGTCCTGCATGGACTGCCATTGCTGCACCCATAGCAGATCACTTTCGGGCAATTCCTCTGCAAGCTTGCTTATCTGCGGCCAGTCGCCCTGTCCGGCCAGCACCATGATGCGCCCGCGGCGCTCTTCCTCGGTGGGATGCCCGAGCCGGGCCCATGCCTGCTCCAGAGGAACGGCAATATCGGAACTCGAATAACCCTGTTGCCAACGCTGGGAAAACTGAGCTATCGCCTCGTCCTTCATCCCTGTCCGCCACAAAGTGACCATGGCGATTTCGGGAAATTTTTCAGCGACACCGGGCAACATCGCCAACTGCTTGGCCACATGCGGCCATTGCCCTCGCTCAGCCAGATTCCTGATCCAGGCAACACGCAAATCGATAGCCTCGGGAATACCGGCATGCTTTTCGAGCATCGGTTCAATCAAACGGTCCTGCTGCCGCTCCAGTTCCTTTTGTGCCTGCCATAATTCAAGATAGGGATAAAGAGGGTAGTTTTTCAGGCCGGCCTTGAGGCGTTCGAATTGTCCGGTCTGGCCGGCATCAAGCGCCTGTCTGGCGCTCTCAAAAGCCTGCCTTTGCTGAGTGATGTCCGACGAGGGCAGCGATGACGCTTCAGCAGCCCCTATCGAGGACATCAGCAGCACGGCAATCATTCCCGGCAAACGCATCAGCGCAACTCCCTTTGGCATCCGTCAAAGCCGGATCGAAGCATATTCGACCACTTTGTTGAAGCAACCGTACCCGAAACACCATAAATTTCATAGGATACTATAGATTGAAGGCGCAGGAATGAGCACATGAAATACGAAGCAGGCTGCAAGAAAAGGGGGTGTGTATGACAGATTCCAATGCTTGGCAAAATCCATCCGATGCGGAAATAACGGCATTACTAAACACATCGAAAGCCATCGCTGTGGTCGGGTGTTCTCCCAAGCCGGATCGAGCCAGTCACCAGATTGCCTCTTTCCTGCTGAATCACGGTTATCATGTGATTCCGGTGCATCCCCAGGCAAAAGAAATTCTGGGCCAGCAGGTTTACCCGAATCTCGAGGCAATTCCGGAACCGGTGGACATCGTGGATGTTTTCCGCAGAGCGGAATTCGTTGGGCCTGTTGCCGAAAGTGCGATTGCCATGCGCGCCAAAGCACTATGGTTGCAACAGGGTATTATCGATCTGCCATCATGGCAGGCATGCACAGATGCCGGACTTCTCTGCGTCATGGATCGATGCATTGCGGTGATGCACCGGCTGTTTATCCGGTAATCCGGCGAGTTCATAAACGCCGGGCGTTCGATAAATCTAGACCTCAGATATCTTCACACTGGCAAGACTATCGGGAATACCCTTGATTTTAAGAGTATCGTGGATTTCCTTGACCCGCCCCGCCACTTCACGCTGCAGGGCTTTTTTTGCAGGCCCTTCCACGCTCAACTCCACACCCATGCGCACCTTACCATCGGCATCGCTGCGCCAGCGCACGACGGCACCGCAGGTTAACTCATGATCCTGCATGGAAAACTTGCATATCAGGGCTTCCTCTAAATGCCAGGGCAATTCATCTTCACTGGTAATACCCAAGCCGGCCTCGGAAAAGTCATGAATAACACCATGCCACCAGGGGCCTTTTTCGCGCCGCATGGAAATCAGGATCGGCCTGTTGCACTGCACGCGGATATGATGTCTGCTTTCCCGCTCGTGCAACACCAGCCCTCCATGCACCAACAGCAGATTTTGCCCATGCACCTGTTTCACAATCAGACGTAGACTGAATTCGCTGAGTGGGACCCGAACAAAAACAGTGCGGCGCTGATCACCTGCCGCAACCACCCAAATCAGATCTTCACTGCAGACCACATGCATGGTATCAGCCTGTACCGAAAGCAACCGCACCCTGGCGATGAGAGGGATCTCCTTGTAATAATTGTACAGTTCGACATAGCCCTCTTTAAGCCATTTATTACAGGCATCACTGACCATATGAGCCTGGGCCTCAGAAACCAGCTTGGTCCGCACCTTGCTCAGATTCTCCTGCCAGCTGTGCAGCACCTGCGCAAGCAGATGGGCCTGCAATTGATCAAAGTGTTTTACAACCGCTTCCAGTCCCTGTTCCTGTGCAGCCATATCTCTGGCACCGACAAGTGCTGCCTGGATTTGACCGGCAGGCTCGCCCTTGATCAAAAGGCTCGTGATAAATTTTCTGGATTCTTCTTCATTTAATGCATGCAGGTGACTGACAAGCTGCTTTAGAGAGTGCGCGTGGGCCGCCTTGGCATGCCCGCCGGACTCAGCCGAAGCCGGTAATGCTGATTCAATCTTGTCAGCCATTAATAACTCTCTTCATTGCATTGCAATATTCGCACGCCAGTACCTCCCGGTAAAGCCTTTAGGAAATATGCCGATAAGGCGAAGGCAACCCGGAGGGGGCTGGACAGGAAACTGATTCGGCAAGGCATCAGCCAGGCCCCGACGCCTGCAACTTTTGCAAACAGTCGGCTGCAGCCAGCTTATAACACTCCGCCAGCGTCGGGTAGTTGAACACATTATTGACCAGGTCTTCGACAGTTCCGCCGAGATTCATCACCAGTTGACCGATATGAATGAGCTCACTGGCCGATTCTCCGACAATATGAACGCCGACAATTTTTCCACTGCTGCGCTCAACGTTCAGCTTGAGAAGACCTGTTTCGTCGCCAATGATCTGTCCCCGCGCACTGTCCCGGAAGCGCCCCTTGCCAACAATATAGTCCACACCCTGCTCTTTCAGTTCGCGTTCGGTTTTCCCGACATAGGAAAGTTCGGGAATCGTATAAATGGCCATGGGCATGTTGGGCTCTACATCAACAACAGACTGGCCCAGGGCATGCATGACAGCGATGCGCCCCTGTTCCATGCCGGTTGCCGCCAGTGATGGACGCCCGATCAGATCGCCCACAGCATAGATATGCGGCACATTTGTCTGAAAGCAGGCGCTGATCTGGATCCATTCGCCATCGCACGCAACCCCTGCCCGCTCAAGTTTCAGAGAATTCGAGTTCGGCTCCCGCCCCTGGGCATAAAGCAGGCTGTCGGACACCAGCTTGGTGCCACCTTCAAGATGCGTAATGACCTGATTGCCCTCCTTGCGAATGGCAACTACCTTGGTGTTCAGATTAAACGTCACACCGGCCGAGAGCATGGCATCGGTCAGAGCCGTCACTACATCATGACTCAGATACGACAAAACCTGCTCATGCGAATCGATGATGCTGACCTCTACGCCAAGGGCGGCAAACATGCAGGCGAATTCGCAGGCAATCACTCCGCCTCCCACTATTGTCATGGATCGGGGAAGGTGCCTGAGTTTGAGGATGGACGTTGAATCCAGAACCGTCTGCTTGTCGAACGGGACATGTAAAGGGCGCCGCGGCCGGGATCCCGTGGCGAGAATAATCGTGCCAGCACGAAAATGTTGTTCCTCCCCCTGCGGAGAAGTGACGCAAAGCGTATGCGCATCCACAAACGCGGCCTCACCCGGAATCAGCGCCACGCCGGATCGCATCAGACGATTGAGAATCACTGATTCCTGCTGGGCAATAATGATTTCCTTATGCCGGATTGCCTCCGCCAGCAGGCCGTGCTGGTGCGTGGATTGAGCAGCCAGAGCATTGCGCATGCCGCCCCTGCCCGCCCGGGAGGTAAGGTATGCCACTTCACGCAGTGCCTTGCTCGGAATGGTGCCTGTCTGCAGCCCGGCACCGCCAATGCGTGGCTTACGCTCAATGATACCTGCATGCTTGCCGAGCTGAGCAGCATGCAGGGCTGCGTGCTGGCCTGCAGGCCCGGAGCCGACAATCAGGATATCAAACTCAGTGTTCGCCATGCAAACCCCCCAATGACCCGAGCAAACCCTCGATACGCTTGCGATTTGCACCAAGGTCGGAACGACCCACGCGTGATGCCGAACGCAGATGCATCAGGCCGGCATCTCTATCGAGTCGAGCCTCCACATCATCGACAAAACGGAAGATGCTCGATGTGAAAGTTGCATGCAGGTAGACATCCGACTGCTGGACGATTCGGCCGCCCCGGGACTGAATGGCTTCGATCAGACCTTTCCATTCAGCATCGGCATGAGCGCTGCTGACAGATATCGGTGTAATGAAATGGAGCGCATCGTCCTGAGTCCCTTCGCTGCATACGCAGTTGGGTGAATCCGGACATGGCTTGAGCTTGCCATCAACCAGACCAAGCTCGGGAGCCTGACGCGACAACAGGCTCAATCCTGCGCCGGCCAGAATGATTACGCCGATCATTATTGCCAAGCTTGTAAGCACGATCTTTCCAGCCCTCACACTTTTATTCCCACCATATCGAAAAGGATATGCCTGCACATACCCGAATACAAACTTGGCTGCCCGACAGGATCGGCTATGCTGCAGCCATCGTCCAAACAAGAGAGGAATTTATGAAACGTTTCACCATTATCTTATCCGCCATTCTGCTTGCCGGTTATGCAACCCCGGTGCTTGCTGCCAAATATTCCTACATGATCGATCATGGCACGCCCGGCGTGATCGCCAGCAAGAGTAAAATGGCGCGCATCGTCCTGAAGGCAACCGGCGACTGCAAAAACATTCCCTACGAAATCATCACCGATGGTGTTAAATCCCTCACCGGCAGCTTCGATCTCAGCCATGAAGTTTCCCTGCCACTCGATATGACCACGGTGTCACTCTCGTGCTCAGATAAGGGTGTCACAGCCAGCATCGACGACTAGGCCGGTTTGCATACTTGACGGCGCATTCCCGAGCACATCCTGAAAACTATGATACAATAGGAAAAAAGGAGATTGCCATGAATGTCTATTCAGTATTCTTTCGCTACTCGGCCATTGCCATGCTCGCCATGGGCATGCTGTGCATGAGCCAGCCGGCCAATGCCGCCAGCAAGACGGAAATCAACGCCAAAGTACGTGCCACAATTACAACATTTTATGAAAAAGTGCCTGCCGGCAAGGAACTCGCGAAAAAAGCCGCCGGCATGCTGGTGTTTCCCGAGGTGTTTAAAGGCGGCGTGGTTGTCGGCGCTGAATACGGCGAAGGCGTGCTGCTGGTGAATCATAAAACCGTGGCCTACTACAGCACGGCCTCCGGATCCATCGGTTTTCAGCTTGGCGCACAGGTGAAATCCCAAGTCATTCTGTTCATGACGAAGGATGCCCTGAAAAAGTTCCGTGATAGCAAAGGCTGGAAGGCAGGTGTCGATGGCAGCGTTGCACTGGCAACCCTCGGGGCAGGCGGGGAAATCGATACCAATACCGCGCGCAAGCCCATTATCGGATTCATCTTTTCCAACAAGGGTCTGATGTACAATCTCACCTTCGAAGGCTCCAAGATCACCAAGCTGAAAAAATAGGCTGACAGCCAAACCGAATGCAGGCCTGCGCTGATAACCGGCTTAGACCATTGCAATTGCCTTCTTAAAGCCTGCTATACTCACAGGCAGAGGAGTCCACCATGAATCAACTTACCCTATATTTCCGATCTTTCATCATTGCCTTCTTTGCACTGGGGATGCTGGCCATCGCCCCGACTGCGCAAGCGGCCAGCAAAGCCGAAATCAATGCCAAGGTTAAGGCCACAATAGCCACATTTTACGAGAAGGTTCCGGCAGGTAAGGAGCTTGCGAAAAAAGCCGCTGGCATGCTTGTTTTCCCCGAAGTGATTAAAGGCGGCATTGTACTCGGCGGCGAGTACGGGGAAGGTTCGCTGCTGGTGAATCATAAAACCGTGGCCTACTACAGCACGGCTTCAGGCTCTATCGGTTTTCAGCTGGGAGCACAGGTAAAATCCCAGATTATTCTGTTCATGACTAGGGATGCCCTGAAAAAGTTCCGTGACAGCAAGGGCTGGAAGGCGGGTGTCGATGGCAGCGTTGCACTGGCCACGCTCGGGGCAGGCGGGGAAATCGACTCCGAAACGACAAGAAAGCCCATCATCGGATTCATCTTTTCCAACAAGGGCCTGATGTACAACCTCACCTTCGAAGGCTCGAAGATCACCAGACTCAAGAAATAACGGCGCGGGCCATCTGACCGACCAGAAACGACAAGGGCTGCCAAAAGGCAGCCCTTTGGTTACCCCCCCCGATACAGGATCAGAGAGGCTCGCTGCTGTACTCAGCGATCATGCAGTGAGTACCGCCAGCCTCAAGCTGCACGACATCATCAGCAGCATTCGTTGTCTCCACACACAGCATCTTCAGATACCCGTCCGGCCCCAGGTCGCCCATCTTCGCGGCTGTTTCGACCCATGGGTTCCATACCACCATGGAGCCGCTGCCCTGACTTTCGATGACGATCTTCCGGCCCATGGCCGGATCGATGATCTCGCTTCGGCTTCCTGTGCCGAGATAAATGCGATCCGTTTCAGAGGAAATGCTGACCGGCCCATGCTGATGCTTTCGTGCACCCCCATCCTTTTTGTCGATATATTCGCAGCCATCCAGCCCTTCGACATGCGCAAGTCGTACATCGCCGACGAGAAAATAAGTATGCAAGGCCTCACCCAGCGTGAAAAGCATCTTGCCAAGATTCGATGTCTCCAGCTCCAGCTTCAGGCTGCTGCCGACCGTCACATGTAGCTGCACCCGCAACGGGTGCGGACACTTCTGCCGGGACTTTTCTGTCTCAACCAGTTCAAAGCTGACTTTGGTGCGCCCGTCGCTGAGAGCTTCCGAAGCAACCGGCTTCCAGTTTACGGTGCGTGCCGGCCCATGTCCGGGGAGGCTGGAATCACTTGCATGCGGGCCAAACCAGGGCCAGCAAATCGGCACGCCTCCGCGCAAGGATTTACCCGGCGCATAAGTTGCCTCGTCCGACATCCAGATGATGGGCTCCTGCCCTTTGGCCTGAAAGCCAAGCACATGTGCCCCCTGCAGAGCAATCGATGCTTCTCCAAGCTCATTGCTCACCCGGACAACAGGCATACCACCCGGTCCATCGATAAACACCACCTGATTCTCAATGCCAAATACCTGATTCAAATCACCCATGCCTCTCCCCCTTTATTGTTGAGCCATACGCCAACCTGTTCAATCTACAGCAGGACATGTCGAACACAATGCAACCGGCTTCAGCAGGCCGGTCTATTCTGGGCTATGCTCGTAGCACCTATGCCCGAAGAAGGGCTTGAAAAGCTATAAGCGGAGGAATCCATGCATCCATGGCTTACCGGAATTTTCCTGACCACCTTTCTGCTGTCGCCCTGGCTGGCTCCTGCGAGTGAGCCCGAGGTGCCACCGCGCATGATAGGCACCCTGGGCTGCAATATCCTGCCCGATTCAGGGGTCAACCTTCTTATTCATTCGACCAAGGACATCAGATGTGAATTCGCTCCGGCCGCAGGCGGCAAGAGCGAACACTACAAGGGCGAAACCGGGATCGAATTCGGCATTGATGCGAGCCTCAACAAACGTACGAACATTGCCTATTCGGTACTTGCCGACCATTTTTCACCGGCTAGCGGGCAACTGGCCGGAAAATATACGGGAGCCGGCGGCGGCATAAGCCTCGGAATTTCAGTCGGCGAATCAGCCCCCTTGCGGAAAAACGGAGGCAACATCTCCCTGCAACCGATTCGCGTCAAGAACACAGGCTCCGGAGCTGCTGCCGGATTTACATACCTCTATCTGGAGGAAGAGACGAAATAACCCGCATTGAACATTTCATTCACCTTGGAAAACCTGGAGCCTTCTTATTGTAAAGATACACATGCAAGCAAGGCAGGGTCATACTGGCAACAACCTCCGGCATCAACTATATTCATAATGAGTTCAATGCTTAACAGGAGGTAGATATGCAAAACATCTGGGTCCTCACAGCAGACAGTGCAGAGGCAGTAATCTACAAAAGCAACGGTGGCAAGGCTCCGTTATCCGAACACAAACGGTTCAGCCACCCTTCCTCCCGACTCCATGATCGCGAACTGACCACTGACCTTCCCGGGCGGGCCTATGATTCATCCGGCCAAGGGCGGCATGCGATGGAGCAACCACTTGATCCGAAAAAGCATGAAGCCCTCCTGTTTGCCAAGGAGTTGAGTGACTTCCTGCATCATGCCTGCACTACAGGATCATGCGACAAACTATATGTCGCTGCAGCACCGGCCTTTCTGGGCATCCTGCGCGAGCATTACAGCAAGCCGGTGCAAACGGCTTTGGCAAAGGAACTGGATCTCAATATGGTTTCTCAGGCAATCGAGGCAACACGCAATCATTTGCCGGAATATCTTTAACAGGCGCCCTGATCAGAAGCTGCCAACCGGCACCCCTGCTATGTAGGGGTGTGCCAGCAGCAAACCGATAAACACTAGCGCTGTCACCAGCAAGACCTTTGCTTCATCCTTCAATAGGCTTTGTCTGCCCTTTGGTATTGCTCCGCGCCGATTGGCCGAGGCCATATCGAACAGCGAATACAAGACAAATGAACCAAACAAGAGCATGGAAGCTGCATCGCCATTGGATATAAGATGACCGGCAGCCCATATCGTCACGCCCCACAGCATGGGATGAGCTGTAAGCATGCTTAATCTGCTGGTAAGAAAAGAGGCCACCAGACTGTAGATCGCCGCAGCCAAAAGCAGCGATGTGGCCATATTGCCCCATGCCGGAGTCTCCCAGACTGAAACAACCGGCGCCCGTCCCATCCCGACAATGATCAACACAAAGCCCAGCATCGAAACCAGCGAAAACAATCCCCGGTAGCGCTTGGGCCCGAGCTTTGCCTGTAAAAGCAAGCGCCATGCAGGACGGGTCGGCAATAGATGGGTGGCGAAGAAAACAATCAGGCCACAAACCAGCAGCGTCATGCTACGTGCCTACTGGGTAACAACGGCCGTGCCGCTGGCGCTAACCATCATCATGCTGCCTTCCTTGCCGATCACCTCGTAATCCAGATCGATACCAATCACGGCATTGGCCCCCAGTTCGACTGCACGCTGCTCCAGCTCCTGCAGGGCAATCTGGCGTGCCTTGCCCATCTCCTTTTCATAGGCTCCGGAGCGACCGCCGACGATATCGCGAATACCGGCAAACAGATCGCGGAAAATATTGGTGCCGAGGATGGCTTCCCCGACAACAATCCCCTTGTATTCCTTGATGACATGTCCATCGAGATTTGGTGTTGTACTCAGAATCATGGTTGTCCCCCTTCAACGAGCCGAATCAGGCGATATCAGTCGCTGGCATTTCCTTGAGTTTTGAACGATCTGTAGCCAGCAGCATGTACACGGCCGGCACCACAAACAGGGTGAACAGTGTGCCAATGGAAAGACCAGTGAAAATGACGATACCCATCGCCTGGCGTCCTGCAGCGCCTGCTCCGCTGGCCATCACCAGCGGCAGTACGCCGAGCACCATCGCCGCTGTCGTCATCAGGATTGGTCGCAGCCTGATACCTGCGGCCTCTTCGATGGCTTCGCGCTTACTGCGCCCGGCCAGTTGCAGATCGTTGGCGAACTGTACGATCAGGATGCCGTGCTTGCTAATCAGGCCCATCAGCGTCACCAAACCTACCTGCGTGTAGATGTTGATCGTCGTCACGCCCAGATTGATGAACAGCAGGGCGCCAAGCAATGCCATCGGTACCGACACAAGAATCACCACCGGATCACGAAAGCTGTTGAACTGAATCGACAGGGCAAGGAATACAATCACGATGGCAAACAACATCGTGAATACGAAACCACCGGATTCCTGCATGAACTGTCGCGACTGGCCTGAATAATCGACTGAATAGCCTGATGGGGCCGCATCTTTCAAGGCACTCCGCATGAACTCGAGCACCTGCTCCTGTGAAACGCCCGGAGCATAGACGCCCTGAATGGTGGCCGAATTCAGCTGCTGGAAACGGTTAATCGATTCAGGCACCACCTCGTGCGAAATCGTGGCCACCGTGGAAGCAGGAATGACCGTACCATCTGAAGCGCGGATATAGTAATCCAATACCTGCTCCGGATTCAGGCGATGCGCCTGTAAAACCTGTGGAATCACACGATAAGAGCGCCCCTCAATTGAGAAATAGTTCACATAGCCGCCGCCAAGCGCCGCGCCAAGTGCATTGCCGACATCGCGCTGAGTCAGACCAAGCGTACTGACCAGATCGCGGTTTACCTGCAGAGTTGCCTGCGGCTTGTCGATCTTCAGATCACTGTCGACAAAGAAGAACATGCCGGATGCCTGTGCCTTGCCGACTACCTGCTGGGCAACTTCATTGAGGTTTTCAAAGTTTTCCGTTGTTTTGATCACGAACTGTAGCGGCAGCCCGCCGGCTCCCGGCAGCGAAGGAAACTGGAAGGCTGCAATATGCGCACCAGCAACGGTGTTCCACTTCTGCTGAAGAACCTGCATCAATTCCTTCGCGCTTCGTTCCCGCTGATCCCACGGTTTGAATAGCACGCCGCCGATGCCCTGGTTAATGGTCGGCATACCCGTCAGCTGGAACATTTGATCATATTCCGGCAGTTCCTTCGACAGATCAAAGACCTGCTTTGCATAAACCTGCATCTGCTGGGCTGTGGCATTCGGCGCGCCCTGCATGTGTGCCGCCACCAGGCCCTGATCTTCCTGCGGAGCCAACTCCGATTTTGAGGTAGAAAAGAGCCAGATCGTGCCACACAGCAAAAGCGCACCCATCACCACCTGTACCATCCATGTGTCCAGCGAGCCGTGCAGGCGGCGCTGATAGCTGCTGTGCAAGCGGCCGAACACGTCATCAATCTTGTGCACAAGCCAGGTGTCTTCCTGCTCCTTACGGAACATCCTTGAGGCCATCATGGGCGACAGCGTCAGGGCAATGATGCCCGAGATAGTAACGGCTCCAGCCAGCGTGAATGCGAATTCCCCGAACAGAGCGCCGGTTAACCCGCCCTGATAGCCGATCGGCACATACACTGCGATCAGTACTGCAGTCATGGCGATAATCGGCCCACCCAACTCGCGGGCGGCGAGCAGAGCCGATTCGAAGGGCGTCTTGTGCTCTTCTTTCATATGTCGATCGACATTTTCCACAACAATGATCGCGTCATCCACGACCAGTCCGATGGCCAGTACGAGTGACAGCAGGGTGAGCAGGTTGATGGTGTAATCCAGTGCCTGCATAATCTCAAATGCACCGATCATCGACAACGGGATAGCAATCACAGGCACAATTACGGCTCTGAAATTACCGAGAAACAGGAACACCACGGCTGTCACGATGAGCAGTGCCTCAATCAGGGTTTTCATCACTTCATCAATCGAGCTGTGAATAAATTTGGTACCGTCGTAAACAATCTCGCCGGTCAGGCCCGATGGCATCTGCGACTGGATATCGGGGAATACAGCCCGAACCCTGTCAATCACCTCCAGCACATTCGCATCGGGTGCCACCTTGACACCGATAAACACCGAATCACGCCCGCCGAAAGCCGTGGTCAAATTGTAGTCCTCGGCCCCGAGCACAACATTGGCCACGTCTTCAAGGCGTACAATGGCATCGCCCTGTTGCCTGATTACCAACTGTTTGAACCCGTCTACCGAATGCAGATCGGTGGCAGCCGTCAGCTCGACACTGACCATCTGCCCCTTGGTGGTGCCAAGTGCGGTCAGATAGTTATTGCCGGCGAGTGCCGCATACACATCGGCCGCAGTGACGTTGAGAGCGGCCATGCGCTCAGGATCAAGCCAGGCACGTAGCGCAAACTGGCGCGCGCCGATGATGTCGGCGCGCTGAACGCCTTCAATACCATCAAGCTGCGGCTTGACCACGCGAATCATGTAGTCGGTCAGATTGTTATTCGGCAGATCCTTGCTGAAAAAACCCATGTACATCGAGGCAACCGTCTCGCCCACCTGCACCGTAATGACAGGCTGTTGCGCCTCGGCCGGCAGCTGGTTGAGCACGGCATTAACCTTGCTGCTGATGTCTGTCAGCGCCTTGTTGGAATCATAGTTCAAGCGCAAAGTGGCTGTAATCGTGGAATTACCGCTGACACTGACCGAAGAAAGGTAGTCAATGCCTCCAGCCTGGGCGATGGCGGTTTCCAGCGGCTGGGTGATAAATCCGGCCACTGTCTTGGCATCGGCACCGTAATAAGCGGTATTCACCGAAATCACGGCATTCTGTGTTTCAGGAAACTGCCGGACCGGAAGCAAGGAAATCGCCTGCAGCCCCAACACAAGAATCAGCAGACTGATGGTCGTCGCCAGTACCGGCCGACGAATAAACAGATCGGTAAAATTACGCACGGTCAGGTCCTAGTGTTCCTGCGGATTCGGTGCCGGATCAAAGGAAGGCTGCACGCTGTTATTTACGATCAGCGGGGTGCCATTTTTCAGTTTCATCTGGCCGCTGGTTACCACCACATCGCCTTCCTTAATGCCACTCAGCACGGCAATCTGGTCGCCACGCGTAAGCCCGGTTTTCACGAACACCTGCTCAGCCACCGGAAGAGCCGGCTTGTCGCCAACTGGTTTATCCGAAGCAGGTGCCGGACGCGCAAGGAATACGGTCGAACCATAGGCATTATACGACACAGCTGTCTGCGGCAGGGTCAGGAAACGCTCACTCTGCCTTGTCTGCACACGCACTTCGGCATACATGCCCGAAAGCAGCTTGCCATCTGGATTGTCCACCTTTGCCTCCACCCGCACGGTGCGGGTATTGGCGCTGACCCTGCTGTCTAGGGCCGTAACCTCACCCGTAAATTCGCGTTCCCCGAAAGCATTGCTGACCAGTTGCACCTTCTGGCCGGCTTTTAATTCAGCCAGCTGAATCTGCGGCACATTGAAATCCACCATGATGGGATTGCTCTCCTGCAGACTGACGATCACATCTCCCGGCTTGAGATACTGGCCGGGACTGATGCTGCTCACCCCGAGCCTGCCTGCAAAAGGTGCGCGGATATGCTTCTTGTCGACCATGGCGCGCAGCTGTGCAGCCTGAGCGAGCTTCACCTTCAGATCGGCCTTGCCTATATCCAGCTGTGACTGGCTGACCGCCTTGACCTTGAACTGCGCCTTGTCGCGCTCGTAAGTGGTTTTGGCCAATTCCGCGGCTGCAAGTGCGGCATCAAGTTGTGCCTGCTCCTCATCCGCATCGAGCTCAATGAGCAGTGATCCGGCCTTCACTGCATCACCCGATTTGAAATGCAACGCTTTTACAATGCCGGCAACTTCGCTGACCATGTCCACACCATGCCGCGCGCGCAGCGTGCCTACCGAGCGAAGCTCAGGCTGCCAATCGGCATAGGCCGCCTGCATGGTCGTCACGGTTGCCGGCGGCAGACCATTGCTGGCAAGCCATTTCTTCATCATGTAGGCACCGAACTGCTGATAGCCGAAGATAAGCCCGAAAACTATGCCGACAGATGCCAGCATGATGATCATGCGTTTTTTCATGGTGTGCTCTCCATCGCTGTGTCGGTCGATTTAACCGGCGCTTGTACTTCCTGCGCCCCGGACTTGTTCCACCAGCCCCCGCCCAGGGCATGAATCAATGCTGCCGAATCTGCAAAACGCACAGCTTCGGCCTGCGTACGACTGATGGTTGCCTGCTGCGACTGATAGCTGGCATCAAGAAGCTCCAGATAACTTGCGGCACCCAGCCGATACTGCTGCTGCACCAGTGCAAGCGTGTCACCGGCAGCAGCTTCAGCATCGCGCTGCAAGCTCAGCGATCGGCCGTCCATCTCCAACGCCAGCAGATTATCGGCCACATCGCGGAAAGCCTGCAGCACCACTTCCTGATAACTTGCCTGCGCCTGATTATAGGATGCAACGGCCTCCCGTTTCTTGGCGCGCAGCTCACCGCCGTGAAACAACGGCTGCAGCAAACCTGCCCCTGCACCCCACACCGTACTTCCCGCACTGAACATCCCGGCACCTGTCGGCGATTCGCTGCCATAGCTGCCGGTGAGGGTAATGCGCGGATACATATTGGCGGTAGCGAGGCCGACATTGGCGCTGGCCTGATGCAAGAGAGCTTCGGCGGCCAGAATATCGGGGCGCTGACGCACAAGTTCCGAAGGCAGACTCAATGGCAATGCCTGGGGCAAATGCATCGTGTCGAGCGTGAACTCCGGAAGATTGCCTGCAGATGGAAAGTCGCCCACAAGCACATGCAACAGATGGCGATTCTGTTCAAGCTGCTTCTCAAGGCCGGGCAGGGCTGTACGAGTTTGAGCCAGGGCGGTGCGTTGGCTAAGCACCGCTGCCTGCGGCACGGCTCCCAGCTCTGCCTGATGCTCCACCATGGCCAATTGGGCCTCGCTATCGGTGATCATCTGCCGGGTAACCTCAAGTTGGCGACGCAAGGAAGCCTCTTTCACTGCAGTGGTGACGATATTCGCGGCCAGCGTCATGCGAACCGCCTGCAACTGGTATTGCTCGTAATCGATCTGCGCTTCCAGTGTCTCCAGATAACGTCTGCTGGCACCAAACAGATCAATGCCGTAACTGGCACTTACCGATGCGTTGTACACATTGTAGATGCGGGATCTTCCGCCAAACGACGCACCGGAAATTTTCTGTCGGCTTGCCGATGCCCCGGCATCCACCGAGGGGTAAATCACCGATCCAACCTGTGAATTCAGATTTTCCTGCACGGCTTTGAGCCGGGCTTTGGCGGCTGCCACAGTCAGACTGTCGGCCAGACCCCGCTCAACCAGCTGGCTGAGGGCTTCGGAACCGAACATGGTCCACCATTGGGCCGGCACCTCGCTGCCCTCAACCACTTTCTGATCGGTCGCGGCCTCTGACAACTCGAGCAAAGTATAATGTGATGCCTTGGGGGCCTCAGGCTGCCTGAAATCCGGCCCGACCGTACAACCAGCCAAAGCAACAGCGCCCAACAACGCAGTCATACGCAGCATCATGCCCTCAACCCCTGATACAGCAGATCAAGCAGGCCATTCAGCTTTGCTTCCATGCTCTCCAGTGGTTCCTGCATAAACATCGGCACACAGAACACGACAGTCGCCACCGAAATCGATGTCGCAGCCTGTTTCGCATCCTGCTGCCTGAACTCACCGCGCTGGATACCTTGCTCGACGATCTTTGCCAGATATCCGATCACACGCTCATCGGCCTTCTCGATCAGATCGCGATGGCGTTCAGTGATCAGTTGCACCAGTTCGTGCAGATGCGAACCGCCGCAGTTGAATTCATAGGTAAATCGCAGACGAGCCAGCATGTATTGGCGCAATTGTTCAATCGCCGGGGCTTGCGCATCGGTCGCCGCCTCGCAGATGGAGGCTTTTTCTTCAAGCTTGGCCTCCACGCCTGCAATCGCGATGGCTTCCTTGCTTTCGAAATAACGATAGACATTGCCGCTGCTCATATCGCAATCGCCGGCAATTTCCGCGACGGTGGTTTTGCCATAGCCGTAATCGGCAAAGCGGCATCCGGCAGCTTCAAGTATCTGGTGTCGTATACGGTCTTCCTGCATGCCGGTAGTCAATCACAATTGAGAATTGAACACAAACGAAAATATTCATTATTTAGCAGCACCTCAAACCACGCCACTGGAATTCAGGCAATTTCCCGCCAACAGGCTACAATGGCATCATGCGCAGCCCGTTTAACCCCCTGCATCTGCTTGTCTTCATCATCCTGCTGATCTCCATGCTGCTCTTGATCCAGCTGGGGCTCGTAGCCATAGCCTTCGATAAACTCGGCCTGTCCACCGAGCAAGGCATGCTGCTGCTGTTTGCCTCACTGCTTGGCAGCGGCATCAATATGCGGATTTTTTCGATCAAGGCCGACCATCCGGAAACTGATCTGCAGAAACTCCATCCGAAAAGCCTTTTGCGCATACCGGCCCTGCCGTTTACCGGTCACACGCTGATCGCCATCAATATTGGAGGATGCATGGTGCCGCTGGTCTTTTCGGCCAGTCTTATACACAGGTTCCCGTTCAACTGGACCGAGGTGACACTGGCGATTGGCCTGGTCGCGGGCGTCTGCTATTTCACCAGCCGACCCATTCCCGGCATCGGCATCGGCATGCCACCCTTCATTGCACCGATTGCCGCCGCTCTTGTAGCAATCTCAATAAACAATGATCTCGCCGCACCACTGGCCTATATCTGCGGCACGCTGGGTGTCCTGGTTGGTGCAGATCTGTTGCACCTTCGAGATGTCGCCAAACTCGGCGCGCCCGTCGCCTCAATTGGCGGTGCCGGCACCTTCGATGGCATCTTCCTCACAGGCATCGTTGCTGTTCTTTTGGCCTGATCGAATATCATTTAACCAGCCCTTTGGAAGCTATTTCATCCGGTCAATACATGTTTATCCGATTTATCGTTTGCACTTGAAACCTTGGAGACGATTTTGAAGCATTCAACCTCTTCGCGACGATTCCTGACCTGAATTTTTCCCTTTTTCTCAGTCACATATGCCTTGTGGCATTTGTTATAGGTTTGCCGACTGATCAGGATTTCACCACCAAGCGCAATATGAACGAGCCGGGAGGCAACATTCACGCAGTCGCCAATAACCGTGTAGTCACGGCGCTTTTTCGAGCCAATGTCGCCAGCAATAACAGTACCTGAATTGATGCCGACACCAACGGAGAAAGCGGTCTTCTTTTCCCGTTTTCTTTGCCGCATCAACTGCTGAAGCGCCACCTGCATTTCAATAGCAGCATTCACTGCATCAATCGCCATCTCGTTCGGGCTTGGGCTAAGCCCGAAGACAGCCATTACCTCATCGCCTATAAATTTATCCAGAATACCGTTATGCATGTGAATAACCTCGACCATGCACTCGAAGTATTCATTCAACATGGACACAACCTCTTCAGGCTCGGCAGATTCCGCTATTGAGGTAAAACCCCGAATATCTGCAAAAAGAACACTCACTTCTCTGCGATTATTTAAATGAATCTCTTCAATACCTTTTCGATGAATAAGCTGATCAATAATGTTGGCGCCGATATAAGGTGCCAGAAACTCTTCGCGCTGTGCTGATTCGGAGATCTTGCTCTGGAAATTGACTGATGCTTCTTTGGTATGTTTCATCAGGGCAATGGTTACATCGCTGAAGTTTTTTTTGCTTTCTTCAAGCTCGCTGACCAGCTGGTTAAACCGGGTGGTTATCTCTTTGATTTCAGCGAGGGCGCTGTCATCTTCCGGAAGCGGTGTACGCTTGTACATGCCCGAGGATGACGTGATATCGCGCACAAGACGAACGAGCCGATCTGAAAATGTGCGAAGAAGATAAAATCCGCTGAGGTGAAAACACAGAACAATCGCAATCACCATCAGAACGGCCTGTGAAATATTCATCTGCTCATGAATGAAGATATAGACAACCAGCAGTAAAGGAAGAATCCCCAACAGGCTCAGTACAATATGGATCTGTGAGCGAAAGCTGCTCTCTTGTTCCCTCTTCATGAGCTTCTCCCGCTCTTCATGAGCCTCTCCCGATTCGATAAACGAACAAGGGAATATAAACAGATTTTTTCAAGTATGGAAGACTCGAATCTTCAGGCTATGAAATATTGAACCTGCAAATTACTTGACGCATCTTTTTTTCATTGATTGTATAGTTTGGATATGAGGTGATAATGGCAATTGTAGGATTAAAGAAGCTTTTACCTGACTCGGAGCAAAAGGAATTGCTTGAATTTGAGCAGGTGAAACTTTTATACGCGGCACTACCTGCCTCACTCCCGGCATCGCTTGTCATTGCGGTTGTTCTGGTTGCTCTTGAGTGGAATGTCACGGGGCACATGCCGCTGGTTATCTGGCTGGCCAGTATGTCATTCATCATATTCTTACGGCTTGGACTGGTTGTTTCCTATCGTCACGTTCAAACGGGAGATAGCCGGGCGCGTCACTGGAAAACACTCTTTTGCATTAGTTCTGTTGTTGCAGGAATTCTTTGGGGCAGCAGCTCAATGTTTCTGTTTCTGGAAAACTCAATCCCTCATCAGGCGTTTCTGGCGTTTATCATTGGTGGCGTGTGTGCCGGAGCGGTAACCTCGCTATCGGCTCTACTGTTTCCTGTATTCAGCTTTCTGCTTCTCGCATTGACCCCGCTCATGGCCCGCTTCCTTATGCTTGACTCCGACATGGGTAACGAGATGGGCCTGATGTTGTTCCTGTTTTTTATCATCCTGTCTGCTACCGCATTAAGAACCCATCAAAATATCAAACAAAACATCGAGCTTCGCATGCGCAGCGAGAGGCAGGAGCGTATTATTCTGGAAAGCAAGCTGGAACAGCAGGCCATCCTGGATAATGCCCCGGTTGGAATCTGGCTGGTTGGCGCCGATGGTCGATATCGCTTCATGAACAGGACATTTTGTGATGCTGTCGGGGTGCCTGAAAGCGAATTCCTGGCAACCACCAATCTATCCGACCTGTTAGGCGAAGAAAGCGCTGCCGGCTGTCTGAAGTCAGACCGCGAATGCCTTGAGGCGGAAGCGCCGCACCTGTCGCATGAAACAATCACCTTTGCTGACGGAAAAAAGCACCTGATGGAAATCACCAAGGCCAAAGTCAAAGATAAAACGGACAAGGTGATCGGCATTGTCGGAATTGCTGTCGACATTACTGCACGCCAAGAGGCCGAAGATATGTCGCGCAAACTTTCACAGGCCGTCGAGCAAGCCGGCGAATCTGTCATGATTACCGACACGCAAGGAATTATTGAATACGTAAACCCTGCTTTTACAAAAATAACGGGCTATTCGGCCAAAGAAGTCTTGGGGAAAAACCCGCGAATTCTTAAAAGCGGCAATCAGCCTGCCGAATATTACAAGCGCCTCTGGCGCAGCATATCCGGTGGAAATATCTGGAAAAGCTCGGTTGTGGATCGCCGCAAGGATGGCCGACAATACCCCGCACTCCTGACTATCTCGCCCATCTTTAACAACGATGGAGAGATCACCCACTATGTGGGCGTTCAGCAGGATATGACCGATCACAATAGGCTTGAGGAGCAATTCCATCAGTCCCAGAAAATGGAGGCGATTGGTACGCTTGTCGGGGGCATTGCCCATGATTTCAACAATATATTAACCGGCATAACGGGTAATATTGATCTGGCCTTGTATCAAACCAAGCAATTTCCTGAAGTGACCAGTCAGCTCAAAATTGCGGAAGACCTCAGCTTCAAGGCTGCCGATATGATCAAGCAATTGATGGTGTTTTCCCGTAAGAGTGTGGTCACCATGAGGCCCTTCGGTTTAATCTCGTTTATGGAAAACATCTCCGGCCTGATCAAGACAAGCATACCTGAAAATATCACTTTCCACTGCGACTTCTGCCATGAGGAACTTGTAGTAAAAGGCGACAGCAACCAGATCGAACAGGTGCTGCTGAACATGCTGAACAATGCCCGTGATGCGGTGGCAGGCAAGCCGGAACCCATGATATCCCTGAGCATCGAAGAGTTCGAAGGCGATGATGCCTTTATCAATCAGCACCCTGATATTTATGGCCGCCTGTTTGCGCATATCACCATCAGAGATAATGGCTCTGGAATCAGCAATGCTGACAGACAACATATTTTTGAACCTTTTTTCACGACCAAGGAGGTTGGCCACGGAACAGGGCTTGGTCTTTCCATGGCCTATGGGGTGATTCAAAGTCATCACGGGGTGTTGGACGTGGACAGCACCCCTGGAGAGGGGACTTCTTTTCATATCTATCTCCCCCTGTTGGAAGAGAGAAAAATTGATGTTGTTTCTGACAAAAAGATGGAAATAACTCCAGGCAACGGTGAATTAATACTGGTCGTAGATGACAATGCCGATATCAGAATAACCATCAAAAACATCCTGGAAAGCATCAATTATAAGATACTGGAAGCTGTTGATGGCCTGGAAGCAGTCGATGTCTTTGCTGCCAATCATGGTGATATTGCCCTCATTATCATGGATGTTGTGATGCCGCGACTGGGTGGTGTAAAGGCTATTGAGCGCATCAAACAGCTTCGGCCGGACATCAAAGTGATTTTTGCTACCGGTTATGATCGGGATGAGACATTAAAGAATGAAATGCCTTCAGTGGATGAATATGTCGTTCTTCCCAAGCCGTTCAATATCGCACAACTTAGCCAACTGATTAAAAAACAAATCGATTTATAGAGCGCACTCATGCATCACGATCAGCCTTTTGGCCGACAGTTGTCATGCGAGAAGCCTGCGACATCACCTCCCCCCTTTACGGTGAACGAACGTTCGCCTACGCTTGCGGTATGCCAGACAACAACGATCATATCCACTTGGGCCGCTTGCAGGATTTTTATACGGATCATAAAGCGCTGCCGCCGTATGCGAAGATTGCCGACATCTGCGGCATGCGTTCCAAAGCAGCCGTTTCCAAACTTGTATCACGCCTTAAGCGTGATGGTTTTTTGCAGGTCGCTCCCGGTGCCAGGCTAGCGCCGACGGCACAATTCTTTGCCCGCCCGCGCGTCGGCTCGGCACCGGCCGGTTTCCCCAGCCCCGCTGCCGAGATGCTCAACGATGCACTGAGCATTGATGATTATCTGATTGAGCATCCGTCGCAGACAGTACTCGTCGAAGTGCAAGGCGACTCCATGATCGGCGCCGGCATTCAACCGGGCGATCATGTTATTGTGCGTAAGTGCAGCAGCGCCGATATCGGGCAGATTGTTGTCGCTATCATGGATGGGGATTTCACCATCAAATATCTCGATCGCGACAAGCACGGCTATCTGCTTCGCCCGGCCAACCCGCATTACTCCCTGCTTCGCCCGGAGCGTGAGTTAACGATCTTCGGCGTGGTAACCGGTCAGTTCCGCAAGTATCCTGAATAGCCATCACCATGATCATCTCCGACTGGCCGACGGCAATCGCACATATTGATGCGGATTGCTTTTTCGCCGCATGCGAACGCCTGCGCCGCCCGGATCTGGCGGGACGGCCGATCTGTGTTATGTCCAGTCAGGATGCCTGCATCGTGGCCAAAACGTATGATGCCAAGGCTGTCGGCATCAGCACCGGGATGCCGGTCTGGAAAGCGAAGAAGCTGCTACCTCATGCTGTCTTCCTGCCGGCTGACTTTCGTTTCTATGGCCTGATATCAGGCAAGATATTCGCCATCCTGCAGCGTTACTCACCGCAGATTGAGACATACTCGATTGATGAGGGATTTGCTGATCTGAACGGCCTGCGCAGCTACTGGCGCATGGGCTATGGTGAAATAGGTGACGCCATACGCCGGACCATTCAGGAAGAAGTCGGCATCACCGTATCTGTCGGCGTATCGGTATCGCGCACGCTGGCCAAGATGGCTTCGGATGCACACAAACCGGATGGTCTGACGGTGGTATCAGGTCTGCATATCGCCGAGTTTCTGGCCGGCCAGACAACACGCGAGATTCCCGGCATCGGCAGCCGGCGCGCCGCCCTGTTGGCCAAATTCAATATCGGCACAGCACTCGATTTCGCCCGCGCGCCAGAGCCGCAAATCCTGCGCCTGCTCGGTCGCGGCGGCACCGACCTCTGGCAAGAGCTCAACGGGTATAGCATGTTCGGCATCGAAACCGAAGCACCCATACCCAAAAGCATGGCGCGCACAGCCAGCACGGGCAAACGGACGTCCGATATCCGGCTGATACGCGCCCACCTATCGCATCACTGTTTCCGCCTGGCCATGGATATGGTGGCGAAGAAGCTCGCCGCCCGGCGCTTCACCGTGATGCTGCGGCTGGGGAATTTCGAACGCCTGAATCATACCGTCCAGTTGCCATCACCGACCCAGCACCTGCAATACATCCAGCGCGCTGCCGGCAAAGCGCTCGCAGCACTGCTTGAGCCAAACATGGAGATCAGCGCTTGCGGTATCGTCGCCTCCGACATCTCGCCGACCGATCAACGCCAGCAGAGCCTGTTCGCACCAAGCTCAGGCGAAGAGCGATCCCTGCCGTTATGGCAGGCCATGCAGAAAGTCCGCAACCGCTTCGGCAACGGCATCATCCGACCGGCCATCACGCTGGCGCGCTCGACCACTCGGCAACCGCAAAGCCAACGTTTCGGCTATCCGCTGATTACCTGCAAATAGCGCCAGCCGTGCCGCAGCGTTAGCATGCGGGTCCTCACGGAGGTCATGATGCCGATTTACGAATATCACTGCGATACCTGCAGCAATAAATTTGAAACGCTGGTGCTGCGAAAATTGGAGACGGTGCAATGCCCTGCCTGTGGCGGCACACAACTGAGCAAACTGATCTCCGCCCATGCCGTCGGCAGCGGCATGCCGGACACCGCCTGCGGTTCCGCCCCTTGCTCGCCAGCCCCCGCCTGTGGCGGCGGCATCTGTCCAGGTAGCCTGCATTGAGCAAAAAAGCCCCGCTGTTTGAACTAGTCGGTGGCCTGCCGTTGATTGAGCGTGTGCACAAGCGCTTTTACGACAAGATTTATACCCACCCGTGGCTCGGCCGCTTTTTCGAAGGCCATGCCCAGGAAGCCATCGAACTGCGCCAGACCCAGTTTATGGCCGAAAAATTCGGTGCCGATCTTCGCTACCCCGGGCAGGAACTGGAACTGGCGCATCGGCGCATGTATATCCCGGAAGAATTGCTGAAGCTGCGCCAGAGCATCCTGCGCGAATCGCTGGAGGATGAGCAGGTTCCCGAAGAGCTGATCAGACGCTGGCTGAAGATCGACCACGCCTTCTGGAGCAAGATCCGCAACGATTCGCTGGCCTCGTTCAGCGAGGTGGATCTGAAATATGAGCGCCCGCTGATCGTGCCTGATCCTGAATCACCCGCGCCAAAACACTGATGACGTTTCCTGCACCCACCATCTCGATTCAACTTCCTGACTGGGCTGCCGGTTTGCTGGCGGATGCCCACACGACTTACCCTGAGCGCGAATCACGTATGCAACTGGCCATCGGCCTATCCCGTCTGAATATCGAGCACGGTACAGGAGGCCCGTTCGGAGCCGCAATATTCAACATCGATACGCATGCACTGATTGCTGTCGGCATGAATCTGGTGGTGCCAACATCCTGTTCGCTAGCGCATGCGGAAATGGTTGCCATTGCCTGCGCCCAGCAAAAACTGGGACAATTCGACCTCGGCTCCGGGGGCGAAGCTTACGAACTGGTGACCAGTTGCGAGCCTTGCACCATGTGCTTCGGAGCCATCCCCTGGTCCGGCATCCGGCATCTGGTATGCGGCGCCCGCGACGCAGATGCCCGCGCCATCGGTTTTGATGAAGGGCCAAAGATGACTGCCTGGAAAGAGGCTCTGGAAAGCCGCGGCATTACTGTTGAAACCGACATCTGCAGGCAGGATGCGGCAGATGTCTTGCAATTGTATGCCAGCAACGATGGCGTGATCTACAACGGGAGGCAGGGCTAATGAAATATGGACAACTCGGACGAACCGGCCTGCAAGTCAGCCGCATCGCACTCGGCAGCATGACATGGGGCGAACAGAACACACAGGATGAAGCCTTCCGGCAAATGGATTATGCCGTGGATTGCGGCATCAACTTTTTTGATACCGCCGAGCTGTATGCAATCCCCCCCAAAGCTGAAACTTACGGCGCTACGGAAACCATCATTGGCAACTGGCTAAAGAAAACCAAGCGCCGCGATCAACTGGTGCTCGCATCCAAGGTTTGCGGCCCGACAGCATGGTGCCCGCATATCCGCCAAGGCAAGGCCAGACTTGATGCAAAGAATATCATTGCTGCCTGCGAAGGTTCGCTGAAGCGCCTGCAAACCGATTATCTGGATCTCTATCAAACCCACTGGCCGGATCGGAACACCAATTATTTCGGCAAGCTCGGTTATCGGCATACGCCCGATGAACAGACGACACTGATCGACGAAACACTGGAAGCGCTCAGTCAGCTGATCACATCCGGCAAGGTGCGGCATGTCGGGGTTTCCAACGAAACGCCGTGGGGGGTGATGCACCATCTGGCTTTGGCCGAGAGCCTCTCCCTGCCACGCATTGCAAGCATCCAGAATCCATACAACCTGCTCAACCGCAGCTTCGAGATCGGCCTGGCAGAGATTGCCTGTCGGGAAGATGTCGGACTGCTGGCCTACTCACCGCTCGCATTCGGTGTGCTTGCAGGCAAGTATCTTAACGGCGAAAATCCGAAAGGCGCGCGCCTGACCTTGTTTGAGAATTACACCCGCTATTCCGGCCCGGAAGCAGATCGGGCAACCGATGCTTATGCACAACTTGCCCGCGAACACGGACTTGATATGGCCCAAATGTCGCTGGCCTTTATCCTGCAGCAGCCTTTTATCAGCAGCTGCATTATCGGTGCGACGAACATGCCGCAGTTAGAAATGAACATTGCCAGCAACGACGTGAGCCTTTCCGGCGAGGTGCTGGCCGGCATTGATGCCATCCACGCCCGCTGTCCCAATCCGTGCCCGTGAAATATTTCGTGGCGACCTCAGGCCGAAGCGGCATAATACGACAATGACATCGGATCGCGCATCGACGCCCGTCTCGCTGATACTCTCCATGTTGTTGCTGGCCCTGCTTTCCGCCTGTGCTAGTGCAACGCCGGAGAATCACTATGACCCGCTTGAAGGCATGAACCGCGTGACCGACAAATTTAACGACAAGCTGGATAACGTTACCCTCAAACCGCTGGCCGTTGCCTACCGCGATCTGACGCCCAATGCACTGCAAACCGGCGTATCAAACTTCTTCGACAACAGCACCTATATGAATACCGTGCTCAATGATTTCCTGCAAGGCAAAGGTAAGCAGGGCTTCGCCGATTTCGGCCGATTTCTAGCCAACTCCACTTTGGGTATCGCCGGCCTGATTGATGTTGCCACCCCGATGGGACTGGAAAAACATGAGGAAGATCTGGGCCAGACGCTGGCTGTCTGGGGCGCTTCACAGGGCGCTTATATCGTATACCCGCTGCTGGGGCCGAATTCAGTACGCAAAACACCGGACTTTATCACAGCTACAGCTACCGACCCGCTGTTCTGGGCCTCGTTCAGCATATCTCCGCAGGCAGCGCTCGCTATCGCAGCCCTCAAATACATCGACAAACGCAAGCGCCTGCTGCAGGCCTCGAACATGCGCGATGAACTCGCACTCGACCCTTACGTTTTCACCCGCGAAGCCTGGATGCAGCATCGCCAATTCCTGATTTACGATGGCAATCCTCCCAAGCCTAAAGGCACAGATGATGATTGGGAGCAAGATGATTGGGGCGACGATGCCACTCCTACGGATAGCAAGTAATTAAATTTCTGACAATTTAATCCGAAGTTGAGATCGAGACGTTTCTGTTATTTGGTAAGTGAAATAAACAATTCAGGTAGCCTCTCCGGCAACCGATCCACATGGTCAATGATGGTGTATTGGCGCCCAAAGATATCAGCAACATATTCATCCGCCTTCGGGTCGAGATTAATGCAGTAGGTATAAATACCATCGCGATCCAGTTCTTTCACGGCCTGTCTGGCATCCTGAATCAGTAGCTGGTCATCATCCTCATCAATATCGGCCGGCTCGCCATCGGTGAGAATCAACATCAGCTTCTTGTCGGCCGGCTGTGCCTTCAGGTAATGAGCGGCATGCCGCATCGCAGCTCCCATACGTGTCGAGTAAGCCGCTTCCATCGCAGCCAGACGCGCTTTCACCGCATCGTCCCAACCCTCGGAGAATCCTTTGATATGGTGAAACCGAACATCATGCCGGGTATTAGAATGGAAGCCTGAGATAGCGAATGGATCACCTACCTGTTCAATGGCCCAGGCCAGCAACGACACGGCCTCCTGTGACAGCTCCAGGATCGTCTGACTGCAATCATCTGCTGTTTCGCTCAGGGATTGAGACAAATCAAGCAGCAAGGTGACAGCAACATTACGGCCATCGGTGCGGTGGGATATATTGATGCGCGGATCCGGAGCTGCACCGCCTTTGAAATCAACCAGTGATCGAATCGCGACATCCAGATCCAGTTCAGAGCCCTCTTCCTGGTAACGAATACGCACCCGATCCTGCGGCTTGAGCATCTCAAGCAACTGCTTCAGGCGCTTGGCCAGCCCCCTGTGTTTGGTCAGCAGGTTATCAATTTTCGATGCATCGCCGCTTGGGTGAATCGCTTCATAAACACTCACCCAATCCGGACGATAATGCTGGTGGTTATAGTCCCATTCATGGTAGCGCCTCAGCGGAGATCCGCTTTGCTCTTCCTCCTTTTCCGTCTTCCGGTTTGCGTCGTCGAATGACTCTTCATCACCGCTTCCGATATGGATCCAGAGGTGGCGGTTATCATCACGGTAATCCGCCTTCACATTGTCCAGGTAGATTTTCGCAGATGCATCGCTTTGGCTGCGCGTGCGGACAATGAAAGCGATCGCAAGGGAAGCCATGTCAGAGCTGCTGGATTCGCTTCTTCCCATCTCAGCAAAGAATCGACTGACATACTCCCGAATGTCCTTGTTTTTATAGGTATAGTCAGGATCAAGGATTGCTCTGGAAAGTATCGCCAGTCGCAAATAAATGAGCGAAACCCCTTCCTGACCCAAACCTTTCTCATCCGGCAGCGGATGTAGGGCGAGGAATAGTTTTCGCAGACCCGGATAGCGCCGCACGGCCAGATATTCGACGCGGCAATCCTCAAACAGCTCGATGGCGATCCGCTGGAACGGGCTCAAGTTATCGGCAACCATCTGCTGGCTCCAGCGGCGATGCGCTGCCATGTGCGCCAATGCTGCACGATACCGATCAATGCCTGTGACACCGCGATCGGGTTCATAAACATCGGGAAGGTGGATGCCCTGCGCATTGTAATATGGTACCGGCTTGCGCAATTCATCGAATGCCAGCGAGTAGGGCACAAAATAATCATGATCGCCCCACAGCCCGCGCAGGTAGCAATCAAGCCTGCGCTCATGATCGAGGAGCAGTGTACCGTGGCGTTCGCGCTGCATCACCGCGTGGGCATCGGCCGAGTGCAGGCCGAAATAATCCACTTGGCGGTCAGGATGTTTCCCGTATGAAAGGATGCCATATTCAACCCAGTTTCTAAACCCCTCAAGGGACAATGAGGCCAGCAGATACGGAGCCTGTTGAAGCAGCACCGGCAACCCGGGGCTGGGGATGGATATCTGCTGTCCATGAACCGAGACCGAGGTTCGTTGCATCATATTCCGCATCAGTTCGATATATTGTTTAAACTGTTCGTAGCTCTGCAGACGACGGGATACCACAGCACTGGTTTGAAGAAATGGTACCATGGCTTCGAAATTTACTTGGATAGCCATGTCCTGCGCAAACTCGCGCAGATCTACCAGCGCCTCTTCACCCACCTGTGCGGCAACCACCGGCGCTTCTTCCAGATACGCCAGCATAAGTTCCGGCCCACGCCCCATTTTGCCAAGAAAGCGGGCATTCTCGATGTAGGAATGAATCCCACCAACAGAAAGAAGCGTCTTGGCATCTCGCATGCAGGCACCGAAGACCTTGTCGACCTGAGAAAAATTACAGCCCAGTCTTTGCCAGTAAGCCTCAAATTCCAGACTTCTTTCGCCCGTGTCAGCCATCAGGCGATTTCCCGATCAGTCTGAGTAGCCTATAAGTCACGCCAACTACGTCATCAAACCTGCCTGGAATAACCAAAGCACCGGTAACCGGACGCACAAACACCTTGCGGCAGGCAGAGCTTTCTTCTCCACTATATCGCAACCAGACTCTCGTCATGTGATCCATCAGGTAAATGTGGGCTCGTAATATAGGCAAGTCAATGTGGCTACTCAGCCATACCAGCGCGATATAACCGATGTTTGTTTGCCAATCAGGCCTGCAAATTTAAGCCCGCTTTATAGTCGGCTGGCGCGCTGCCTGAGGAGATGGTCGGTCAGCACGAGAGCCAGCATGGCCTCGGCAATCGGTACGGCACGAATGCCCACGCACGGATCATGGCGACCCTTGGTGATGATCTCGGTTTCATTGCCGTGAATATCGATGGTAGGTCGCGGCTTGAGAATGGATGATGTCGGCTTTAAGGCCATGCGCACATGGATGGTGTCGCCGTTGGATATGCCGCCCAAGATGCCGCCCGCATGATTGCTGGCAAAACCACTGGCCCTCATCGCATCGCCGAACTCGGAGCCCTGCGCCTCGATGCAGGCAAAGCCATCGCCGACTTCCACACCTTTCACAGCCTGAATGCTCATCATCGCCTTGGCAATTTCGGCATCGAGCCTATCGAACACAGGCTCGCCCAGCCCGGGAATCATGCCGTGTGCCTCGACAGTCACGCCCGCACCAATTGAATCTCCGGTTTTCCGCAAGGCATCCATAAAATCAGCCATCTTTAAAGCAGCATCGGCATCGGGACAGAAAAACGGATTACGGTGAATTTCTTCTTTATCGAATCTCGCAGCATCGGCCTTGATCGAACCGATCTGATCGACCCAGCCGATGATCGTGATGCCGGCAATGGCATGCAGCATTTTTTTCGCAACCGCACCAGCCGCCACACGCATGGCAGTTTCACGCGCTGAGGAGCGGCCGCCGCCGCGATAATCGCGCATACCGTATTTCTCAAAAAAGGTGAAATCAGCATGGCCCGGACGGAATTTATCCTTGATCTCGGAATAATCCTTGCTGCGCTGGTCGGTATTGCGGATCAAAAGCCCGATCGGGCAGCCGGTAGTCTTGCCTTCGAACACGCCCGACAGAATCTCAACCTCATCGGCCTCACGCCGCTGGGTGGTATATTTGGATTGCCCAGGCTTGCGGCGGTCCAAATCCGGTTGAATATCAGCCTCGCTCAGCTCAAGGCCAGCCGGGCAGCCCTCTACGATTGCAACAAGGGCAGCGCCATGCGATTCGCCCGCTGTTGCAACCCGGAAAACCTGCCCGAACGAAGAGCCGCTCACTGGCTATTCAATGCCCGGATCGCCGGCGCCGACATGAAATCCGCTATCCACATAATGAACTTCACCGGATACACCCGAAGCCATATCGGACAGAAGATAAGCGGTCGTGCCGCCCACCTCTTCCTGTGAAACATTGCGCCCCAGCATGGAGCCGCGTGCGCTCTTTTCCATCAGCTTGCGGAAATCGCCCACAGCGGATGCGGCCAGTGTCCTGATCGGACCGGCAGATACAGCATTTACACGAATGCCATCTCTGCCAAGGTCCTGAGCCAGATAACGGGTTGAGGCCTCAAGCGCTGCCTTGGCCACACCCATGACATTGTAATTCGGTACTGCACGTACAGCGCCCAGATAAGACATGGTCACCATGCTGCCGCCGGGCTGCATCAATTTGGCAGCACGCTGTGCACAGGCAATAAACGAGTATGCCGAGATATCCAGCGCCAGCTGAAAATCGGCGCGGGTCGTATCCCTGAAGTTCCCCTTCAGTGCATCCTTGTTGGCAAAGGCGATGGAATGCACCATGAAATCAAGCTTCCCCCACTGCTGCTCAACCTTCTCGAAAAAATCATCCATCTGGGCATCGTCACTGACATCAAGCGGCTCGATGAATGTTGCATTGGCAGACTCGGCCAAAGGACGAACCCTCTTCTCCAGCATCTCGCCCAGATAGTTAAATCCAAGTTCGGCGCCCTCGCGCTTGCAAACCTGGGTCACTCCCCAGGCAATGGACTTATCATTTGCCAGACCAAGGACCAGCCCTTTTTTACCTTCAAGAATTCCCACGCAATTCCTCCTGCACATAGATTCGCCGCATTTTAACAGTGCATCGCTCAAAGCGCACGCAAATGGCGCTTCAACTCTCGTCTGTTCCATGGCCGGGCCGCACCATATGCCTGCATTTCCCATGCCTGAACAAACTCATACCAATGATTTTCGCTGATCCCCATAGGGACAGCCACATCCCTGAGCGGCTGATATGCCTGCCGTACGCAACCCCGGCGGCTCAGCCAGCGATCCAGTACAGGCCATGAGGGCGTTGAAAACCCGAAGCGCTGCCAGAAGCGCATGCGCTGCATGCTCCGCACCAGCAGCAGGCCAAGAGCCAGCAGCAGACCGAAAAATACCAGCTTGATACCATACGTGCGCAGCTGCTGCCAAAACTGTTTGGCAAGCGCCGTGCGGTCGGATTCCTGAAATTCAAGCACATAACGGTACCAGCTCAACTTCACCGTTTCCCAGATTGCATCAATCTCCGGGAAGCGCACGCCGGATAAACTCCAGCGCGATGCAGGGGTGGCATCCAGTCGTTGCCAGCGGCCGTTCAGCCACACCTCGGTCCAGCTGTGTGCATGCTGCTCGCGGATCACCAGAAAACCGCCCACATCATTCCACTGGCCTCCGAAATAGCCATTAACGACGCGTGACGGCACACCAAGCGAGCGCGCCGCCAGAGCCAGTGTGGTCGCATACAGCTCGCAGTGCCCCCGCTTGATGGAAAGAAATGAAGAGACCGGATCGACAGCATCGATGCTGGCATTCAGATCATAGGTCCAGCTGTGCAGTTCATCGACAACGCGTTCCAGTGCACCGGCCGGATCGGCTGCGCCCCGGGTGACTTCACTGACCCAGCGCTTTAGTGCTGCAGGCACGAGTTCTGTGCTGCTATCCACACTATCCGGTGCGTGCATCGTGGAGAAAAAGCGTTTGTCGGTTCTACCGCCCAATTCCATTTGAAGGCGTAGCCGGTGTGCAGGCGGCCGATCAAAGGTCATGGCGCCGCCCGCACTCATGGCAGCAGGCTCAGGCAATTGATGTATGCGCAACAGGCCATCCGGAATCTGAATATAGGCATGATCCGAGGCCTCACGATAAACCGCTGCCTCCAGCCCCGGGCCCGGCCAGAGCTCCACCTCCCTGTTGCGCGACCAATGCCGGATGGATACACCCCCCTGCCTCTGCCAGCCGCGACCAGTGAACCGTGCGAGAGATGTGCCGCGCCAGTAACGCCCTTCAATCTGGCGGCGGAAAGCCTTGATCTGCTCGGCAGAAAGCCCGGCCTGCATCGGCTCCACACGCATCACGACCGTGGCATCCAGCTCGCGGGCGAAATCACCCAACTGCACCTGATCGGAAAATCCGCTGGTTTCCTTGCGCGGCTGCGTCGGCTGCAGCAGCGAATGCACATCGAAACGCGGCATCGCCACAAACAGCAGACCTGCCAGCAAAGCCATGCCAAACATCGTTGGCATATCGCGCTTCGCAGGCACAGGCGTCAAATCGCCTCCCGGCCAATTCAGGCCATACAGGCAGACGGATGCGCGCCACATGAACCACATCAAGGCAATCAGCGGAAACACATATAGAACCGAGTCGGTCAGCACCGCCGCCGCCAGCACCAGAAATACCCCGACCAGCATCCGGTGCAAATGATTGCGCGCCGTGGGCGCCTCGATCACCACGGCCATAGCAAGAATCAGCAGAAAATCGGTGAAGGCGACGATCCATGCGCGGCCCAGTGCCAGCTCCAGACCCACCCAGAAAAAACCTAGCCAGCCGATCATGCTGGCCTGCAATTCGCTCAGGGAAAATCGTGGTCCGAGCCACAGGCGCAGCAACCCGGCCAAGACGGACAACGACCAGTACACCGGACTGACAAAATCCGACAGGGCCAGCGAAGCGACCCCGCACATCAGCACCGCCAGCGTCAGCTTCTCGGTACGCAGAGAACTTTCGGAATTCATCGAACGCCTTCAAACAGGCTTAACAACAGGCCTTCCCCGCCTGAAGCGGCCTGACCGGGCACGCAGGCGGCAATGGCCGACATGGCCTGCTGCACAGACACCTCATCCGCAGTATCGAAGGCCTGTTGCCCCAGCACCAGCTCACCCTGCTTCCCGCGATGCTGCTGCAGCCAATACCATGCCTTGCCGAGCAGTTGCTCGAAGGCACCCTCATCCTGTGGCGCAGGCAGCCTCAAATCGACCCGCAGGCTGGGCGCTTCAGATGTCTCCCCGCCGCTGGCAAAGCGCTTCACCGTCCAGAATTGATCACTCTGCACATTCGAGGCTGCCTTGCGCCAATGCACCCGTGACAACGGATCGCCCGGCACATAGCTGCGCAGGTCCCGCCATTCATCGCCGTCCCTCAGGCCCTGTCCCTCAGCAACATGGCCGACACTCGCCTGCCATGGCATGGATGCCGGCATCACCACCATGCTGCTGCCGCTCGTGCGTTTCAAGTTCAGCCTGAATAGACCAAGTGGCGCTTCAGTTTGCAGGCTGACCAGGCCGATGCCGTATAGGCCTCTTTTAGCCGGCCGCAAGCGGCCGCTGAACAGAACATGCCCGGCAGTACACCTGCCGTTGAGTTCAAAATCTCCGGCTGCATTGCGCCATTGCATGCTGACCATGGCCGCCACGCCGGCAGGCAACGGTGCAAACTGACGGATAACCCTCACCTGTTCCCGCTCAAGCTCCGCCAAAGGGAGCGCTTCGAAGCCTGGAAATCCTTTCAGCAACCGCATGCCCTGCATCACTGCTGCAAGACTTATAACCAGCAGCACCGAAGCGCAGAGATACAAAAGGTTATTCCCTGAATAAAAAGCGGCGGCCCAAACCCCGAACAGCGCCAGCATAAACATCACGCCCGGACGGGTCAGGCCAACGCGCCAACCCGGAGCAAGTGGTAGGTTGATACGGATAAGGGCATCGAGAAAACGTAACAACCACCCTGGCAGCCTCAAGTCAGCCGGATCATATGCCATCAGCTCACCTTTCCGTCAGAACACTGCACGACACCGATCAGGCCGGCACAGGCACCGATTCCAGCAAGCTGGCCAGCGCCGCTTCGGTATCGTGCCCGGATGTGCCGGCAAGCACCCGGTGAGCCAGACATGGAAGCCACATTGCCTGCACATCCGCAGCCGACACATAGGACTGGCCAGCAAGCCATGCATGGGCACGGGCAGCCTGCATCAGATCGCGGCCCGCACGGGGCGAAACGCCCTGCCTGAGCCATTCGCCATTGCGACTGCTTTCCAGCAATTGCAGTACATAATCGAGCAGCACATCGGCCACTTCCACCTGTTCGAGCTGTGAGCGTGCCAACCTGATATCCTGCCAGTTTGCCACAGCCTGCAGGCCGGCAAGACGCGTGTGCCCGGCTTCGCCCAAAAGCACCTTACGCTCGGCCTCACGATCAGGATAACCGATCGAAATACGCATGAAAAAGCGGTCCAACTGAGACTCCGGCAACGGAAACGTGCCCAGATGTTCCATCGGATTCTGCGTTGCAATAACGAAGAATGGATCAGGTAGTGGCCGGGTCTCACGTTCAATCGTGACTTGCCCCTCAGCCATCGCTTCCAGTAACGCAGACTGGGCCTTGGGTGTGGATCGGTTGATCTCATCCGCCAGCACTATATGATGAAATATTGCCCCCGGATGAAAGGTGAAACGTTTTTCAAGCGGGTCGAATATTTCCACACCGACAATATCTGCCGGCAGCAGATCGGCAGTAAACTGGATACGGCCGAAATCAGTATCCAGACTGGCTGCAAGCGCATGCGCCAGCGTGGTTTTCCCCACACCTGGTACATCTTCAATGAGCAGGTGTCCGCCCGAAATAAGCGTAATGAGCACCTGTTCAATGGCCTCGTCCTTGCCGGCCAGCACGCTCGATAACTGCGCGCGCAATCCTCTCACCATAACATGATTTTCGTTGGCATTCACGGGGCGTCCTCCTCCAGTCTTGCCTGACATTCAATCTCCTCCATTTCCTCATCGGAATAACCGAAATAATGGCCCAACTCATGAATCAATACATGTCGTATAGCATGTCGAACATCTTCACCTGTTTCACGACAAAATGAGAGAATCGGACGTCGATAGAGATGAATCACATCGGGCAACTGTCCTGAAGATACGCCTTCCCGCTCAGTCAAAGGCCACCCCTGATAGAGGCCGAGCAGATCAAACGGGGTTGATGCCTTCATGTCGTGTAAGGTGCCTATGGTTGGAAAATCATCCGTGACGATCACCACGTTTTCCATAGCCATGCGAAACACTGCAGGCAGAAGGTTCAGCTCCTGCTCGGCAGTTCGCCGGAACTCCTCTGCATCCATATCATGCATGGGGGTGTGCTCCATTCATGGGTTCAGCATAGCACGAAGCCCCGCATTCGCACCTCAGGCAGAGGCGTCTGCCAGGGCCAAAGCCCTCAACTCCTGTATGGCCGACCTGAAATCCGGATACTGAAGTTGCGACAGCAGCTCCTCATGCAAGCGTCGATTTCTCACGCGTTTGTTGTCGCGAAAAAAGTCCAGAGCTGCGGGGGACATCTGTGCAGCCCCCTCTTCCGGAGACAAAATAAGTGGCTCTGGGGCTCCTATCATGGCGGCTACTTCCTGCACATATTCATCGTGTGGCAACGGCAGGTCGTCGGCCAGATTAACGATTCGCCCTGCTCTTGGATTAACCATCGCCGCCACAATAGCCGCCACAATATCATCGACATGGATACGGCTTGAATAATGTGGGGGATCCCATTTCACCGCCCTGTAATTTCCGGCCATCAAACGAGAGAGGATATTTCTCTCCGGACCATAGATGCCGGCAATGCGAAATACTTCGGCCGGTAAATCCGACGCAATCCATGCCTGCTCCGCCCGCAATCGCTCAGTGCCTCTGGGACTACCGGGATGGCAGATAGACGATTCATCTACCCATGCCCCATCGGCATCGCCATAGACACCTGTTGTTGAGAGGTAACCAGCCCAGCGGATCTGTGACAATTTTGGAGCCAGTCGAGGCAACCACACCGGCTGTCCGGCCCGCATGCCATGGTCATCTCGGACAAGCGGAATCGAATCCAGCACAGCGTCACAGGCATCCAGCACTTCATCCGGCACAAGCAGCGGCGACTCGACCACGAGCGTATGAACGCCCGCGCGCTCAAGCGCTGCTGCCCTTTCCGGATTGCGCGTTGTGCCGATCACCTCCATGCCCTGCCTGACGCACGCATGTGCCAGTTTTTCGCCGACATAGCCGCAGCCAAGAATTAAAAGTGCTTGCATCCGGTCCATGCCGCCAGCCTAGCACGGTGCAGACAGACAAATCACTGCTATCATAAATGTATGAATGCTCTGGAATCCATCACCACCCGTTGCCCGTATTGCGGCGAAGGCATTGAGATGCTGGTCGATGCATCTGCAGGTTCGCAAAACTATATTGAGGATTGTCCGGTTTGCTGCAAACCCATGGTGGTTTGGTTAAACGTTGAAGAGGATTGTATCTATATCCGCACTACCAGCGAAAACGAGTAACCCCCATTTGATCAACCCGTAATCATCATCTATAACTAGAAAATAATTATCCGAAGGAGTTGAAACAATGAAATTAAATGTTTTCCGCTTTTCATTCCCGATCCTGATGCTTGCTTCCTGCCTGTTTTTTACCTTGCCAGCCAACGCCGAGAATCTCGCCGACTGGAAACTACCGCCTGTGCCGGTTCCTGCCGATAACCCTCAGACTCAGGCAAAGGTCATGCTTGGCCATCAGTTGGTCTTCGATACCCGCCTGTCAAAAAATGACTCCATTAGTTGCGCCGGCTGCCATCTGCCCTTCGCCGGTGGTGGCGGTCATACACCTCGCGCCTTTGGCCAAGGCGGCGAACTAGGCCGCTGGGCGCCTTCGTGGGTGAATGCCGCCTATTACGATTCGCTATTCTGGGATGGCCGTGCCGCCTCGCTGGAAGAACAGACGGGGGCACTTCCCGGCCACATGGGCCCGATCACAGCTCCCGGTGAAATGGGCGGCGACATCAATGCTGTAGTGGCGAAACTGAATGCCACCCCCGAATACAATAAACAGTTCAAGAAAGCTTTCGGAGAAGATGCCACCCCACAGAATATTGCAAAGGCAATTGCCGCCTATGAACGTACCTTGATCGCCACTGATTCTCCGTTCCAGCGCTATGTGAAGGGCAGTAAAAAAGCTATTTCGAATGCTGCCAAGCGCGGCTTTGCACTCTTCCAGGGCAAGGCTCAGTGCATTACATGCCACACGCCGCCACTGCTAACCGACAATGCCTTTCATAATATCGGCGTACCGCAAGTCGGACCGCTGGCAGAAGATCTCGGTCGCTATGGAGTAACCAAGGACGATGCCGACAGGGGCGCCTTCAAGACACCATCGCTGTACAATTCAGCCTCGTTCACCTTCTTCATGCACGATGGCGCTATGGCTACGATGAATCAGGTAATTGAGCATTACAGCAAGGGAGGTAACACAAAGGATCCGAATCAGGATGGACTGATAACGCCACTGAACCTGAGCCCCATGGAAAAAGCCGATCTGGAGGCCTTCATCGAAACGCTCACAGATGAGCGGCTGAATCATATTCATCGGCCGGCACTCCCCTGAGACCTCTCTTCGGCTTATAGATTTCGTTACTGTAAACCCGTCGCCCTATAAAACTGATGCGATAGATCACGCCATTCATATCGTCGGAAACCAGCAACGCACCGTAAGGCCTTACCCATGGATATAACAGGGATACCCAGGCTGTGCCGACTTTTTATATCATTTCTCCGGTCGACGGTAATCAAACCTACCGCTTACCGGCTTGCCACTCCCGGGTCGGGTGATCCACAAGGTAATGTGATACAGATCCGGATCAGCCATGTGAAAATAATTGCCATAGCTGATCAGCTTCTCGATATGGATAGGCTTTAACTCCTTCTCGGAGAAATCCAGACCCCCCAATGCCTGCACACGTGCCTTGACACTGGCATTGACGATACGCTTGCCGCTTGCCTGATCGAACATCGCAAACAATACATAGTAACGCTGTTTTTCCTTGTACACCTTGCTGGGAAGATTCAGTTCATCGGCTTCGTTCTGTGCCATCTGGATGGGCAGCACGCCAAGATAGATGGAAATGCCTTCGATAACCTGATGGCGGCCTGCATCCTGTGCTGCAAAAGCCGTTGGCACAGCCAACAACAGGATGGCGCACAAAACGCAACGAATTAACCGGAATAATTGATGTTGCAACATAGCAACCTCCTCGCCGGGCGAATGCAGCTTACATCAATATAGCGGTTGGTCGGTGAGAGAAAATGTCCGGCCTGAGCATCTCCGGCACGGGATACAGGAATTTCCTGTTTTCCATAGGTGATTATAGCACAAAATGAGAATGACAAATTAGAGTCCGGACACACTCATGGAATCGAGTGATACATTTCGCAAATTGACGCTGAAATTCAGACTGCCTATGTTGCCAGTATGCATACTTTCGAGCAGTCGAGGGACGAAGAACTTGCCAATAGTATCAGCCATGCTGTCGGCCTAGTTGCAGCACTCGTGGCCACCCCTTTTCTGATCCTGAAAGCTGCTCGTCACGAAGATATTTTCTTTCTTGTCGGTGCCGGCATTTTCGCCGCGAGCATGGTACTGCTCTACCTTTCCTCAACCATCTACCATGCCCTGCCGACAGGCATGGCCAAGAGGCGATTCCGGACCATTGAGCATTCCGCTATCTACATCCTCATTGCCGGCACCTACACGCCGTTCACACTTGGCGTGCTGCATGGCGCATGGGGCTGGACCCTGCTTGGACTCATCTGGGGGCTGGCTGGGGCCGGCGTAACCCTGAAGGCATTTGGAAAAATGTCCCACCCCATCCTTTCCTCATCGCTATACCTGCTCATGGGATGGCTCATCCTTATCGCAATCAACCCGTTGTATGCACGCTTGCCTGCAGCTGGCCTGCTATGGCTGGTTGCAGGAGGGCTGGCTTACACGCTGGGCGTGGTGTTTTTCGCGTTCGATTCTCGCCTGCGATACGGGCATTTCATCTGGCATCTGTTTGTCATGGCGGGCACCGCATGCCACTACTTCGCAGTTCTCTGGTATGCAGCATAGCCTTGGCTAGCATGGCCTTTCACCCTAGGTTAAAAAATATCATCCTTGGATATGCGCTCCTTCTGCTAGCATCTGCCCATGCCTTTTGACCTCGCTGTCATAGATTTGGACAACACGCTCTACACGGCCGATTCGGGCGTTTTTGCCCGCATGGACAAGCGCATGACAGCCTTTGTGGCCAACGAGCTGGGAGTGGATGATGCAACAGCGGATCAACTGCGCCTGAAATACTGGAAGGAATATGGCACCACACTGCGCGGCATGATGCTGCACCATGGCATGGAGCCGGAAGCCTTCCTGCACGACGTGCATAATATCAATGCACATGAATTGCTGGAAAGGGATGCAGCACTTGATGCAGCCCTTGCACGTCTGCCCGGCCGCAAGGTGATTCACACCAACGGCATCCGCGAGCACGCTGAACGAATCCTGAATACCCTCGGCATCGCACATCATTTCGAGCGCATTTACGACATCCGCTTCAATCACTATATCCCGAAACCATGCAAGGAAACCCTGGCGATGCTGATTCGGGCCGAAGGCGCCACGCCGGAACGAACACTGGTGGTGGATGATATGGCTGATAACCTGAGAGTGGCCCGGGAGCTGGGCTGCAAGACGGTATGGATCACCCGTGAAAGTGAAAAAGGCACATGGGATTACCATGTGCCTTCATTTCATTCATTGCCGGAGAAGTTTAGCTAGCCTGCTGCACTTCCTACCGGATTACTGATTCATCTTGTCAAAAAACTCTGCGTTGTTTTTTGTCGAACTCAGCTTATCGATCAAGAATTCCATAGCATCGACAATGCCCATCGGCGAGAGAATCTTGCGCAGGATCCAGACCTTTTGGAGATCATCGCGTGGAGTCAGCAGCTCTTCCTTACGGGTACCCGATGGCGCAATATCAATCGACGGGAACACGCGCTTGTCGGTTAGCTTTCGATCCAGCTTGATCTCCATATTGCCGGTACCTTTGAATTCCTCAAAGATAACCTCATCCATCTTGGAGCCTGTTTCCACCAGCGCCGTAGCGATAATGGTCAGGCTACCGCCGCCTTCAATATTTCGTGCCGCACCGAAAAACCGTTTCGGTCGATGCAGGGCATTGGCATCCACACCACCGGTCAGGATCTTGCCGGAGGACGGTACGACCGTGTTATAGGCACGTGCCAGACGGGTAATGGAGTCAAGAAGAATCACCACATCGCGGCCATGCTCAACCAGTCGCTTTGCCTTCTCAATGACCATTTCCGATACCTGCACATGACGCTGGGCCGGTTCATCGAAGGTCGAAGAAACCACTTCGCCGCGCACCGAGCGCTTCATATCGGTCACTTCCTCGGGGCGCTCATCAATCAGCAGCACGATAAGCGCCACATCCGGATGATTGGCCTCAATCGAATGAGCAATGGACTGCATCATGACTGTCTTGCCGGTGCGGGGAGGGGCCACGAGCAACGCGCGCTGGCCTTTGCCGATTGGCGCCACAATATCAATAATGCGGCCTGTAATATCCTTGCGGGTCGGGTTATCGATCTCCATATGCAATCGTTCGTTCGGATACAATGGCGTCAGGTTATCAAACAGCACCTTGGTCCGTGCCACCTCGGGCAATTCGCCATTGGTAGTATCAACGGTTTTCAGAGCGAAATATTTTTCGCCGCGGCGAGGTGCCCGGATTTCTCCGGCAACGGTATCACCCTTGCGAAGGAAAAAGCGCCGAATCTGATGCGAGGAAACATACACATCATCCGGGCCGGAAAGATAATTGGCATCGGGGGAACGCAGGAACCCAAAGCCATCGGGGAGAATCTCAAGCACACCTTCACTGTAAATGGTGCCGCCGCGCAATCCATGCGCCTGCAAAATGGCCGAAACCTGCTCCTGCTTACGCATGCCAGCTGCATTGTCGATATCATAGGTATCGGCAAGCTCGAGCAATTCGGTCGGGGTCTTCGCAGAGACTTCTTTGAGATTCAGCGTTACGCCTTCCATCTCATCGGAGATTCTCTCTTCCTGATCCTCGCGACGACGGCGGGTGTTCTTTTCCTTGCGCCAGCGGCCTTTGCGATTGGAATCAGAAAATTTATCGCCAGCATCATGATCACGGCCATTCTCACCCTGGTCAGTTTGTTGCATGCCGCCGTCGGATGAACCGGAGTTTACTCTCTCGCGTTCTACATTTTCTGCCGCGGAAGGTGCATCAGCCACATTCCCGTCCCTGCTTTCAGCACTCTTTTCAGCTGTTCGCTGGCGCGCCCTACGACGTGGTTTTTCGTCGGCCTGTTTCTTCTCGGCATGATCGGTTGCGGAAGCATCCCCACCCTGGACGATAGCTGCCTGATCATCGGCCACTTTGCGAGGGCGCCCTCGCCGACGGGGCTTTTCTTCAGCCTGAACGGCTTCGGAAGGTTGTTTATTCCCTTCTACGGCTTGCGTTTCTTCGCTTGTTTCGGACATGTGTACTCCAAGAAGTTACAGCACAATTCGGTCGCCAATAACACAAATTGTGCCTTACAGTTAAATGGTTTGCTGAATAATCCTAGCCAGTGTCTGCCGGATTGGTGAGAAGCCGGGTAAAGTCATCCGGCACGGGATGGATTGCTAAAGGGGAGGGTTCACGCTGTCAAGCCCCGCCGATGCAAAGCGCTGCATTAGCGCACGATGGAGAGAAACCACATGTGTGCGCAAATCAACCAAGCTGGCATCATTAATTATGACATAATCGGCCACTTGACGACGCAGAGTATCATCACACTGGTGCCCGACAATACTGGTGAAAGCAGTCATGTCCTGCTTCCCCCGATCCAGTACACGGCTCATGCGCAAGCTTTCGTCCGCCAGCACTACTACCACGGCATCCATGCGATCCACGCCCCCGGATTCAATCAACACTGATGCCTCAATGATGGCATATTCAGCCTGTTGGCAGCCAAGCCAGGCTTGTTCTTCCTTCTTTATCAATGGATGCATAATCGAATTCAATTGTGCTGTGCTGCCAGCATCAGCGAAACAGATATCGGCAAGCCTGGGTCGATCAAGCGTGCCATCCGCATACAGAATTACTTCGCCGAATGCGTCTACCAGGCGGCGCAGACATGGCGAACCCGGCATTGCCAGAGAGCGCCCTACCTGATCAAGGTCGAGAACTGGCACCCCCAAGTCGGCAAACATGCTGGCAACCGTGCTTTTGCCGCTACCGATACCACCTGTCAGGCCCACGCGAGCAGGCAGGTTCATTTGCAAAAGGCGCTGCTTTGAACGCGCCATCCAGTCAGCCCATGCCTCACCCGGCAAACCCAATGATGCCCATATACCAAGGCAGGATATCCCCTCCCCATACGAACCAGGCCATGCCCGCCAACGCCAGATAGGGGCCATACGGGATTTCAGCACGAAAGCCCCGCTTCGACAGCACCAGGAACACACTGCCGACAACGGCACCGACCAAAGAAGAGGTGAAAATAATAAAGGGGAGTGCCTGCCAGCCCATGAATGCACCCAGCATGGCAAGTAATTTGAAATCCCCGTAACCCATCCCCTCACGTCCGGTAAGAATAAGGAATGCTCTTGCGACCAGCCAGAAGATGCCATACCCGGCAACGGCGCCGATCAGGCCATCCTGCCAATCCCCAAGCCACCACGAAAAAATGAGTCCAAGGGCGATGCCCGGAAAGGTCAGCAAATTCGGCAACAGACCTGTTTCAAGATCAATGACACTGAGCACCCAGAGAAGAAAAAACAGCACCAATGCCTCTAACAGCACGACCGAAGGCCCGAAATACCATGCAAGTGCCGCCCAACTCGTGCCCATTAATAATTCAAGCAACGGGTATCGCCAGGCGATAGGCATGCGGCAATGCCGACAGCGGCCGCCAAGCAACAACCATGAAAATACGGGGATATTGTCATACCAGTCAATGGCATGCTGACATTGCGGACAATGACTGCCGGGAAAAGCCACGGATTCCTGTCGGGGAATCCGATACACACAGACATTGGCAAAACTGCCGAATATAAGGCCCAGCAAACCACATATACCGATCATCGCAAGCACTATTCGTCTCCGTCGTTACCCATCTTTTTTAGCCGATAGCGCAATGAACGGAACGTAATACCAAGCCTTTCAGCCGCCCGCGTAATGCTGCCTGAACTTTCTTTCAATGCCTCATCGATCAACTGCCGCTCAATGGCTTGCATGCAGCCATCTAGGCTTTGTTCGCGCTCCTGCAGGCTGGCCAAAGAAAGCTGTTGTGAATCTCCAGATGTGCCCGGATAAAGTTCGTTGAGCAGTCCGACATCCAGATCATCCTTGTCCGACAATGCCAGCATACGCTGCAACAAGTTTTCCAGTTCGCGCACATTTCCCATGAACGGCAACTGCATAAGTCGTTGCAGACATTTATCGTTAAGCCGGACTCTCCCTTCGCCCCACTGGCGAATGATGGCCTTGGCCAGCAGTGGGATATCCTCGCGACGGTGACGCAACGGAGGCAGGTGCACGGGTACAACATTCAGGCGAAAGAACAGATCTTCACGAAACAGCCCTTTTTTGACTGCGGCTTCAAGGTCGCGATTGGTGGCCGCGATGATCCGGGCATCAATGTCGCGCTCGTGATCATCACCCACCCTGCGGACGCGCTTCTCCTGCAGGATACGCAACAGCTTGACCTGCGCAGTCAATGGCATTTCACCAACCTCATCAAGAAACAGGGTGCCCCCATCGGCCGATTCAATCAGACCAATGCGATCCGTTTCAGCACCCGTAAACGCGCCCTTCCGATAACCAAACAGTTCGGACTCAAACAAGCCCTCGGGGATCGCGCCACAGTGGACAGGCACAAAAGGCCCGTGACAGCGTGAGGAATTCTGATGCACAAAGCGGGCGGCCAGCTCTTTTCCGGTACCGGACTCGCCGGTAATCAGGACTGTAAATTCTGATTTTGCGCCCCGACGCAGCCGTTCGCGAACACGCTGCATCACAGCTGTTTCTCCAATCAGTACATCTGCATCTCCCTGTAAGGCCTCGGCAACAGTAGGTTCACTTTTGGCGCCATTCAATGGTCTGGCCAAGGCACGCTCCACTGCATCAGCAAGCTCTTCTGTTGAGACAGGCTTGGTCAGATAGTCAAAAGCCCCTTCTTTCATGGCTGCAACTGCTGTCTCGGCACTTGCATAGGCCGTCAGCAATAATATCGGAGTATCGGGCTGCAAGTGCTGGCTGATCTGAATCACTTCGATTCCGGCATCGCGCCCATCCATACGCAGATCCGTGAGGACCACATCGAAATGTTGCTTCTTCAAAGCCGCTTCAGCGGCAACAGCCCCATCGCAGGCAACAACCTGATGCCCTTGCATTTCAAGGCCCATGGTCAGGATCTTGCGAGCATTTGCCTCATCCTCGACCAGCAGCAAATCAGCCATGATCCATCCCCTTTTCCGGTTTCTGCTGCATTGGCTCCATGGCACCAATGATGGTGAAAATCACTTCGCCATCATGTTCGTCGACATTAACAATCCAATCATTCAGATCACACACCTGTTTGACTGTCGACAAGCCCAAGCCAATACCACTCGCGCCTCCGCTGACAAAAGGTTGAAACAGGCTTGCCCTCAACCCCTCGGAAATGTTCCCGCGATTACAGACCCTCAATCTCCACTGCCTGACACTCTGTTCAAGGCTTACCTCAACCATGGTCTCAGGCGCACGATTCTTCAATGCATTTGATAACAAATTGTCCAGGACCAGGCGAAAATGGTCGGGGTCGACATGTAACGTATCCACATTGCATTGCCATTGAATATTGCGCTGTTCTAGATCGGCCTGATTGATCGCAGCTTCGATCAGCGTGCCCGCTTCAACCCGTTGCCAAGATGCTTCCAACGGTCTGGAATAATCCAGCATCATGCTTGCAAGCCGGTTTAAACGCAGCATTTCTTCATGCAATATTTCCTGGATCGCGCCCCCGTCCGCCTTGTCCAGCTTCATCAATTCAAGTCCCTGCGCCATCGTCTGGATGGGATTTCTTATTTCATGTGCCAGCATGGCCGACATCTGACCCAATGCGGCCATTTTTTCCTGCGAGATAAGCTTTTCCTCCAGCCTGCGCAATTCACTGATATCAACAAGGGTGAGCAACCACTCAGGCTCGCTATCGATTTCGACCACCGCCTGCAGACGCTTGGAGGTAACAAGCAGTCTGCGCCCCTCGCATTCATATTCAGCGTGAAACCCGGCATGCTTCCTACCTTCCAGCGAATGCCTCAATCCTGGCATATTTTCTAATAGTGCTGCCAATGCGCTTTCATCATCCAGCTTTTCATGACTCAGGAGATCTCTTGCCGACATATTCATCTCATATAACCCGAGTCGACCATCCAGCACAACCACACCTTCACTCATCGCCGACATCACCCTGGTGTGCAATCCCTTTAACTTGCGATGCTGCCTGACAGCGAAATCACTTAACGAACGTAATCCGGCATGTCTTCTGGCAATAAATGCCATGACGCCACCTACAAGCAATATGGCTGAGGTCTGTAGAAGCACATGCAGGGAATCCTGGGCTTCCAGCGGCAAATTCTGGTGTGCAAAATCCGCATACACGGCAACAAGGTAGGCTATACAGGCAAGCACACTGGCCACAAGCGGCAGCATAATTCTACCGAGGGTGCCGGAAGCCAGGACAACGAGACCGAGAATAAAAGAAAAGGGACTGGTAATGCCGCCTGTGGCAAATACCAGTAATCCCGCGACCAAAATATCAGAAGCGAACTGGACTAAAAGCTGTGGCGACTCGGGCAAGCGGAGCAGAAATAGAAAGCTCTGAAGTATCAGCAGGGCTGCATATAGCACGGCCGTGAACCGAATCATACGATGAGCGGATGGATAGAATGAAGGCTCAAGCCACAGCATCAGCAGCATAAGGAGAACTGCCCCGACAAGGCCACGAAAGATAATCAGCTTCATTGCTGAAGGGGTCTGATGTTCACAAAGCCCACCATACTGTTATGGATTCCTCGATACGGTGTTTACCTGATCTCCTGGTCGACTTACAGACCGCCTGCTTAAACGATCGAAGCCATCTGGAAGATCGGCAGGTACATGGAAATAACCAGGCCGCCAATAACCACACCCAGGAAGGCCATGATAAACGGCTCCATCAACGCGGTCATATTATCGACTGCAGTATCCACCTCTTCTTCGTAAAAATCTGCAATCTTGCCCAGCATATCCTCCAAGCTGCCGGTCTGCTCACCGATAGAAATCATCTGAGTCACCATGACCGGAAAGATCTTACTAGCCTCAAGCGGAGCTGTAAGCGTCTGGCCCTGCGAGATGGACTCCTTGGATTGCAGGATGACCCCTTCGATCACCACGTTTCCTGATGTCTCGGCGACCGTATCCATCGATTCAAGAATTGGCACACCTGCTGCCGTCAGGGTTGAGAAAGTGCGACAAAAGCGGGCGACGGCGGCCTTGCGCAAAACATCTCCCAGAACCGGCAGGTTGAGCAGTAGCTTATCCAGTTGATAGCGCCCCTTCGGCGTCTGATAAATGGCACGTATGGCAAAAACGATGGCGACCGGCACAAACGCAACAAGGTACCAGTACGTGACGAACACATCGGATATGGCCATGGTCACCTTGGTAGGACCGGGAAGGTCGGCGCCGAAATCGGCAAACATTTCAGCAAAAACGGGAATCACGAAGATCATCAGGATCGCTGTCACAATGAATGAAACAACAATAATCGCTACCGGGTACACCATCGCCGACTTGATCTTCGCCTTCAGGCCGAGCGCTTTCTCTTTGTATATGCAAAGACGTAGCAAAATCGAGTCAAGAATACCGCCTTGCTCTCCGGCCTCCACCAGCGAGCAAGTTAACCGGTCAAATTCCTTGGGAAACTTGCGCATGGTTTCACCCAGCGGATTGCCCCCCTCAAGGCTCAGCCGCACATCCTTCAGCAGTTTCACCATCGATTTCTTGTCAGAGCCTCTTTCAGCCAGCTCAAAACACTGCACCAACGGCAAGCCGGCATTGATCATGGTGGAAAGCTGCCGGAAGAATATGGAAATATCCTTGTCGGTGACCTTTTCCGGGAAGAGTTCGATTTCAATGGGTTTTTTCTTGACCTTGACATCAACCAAACCCTGCCTTCGCAACGTCGCCAAAGCGACATCGCGATTAGCCACCTCAATTTCACCGCTCTTTTCCTGTCCCTGCCGGTTTTTCCCCGTCCATAGAAAAATTGCCATCAGTCTCCCACCGTTACGCGAAGGCATTCTTCAAGAGAAATGTCTCCCGCTTTAACTTTGTCCAATGCACACATTCGCAAGGTTTTTACACCTTTGCTTATAGCAATGGCATTGAGTTCATCTGAGTTCTTGCCTGCATATACAGCATCGCGGATCTCATCGAAAATTGGCATCACCTGATAGATACCGGTTCTTCCCTTATAGCCTGTGCCATTGCAGGTCGGACAGCCCTTGCCGCCCATTGGCTTGATATTCGCAGCCTCAGATTCCGAAAACCCGGCATCTATCAACGATTCGACGGGAACCTCAAGCTCCGTCTTGCAATCTGCACAAATGCGGCGAGCCAGTCGTTGCGCCGAAACCAGGTTGACAGCTGACCCTACAAGGAAGGATTCAATCCCCATATTGACCAGCCGACTCATTGTCGAGGGTGCATCATTGGTATGCAACGTCGCCAGCACCATATGACCGGTCAAGGCAGCCTTGATGCCGATCGCTGCTGTATCGTGATCCCGGATTTCACCAATCAGGATAATATCGGGATCCTGACGTAGGAACGAACGCAACGAAGCGGGGAAGTCCAGTCCAATCTCAGGGTGAACATTCACCTGATTGATACCCATAAAGTTAAACTCCACAGGATCTTCTGCCGTGCAGATATTGACTCCGGGCGCATTCAGCTCAGATACGGCTGAATACAGGCTCACGGTTTTACCCGAACCGGTTGGACCTGTAACCAGCACCATGCCATAGGGCTTGTGAATCGCTTCCTGCAGCCATTTAAGCTCTTGATCGGCATAGCCAAGCTTGGTCATATCAAGCTGTAGGCTGGAAGGATCCAGCAAGCGCATCACGACCTTTTCTCCGAAAAGCGTTGGCAATACAGAAACACGGAAATCGACTGTCTTGGCTTTAGACAGCCGCAACTTGATGCGCCCATCCTGCGGTACACGACGCTCGGAAATATCCAGCCTAGCCAGAATTTTCAGGCGCGAAACAAGCGCATCCTTCATTTTCATCGGCGGCCGCATAATTTCGTGCAACACGCCGTCGATTCGATAACGAACACGCAGAACCTTTTCGTATGGCTCAAGGTGAATATCCGAGGCGCCACGTTTGATGGCATCCAGCAGGATAAGGTTGACCAGCTTGACCACGGGGGCGGCTTCGGTCGCAGATGACAGGCTGTGCTCATCCAGATCCTCTTCGGAGGTATCAACTACCTCCATATCACTGGCGCCAAGATCAGCCATGACATCTTCAAGGTGCCCCTCATTGGCCAAATCCGAATCAAGTCGGGCGACCAGCTGGCGCTCGGCCACAATCACGACATCAACCTGACAGCCGCTGATAAAGGCCACTTCATCGAGGCTGTTGATGTCATAAGGGTCAGCCACGGCCAGTGTAAGCACATTACCCTTACGTCGGACAGGAATCACGAGATTCTTACGCATCACATCATGAGAAATCTTGGCCAGATTGGGCTCAATTTCCAGCTTATCCAGATCGATTGCCGGGCGGCCGAAGGACTTGGCGATAAATTTCACCAGCTCTTCTTCGGTAAAAATATTTTGCTTCACCAGCTGGGCTGTCAGCGTATCGCCATGCAACTTTGCCTCGCGAATCACGGTGTCCAACTGCTCACGCGTAATGCGCTGCTGGCGCAGCAGAATATCTCCAAGGCGGGTCTGTTTCATAAGCGGCCTTCCCCCCAACCGGGCAGAGCAGTCGGCCTGCGGTTCAAATAAGCTTCCATCCAGGACAAGGCGGCGACCCGATCCGGCATTTCGTCGCCATGCCACCAGGCAAACGATTCAGCGCCCTGAGCGATCAGCATCGGCAAGCCATCCACAACATATCGTTCCCCACCAGCCTTGGTAAAAGGGGTTTCTCCGCCGGGGCTATAAACGGCATCGATACATGCACCATGACCGGCCAGTTCAAACGGGAACACATCATTCTTGGCCAATCCAATGCTGGTTGTGTTGGCAAGAAGCAAACATTCGCTGCTGGCTCTGTTCACATCCTGCTGTTGCCAGGATACCGCCTCACAACGCAGATCGGGGTATGTCTTTTGCGCAAATTTCAGAAAAGAATCCAGTCTGTCTGCATTGCGATTGCACACGTAGAGCTTCTCAAGATTCAGGAGAGCCAGTGCGTGCAAGGCTGCGCGAGCAGTCCCCCCTGCACCAAACAACATGGCCCGTTGACCATGCATATCCACATCAATGCCTTCCACCACGGCCAGAAACCCTTTCCAGTCGGTATTGGTTCCCTGCCAGCCGCTTGCAGTTCGGCGAACCGTATTCACGGCACCAATTTTGCGTGCATCGTTGTCGCAAGAGACTCTGCGAAAAACAGCCTCTTTGTGGGGCACAGTCACGTTAAAACCCTCCACACCCAACGCCCACAGACCATCCATAGCCTGCTCAAGAAGTTCGGGCTTCACCCCGAAGGGCAGATAAGCGGCATCCAGGCCGCGTTGCTGAAGAAACAGGGATTGAAACATTGGCGATAGCGAATGGGTTACCGGCCAGCCCAGAATGCCATACAACTTTGTCGTTCCCTGTATATTCACGCTAGCGTTAGCGTAGAGGCTGCAGCGAGAACTGTCAAAGCCTGATAAAATCGACTATTTCTCATTCAACAGTGACTGACTTGGCCAGGTTACGTGGCTGATCGACATCGGTACCTTTAAACAGTGCAACGTAATAGGCCAGTAGCTGTAGCGGAACACTGTAGACGATGGGTGCCGTGCCGGGGTAGATGTCCGACAACATCAGGTTCTGGTAATGATCCAGACCGATTTGAACATTGTGATCACTGAAGAGGAACAGCTCACCACCACGGGCACGCACCTCCTGAAGGTTCGACAGCACCTTCTCCAGCAGCGGATCATCTGGCAGTGCGCAGACGACAGGCATCGTCTCATCCACCAGTGCCAGTGGCCCATGCTTGAGCTCACCGGCCGGATAGGCTTCGGCATGGATATAGGATACCTCTTTCAACTTTAACGCACCCTCCATCGCAACCGGGTAGAATGGGCCGCGACCAAGAAACAATGCGTTGTGTTTATCGGCAAATCCTTCTGCCATCTCTGCAATGGAATTAGTTAGCTGAAGAATCACTTCAACCTGCCTGGGCAGAGCATGGAGCTCATTGACCATCAACTCTTCCTGCTCGCGCGTCAGCCCCGTACGGCGAGCCAGAGCCACCGTTAGCAGACGTAGTGCCACGAGCTGGGTGGTGAAAGCCTTGGTGGAAGCGACACCAATCTCAGTGCCGGCACGGGTCATCAAGCAGACATCGGATTCCCGAACCAGTGAGCTTTCCGGAACGTTGCAAACAGTCAGGCTGCCAATATAACCCTGCGAGCGACTTCCCTTGAGTGCGGCCAGGGTATCGGCTGTCTCACCCGATTGAGAGATAGTAATCAGCAGGGAATCATCCGGAACCACCACCTTACGGTAGCGGTATTCGCTGGCCACTTCGACACTGCATGAAACACCGACCTCTTCCAACCAGTATCGAGCAACGAGTCCGGCGTGATAACTGGTGCCACAGGCGACTATCTGCACATGCTTGGTTTTATCAAGTAATGCCTTGGTCTCATGTCCAAAGCTATCCTCCAGAAGGCGCCCCCGATGAATCCTTCCCTCAAGCGTCTCGGATATAACACCAGGCTGCTCAAAAATCTCTTTAAGCATGTAGTGGGCATACGGTCCTTTGTCGACGCTATCACCGGAGAGCGCCGACTCCTTAACCTCCCGCTTCACCTCTTGTCCCGCGGCATCAAAAACCGTGACGCCATCGCGACGTATTTCGGCAATATCTCCCTCTTCCAGAAAGATAAACCTGCGAGTCACCTGGAGAAGCGCTGCCACATCGGATGCAATAAAATTCTCACCTTCGCCAAGACCAATGACTAACGGACTGCCTTCCCGGGTCACCACGATCCGGTCGGCATCTTCTGGACTGGCTGCCGCCAGTGCGTATGCACCATCAAGTTCGGCAGCAGTTTCCATTACCGCATCGAACAGAGACTTGCCTGATTCCAGCTTATTTGCCATCAGGTGGGCAATGACTTCGGTATCGGTTTCGGAGGTGAATTCATAGCCGAGCTTTAATAACCGCTCTCGCAGTTGAGCATGATTTTCGATGATGCCATTGTGAACCACAGCTACGCGTACACCGCTCATATGCGGATGCGCATTTCGCTCCGCCGGTACGCCATGCGTTGCCCAACGAGTGTGGGCAATGCCCAAGGTTCCAATGACATCGGAGCTCTCCACCAATGCCTTAAGTACTGCAACCTTACCCAGAGAACGGAATCGTTTCAGATCGCCAGCAGCATCGCGCACAGCCACGCCGGCAGAGTCATAACCACGATATTCCAAGCGCTGAAGGCCCTCCATCAGGATGGGCAGGACATTTCTATCCGCTATAGCTCCGACAATACCACACATTAAATTTTCTTCTTTGGCCGTTGCCAATCAACAACATGTCGCTGCTCAGGACGAGCTGAAAGCGTCAGACCACCCTCCTTGACCTTTTTCGTGATAATGCTGCCGGCACCGATGGTTGCATCACTGCCGACTTCAACCGGCGCAATCAGTTTAGTGTCCGATCCAACAAATACACGGTCACCAATACGGGTTTCGAACTTATTGGCACCATCGTAGTTACAGGTAATCGTACCGGCACCGATATTACAATCCGATCCAATGACCGCATCGCCGATATAAGTCAGGTGATTAATCTTGCTGCCTTCTCCAATGACTGACTTTTTGATTTCAACGAAATTGCCGATATGGACCGACTCATCAAGCTGCGCACCGGGTCGCAGATGCGCATAGGGGCCTACCTTGGCATGGCTGGCCACAGTAGCAGACTCCACATGGGTAAACGGCAGAATTTTCACAGCATCGTCCAGCCATGCATCCTCAAGAATGGCATAAGGCCCAACGTGGCACTCATCGCCAATACAGGTATTCCCGAGCAACTGGCAACCCGCCCCGATGACCGTATCCGTCCCAAGGCGAACGGAAGCTTCAATACGCACCGAATCGGGCTGCTCTATGGTTACCCCGTTTCGCTGCCAATCCCGAATGATGCGTTTCTGCATATACCCTTCAGCCACAGCAAGTTGAACGCGATCATTGACCCCAAGTATTTCATTCACGTCATGCATCTGAATAGCCTGCACGCGCATATTTTCTGCCAAAGCCAGTGGTACAATGTCGGGCAGGTAATACTCACCCTGTGCATTGTTATTGCCTACTTTCTGCAGTAATTTGAACAGGACATTCTGTTTCACGCAATAGATGCCGCTGGTAACTTCGCAAATCTCTTTCTGGTCCTCGTTGGCATCGCGTTCCTCGATGATGGCTGATATTTCACCCGACTCATCCCTTATTACACGACCATAACCGAACGGATTATCCAGCACTGCAGACAGAAACGTAACCTCAGCACCGCTTCCCTGATGTGCTTTGGCAAGCGAATCAAGGGTCTGGCAGGTTAAAAGAGGCGTATCCCCGCAAACAATCATGATGTTTGTAGCATCCTCACAAACAGTGTCGCATTGGGTCACGGCATGGCCTGTACCCAGCTGTTTGTCCTGAACGACCCATTGCAGATTGGCAGGCTGACCCACATGCTCGCGCACTTTCTCTGCAGAGTCCCCTGTCACAACGGCAATGCCCTTGGGCTGAAGCTCCTCAACCGTATGCAGGACATGCAGCAACATTGATTTACCAAGAACAGGGTGTAATACCTTGGGCAGCACCGACCTCATGCGCTTTCCTTGTCCGGCAGCAAGCACACACACAACCAGATCGGGGTAATGAAGGGGTTCGGACATCATCATCTCCTGTATATCGCAGCCCAAACGACATGGGGCCGCACTAATAAGTGCAGCCCCATGCTCTAATGCCTACGTCAAGCAATCAATGTTTCTTTTTCTTTTTCAGCCAGTCCAGACGGGCAGATAGAATGGACAACTCGGCCTCAGCCAGGGCCAGATCGATATCCCCTTCCCGTTTTTCAAGGATTTCACGAGCACGGCGCTCAGCTTCCAATGCCTGGGCTTCATCCAGATCCGAAGCGCGTTCGGCAGAGTCAGCAAGAACCGTGATCATATCGGGTTGCACTTCAATAAAACCGCCCGACACGAAAACCTCGTCCACTTCTTCGCCTCTGGTGATACGCAGCTCGCCGGCAGTTAACGCAGCCAGCAAGGGCGAATGTTTGGGCAAAATACCCAACTCGCCCGCGAGCCCAGGTGCAACCAGCATCTCGGCCTCGCCGCGGTACACTTCGCGTTCAGCCGTAGCAACGAGTACCTTAATGGTGGAAGCCATTACCCTTTAGCCGCCATCTTTTCTGCCTTGGCTACAGCCTCGGATATCGGGCCAACCATGTAAAATGCCTGTTCAGGCAGATGGTCATACTCGCCGCTCAAAATGCCTTTGAACGCCTGAATCGTATCATCACGCTTCACATACACGCCTGGTGATCCGGTAAACACTTCGGCCACATGGAATGGCTGCGACAGATAGCGCTGAATTTTACGTGCACGCATTACCAGCAGCTTATCCTCATCGGACAATTCATCCATACCGAGAATGGCAATGATATCCTGCAATTCCTTGTACTTCTGCAGCGTCTGCTGAACACCCTGAGCAACACTGTAATGCTCAACACCAATCACCTTCGGATCAAGCTGACGCGAAGTCGAATCAAGCGGATCAACCGCAGGGTAAATACCCAACTCTGCAATCTGGCGTGACAACACGATGGTTGAATCAAGATGCGCAAAGGTTGTCGCAGGTGCCGGATCGGTCAGATCGTCAGCTGGTACATATACGGCTTGGACGGAGGTGATCGAACCCACCTTCGTGGAAGCAATACGCTCCTGCAGTCTGCCCATTTCTTCGGCCAGCGTTGGCTGATAGCCCACAGCAGACGGCATACGTCCAAGCAGTGCTGATACTTCAACGCCCGCCAGTGAATAACGATAGATGTTATCAATAAAGATCAGAACGTCGCGGCCTTCATCGCGGAAGTATTCCGCCATCGTCAATCCGGTCAGAGCTACACGAAGACGGTTACCCGGAGGCTCGTTCATCTGGCCGTAAACAAGGGCCACCTTGTCCAGTACGTTGGATTCTTTCATTTCATAATAGAAATCGTTGCCTTCACGGGTGCGTTCACCGACACCGGCGAATACCGAGAAGCCGCCGTGCGCCTTGGCGATATTGTTGATGAGCTCCATCATGTTAACGGTTTTGCCCACACCAGCACCACCGAACAGGCCAACCTTGCCGCCCTTGGCAATAGGTGCCATCAAATCGATCACCTTGATGCCCGTCTCGAGGATCTCGGAGGCTGGTGCAAGCTGGTCAAATGCAGGGGCAAGGCGATGGATCGGCCAGCGGGCCTCGGATTTAACCTCTTCGCCTTCAAAGTCGATGCCCTTGCCGAGCACATTCATGATACGGCCCAGTGTTGCCTGGCCGACTGGTACCATGATCGCCGCACCGGTATCGGTAACAGGCATCCCACGTTTAAGACCGTCGGTCGAACCCATCGCCACAGCGCGGATCGTGTTATCACCGATGTGCTGCTGAACCTCAAGGGTCAAATCAGCTTCCTTGATATGCAGCGCATTGTATATATTCGGCAATTCACCTGAATCAAACCGAATATCAACAACGGGACCAATGATTTGTACAATTCTTCCGCTCATCGTAGTGACCTCTCCAATCTCAAATCAATCTTTATGCTGATGCTGCTGCACCAGAGCAAATTTCGGCGATTTCCTGCGTAATAGCTGCCTGACGCGCCTTGTTGTACGTAATCTTCAAATCTTTCACGATGCCCTTGGCATTGTCAGTTGCGCTCTTCATGGCAACCATTCGTGCTGAATGTTCGCATGCCTTGTTTTCCAGCAGTCCCTGAAACACGATGGACTCAACATAGCGACGCAGAAGCCCGTCAAGCACAAGCTTGCTGTCCGGTTCATACAGATAATCCCAGTAACCCGGATGCTGAACTTCAGCCTGTGCACAAGGCAGCAATTGCACCAGCGTTGGTGATTGCGTCATCGTATTTACAAACTCACTGTAAACCAGATGCACTTCATCAACTTTTTCTGATACAAAATGCTCCATGGCCACACTTACAACACCAATAATGTCTGACATCTGTGCTGTATCCGGAACATTCTCGGATGCCGCCTCAAGGCCGTTCACCACCTTGCGCATGAATGCACCCGAGCGACGGCCGATGGTATATGCTTCAACCTCGACTTCGGAATCCTGAACCAGGCCTAGAGCCTTTTTGAAAGCGTTGGTATTCAAACCGCCACAAAGGCCTTTGTCGGTTGAGATGACAATCACGCCGATTTTTTTAACCTTCTCACGCTTGGTGATAAAGGTATGGCTATATTCAGGATGCGCCTGCATCAGGTTCCCAACAACCCGCTTGATACCCTCAGCATAGGCGCGGCCAGCGACAACGTTCAGCTGGGCCTTGCGCATTTTACTGGCAGCAACCAGCTCCATCGCCTTGGTAATCTTGGCGGTATTCTGAACGGCCTTTATCTGACCTCGTATTTCCTTGGCTGTGGCCACGGTTAGCTCCTCAGTAAGTGCCGGTGGCCTTGAACTTGGCAACCGCCTTTTTCAAGCCATCAACAATCTTTTCATCGAGCGCCTTTGACTCATTCAACGAATCCATCAAAGCAGATTCAGCAGAATTCAGATAAGCCATATAGCCCTTCTCAAAATCAACAACGCGGCCAGCATCAATATCGTCCAGGTCACCACTGTTCAGCGCAAGAAGAATAGCTGTGATTTCAGCCACACTCATCGGTGCGTTTTCGCCCTGTTTCAGGACTTCCATGCCGCGCTTGCCACGCTCGATCTGTTGACGTGTCGCAGGATCAAGATCGGAGGCAAACTGAGCGAATGCCGCCAGTTCGCGGTACTGGGCAAGGTCAAGGCGGAGACCACCACCAACCTTCTTGACGGCCTTGGTCTGTGCAGCGCCGCCCACACGGGAAACGGACAGACCCACATTCACTGCCGGACGCTGGCCGGAGTTAAATAGGCCCGTTTCAAGGAAAATCTGGCCATCAGTAATAGAAATAACGTTGGTTGGAACGAATGCTGAAACATCGCCTTCCTGGGTTTCGATAATCGGCAGTGCGGTCAGCGAACCAGTTTTACCGTCGACCTTTCCTTTGGTGAAGTCCTTCACATATTCTTCGTTCACACGTGATGCACGCTCCAGCAGACGGGAATGCAGATAGAACACGTCGCCCGGATACGCCTCACGACCCGGTGGCCGACGAAGAATCAAGGAAACCTGACGATAGGCCCATGCCTGTTTGGTAAGATCATCATAAATGATCAGCGCATCTTCGCCGCGGTCACGGAAATACTCACCCATCGTGCAGCCCGCATATGGAGCGAGATACTGCAGGGCAGCAGATTCTGAAGCAGACGCGGAGACAACAATGGTATGATCCAGAGCGCCGTGCTCTTTCAGGGTTCTGACCACTGTAGCCACACTGGCTGCCTTCTGACCAACAGCAACATAGACACAGGTTACGCCCGTGTCCTTCTGGTTAATGATCGTATCCAGGGCAATGGCAGTCTTGCCGGTCTGGCGATCGCCAATGATCAGCTCACGCTGACCCCGGCCAATTGGAATCATGGCATCGACTGATTTGATGCCTGTTGCCATCGGCTCATCCACGCTCTTACGCCAGATCACGCCGGGTGCAACCTTTTCAACCATGTCCGTTGCCTTGGCATTCACAGGACCCTTGCCATCGATCGGCTCACCAAGCGCGTTAACCACACGGCCTTTCAGCTCAGGGCCTACAGGAACCTCGAAAATCTTGCCTGTGCATTTGACCACGTCGCCTTCTTTCAGGTGGGTGTATTCACCAAAGACCACCGCACCAACACAATCCTCTTCAAGGTTCAGAACAATACCGCGCGTATCGCCCGGGAAATCAAGAAGTTCGCCGGCCATCGCTCCCGAGAGACCGTGCAGCAGGGCCACGCCGTCAGCCACCGTAACGATGCGTCCAACATTGGCATCCGCCGCTGCAGATTCAAAGCCTTTGATCTGCTCTTTAATAATCGAACTGATTTCAGCTGTATCAAGTTTCATATTAACCTCTGTCTTTGGAGCAGATAACTATCTGCGTAACTTTATATGACTACTTAACCTGCAATGGCCTTGCGAAGGCCCTGCAAGCGGGTGCGAACCGAATAATCAATCTGGCGATCGCCGATCTGCACGACCAGGCCGCCGATCAAATCCTTGTCTTCTGACACCTGCAAACGGACATCCCGGCCCAATGACTTGCCGAGTGCATCTGCAATCTTCTTCTGTGCGGCAGCATCAAGCTTCGTTGCTGAAGCCACATCCGCCACAATCTCGCTCTGGCTTTGCAACACCATGTAGTCCACCAGTTCGGAGATCTCCGGCAGCAATGATGCCTTGCCACGCTGACAGAGAATTTCGGCCAGGCTGGCCAACTCCTTAGGCAGCTTTCCGGAAGCCTTCACTAGAATGGTAGCCTTGTTTCCCGCCGGCACAGCCGAGGAGGCAAGCACATCTGCCACATCAACGTTAGCCGCCACAGCAGCCAGCGTTGCCAGACCATCCTGGAGCTTGGCACCTTCCTGGATCAGTTCAAAAACAGCCCTGGCATAACGGCGGGATATGTGGCGCGTGCTCATGCTGTGCCGAAGCCCTGCTCAACAATACCATCAATCAGCTTGCTGTGGCGCTTGGCATCGAGCTCTGCATTTACAACCTGCTCTGCAGCAAGCATGGCAATAGCGGCCACTTCCTTGCGCAGATCCTGACGAGCTCTGGCAGCCTCGGCACCGATCTCTTCGCGAGCACTGTCCACGATTTGCTCAGCCTCGACACGAGCCCTGTTAATAGCTTCCTCGCTGATCTCGGCAGCACGACGTTCAGCCGAGGCAACGATTTCGTGTGCCTTGGTACGCGCTTCATCCAACTGGGCCTTGATTTCAGCTTCGGCCCTGTCTTTAGCTTCAAGACCAGCCTCTGCCGCTGCAAGACCTGCTGCGATTTTAGCCGTGCGCGCTTCCATGGCGGCATTTAGCGGGCCATATAGAAGCTTCCACAGCACCGTCACCATCAAGATAAACACGATGATCTGGGCAATAAATGTCAGGTCAATACTCATGAGGCACCCTCGCTTTTAAATAAATTCGCTGAACCTTTTCCTTAGGCAAGGAATGGGTTGGCGAACAGGAACCACAGCGCAAAGGCCATGATGATGAACGGGAAAGATTCCATCAGGCCGGCAAAGATGAACATATTGAACATCAGCTGCGGGCGCATCTCAGGCTGGCGTGCGATACCTTCCAGTGTCTTCGAGCAGATAAGGCCCCAGCCAATCGCCGAACCCAAGCCTGCTGCTGCCAGAATTACGCCGACTGAAATAGCCGATGCTGCTGTAATGATAGTTGTTGCATCCATGTTGTACTCCTATGCAGTTTTATAATAATTAAATTTTAATGCTCTGCCGGTTGATGCGCTATGGACAAGTACACCACCGAAAGAATCATAAAGATAAAGGCTTGCAACAAGCCGATAAACATGTGGAACAGTGACCAGCCCACCCCCACAGCCAAGCCCATCAGCTGTGAAACCATACCACCGGCACTCATGACAGCCTCCAGATGATCGGCCAACAACAACGAGGCAATCAGAAGGAAGATAACTTCACCGGCAAACATATTTCCGAAAAGTCGGAAGGAAAGTGATAATGGCTTGGCCAGCTCTTCAACCAGCTTCAATACCAGATTAAGCGGGATAAGCAGCACGCCCAGCAACTTCACCACAGGGTTCTTGGAGCCAAGAAGGAGCGAGGCGAACGGCTGCAACAGCAGCTCTTTCAAGAAATGAACAGGTTTGAGCTTGAATTCATAATACAGGACAAGAATAAATACCGACAATGCCATGGCAACCGGAAGGTTCAGATCGTTGGTGGGAACCTGGCGGAAATGATCCAGGCCGAACACGCCTGCCACATGATGCATCAAATAGGCTGGTAAAATATCAAGCGAATTACAAAGGAGAATAAAAACAAAAATAGTCATCGCCAACGGCGCAACCAGCGGATTATGTACCGGGAAGTTATCCTTGACTGTCTGGTTAATGAAATCGATGACCGACTCCATAAAATTCTGCACGCCTGTTGGAGCACCTGCCACCAGCTTGGATCGTACATATAGCGCAAAAAGAATAAGTGATGTGGCGATACCAAGCGTTAAAACCATGGTGTCGAGGTGAATCTGCATGAATGGGTTTGAATCATCGAACGAGTACGACCAGTACTGCAAGTGCTCTGCAATTCCTCCGCTGTGTCCCTGCTCAGCCAATTCCAACTCCCTTATTTTCTATTCTTTGCAAAACCCCGCAATGCAGTGAAAAACATTACAGCCTGTGCCACAAACATTCCCAGCGCCACGAACAGCAAATGCAAGCCCATGAGGCCGGCAGCCAGCAGGCCCAGAAGCAGCCCTCCGAAGCGAAGTACTGCGCCCGAATACAAGGTGCGCTGACCAGCTTCCACATCCAACCCGTCCGCAGCCATCATCCTGCAATTCAGCCAGGCTGCATTTACAATCATCAGCAATACCCCGAACAGGATCGCAAAACCAATTTCAAGTCTTGCAAAAAAGGCAAAGCCAACTGCAACAGATCCCCCGACAATCAACTGCCGGGCCAGAAACCCGGATACCCCGTAAAGGCCATCTTCCTGGCCGAAGGAACATCCGGAAAACCGTGGAGACTCATTCATGCGAGCTTAAGCTCAAATGCGGTGAGTGTTTTCCCCTCAGATTGAACGGTGCGCACTTTATCATTAGCGCCCCCTCTTTTCAACATGAAATTGCGTTCACGCGGGAGTGTTCAGCCAAGCTATTCATAAACCGAGCGAAGCCCCTGCAGATAACGGTCGCCGCGGGTAAACTGTCCCTCCACCAGCGCGTAAGGATCCTCGCCCAAACCACTGACCGATGCATAGGCATAAGCCGCCTTGCTCTCCTCTGTCATCCGAGCCCAGTCTTCAGCATCAATAATGCCGTCACCGGTCACATCAAAGCGGGCATCGACCGAGAGGCCTCCGGCGGCCCAGCAAGGGGCTGCCAGAGAAAGCATCAGCACAAGCAGCAGCTGCCTCACAGCAAGCATCAATAGCGGTAGTGGTTCGGCTTGTACGGACCTTCGACCGGAACACCAATGTAATCAGCCTGCTCCTGTGACAATGGCGTCAGGTTAACACCCACCTTGGCCAAGTGCAGACGTGCCACCTCTTCGTCCAGCTTCTTAGGCAATGTGTAGACTTCGTTTTTATACTCACCGGTCTGGGTGAACAGCTCGATCTGTGCCAGCGTCTGGTTGGTGAAGGAGTTGGACATAACGAAGCTCGGATGACCGGTTCCGCAACCCAGGTTCACCAGACGTCCCTCTGCCAGCAGCGTGATACGCTTGCCGTCCGGGAAGATGATCTGATCTACCTGTGGCTTCACATTGTCCCACTCATACTTCTTCAGGCTGGCAACATCGATCTCATTATCAAAATGGCCGATGTTGCAGACGATGGACTGATCCTTCATCGCGGCCATGTGGTCATGGGTGATGACGTGGTAGTTGCCGGTGGTGGTGACGAAGATATCGCCCAGGGCACATGCCTCATCCATGTTAACTACGCGGTAGCCCTCCATCGCCGCCTGCAGTGCGCAGATCGGATCGATTTCGGTCACCCAGGTGGTGGCGCCCATGCCGCGGAATGCCTGCGCACAGCCTTTACCTACATCGCCGTAACCGAGCACAACACAGATCTTGCCCGCGATCATCACGTCGGTCGCGCGCTTGATGCCGTCGAGCAGTGATTCACGGCAGCCGTAGAGGTTATCAAACTTGGACTTGGTCACAGAGTCGTTAACGTTGATGGCAGGGAATGGCAGATCCCCGGACTCCTGCATCTGGTAGAGACGGTGCACACCAGTGGTGGTCTCTTCGGTCACACCCTGAATCGCATCACGACGGGTGGTATAATAACCAGGCTGAGAGGCCAGGCGCTTCTTGATAGAGGCGTAGAGATACTCCTCCTCTTCAGAGCCAGGGTTATCCAGTACGGATGGGTCTTTTTCAGCCTTGGCACCGAGAATCAACAGCAATGTGGCATCACCACCGTCATCAAGAATCATGTTCGGCGTACCGCCGTCATGCCACTCCATGATGGAGTGGCAAAACTCCCAATACTCTTCCAGCGTTTCACCCTTGTGAGCAAAAACAGGGATGCCTTCGGCAGCAATCGCAGCAGCAGCGTGATCCTGTGTAGAGTAGATGTTACATGATGCCCAACGCACCTCTGCACCCAATGCAGCCAGTGTTTCAATCAGTACACCTGTCTGGATAGTCATATGCAGAGAACCTGCAATGCGAGCGCCCTTCAAAGGCTGTGATGCTGCATATTTCTCGCGCGTTACCATCAGACCCGGCATTTCGGTCTCGGCGATCTTCAGCTCTTTACGACCCCATGCGATGGTCGCCGGGGACATATCCGCTACTTTATAATCGGTAAATTCAGACATTCTCATACTCCTATATGCGCCTTGGCAGGCATATTGTATGAGCACCGTTGAACATTTTTCGACTGAGCCTGGCAGGCGCCCTTTGATGACAACCTGCTGCAGTGCTCCTCAGTCTGGATCCAAACCGGGCGCATGGCGCTCCGTCCGGAGTGCGCCGGGAAATGCGCAAGGCATTCCCGGCTTTGTATTATATTAAATTCCTGCTGCAGCCTTGAGGGCATCAACCTTATCGGCTTTCTCCCAGGTAAAGTCCGGCAGCTCGCGGCCGAAGTGACCGTAAGCGGCTGTCTGGGCATAGATGGGGCGCAGAAGGTCAAGCGACTGGACAATACCCTTCGGACGCAGGTCGAACACCTCACGCACAATCTCTGACAGCTTGGCTTCATCAATCTTGCCGGTACCGAAGGTATTCACCATCACGGAAAGCGGGTGCGCCACGCCGATGGCATAAGCCACCTGAACTTCGCAGCGGTCGGCAAGACCGGCAGCCACGATGTTCTTGGCCACATAGCGCATCATATAGCATGCGGAGCGATCCACCTTCGTCGGATCCTTGCCGGAGAATGCGCCACCGCCGTGGTGGCCGAAACCGCCGTAGGTGTCCACGATAATCTTGCGGCCGGTCACACCGCAGTCGCCTACAGGACCGCCAATCACAAAGCGACCGGTCGGGTTGATGTGATACTCGGTGCCCGCATGCAACAGCCCCGTGTCACCCAGAATCGGATTGATCACTTCATCCATGATCGCTTCGGTGAGTTCCTTGTGGCCTACTTCCGGTGTGTGCTGGGTCGAAAGCACCACCGCATCGATAGCGACCGGCTTGTAATTCTCATAACGCACCGTCACCTGCGATTTCGCATCCGGACGCAGAAAGTCGAGCTGCCCGGATTTGCGCACGGCCGCCTGCCTGGCCACCAGCTTGTGCGACAAATGAATTGCCGTCGGCATCAGCACGTCGGTTTCATTCGATGCATAACCGAACATCAGCCCCTGATCGCCCGCACCCTGATCCAGATCCAGCCCTTCGCCTTCATTCACGCCGGCAGCAATATCAACCGACTGCTTATCCAGACTCACCAGCACCGAGCATGACTCCCAATCAAACCCCATGGCCGAGGAATTGTAGCCAATATCCTTGATCGCACCGCGCACAATATCCTGATAATCAATCACGGCAGACGTGGTAATCTCGCCGGCTATCAGTGCAAGACCCGTGGTCACCAGTGTTTCGCATGCCACACGCGCATACTTATCCTGCGTCAGGATCGCATCCAGCACACTATCGGAGATGCGGTCGGCGACCTTGTCAGGATGACCTTCGGAAACCGACTCGGATGTAAATACAAAATTGCTGCTCATAAGCTCCTCACCACCCTTTGAATAAACTATTGCAGGGGGACACTTTGTTTAAAACGCGTCGCACACTAACCGAATCGGATGCGCCAACCAAGCCTCATCGGCGCGACAGCAGTAACGCAAGCCCCAAACCGAGGGCGCCGGCAGCCGCTGCTGCAATCAGCACATCAGCTCCTGACAAGACAGCCCAGCTCAACGATGCGCCGCCACCAGCCAGAAGCAGGCAGGCAATCAGGGTTCCGGAACGCGATGGCTCGGGCAGCGCGGAAACACGCCCGCGCTCAACATCGGACAGGATGGATTCAATGCGCTCTGGAAATGCCATCCAGCGATACAGCTGCACCTTCATCTCATCACCCATGGCTTCCACCCGGCCGATCGGACCCATATGGCGGGCCGCCCATTCCGACACCAGAGGCTTGGCCAGCATCCAGATATTTACCTGGTCCGCCAGCTCGCGCGCAACGCCCTCGATAACCACCATGGTTTTCTGCAACAGCAGCAACTGCGGCTGGGTTTCCATCTTGAAGCGCTCGGTCACGGCAAACATGTTCAACAACAACTCGGCAATGGATATATCGGCCAGCGGCCGGTTGAAAATCGGCACGGCAATCTCACGCAGCGCATCCTCGAATGCGGAGATATCGGTATCGGCCGGAACAAAGCCTGCCTCGACATGCACCTCGGCAGCACGGCGATAGTTCTCCTTCAGAAAGGACAGCAGCATATCGCCGATATAGCGGCGGGACTTCATATCAAGACGCCCGACGATACCGAAATCGACCAGCACAATATCGCCGTTATCGGCCACAAAGATATTGCCCGGATGCATGTCGGCATGAAAATAGCCGTCGACAAACACCATATGGAAAAACAGCGTTGCCGCCCGCTCACACAGACTCAGGCTGTCGTGTCCGGCTGCTGTCAGGGCCGCCTTCTCATCAATGGGGATGCCGGAGATGCGCTCGGTGGTCAGCACCTCGGTTTGGGTATATTCCCATAGCACCTCGGGAACCCGTACACCCTGGACGTCGGCAAAGTTCTCCGCAAAGCGGCTGGCGTGTGCCGCTTCGGCACGCAGATTCAGCTCACCCCGGATCGTGCCGGAAAACTCCTCCACAACCGCAGGGGCTTTCAGGCGCCGGTACTCAGGCAGATAGCGATCGAACAGGGCCGCCAGCAATTTCAGGATGGCCAGATCAGCTTCAATAGTGCGCCGGATATGGTTGCGTCGGATTTTCACCGCCACCTTGCGCCCGTCATGCAGCTCTGCGAAATGCACCTGCGCAATCGAGGCCGCCGCAACCGGCTGCTCGTCGAAGCTTTTGAACAGTCCTCCGTCTCCGGTTAACGGCCGCTTGAAGCTGTGCTCAACAACCTTGCGCACATTGGCGAAAGGTTCGGGGGGCACATTGTCCTGCAGTTCCTTGAGCTCCAAAGCTACATCCAGCGGCAACAGGTCGACACGGGTGGACAGCATCTGGCCGAATTTGATAAAGGTGGGGCCGAGCTTTTCCAGGGCCAGGCGGATCTGGCTGCCGAGATCCTTGGGCAGGGTATCACCACGTACGAGCTGCACGAACCAGACATACGGGTATCCGAACAGATGCAGACGCAACGCCAGCGCTGCCATGCCATGGGTGGCGAGGATATGGGCAATCCGCATCAGGCGTAGATTGCGATTCCAGCTTGCCGGCATTCTTATCAAGGCGGCCTTGACCCCTTAATCCTCGGCCTGATGTTCGAGCCTGTGCTCCAGACGCGTGATGCGGCCTTTGATGCGGCTTGTCTTGTGGGAGAGCTGCTCAACACCTGCCTGCCAAGCCTGCAGGCGCTCGCCGTCCGGCAGGTCCATCTGGCGCAGACTGCTACTCACGGCCTGCTTTGATCCTTCGGCCAGCTTGCGCTCGGCCTCAACCAGCAGGTGTGCTGCCCTAGCCACACGGCTGCCGAAGAAATCCCCGAAGGCGGCGCGCAATTCACGCTCCCAGTCCAGATCGGCGGCATGAAACAACTTCTTGAAACGCAGCATGGCATCCGAATCACCGGAGAGTTTGAGCACCTGCTGGAAAACCAGGTCGTCCGGATCTTCATGGCCGAAACACATGCGCGCAAAGCCGGCGGTGGTGGCATTCATGCGCACATCCGCCTCATCATCGCAGGAAGGATGGACCCATGGCTTGCCACGGCTGAAGCCGAGAAACATCACGGCATTGCTATCGCGCACATGGATGCGGAACACACGACCCTCGAGATCGGCAAGAAATGGCTTCAGCGATTCATCCCGTGCAAACACCAGCTCCAGCACGGTCGTCATGACCACGCACTGCACAGGCACAGGAATCAGCCGCAGAGGCAGAAACATCACACTCACAGGAAAATCATACCTTGTAGCCTCGATGCAGGGCCACAACACCGCCGGTCATGTTATCGTATTTCACCAGATCGAAGCCTGCGCCGCGGATCAGTTTGGCAAAACGCTCCTGATCGGGAAAACGGCGGATCGATTCAACAAGATACTGATAGGACTCGCGATCACCGGTCACCTTCTCGCCCAGCAACGGAATGACATTAAAAGAATAGGCATCATAGATCACATCAAGCCCGGGCAACACGGGCCGGGAGAATTCCAGGCACATGAACTGACCGCCCGGCTTGAGCACCCGGTAAAACTCCGTCAGCCCCGCTTCGATATCAAGAAAGTTGCGGATACCGAAGGCGATGGTCACGCAATCAAAACTGTTGTCGGCGAAGGCGAGCTTCGTACCGTCCGATTGGATGCAGTCGGCCCTGCCGGGAAGCATGCCCGCATCGACAATCCGCCTGGCACCTTCGGCCAGCATCGGTCCGTTCAGGTCGGTCAATACCACGCGTCCCGATGGCCCCATCTTTTTTGCCAGTCCGATGGCCACATCGCCCGACCCCGCCGCCACATCAAGCACCCGGCTGCCGGCCCCGATGGCGGCCCTGGCGAACATGCTGCGTTTCCACAGCCGGTGCATGCCACCGCTCATCAGGTCGTTCATAATATCATACTGACTGGCAACCGATGAGAAGACGCCCATCACGCGCTTCACCTTTTCAGCGCCGCTGACGGTCTCATAGCCGAAATGGGTCGCGTAGCCTGTGGCTTCGTCGTTTCCGGTCGTGGGGTTGTTGATCGAATGTGTCATGGGTTGCGCATCGTAGCAGGCGATTCACCTCTATCCAATAACCGCGCTGCCGCTACGGCCTTAATTGCACCTGATTGAAGTGCATCGGGTTGGCAAAACAGTGGACAAACTGTGGATAAACAGTGCATCAATTGTGCATGTCAAAACACCACTATTAGTGTGCTTGAAAAACTTGACACCCAAGATGTAGTGTCTAAGCTAGCGGCCAACACGTTGTACCTGACAGGGGATTCCGGGCAGGACGCAGCATTGGGGAGGAAGCCGCATGAGCGCAACCACACAGGTCAAGAGCATCGCTGCCATGGATAAAACAGAACACAGCAATGCCGCCGACATCGAATTTCAGCCGGCCTCGCTGGATATCTGGGACAAGAAATATCGCCTGAAAGACAAATTCAACCTGGCCGTCGATGCCGATATCCAGGCCACCTATGACCGCGTGGCCACGGCCCTGGCCCAGGTGGAAGACGAGGGCAAGCGCGAATTCTGGCACAATCGTTTTGTCTGGGCGCTGGCCAATGGCGCCATTCCTGCCGGACGCATCATGTCCAATGCCGGTGCCGAAGCGCACAAGCCCGCCACCTCGACCATCAACTGCACCGTCTCTGGCACCATCCCCGACTCGATGGACGGTATCCTGTCCATGGTGCACGAGGCCGGCCTGACCCTGAAAGCGGGCTGCGGAATCGGCTATGAATTCTCCACCCTGCGTCCGAAGGGCGCCTATGTAAGCGGCGCCGGCGCCTATACCTCCGGCCCCATGTCATTCATGGATATCTACGACAAGATGTGTTTCACCGTCTCCTCCGCCGGAGGCCGTCGCGGCGCCCAGATGGGCACCTTCGATATCTCACATCCGGACATCACCGAATTCATCCGCGCCAAGCGTGAAAACGGCCGCCTGCGCCAGTTCAACTTATCCTGCCTGATCACGCGCGATTTCATGGAAGCGGTCAAGCATGACGCCGACTGGGATCTGGTGTTCCCGGCCAGCCGCACCGAGTTTGATGATGAAGAAACCCGCATCGTGTTCAAGCATGTCGCCAATCCGCCCAAGGATGCCATTTATGATGATCACGGCCTGGTCGCCTGCCGCGTGTACAAGACCATGAAGGCACAGCGCCTGTGGGATGTCATCATGGCCTCGACCTACGATTATGCCGAGCCGGGCTTCATCCTGATCGATGAAGTCAACACCATGAACAACAACTGGTTCTGCGAGGAAGTGCGCGCCACCAACCCGTGCGGCGAACAGCCGCTGCCGCCCTACGGCGCCTGCCTGCTGGGCTCCGTAAACCTGACCAAATTCGTGCGCGACCCGTTCACCGACAACGCCCGCTTCGACTGGGATACCTATCGCGAGGTGGTCTCCGTGTTCACCCGCATGCTCGATAACGTGGTGGATATTAACGGCCTGCCGCTGGAGAAGCAGCGTGACGAGATCATGAGCAAACGCCGCCACGGCATGGGCTTCCTGGGCCTCGGTTCGGCCCTGACCATGCTGTGCACGCCTTACGGCTCGCCCGCATCGCTGGAGTTCACCGAGCAGATCGCCTACGAAATGGCCAAAACCGGCTTCAAGGTCGGCCTCGAACTGGCCGAGGAGAAAGGCATCGCTCCGGCACTGGACAAGGATTACGAAGTCACCGCCGCCATGCTGGCCAAGCGTCCTGAAATGGCTGCCGACGGCATCAAGGTCGGCGATCATATCAAGGGCCGCGTGCTGTGGGCCAAATATTCCCGCTACATGCAGAAGTTTGCGGCCACCGGTAATCCGGAGGATGCCGCACTGCTCAGGGCGCTGATCGAAAAGGGGTCCCGCTTCACGCATCATTCCTCGATTGCGCCGACCGGCACCATCTCGCTGAGCCTGGCCAACAATGCCTCCAACGGCATCGAGCCGTCGTTCGCGCATCACTATGCCCGCAACGTCATCCGCGAAGGCAAGAAGTCGAAGGAAAAGGTGGATGTATTCTCCTTCGAACTGCTGGCCTACCGCGAGCTGATCAACGCGGATGCCATGCCGTTCGGCACCGATGAAGCCAGCAAGTTGCCGGAGTATTTCATCAGCGCTGATGAGGTGACCCCGAAACAGCATGTCGATATCCAGGCTGCAGCTCAGCGCTGGGTGGATTCATCCATCTCCAAGACCGCCAATGTGCCGACCGACTTCCAGTATGAGGATTTCAAGGATATCTACCTGTATGCCTACGAGCAGGGCCTGAAGGGATGCACCACCTTCCGTTTCAATCCGGAAGCGTTCCAGGGCGTGCTGGTCAAGGAAGATGATCTGGCCAACACCACCTACCGCTTCAAGCTTGAGGACGGCAGCGAGGTGAGCATCAAGGGTAACGAGGAAGTGGAATATGACGGCGAGATGCATTCCGCCGCCAACCTCTACGATGCCCTGAAAGAAGGATATTACGGGAAGTTTTAAGTGCAGGATCAGGGCATCAAGTGGCCGGAATTGAGATTCCCACCCGTCAATCTGTGGGCCATCGCAGCGATGTCACAGATGATTGAACAAGCCCGTTCACACCGGAAGCAGCGCCCGGTGTTCTCCGTCGCTCAATCGACTGGAGAAAAAATGGCGCTGCACCAATTTAGAACCAGCCGAGGGCGGCGCGACATTCGCATGCAGATGCAGCGATTGTTGGCGTCACGACAGGAGGGTTGAGATGGATGTACACGGGTTCGAACCGAAAAAGCCATCGTGGGAACACCTGGAAAGGATGTTCGACGATTTTATTGAAGGGAAGCCAGTGACAGATACGGCCGACCTCGACAACGAGCAGGGATCAGGCTCCGGCCCCTTCGCAGAGAAGACCGGAACCGACAACAACAGATAAAGACGGATTCGCGCCGAATCCGCAGGAGAAAAAAATGGCAATTCAGATTGAAAAGAAGATCACCGGCTTTGAAGTCGTAAAACCAGAAGACGAGAAGGCGAAGGAAAGCAATGTCACCCATATTGCCCCGCTGCTGGAGCGCGACGATGTCCTTGAAGGCTCCACCTACAAGATCAAGACACCGCATTCCGAGCATGCGCTCTACATCACCATGAATGATGTGGTGATCAACGCCGGCACCCCGGATGAACATCGTCGTCCGTTCGAGATCTTCATCAACTCCAAGAATATGGAACACTTCATGTGGATTGTGGCGCTCACCCGCGTTATTTCCGCCATCTTTAGGAAAGGTGGCGATGTCAATTTCCTCGTGGAAGAGCTGAAGGCCGTGTTCGATCCGATGGGCGGCTACTACAAGAAGGGCGGCAAATACATGCCGTCGATGGTTGCCGAGATCGGTGAAACCATCCAGCAGCATCTGGTGTCCATCGGCATGATGGAAGGCCAGCTGTCCACGCCGGAGCTTGAAGCCAAGCGTCGTGAAGCGACAGAAAAGCTCGGCGCCGATGTCGTCGCCAAAGGAAACCTGTGCGACAAGTGCGGCACCATGGCCGTCATCCGCCTCGACAACTGCAACACCTGTCTCGAGTGCGGCGACTCCAAGTGTGGCTAGGATATCTGTTGTAGGTTTGCATAAGTTCACTTCCAATTTGTACTAGTTCACTTCCAATTTTGAACGACCGCGAAAATCACAAAAGCGAGCCATATGGCTCGCTTTTCTATTCGGAAGAAAACCTTTTCGATACCCTTCCAATTCGATTTAAACCGTTCGAAGATGAATCTACAAATAGTTGGGTTAGCCGGCTGGCTCATGCCAACTGTCTAGATCCTCAAGACCTATTTAGCAGCACCAAAAGAAGAAATATTTATTTCCGATATGAAGACCTGATATCCAATAATGCAGCCAAGCTAATATCCCGCACTCAATTCAATAATGGTCTTCTTTTCCACGGTCTAGTCACAGACTTTGGCGACCATCGCCAGATGAAAATGTTTCGTTGCCGAGAAGTTAGCTATTGCCCCTACTGTCTAAGAGACTCTCAGGCTATTTACTCGAAAAGAAAGTGGGAATATCGATGGAACACTCATTGCGAAAAGCATTTTATTCGCCTTTCAAATACATGTATTCACTGCCACCATCCAGCTCCTTTATACTCTGGAAAGGATCGCGCCTGGAAAACCCCATGGGGAACATGCCCGAATTGTAGCAAGTCTTTAGCAGCCCAACCTGCGCAGCCCCCCAACTTAATCCACTTGATCACCAAATATCGTCTTAGTGCCCATCTAAGCAAGGTCAATCAATTAGTCGAAGATGTTCTTGAAGGGAACAAAGAACCTAACCACTTATCTGCATTACTTCAGTTGGTTGAATTGTTGGAATACAATCACAAATTTCTAATAAGCTATGGTTTAAATCCGACCGACTATATTTGTTGTGAAAACGCACATCTCTATCCTTATAGAAGACTACTCTGGTTACCACCACCATCAGCTATGACCATCGCTTGGTATATTCTCGAAAGCCGAAAAGACATTTTCTATGCCCTAATAGATCAAGGATGGATTGAAGATCCATTTCCCCATTGAATCGCCACCAATTCACTAGACACTTTTGAGCTCCTCAAAATATGTGCCTTTTTCTCTCTCGGTCTGCGATGATGAACGGTAAGTATTGAGAAGCGATTGCAATTCACTCACTACATTTCCTCCCCAAAGAATTACTTTGCAGAGAGTAGAAGATTCATAGGGATAAGTGAATGGCAATAAATATTGGGACGCTCTACGAACGCAGCCTAATTAGAGATGCCTTGCCCACATGGGATTTTACTAAACCATCCAAATCGTCGTATTTTCTGATTGTCTCAAATGAGCACCCAACAACTTCGGCTAGTTTGAAATAAGTTATATCTTCACCACGTTTTCTAATTGCAGAAATGCCTTCCTCAAGCTGTTGAATGCTTGGCACTCGCCAATCTTTCGATCGCCGATATGGCTTAAGAGACATTGGGCATTGGTGATATGTGACCCGGTCAAATTCAAACTGATATGCGGAGATTAACTGCTTAAGAAGAAAGGGCTCTTCATCCCAAAGAATACGCGCCTGATAAAATGACACAGCCTCCGGAAACTGTCTTCTCATCGTCTCCAATGGCTCAGACAAAAACAGGTTTACAGTCTTGCCTTCGCATCGAAGTTTCTCCAACCACCTCGTCAGCATCCATATTGCCCGAAACCATCTGCTTGCATCTTTTTGCGGAGTGCAGGCTCTCAATCTATTCAAGGCTACCGCCACAGAATGCCAATAGCCGGTATCTTCGAATTGAGTTACATCAAAGTCGTTCGCAAGAGGTTCAGAGCAGCTTGTGCAATATCCAACACCACACCTCCACGATGCTCGATAAAGCACCTGGGGTGATAAACAAGCATGACAGCGATCCCTCAAAATAACTTTGTGCCGATGACAGGCTGCATACCAATTAAGCCGCCAAGTTTTACGGTAGTAAGCACTACAATTTATACACTTCGGACAAAAGCGTACTTTCGGATACCTGTGCCCAGCGGACAAAACCCATCGACGCATACATTGAGACAGAGAGCCTGTTCGCTCTCCCCACTCCTTTATCATGCTCCTTTTCAGACGATGTAAATCACCTTGAGGAAATCCAATCAAAGCAAGGTTTGACAGAAACTCTTCAGATGAATGCAAATCAAAATCAGTCTGAACCTGATTTTCAAAGCCTATCTCAGCCAAGACTGAAACCACCTTTAGAGCATTTTCATTGGCCAACCGGGTGACCCAAGATGAAATTAGTTCATGGGTTTTGATTTGAAGTTGTATTGGCAAATCCACTGGGCTTTGTTACCTTTTCTGCAGAGCGTTTGAGCCCCTTCAGAGTAATCTGTTCTTCTCCCGATACAATCGAATCAAAGGCAGCTCGTCTTATTATTTTGACCACATTACCGATAACCCCTCCAGACAAATCATAAATATCAGGCGTTAGATTCCACAATTTTGACTCATTTTTTAGTGGCAATGTGGCTTCTAAGCGAACTAGAAATTTTGCCAAATCTTCGTTCGGCTCCCACAAAGGCAACTCAAACGTTGGGAAGCGGCTCTGAACCTGGAAATCACTTCCAATGACCTCCTGTACTTTATCCGTTCCAGCTATGACAACCGGACATTTAAGCTCATTACTGATGTGTTTCAGCATATTCAAAAAAGCTTTTTTCTGTTTTCCCGATCCAGTAAGAACATTATGTATTTCATCTACGATAAGAATCTCTACTTTTAGTCTATCCAGCAGTATGAGAAGGCGCTCTAGCCTCAAACCGACAGTTCCTTTCTCGGCCGCGGGATCCCCAATTCGGTTTAATATTTTTGAATAGAGATGCCCCAGGTGAGGAATAGGTGGCGCTTCAATATCCAAGACTCTTACATTAACCCTGTCATCAAATCTTTGCGTTTGATGACCTTGAATAAACCTTTTTAGAATTTCTGTTTTCCCATTATTACTTTCCCCAATAAGTGCCATACCCATTGGGCGATTCCCTCGAGGTCGTTCCAAAATAAAATTCAATTCCTCTGATATCTCTGATGCTGGTCTGTAGGGTATCCAACAATCTTCCAATACATATTTGGAGCGCTCTTCAGGGTCACCCGCTTCAATTAATCTTCTCGTCTTATCGGTTAAGTTTCTGTCCCACATTTAGTCCAAATCCTCCAAGCTTATTTCCATCGGATTGATATCAATTTTTTCGGGAAGAGCTGGCTTGATTTCTGTATTTGGATTTACGTTATTGTTTGAGTGATCTTTTCCTCTAGCAATACGTTCCTTTTGCCGTTGGTAACGCTTTTTCATATGCAGTTCCATCGCTCTTTCGAGCACCTCTTCTTTTCGGTGCTGATATAGACCCAAATTTTTCACATTAAAGGCTTTCTTATCTTGCTTGAGCACCGCTTTAAACATATCGAGTTCTATAAGGCTCATTTTTCCAATGCGTCGATCGGTCAGGTGCAACGTTTCATATCGATTCAAATACGGATTCAATAGGTACAATCTCGAGATGTCTCTCGGGTCATATTTTATTTTATACTTTTGTCTTTTTTGATTAGGGAGTTCTTGATTCCTGATTGATTGCAACACATCGCTCGTATAGTGAAACGAAAACATTGCCACACCATCTTTTTGAATTGTTTTGAGATTCAGTGGAAGTATGTCAATTATCATTCGATCAAGGTCTGTTGGGATATGCGGATCGATCAACCCCGAAGTAAATGCTTTATCCCAACATAGTTTAGGAGGTATTCTTATACCGCTGTGAATTTCGAGATGATATTCAAGAATTGTAAGGGCTAAAAACTCTTCCAAGTCATCCAGACTCAAGCATGCTTCTTTTTCGCTTTGGTAGTCTCCTTTCTTATAAACTGATGAATAAGTAGTTCCTTTGATCTGGTGCAACTGTTTATTTATTGTCCTGAACAATCGCTCTACGTGCCCCCCGTATTGAGGTGTTCGTATTGGACGGTATTCCAAATTGATTTGGTATTCCTGACAAAAGTCAGCCAAATGCTTTGAGCGGAAATCCTTTCCATTATCTACATGAATGCATGCAGGAAGGCCACATACCGGCCAGTCATCTGCTTCAAGCCCAAATCGATTTAGCAATGCATCTTTCGGTTTAATTCCCGCCAAAAGACACATTGCCGTTGAAACGTATGAAGGGGGCTGCAATGACAGGAAGTACCCGTAGACCATTCTAGAATAAACATCGATTGCAAGAGTCAAATATGGCCTGCCTATTGAACGCCTTAGCTCTTTATCAACGACCATAACATCAAGAGGAGTGTGATCGAACTGTACTACTGCCAAAGGGAAATCAGCGCCAGGGAATGAGGCCCTTGAAACATGAAACTTAGACTTCGCAGACTTTTTACCTTTTCTCGCAGAGTGAACTATTGCCTCTGGTATAGCATCAATGCGTTTCTGAACTGTTTTTCTACTTGGCTTAGATAAACTATTTGCTTCACATATCGGATATATTTTTTTATTTATTAATGCAGATACAGATACCCCTGGGCGCATTAGATAAAACTTATTAATACACTCGCTGATCACAGCTTCAACTCGTCCATTAATTCGTCCAACCCCCACACCTCCCTTTTTTCCACTAGGAGCCAAACCAGCCATTCCCGATTGGTTATAGTTTTTTACTCGATCCCGGATCGTCTTTTCAGAAACCCCAGCTTCTTCTGCTGCTCGCTTGGCCGCCGCACCTTTTGTCATACCCGAACTAATGCCTTCGAAATATGGTTTGATTGAGTCGTAGATCAGGCGTGCGCTTTCCTGCTTGTCATCGGCAAGCAAATCCCATATGGGCAAAGAACTTTCTTCAAAGGGGCTTTTAAATAGTAAATCTCCAGCCGCCATTGCTGCCCTGAGCGCAACTTGGACTATTGGAGCGTTTTCATCGCCTTTAATCTTTAAATGAAACTCTTGTCCATTCACTTTCAGAATCTCGTGAGGAACCTGATTCAGCCAAACTGTCTGGCCAGCTTTTGGGTTTACTGTTTTCATCGTTCGGCGATTGAGATTACGGAATTTATTGAAGGCACCCCGGTGCAATTCAAAATTCCAGTAGCAATTAAGTAGTATATATCAGCCAGACGACTGTTGGAGCTCTGAATCAGCTCTTTGACTGGGGCTGTGGTTGATTTTGAAATCTGCTCAAGAATCAACTCATACATCTCTTGAGTGGGACTATTTCTTAAGTATGGATACAGAAATTTTGCACGCTCTAATTCTGCTGTTCTGATACCCAGCGCATCAATCACCTCAAATTCAAATCCACTTTTTGAGCACCAGAACTCCATGGCTTTTCTTTTTTCAACTGGGAAGTCCTCGATGGAAGGCTTGATCTCCACGATTAATGGTATGGAAGTACACGACCTATCCACCAATACATCAGGTGTATAACGGTAGGGCGCTCCGTTCCACTCAATCAAAACTTGAAAAGGCTGTTCATCGTAAGAGATGACGCTTGAATCTAATTCAAGAACATAAAAGAAATCTCTTTCGAAGGTCGATTCAAACGCCATTTGCCTGCCATTCTTTCGACTAGGGAAGTAACCTCTTACAGCCCGATGGCCGGCTCTGATCTTTCTTACTGGCATAACCCCTCCGTCAAGCGCTACACTATGCGGAGTTCGTATTTTGTCAAATATATCAATAACTTACATGCTATATTAGTCATCGACTAATTAGTCGATGACTAATATGAAACCACTTACTTTGTTCAGTCAGCATTCCATCGTTTCTGAATAACCCGCTAGTACCATTTCACCCAACCGCCGGAACTGGCACTAGAATCGACTATACTCATGAAGCTGGAGCGGCCCAATGCAACCTAAACCAGCACCCTGCTGCAATATGGCGACCGGCTTAGAACGGCCAAAAGCAGACATTCGTTCGAGTCCGGCATGGGGACCTATCTCGGCTAGAATTCGTTAAAGCGAACATCCGCTGTCGCCAAAAGTGGGCGTTCACATAGATATAGAATTTTGACTATAATCATATCTTATTGTGGAGGGGGATGAATGCTCGATCCTGTCTTTAATTTCTTTGAGAAGTTTGTAAGTGATTTTTCATGGAGGAGGCTGTTTTTAGTTGTGGCAGTTCTGATGGTTACTCTTGGGGGTATATATATATTTGAGTCCAATACCTCCTACTTCAAATTGCAACAAGTCGATAAAGAAATCTCATTGTTGGAAAGGCTTGGTGCAATCTCCAGAGACGAAAGAATTGTTAAGAACGAACAGCTGAAGGCAACGTTTGAAAACTTAGCAGAAACCCTAAGGAAAAGGTCAGAGCCTGAAGATGAGAATCAGGTTCTTTCCTCCAAAGAGTTTTATGACATTGTTTTTTCCGTAACAGCAAAAAAAGTGTTTGCAGCTATAAGCTTTTGGATGGTTTTATTCTTGATTCTGGTTATCACAAATTACACTAATAAACAGAAAAATAATAATTTGAGTACCTTTATGGGAATGACGATAGTGGCTGCTCCGTTTGTTATTCTGGCAGCTTTTATCCCGACATTTGAGGCGATCTGGATCAACTACTATCTTTATCCCCTTGCTAACGTAGTTTTAGTTACGTTTCTAACTATAGCTTGGTCTAAGCGGAAGGGGGCGCCTACTTAGGATTAGGAGGCAAGCCAAACAAAAAGAGCCCTCAGCGATTTGCCTTGAGTGGCTGTTCTTAGCCGAAAGCAGTTATTCAAGATAATCTTATAACCTCATTCCAACGGTGCCCATGTTTGTCCGGCATGGGGAGCCAGCCCAGGACAGAACTAGGCACTTTTTTCAGTCAAATATCCACCTAACATGCACTACGCTCTTTACTGAGCTATGATGAACCCATTGGGGAGGCTTATGCTGAATTCATAGCCCCCCGTGTTACTGAAACGGGTTGGCTATTGGGAATTTGATGGAGGAACCATGGAAAATGCAGTTCCATTTTACACTAATTGGACTTTCTGGGCAGTTGTAATTGCAACTCTGGCTTTGATATTATCTCAATTGCCTCCACTCTCATTATTGTTTAGAAAAAAGAAAATTGAGGTTGAAGCACATTCCCTTTTGACAATAAGCCACAAGGTTGGGAATCCAAATATAAGATGGACACTGAATTTTAGAAATGTCGGCGGGGTCACAACTCGAGTCAAAAAAATCTCATGTAATCTCATTCGGAACAACGAACTCGTTTCGACTCTGAATGCTCATAATTATTACAATCCTTCCGATGATAAACAAATAATCTTTTCGGGATTTACCTTGCGGCCAGATGAAGAAATAAATTATGATTTTTTGTTCTTTAAGATGTTTGATAGATTTGAAAATCGGAGATATAAAGAACTTGAGGCAGCACTCCAGGCTGATCTAAGCTCAAAACGCGCTGCACTTCCCGATGAAGTAAATGAGGCCGTCGAAGCAGATCCTGAATTGGTTCGGCCTTTTATCGAGATGTTTAATAATAATTTTGTTTTGGAGCCCGGGGAATATCAGCTACAGTTGATGGTAGATACTATTCCGAGTGCAGCATCTTATCTTTCTACTTTTCGACTAACTATTTATGAATCAGATTCAAATGAATTAAGGCGATACACCGAAAGCTTTAAATATGGATCTGGAATATTTTTCAATCTTCCAAATGAGGTTGGAGTATTTATTAATGTGGAAGAGGGATGATTAACTGCTGAGCTAACCTTCACTTAATATTTCCTCTTTCGCATTCCGTACAGGGTCGAGCTAATGACCGCTTTTGGATGAAAACAAAGGACATAAGTCCTATAGTGAACGTATGGGTGAAGGCTTAAGAAAATATCACACGAGACTAAAGCCTCTTGTTGATGAGCTAAGGAGCACATCACCAATCGTTGTTGATGATGTGAGGATTGAATTCGAGCCTGATCCATTTGAGAGGCCAGTTCCTCATACCATAGCAAATATGGATCCTGAATCTGGCGAAGTAGTAAGTTATACGGATTTTCAAAAGGAAATTATCATTTATGCTCCATCATTTATAAGAGCGATGGAAGTTGCATCTCTAATAATTAGCTCTCTTTCAGTAATTCAAGGTGACATAAGTTTAAATGAAGAAGACTTCAATCTCGTCCCAAGCGATCTGGAAGAACGCCGTGAAATATTTCGAGGAATGCTCACGGAGGAAGGCCTACCCTATGGGTTTGGCGGCTTATCTACCAGCCGACTAGTAGAAGCATGTGAACTTGCACTTCTAGCAATAACAGATACCGAATTGGCATATGCGCTCCATAAATTTCAAAATAGCGTAAAAGGATATTCAATACCTTTTATTGAGACCCACCCAGGGCATTGTTACGAAATCTATGGGTATTCGGAATACCCTGTAATGCAGACGACTTTTGCCACCAGTTTAATTAATGCCTATTCTGTAATAGAAGAGCTTTCATTAGAGCCTAGAGTTGAAAAAGGTGCTTCTGCTTGCGATGCTTTAGGGCAGTTAAAATCAAAAGTGAGAGATGAATTACATCAGCGTCTCGTTTACTCAGGTATTGATCCTGATGTTCCATTCTTCTGGATTCGACATGAAGACTTTCTCAAACTGGAACAAATAAGACCGTTACCTACTTTATTTGTTTACATTGAGTATAAACATGTAGGCAGGGTAGATGCTGATTTAGACTTGTGCGATGCAATCGCATATGCAAGTTGGTTAAGAAGTAATGTTTGCTCTCATAAAAGCGTGCGCTCAGAAAATCGGATTCAGTATCTTACGGGATATGATGTAGAGAACGTTCAACGCTTAGCAAGAAGACTCGTTCTTGAGAAGGCTGGGATCTGGCACAGAATGCACCTTCCACCAGGTCGAAGAGATTAGTAAAGGCAAAATTCTTACTCTGAATGTCCGCTTATGGCCGGAAGCAGTCATTCATACCTAACATCAACTGTCCCTATCTTTGGCTCCTTTCTCGAAGGTTCAGTCGTTTTCGTGTTCTGAATTATCAAATTAGATGAATCAACCCAGTGTAATTCAATTTTATTTTCATTTGGATGGTTAGCAGTAATAAACACGTTACCACCTTCGTTTTCCAATTCCTCTGATATATCAAGCACTGAAACTTGAGTGCTAAACCCGGTCGTTGCGCCACAGTCTCTTTGAAAGATAAGTGCCTTATATTTACCGTCAGGGGAATTTACTTGGCTGAAAACTTCGTTATTGCACAGGCCAGGCAAGTCAGAAAGCACCAAATAGTAAAACGCTCCTAGGGCACACACCAAAACAACAAGGACTGACGTAGCCCCAATAAGTGTTCGTTTTATCCATAGTCTCATTGTTCTTTATCCCCCTCTCAGAAAGGGACTATAGCAGAAAACTGAATGTCCGCTTTTGGCCGGAAGCGGACACCTGGCGAATGACTGAAAACGGCCAAACCCGGACGGTCGGATATTTGTCTATTACGCCCTTGGGTGTCTAGCAATATGGTGGCGATTCATACCGTTTTCATATATAGTCTATAATCGGATAAATTGATGGGAACTAATGGAGCAATGCAGCTGTTTGGGTCCTGATATTCGTTAGGTCCAACAACCCAAAAATAGGAGCGCTCAATAATGGGTATCAAGGACGAAAAGTCGGAAGGTGTTTTCGACTGCGAGGCAATGTGCCGTGGCATGTTCGAAAATATGATCAGTGGCGTGGCCATCTATGGCGCCATCGATAACGGTAATGACTTCATCATCGACTGGTTCAACCAGACGGCGGCGGATATCGAGCATGTGGAACGCGAACAGGTCATTGGCAAGCGGCTGACCGATGTGTTTCCGGGGGTGCGGGAGTTCGGGTTGCTTGAAGTGATGCTGCGTGTTTTGCAAACTAGTGTACCCGAAAGCTATCCAGTCAGACTTTACAACGACAACCGAATTCAAGGATGGCGCGAGAACTACATCTGCAAACTCCCATCGGGCAAAATCATGGCTATTTACAACGATTTAACCGATCAGAAAAAAGCCTCGGAAGCGTTACTGGAAAGTGAGACGTCGCTGAAAACCATTCTGGACAAGATGCAGACGGGAATCTTTATCGTCGATGCCGAAACACACCAGATTATCGATATCAATGCCAAGGCCCTGGAGATGATCGAGGCGAAAAAGGAGGATGTGCTGGGCCACACCTGTCACAACTTCATCTGTGCTGCCGAATGCGGAAAATGCCCGATCACCGACCTGCATCTGACGGTGGATAATGCTGAGCGGGTCATTGTCACTGCGCGGGGGAATCTGATTCCGGTGCTGAAGACAGTAACCAGAATCTCCATCCAGGGGCATGAGCAGCTTGTTGAAAGCTTTATGGATATTCGTGAGCGCAAGGCACTGGAGGAGAATTTGCGCATCATGGGAAACACGGATTACCTGACCGGCATTTATAACCGACGTTATTTTATAGAAACAGGGCAAAAAGAGCTCAGCCGCGCCTTACGTTACGGCAAGCAGATGTCCCTGCTCATGATCGATTTGGATCGGTTCAAGAATGTCAACGACACCTATGGCCATGCCGCCGGCGATAAGGTACTGAAAGCGATTGCCGAATTCTGCAATAGCCAGTTGCGCACCAGTGACGTGATAGGACGTCTGGGAGGTGAGGAGTTTGCCATCCTGGCGGTGGAGAGTGATCAGCAACAGGCGATGCAACTGGCTGAGCGTATCCTTCAGGGCACAAGTGAACTTGTCGTTGCTTTGGATGATGGGCAGACAGTCGGCTGCACCCTGAGCATTGGCGTGAGTTGTAAAACGGATAATGAGGAGAGCATCGACAAGTTTCTTGGCAAGGCGGACGCTGCCCTCTATCAGGCCAAAAGTGCCGGTCGCAACAGGGTCATGGCGTATGCCGATTGATCAACAGCCTTCGAGTAGATATAAATGCACAGATATCTGCCCTACGCAGGGCTCCGGTTTAGAATCCGGCAAAGGATTGGCGCGAATTTTTTCAGATAAATACACCTGTTTTATGCCGTGATGCGCATGGGCCTGGAAAGAAAATTCCGATTCGCCGAACAGAGCCACATGGAAAGATGATCTGATGCGCATCCGCAACAGCATATTGCTTACCATCCTCATCTCCCTCATCATCATTATCGGCAGCGGTTACTGGATTACCCGTGAGCATCTGAACAGCCACCTGCGCGATCTTTCAATCGAATATATGGGCATATTGGGTGATACCGTGCGTGATTCGCTTACCCACTACATGTCCGACGGTGCGACAGCAACAGAGCTGGAGGAATTCCTGCGAGGAATGGAGAGGCGAAACAAAAACATTGCCAATATCAGTCTGTCTGCCGCTGAGGGGGTAAAGCGCCAATTCGGCTTGCAACAACTGATGCCCGAAAAAGAAAACGGACTGAAACTCAACCAGGACAAGAATGGGCCACTTCTTTCCGAGGAGGATACCAACGGGCGGAAGCTCGCCCATTTTCAATATCCCATGCATGCCGACCCTGCCTGTTTGCGTTGCCATCATGTCTCTTTGGGTGAACGGATGGGTACACTTTCCATAAGCATCGATGTCACCCATATCGAGAACACCATGCGCCAGAACAGTGTCGAACTGCTGGCACTGAATATTGCCCAGATCATTCTGTTTCTGCTGGTGACGTTGGTATTGCTGAATCGCCTCCTGTTTTCCAGGCTGGAAATCCTGCTCGCATCGGTACGTTCCGTCGCCAAAGGTGGCTATAAGGTTGACCTGCATGACACCTCGAATGACGAAATGGGCCGGGTGTTCAAGGCATTCACCCTGATGGCCAGGAAAATTCAAGAGCTGATCTACGAACGGGATGAATATATCCATGAGCAGACCACGCAGTTGGATTTTCTGCAGCAGATGAGCCAAGTGCTGTCAAAATCCCAGGCGATCAATGACACACTGGGTGAATTTGCCGAAACCTTTACCCGCTCAGTGCATGTAACATGCGCCCGTATCGCGCTGTTTGATGAAAAAAGGGAAAAGTTGTCGGTGCACGCTGTTTATCCATTGCGGGGAATTGCAGGCAAGGTGAACCCGGATTTGTGCTGCCAAAAAGAACTCTGTCCTTTTTTATGGGAGATCATTGAATCGAAGCACCATCGCTTTATCGATCATTCAACCCCACTGAATGATTGCGAACGCACATTACTGGATACCGAAGGCAACCTGTTCGCGCTTCTTATCCCCATTATCGGCAAGAGCGAAGTGCATGGTCTGGTTACATTGATCGAAGCGAGGTCAAAAGAGCGGGAGCCGTTGGATGAAACAAAAGCAAACTTCTGTATGGCGCTAGCGCATCAACTCGGCGCGGCGATTGAGCATGGCCGCTTGCAGGATCGGCTTATCGAACAGAGCAAGCAGGCGGTACTGGCCATGGCTGATGCGGTTGATAAAAAATCACCGTGGACGGCGGGTCATTCAAGACGCGTCACTGACATTGCTGTCCGTATTGCACATGGGCTTGGCTGGTCGAACGATCAGGTCGAGGAACTGCGAATGTCCGGGCTGCTGCACGATATCGGCAAAATCGGCGTTCCTGAGGGAATTCTCAACAAACCCGGCCGCCTGACCGACAATGAAAGAAAGGCGATGCAAAAGCATCCTACCGATGGAGCCCAGATTATTGGCCGCATAAGCCAATTGACTCCCATCATCCCGGCAATTCTTCACCACCATGAATACTTTGATGGCGGTGGCTATCCGGATGGGTTGATGGGGGAACAGATACCCCTTCCTGCTCGTGTTCTGGGCGTGGCGGATGCATATGATGCCATGGTTTCGGATCGCCCCTATCGCCAGGGATTGTCGCATGATGAGGCTTTGCAGGTGATTCGTAAGGGTGCAGGGGCTCAGTTTGATCCAGCGATCGTGGAAGTGTTTTTGGCCAGTTCATCGGATAGCGGCAGCCCGATCTAGTTTGAGGTGGCTGCTAAACGTTCGGTGCAGATGGCAGTATTAACGGCTCTCGCTCCACAGCATTGCCCATGCTGGTTAACCTGTTTTTTAACCCTTGAACGTAAACGTTGATTTTCACGCCAATATGAGGTTGATATTTTGCCAATAGCGTGCAAATGCTTTGGCAGATGCTATGCGATCAGCGGATAAACAGAATCCGATCTGCCGTCAAACATCTCACCAACATGGGGCCGAATGGCCGTGGATCAAAAACAACGACGGGGTGGGTATTGCGGAGCAACCTGGCCGCGCATTATCGCAAATCACTCCCACTTGATGCTGATTCAAAATTTGCCAGTGGTGCTGGTCAGGCGCCCGGCTGCTTACGGCCAATAGCGGACACCCAGATAACGTTTTCTCCCGACAATAGGCGGGCATCAATATTTGATTGGAACCTAGAACCGTATCCTGAATATTGACTTCTAAATTAACCAAATGGTGTTATTGATTTACTATAGCCAAATTTAATGCCAGATGAGAAGAACCCGCCACAATCATTCCTTCTTATGCATGACGCGCACTCTGGAGCGTACTCATTTTTCCAGTCGCTTATGGATTTCTTATAAAACGGTTCCATATCAGAGTTAATGAGACATAAAGGATGATTGTATATTGATACCGGAATGCCATAAACATTTAGGATCCGAACGGCTTCGCTCAAGTGATTCTTATACTCAATGGGGTCAATCCAAAGATCATCTAGATTGGCTCGAGTAAAGCCCATCATCTCCAGACCCATAAGTGCCACGTGATCTACAAACAATAAGTTTCTAACAATAAATTCCGCCAGCTGAGGCAGTCCTTCGTATGTCTGTTTGTGAATTACCACCCTGATTTCTACCTTCTGGCTTAATTCCTTTAAGTTCAATATTCCCCTGATAGTCTCATCAAACGCCCCCAAAGCTTGCACAACATAATCATGCCTTGCGGGATCAGCTGAATAGATGGGGATGCCCACCATTAAATCTGGGTGTCCGATGGCCGCATACTTTTGAGCAAAGGATATATCTGTAAAATTACGGCCATTACTCAACAGGTGAATCGCTGTTCTGGGCAATAAACTTTTAGCTCGTCGAAGTATTTCCAGCAGCCCCTCTGCGAATAAAGTGGGCTCCCCACCAGTTATCCCTAATGATTGCGTTTGACGTGGAATCAGCGGGATCAATTCCAGAACATCATCAACAATCCAGTCATCGTTAACCCGCTTCGGCGGCTGAGAACACATCAAACAATAGTTATTGCACTGTTCGGTTAGCAGGACGCTATTGTGATCTGACTTGGATCTAAATAGAACGCGGATTGATCCATCTTGGGCTACTCGAACCACGTCGCCATCATCCAAATAGCGCATTTCAGGATCTAATAGAGTATAGCCCACGGAATCAGGCAATTGTGGAGGCTCTGGAGAGAATGAAAAATAATGGATGAAACCTTCAGGTACGACTCGCGGATCTTGTATTAGGAAGCCCTTTTGGCTGCGGAGCACTAAGGGCAAGTTAGGCCGAGTGCTTAAGCTAAATAGTTTTTTTTCTCCTGTAGGTAAATAAGTCGCAACAGCTTTACATGAGAGCTTTAACATCTGTTGATCCATCGCATAAATATCATTTTTGCTTCAGCGTCATTGCGCATGATCTGTAGTAAGTGTTTCGTAACCCCCATAGTTCGTTTGCAAAACTTAGACTCAGGCTTGCGCCCCAGAATATCCCCATACATGGCGTGGTGAAAAACTGGGTCAGCTCCACACCACTTTTCAAATCCACACTGGCTACACATAGGTACAGATGATGTGAAAGAGTTTTCCAGTGTGTCTAATAAGGCATCCGACAGAAAAATATCTTCATAGCTACTGGTATGAACATTCCCTAGTCGGAAAGTTGAATCGCCCATCTCATGAAGCATTCTACTTTCATCCGATGCGTAAACATCTCCATCATAATTAAACACAATAGCTGCTATGCCTGCACCTGCTGGATTCATCAAATCAACAAAACCAGGGTCATCTGATGAAAGCATTTTCGATAAAATGATTGTTGAATATTGTTCAGAAAAATGGATACCCTGCTTATTTAGTTGAATAATATAGTCTAGCCCCTCACGATAGAATTCTAGCCATTTATCCACAGTATAAGATTGATAACTTTTAGTTTTCAGGGCAAATCCGTAAGGTGAGAGGTGACGCAAAAAGATGCTGTTAAACCCATATTTAAGATATTCGTCAACAATGTCCTTCACTCGGCCCAAACTGGATGGTGAAGTGGTCATTAATGCTGAAACTGAATCAAATCCCACTATCTCACGGGCTAGTTTTAACCCGTCGACAAATTTTTTGTGGCTATCCTTTTCTGGGCGAGGTCGGTTTTTATTGTGTAGATCCTTAGGACCATCAAGGGATGATGACAAGTAAATTCGGTGATCCCTACAGTATTCTAAAATCTCTGTGGTGATTAGAGATAGCGTGGTCGTGACAACAAATTGCAAATCTCGCTTCTCTACTAAATTCCGCTTTTCAGCCTTTTCAATTATATGCCGAACTAGATCAAAGTTAAGAAGTGGCTCGCCTCCTTGAAATTCAATTTTAATTGCAGGATTAGGGGAATGAAATACAAGTTCAAGAGCCTTGTCTGCCGTTTCAACGCTCATGTCAAACGCTTCTTTGTCCTCGGATTGTCTAGATACCTGACAATATTGACATGCATGATCACACCGTAAGCTAACAACAAACAAATGAAGATTTGTAAAGTTGGCGAGGCGGCGATACTGGGTTCTTGTCTTAAGGGCCAATAAATCTATTGCAGCCTGATCTTCAGGCATTCGGATGAAATGTTTGGATCTGAGTCTCTGAAAATCTGGATCGTTTGGATCAAGTTGGTGGTTTACTAAATGCTCAAGTTTACTTGATTCAAGATACGTAAATTCTCCAACAGCATTCGTAAGTACAACTTCATTATTAGAAAGATGTTCAAATCGAAACGGCAGTAACTGATATTTATTCTTGGCCGGAGTATAGTAATCTAACCCCTTAAACCGGCTCATTTCTGCAAGCCAGACTTAGAAAACGCTAGCGACAAAATTAAGTTTCTGGTTTGCTCTGTCTCTGATTTTATCTTTATGCGTAATTGTTGATCCAGTAGCTCTTTCTGAAAATCGGCAATTATGGCGTCTGACTTCTCTAACAGAGCATCATCAATGGTGATCTCACAGTGAATACCTTCGGCATTTCTAGATATCAATACTGCCAGTCTATCTATAAACCGATATGCTGCAGCTTGAACCGCCTCGATACAATATAAGGATGGGTCAAGGTTTAACTCGACCTTAGGTCTTGATGAGATCAATTGGCAACCGAATTACTTAATTTTGAGCCGAGTAGTGGGAACTGTGAGACTCGTGAGATGCGTGCGACTCATGCGATGCATGCGATGCATGAGACTCATGCCAGGCCATCAGGGGACCCATTTCAGAGCTTCGTTTTAAGATAAAATTATGTTCTTCGCCCAGAACCTGAAGCGTGAAGTTCATTGATTTGTTCGCTTGTAAAGAGCCTTCAGTCGGAGGTTCTATTGTAGAGTCTGATGTGGGCATCGCAATTGCCTGGTCACTTGAAAATGATGCCGCCAAAATAGCGAAAGGGGTCAGGAACTTCTTTGAATTCATGTTTACATCTCCATCAATCAAACTTTCAGCAAGATTAGCGTAAGTTAGATATTTTGTATATTTGGCGCAGAAAAATCAGATATATTCTGATGTCGGGACGGTAAATCGTCCCTTATGCTCCCGCCTCTGTTTGTTCGCCCGCTACAGGCTGCTTCTTTGAGGAGGATCTTAGCATTACACCAGCATACCTCCACATATCTTCTGCCACAATCATGCAAGGGCTTCTTCAGAGGAGGGTGTTCTAATGGCTTTAAGGTTTCGTAGATCCATAAAAGTAGCCAAAGGGGTCAGGATCAATTTCTCTAAAAGTGGGGTTAGCGCCTCAGTAGGCCCTAGAGGCGCTTCTGTAACCGTAGGTAAGCGGGGAACATACTTAAATGCCGGCCTGCCAGGCACGGGGCTTTCTAGTCGACAAAAGCTTAGTGGTAAACGCGGAACATCAGCAACTCAACGTGCAGCCGCCACTACTACTTCACAGGAAATAACAGTAAGCGTCAGTGATAGCGGAGAGATTCAATTTCTTGATGCAAAGGGCAACCCGCTATCAGATGAGCTAATATCCATCGCCAAAAAGCAAAAGGGCGATGCAATTCGAGGATTGATACAAAGAAAGTGTGATGAGATCAACGTCCAGCTCCAAGAACTGGGCCAGATGCACATCTTCACACCTTCCCCCGACTCTGCTGGGAAATACTCAGTCTGCGAATTCGATGAGGAACCACCCTCGCCCCCTAAGGAGAACAAAGTTGGCTTCCTTGCCAAACTCTTTCCACCGGCCCGTGCCAAGATTGAAAAGAAGAATGCAATAGCCGTAGCCAGTTACGAATCGGATTTATCTGACTGGGAAAATCGCAAGAAGCAATTCGATACTGAAGAGGCATCTAGAAAGCAAAAGTTAGAGCACGGGGTTCGTGAAGATGTCTCCATCATGGAGGACATGCTTGAAGAGAACCTCCAGTCTATTAGCTGGCCTCGGGAAACATTGATATCAAACGAAATAAATGACATAGGTGCCCTTGTGCTACTAGATGTGGATCTTCCAGAGATTGAGGACATGCCCAACAAGACAGCATCCGCTCCCTCTAGGGGTTATAAACTAAATGTGAAAGAAGTGTCTCAGGCCCAATTGAGGAAAGCCTACATGCAGCACGTTCACAGCATTGGTTTTCGCATAATAGGTGAGGCCTTTGCCACTCTGCCCAACGCAGCTACCGTTGTTCTATCGGCGTTTTCTCAACGCACTGATACAGCAACCGGCCACGTCACTGATCAGTATCTCTATTCAGTCCGGGTTTCGAGAGAGGAATGGAGCAAACTAAACTTCAACAACCTGAAAGAGATAGATGTGGTAGAGGCGTTAGCTGGATTCGATATGAAGCGAAACATGAGCAAGACAGGATTATTCAAGGCTATCCAGCCATTCGAGCCCAAATGAAAAACCATTCCCAATGAATGAACCAAACGGAGAAATCATGAATGAGGCTTATTCCAATCATAGCAATTGCCTTTTTCATACATTTAGGAGTCCCTGCGGCCATCGCTGAACCTGCTGGTGCTCATCCAAATCGTGAGCACCAGATGAACGTCAACACTATTATGAGAGCCATCTCACTCAAATACTCCCAAAGTTCAGGTGCAACGCTTGTGCCCGTTGATGAAGATAACGGGCATATCAGCGTCAAGGCTGTTGATATGGGAAGCCGCTTCAACAACGACATCGTGCTTGTCGATACGGCCGTAGCCATCAACCGGATGAACAATCAGGCAATCAAGGATGGCAAATATATGCTCGCCAGATGGATGGATGTAGTTGTGCTAGTAGGAGCAACTAAATACCGGTTTGATAAGCCATTATTTGTTGAATTCAAAAGCGGGCAGATTAATGACGCTCTGTTCGTTAAGAAGGCCAGAAAGCTTGGAAAGAAATAATAATTGCTTCTCCTGCTGAATAAACCGACCAGTAGCCCTAGCTAGGCAAACGGCTAAAATCGGCCAAAAGCAGACCTTTAGGAGTTGCCTGATAATAAAAAACTACCACCTTCTCGATTTCAGTACGTCCCCATAGCGCTTAAGATCAATAGCCACAATAAGTGAGGCGTTTTTTTCTTTATTCGATTGATTATCCGTGTAAAAACAAGAAACAGTTATTTTCTTTTCACCCTGATTGCTTGGCTTTGCTTTACGCTTACCAACATTATTAAATTTAATCTTCCATTCCCTTTGGTTTTTAGGAACTTCAGTATTCAAAATGAAATTCCCTTTTTTTTCACCGACCTCGACCTCTGCGCCAAACGCATCAGAAAATCTCTCCAGCATTTCAACTAATGAATCTGTTCCAGCAAGATTCACTTTGTCATCGTATATACGCCATGCCTGATGAACATTAAGCACCGTCCCGTTGCGCTGGCCGGCAACCAGCATTGTGAAGCTTCGAATTGGAAACTTATGCGCGAACTTTTTGGCAAACAGCGAAATTAAGGCTGGTTCTCCTGACTGAGATAACGGTCCAAAATGTTGTTCCTTATCAGGCCTTGCTACCGCTTCGCGAATAAACCGTTCTTCCTCTGAAAACTTATCCCCATGGAACTCGGATATATTGGGAATAATCTGAACTTGAAATAAGTCAGATGGAAGCGACCCCTCTGTACCCAGACTCTTAAGCGCAATTTCTGGGTCTGCATCACCAATTAGTGCATCGCTTTCTTCATCCAACATATCGCTAAGCTTCTCTAGAACCTCTGGGGTCTCCTCTAATGATTGGATTCCAATCCGTTGCATTGCCTCTCGCAAAACGGCATCACGAATTGCAGCTTCACCTTCAATCTTATACGCGACTTCAGGATTATCCTTATCCTCAATAAACAAGGCCGCTCTGGCCAAAATGCCTACAGCAGTCCGTTGATCAAATCTTTCAAGCGATGATAACACCTTACGTTACCTCGATAATGTCAAACTCATGGGCTTGCAAATCCACGATTTGGGTTTCTGGCCCATATGCAGCCCTAAAGCGATGCGGCACAGAAATTAAGCGTCCTTGACTCACAATAGGGTCCTTCGGAATAACATAAAGAACAGGCCTCCATATTCTCCAACTGGTAGATTTAATTACAGCCAAAATTTCGGCACAGTCATCAGAAGTAATCAAACCTTCCGCACACCAGGCTTTTGCTAACCGACGAAATGTTTTTCTATACCCTCGTATTAGCGCACTATGAGTATCCTCTCGCTGGCAATCATCAAGCAAGGTACAATAAATTCCTTTGGGGCTGGAACTCGGCGCAATAGCTGCCGCTTCAGAACCTGAAGGAGCACTTGTTGGGTCAAAATATTCGCTACACCATACAAAATATTTGCCACCGAGATATTCCGCCATCTTTGTAGCATACCATGGATTTGTTGAATACAGAACAGGGCTGGTAGGCACTTGACATTAACCTTATTGAGTAAGTTTTGCTTTACATTAATTATTTACAGAAATTAATGCAATGATTTACCAAATCGCCGAACGTGACACTACGATCAATGGTAAGACTTTGAAAATCGAAGGCCTCATGGTGATGATGATGGCATTGGTGCTCCAAACAGAATTCAAACTAGTGCCCCGCTTATGGCCGTAATTAGCCATCGCGTTTTATAGACGAAAATAGTGTTCCATCCAATAAGGGGGAACGCCATGATCAATCACAATTGCGATTCACAAGCTGAAGCCGGTCGAAAAAATAGAGTGAAGCCACCTTTTAAGCTTAAAGAGGTATGGGCTATCAGATTCATATTAAGCCAGACCAAGAGAACTAGGGATTTGGCTTTGTTTGATCTTGCTATCGATAGCAAATTAAGGGGATGTGACCTTATAAAGATTCGCGTCTCTGATATTGCCTCTATGGGGGAGGTGTTTTCGCGAGCGTCAGTGGTACAACAGAAAACGGGTAAGCCAGTTAAGTTTGAGTTAACCCATGACACCAGGCGAGCGATCCGGGAATGGATTCTCAAGGCTGATTTGACCTCAAATGACTTTTTATTCCCCAGCAGAATAAGAATGTCACCACATATCTCTACGAGGCAATACACTCGCCTTGTTAAATCTTGGGCTAAATCAATAGGACTAAACCCCTCAGAGTATGGAACTCATTCTTTGCGAAGAACCAAAGTCACCATCATCTACAGGCAGACAAGGAATCTTCGTGCAATACAGCTATTGCTGGGCCACTCTAAGCTTGAAAGCACGGTAAGGTATTTGGGGGTGGAAGTAGAAGATGCACTGGACTTGGCCGAGCAAACGGATGTCTAAAACGACTCAATGCAGCCATTCACAGGCGAATGGCTGCAAGCGGCCAACTTAAGACGTTCAGATGAATCTTACCAATGGACAAATTGAAGCTCGAAGCGTCTAGTAAATTAGTGGCGATTCAGATTCGAACCTCACAAATACTCTCCATAGGAGCGTGTTTTCCCTTACACCATCGTCCAGCTTAAATGCTAAACCTCAATCATGTGAAAGCAAGTCTGACCCTTTTCCGCGTGGACTGCCGCCAAGGCAGTAGACGCTATTCAAGCCTATATAGGATCAGGTCGGGAATTGAAGTGAGCTTGTATAAAAAATCGTCGTTTGGAAGCGAAGTCGTGTAAAAGTCTTCTGTCTTTACGTTTTACATTTGGAAGCTGGATCGATTGGAAATAAACGGAAAACGCGCCAACTTAATGGAAGCGAACTTATGTAACCCGACATCTGTCGTGCAATATAAGTTCACTTCTTGTGGGTTGAAGCATAAGTTGCAAATCAGGAGGCATAAGCTGCAAAAACGGATGTGCGAGTAAAACAGCCATGCAAAATTGATGCTGAGACGCACACCTGCAATTTTTAGCAAATTATGTATGATGCGCCGCAGAATATTTCGTGACCCCACTAAAAGAGAGCACCATGACCCCTGACGACCTGAGCATCGATTATGAAGAAAACGGCATCCTGACCACCAAACAGACCGACAAGGTGATCCTGAGCAAGGGCGCCTGGGTGACAATCATGTTCAAATATCAGAATTGGGATGCTGCAGCCAAGGCATACGGCGAAGACAAATACACCATCCGCCGCTTTCAGAAGCGCAACGGTGAATATACCCCACGCTCCAAATTCAACATCACCAACGCCAAGCAGGCCGGGCTGATTGTTGAAACCCTGCAGGGATGGCTCAAATAACGTTTCTTTAGAAGCCTGTTCGCTATCGCAGACAGAGCCCTCTTTCAATCGGATGTATGAATTCCCCACCTGTTGCGACCAACAGGCATCACGGGAGTTCGATATGAATGTGTTCAAGCGATGGATCATGATCCTGCTGCTCGCAGCACCTGCGGGTCTTTCGACAGCATGGGCAATGCCGCCGGGCACGCCGGCACCGGAGATCGAGAGTGCCCAATGGCTCAATTCCCCGCCGCTGAGCATGGAGTCGCTGCACGGCAAGGTAGTGCTGGTCGAATTCTGGACCTTCGCCTGCTTCAACTGCCGCCATGTCGAGCCGTACATCAAACAATGGTACCGCGACTACGGCGGCAAGGGCCTGACCGTGATCGGCGTGCATGCGCCGGAATTCAGCTTCGAGCGCGACCTGAGCAATCTCAGGGCTTATATCGCCGAACATGGCATTACCTACCCTGTCGCGGTAGATAACGATTTCACCATCTGGCATGCCTGGCACAACAGGGCCTGGCCGACCCTCTATCTGGTCGACAGGCAGGGAATCATTCGCCACCAGCGCATCGGTGAAGGCGACTATCAAACAACCGAAGAGACGATTCGCCGATTATTGCAGAAGACTTCCGGGCCCTGAGACCGGATTAAAGATAAACCGCCAGCAACAACACGCCGAACAGGATGCGGTACACACCGAAGGCAACGAAGGTGAAGTGCTCGAGAAAGCGGATAAACAGCTTCATGGTCAGAAAGGCGGTGATAAACGCCACGACAAACCCGACCCCCAGCACGGCCGCATCGCTGCCGCTGAAATCCTTGTAGTGTTTCAACAAATCAAAGCCGCTGGCCGCCAGCATCACCGGCAGCGCCAGCAGGAACGAGAATTCGGCGGCGGCCTTGCGGCTGAGGCCTGCCAGCAGCGCGCCGATAATGGTGGCCCCGGCGCGGCTGGTGCCCGGAATCAGCGCGAAGACCTGTGCAATGCCGATCCAGCCCGCCTGTTTCCAACTGACATCCTCCACCCGTTCGATCCCGGCCGGGCGCGATTTCTGGAAATATTCCACAATCAGAAACACGATGCCGCCGACGATAAACATCACGGCCACGATCTCGATCGAGAACAGCGCCTTGATCTGCTTGTGAAGCAAAAACCCGACTGCGCCGATGGGCACAAAGGCCAGTGCGAGTTTAGCCCACAGGTCAATCTTATCCCGGGTGAACTTGTCACTGTAATTGGCAATCACGGCTAGGATAGCCGCCAGCTGGATGATCACTTCAAATGCCTTGTTACCTTCCGACTGCGGCAGCCCCAGCCAATCGGCCGCGACAATCATGTGCCCGGTCGAGGAGATGGGGAGAAATTCAGTGAATCCCTCAATGATGCCGAGTATGGCCGCCTGCAGTATATCCACGTCTTTCCCCTCAATGCGTTATCAATCATGTGCTTTAATCCGGCCATTCTGGATGCATTCCGGCGACAAGAAAAGTGCCGCTGCCCCGTGCAAAGGTGATGGAGAAATCGCAGCCCCTGAATTAGCATGAGCATTGATGCTTTCCCGACCCTTCGGGAAGGCAAGTCCCGCCCCTGGAGCTCGCGATGATTGAGGAACCGGTTCAGGGCATGCTAAGCGCACATGAAGCACGCGTGCTGGGCAGCCTGATGGAAAAGCAGATGACCACACCCGATTACTATCCACTCACGCTCAAGGCCCTGAGTGCAGCCTGCAACCAAAAGAGCAGCCGCGAGCCGGTGATGAATCTGAGCGAAGGCGAAGTCGGCGGCATCATTAACGGCCTGCGCACACGCGGACTGGTGACGGCCCGCATGGATGGCCGGGTGGATCGTTATGAACACCATCTCGCGCGCAAGCTGCATCTCACCTCAAAGGAGCGGGCGGTGGTCTGCGTGCTGCTGCTGCGCGGCGCACTCACCCTGAATGAGATTCGCATCAACACCGGCCGCATGACGACTTTTGAGTCCGCCGAGGAACTGCAATCGTTGCTGGAGCAATTGATGTCGCGCGAAGATCCCTTGCTCGCCCGCATTCCGCGCGCCAGCGGGCAGCGGGAAGATCGCTATGCGCATCTATTGTGCGGCGAGCCCGACATGCCAGCCGCAGCATCGGGCATCGGTGGCTCAACGGGCGGCAGCAGATTGGATGCCGATCGCATTGCCAGGCTGGAAGAAGAGGTGGCCGGGCTGAAGCAGGAGGTGCAACGGCTGCGGGAACTGGCTGGATTGCCGGAGGCACAGGCCTGACTCAACACCCATAGCATTCCAGAAGACGCACCGTGTACACAGGCATGTTTGCAGGACAATATTGAGGCATGCATATCTGGGTTGATGCCGATGCCTGTCCGAAGGTGATCAAGGAAATTCTCTATCGTGCGGTAGAGCGCACGGCCATTCCCATGACGATGGTCGCCAACAAGAAACTGTTTATCCCAAAGTCGCCGCTGATCGACATGCTGGAGGTCGCTGCAGGTGCGGATGTGGCGGATGCCGAGATCGTTGCCCGCCTGCAGGCAGGCGACCTGGTGATTACTGCGGACATCCCGCTCGCTGCAGATGTCATCGCCGGCCGGGCCCATGCCCTGAATCCACGCGGCACGTTTTATACCGAAGCCAACGTGAAACAATACCTTAGCATGCGCAATTTCATCGACGAGCTACGCGGCAGCGGTGTGACGACCGGTGGACCGGCAGCCTTTCACCACAACGACCGCATGGCCTTCGCCAACCAGCTGGATCGCTTTCTGACCCGGCACCTGAAATCCGTCGAGTCATAGCGGCAAAGGGGCGGGGCCTAGAGGCCGCCAATAATGCCTGCGATGCCAAGCATCAAACGATTGATGCGCTCTTGAAAGTGGATGTTGTAATAATCATATCCGTAATCGTATTTGGCGAAGATATACACCTCGTCGAAGAAGGATGGCTTGATCATCAGTTCGCTGCTTACATTCCACTTGTCGCCAAACGATGCCGGCACACTTGGTCGAATCACATAATCCTTTCCCTTGATTATATAATCGATGGTTAGCCTAGCTGAAATTGAGTCAATATAAGTTATTGCAGGGTTCCAGTTTGATGCTTTGATGCCAAGCGTGAGTTTCTGTTTCTCATATTGACCTTCCAGTCCGGGCTCGCGGCTTAAGAATCCGTTAGGCGATCCGAAATGGTTGGTGAAAGCCAGCCCTCCGATCCAGATAAAACGTGGATTATGCTGAATAAAATCGATACCGAATCGCCAGTAATTGGTTGAAAAATTTCCATCCGCCGTATTGACAACGCCGTTTTCCAGAAAAGGGCCGCTTTGGCCGTTCGAATGGTGGGCCACGCGCAGGGAGGTGAGCCAGTTGCCCTGGTTTTCTTCCTTGTTTGGAGCCCATGCATACCAGGTCAGATCAGGCATATAGCTGGGCGTTCTAACCGGCACCGACGTACCCCGATACATGCGCAGCACGATTTTCGGATTGAAGGTCAGAAATCCCTCGATTGCATGCCTGGTCCATCTGGAAATACAGCTTAAATCGAAGACCTGAAATGGGTGACTGATTTGCGCTTCAAACAGAATGTTCTTTGAAGTGACGTCAGCCCCGAATGCAGCGCCGGCTCCATAATGTGTCGACAAGATGACATAACTCGGATCCTGCAAGGACTGAATATCTTCAATCATCTGCTCCGCATAAGTGCTTCTTGTATCTCCGCAAAACCCTGGTGCAGGCTTGCTCGCATCAGGGTTTTGCGGCACTTCATCGGCAAATACGCTTCCGCTCAGCGCCAACATCAGGCCGGTTGCAATCATTCCCAAACTGATCCTGTTCATTTCATGGCTTCCCCTAATTTTTTGCCATTATAGATGAATAACCGGCGAAGCCCTACAGTCAGCCCGATTCAGAAGGAATGCTAATGCGCCACCTGCCTGCACGAACAACCGGAATAAAATTACCTGAGCGCACCGGCCAGGGCGTAATCGAAAAACAGACCGAAGAAAATCAGCGCGCCCAGATAATGGTTGTTCAGGAAGGCCTGAAAGCAGGCCTGTCGTTCACGGCCACGGATCAGCTGCTGCTGGAAAAATGCCAGCCCGGCAGCGGCCAGTAGCCCACCATAGTAGGGAACACCCAGGGAGAGCTTGAACCCGACCAGCACAAGCAGCGCGAACATGGTCAACTGCAACAGGCCGATGATCAGCCTGTCGTGCCTGCCGAACAGGATCGCTGTCGATTTCACGTCCAGCTTCAGGTCATCCTCCCGGTCCACCATGGCATACATCGTGTCATAGGCGACCACCCACAGGATGGTGGCGGTAAACAAGATCCACGCGATGGCCGGAACTGCATTGCTGACTGCGGCAAAGGCCATCGGAATCGACCAGGCAAACGCCGCACCCAGAAAGACCTGCGGCAGATGGGTGTATCGCTTCATGAACGGATACACCACCGCCAGTGCGAGTGCCGCGAAGGCAAGCTCGATGGTCAGGCGATTCATGGTCAGCACAAGCAGGAAGGCGATCAAAGACAGTACGGCAAACAGGGTCAGGGCCTCACGGCTGCGGATTTCACCTGTCGCCATCGGCCTTTCTTTGGTGCGCTCGACGTGCCCGTCGATCCTGCGGTCGGCGAAATCATTGATCACGCAACCGGCGGAACGCATCAAAAATGCGCCCATCAGAAACACGGCAACAATATAAGCATCGGCATGACCGCTGCCGGCAATCCACAGGGCCCAGAGCATCGGCCAGATGACGAGATAGGTGCCAATCGGCCTGTCGGTGCGCATCAGGCGTTTGTACACTTCGATTCGGTCAGCGATATTCACGGCCATTTATTTATCATCCCCTCTCTCCAAGACTTGCCGGCAGCTCAAGCATGGCAGGCATCTGCAATGATGCCAATGCCATGGTTCGCCATAAAAAAGGGGCCCGGCAAGCCAGACCCCTTTCCTGTTTCTCTGTTCATGCTGCCTATCGGATCGGCTCACTCAGCATCGCCGACTCGGGCACATCGGCAAATGTCTTCAGCTTCTGCGCACGTGATGGATGGCGCAGCTTACGCAATGCCTTGGCTTCAATCTGACGAATACGCTCACGCGTCACGCCGAACTGTTTACCCACCTCTTCCAGCGTGTGATCAGTGTTCATGCCAATACCAAAACGCATACGCAACACCTTCTGTTCACGATCCGTCAGGTTCTCCAGCACTTCTTCGGTTGCCAGCGCCAATGCTGCCGCCACGGTGGCATCAAGCGGATCCTCGGCCTTCTCATCTTCGACAAAGTCGCCGAGCTGGGAATCTTCATCGTCGCCGATCGGGGTTTCCAGAGACACCGGTTCTTTGGCCACCTCCAGAATCTGCTCCACCTTCTCCACCGGCATTTCCAGATGCTCGGCCAATTCCTCAGGCGTCGGCTCGCGGCCGATTTCCTGAGCAATACGACGTGACACGCGCATGATCTTGTTGATGGTTTCGATCATGTGCACCGGGATACGGATGGTGCGCGCCTGATCGGCAATAGAGCGTGTAATGGCCTGACGAATCCACCATGTCGCATAGGTCGAAAACTTGTAACCACGGCGCCATTCGAATTTTTCCACAGCCTTCATCAGGCCGATATTTCCTTCCTGAATAAGATCCAGGAATCCGAGTCCGCGGTTGGTGTATTTCTTGGCAATGGAAATCACCAGACGCAGGTTGGCCTCGATCATTTCACGCTTGGCCTGACGCATTTTGGCTTCGCCCATGGTCAGTTTGCGGGATACTTCCTTGAGCTCCGGAACCAGCATTTCGGTTTCCTGCTCAACGCGTTTCAGACGACGCTGGTTTTCCTTGATCTTGCCGGCAACACCTTCCAGCGCCTCGGCCCAGGCTGCATCCTTGTGCTGGCGCAGCATATCATCCGTCCAACGCTCATCGCACTCCATCGGAGGGAAGGTTTCCAGGAACAGTTTGCGCGGCATTTTCGCTGCCAGAGCCAGATCGCGGATGGCGCGCTCGAAGCGACGCACGCGCTCCACTGCATTATTGAAACGCTGCACGAGTTGCTCCAGCTGACGCGGAGAAAACGGGATGCTGACAAGTTCCAGCAGCATGGCGTACATGACTTCCTTGCACTTGGCCTTCAGCGCCTCATCGCCCGGCTGCTTATCCGACTTCTTCTTGGCGGCAATAAATTCATCATGCAACTGCTTGGCCATATCAAAATGAGCCAGAGCCTCATCCAGCTGCTCTTCCTTGGTGATGATCGTTTCCATCATCGGCGTGCCATCAGGGGTGGCCTTGCGGGCCTTGATCGCCTCGGAGAGCTCTTCAGCATCGAGTTCCGGCGTCTCATCCGTATCGTCGCCATCGTCGTCTTCGGAACGACTCATGCGGTTTTCATATTCCTTGATGGCAGCTGAATTCACCACCTTTTCGTCGACGTCGATGATATCGCGGAAATTCGGTTCTTCGCCAAGCTCCAACGCCTCGTCGCGAATCTGGGCAATGCGCTCGCCGAGCAGCATGATTTCACGGAATGTGGCGGGACAGAGGCAGATCGCTTCATGCACCTGCATGCGACCTTCTTCAATACGCCGGGCAATTTCAATTTCGCCTTCGCGGGTCAACAGCTCAACCGTGCCCATTTCGCGCAGATACATGCGCACAGGATCATCGATACGAACAACGGTTCCGAGCTGCGTGGTATCAGCCCTGAGTGCAGAGTCCTCTTTACGCAGGCGATCCTTGCGCATCGCATAGGCACCTGTCGGGGCACGCTCGGGATCCACCACCTCGACACCCATCTCGGTGAACAGGTTAATCATCTGCTCAACCCGATCGGCTGAAACCAGCCCGCCGGGAAGATGCTTGTTCAACTCGTCATAAGTGATAAAACCAGCCTGCTTGCCTTTGGCCATCAGAGCGCCCAGTTCGCGGATTCTTACCTGTTCCTGTTTATTCGACATGCGGTCAAGCTCCTGTATTGTTCAACTGTTCGGTCAGTTTGCGCTGCTGCCCATGTATTTCTGACAGGCGCTTCTGCAAACGTACGGAATCACCCAGACCCGCCCCGCGCTTTAAACGCAGACGGATATCATTGGCTTCCATATCCAATAACAAACTCTTGTATTCAATATCCTGAACGGCGGCCTGATTCACCCAGCGAGAAATCAATGTTTGGCTTTCGGGGCATTCCCGCGCCAATTGTCTCGCGATGTCGGTATTATTGTCTTCGGCTTCCGCTTGCATGGAAAAAGCGCGCGAATATAGCTTTCGCACACCCTCATTGTCAATAAAGAAGGTGTGCGCCACTTCGGGAAGCTCCCGCCAGCGTTCGGGTTGCTGCATGAGTCCTGCCAGAAAGCGCTCCTCAACCTTGTTCAATTCGGGTATTGCCTCATCCTTCTCACTCGCAGCTGCAACAGGCCGCCGCCGCGCATGCTGCAGAGAAATGCCTGTGGCACGCTCGACTTCCTGACGCCAAGCCTGTCGCAAATAGCCATCCTCCATGCTTTCCAGCATGGCGTCGGCCTTTTTGGCCATACGGGCGCGACCGTCGGCACCACTTCCTGCCAGCAGTTTGAGCCCGGCAAGCCATGTTTCGAGCACCGGCATCGCATCCTGCTGCAGGCGCTTGCTGAATGCATCGCCGCCCTCACTTTTCAGCAACGAATCGGGATCTTCACCTTCCGGCAGATAGAGAAAATGCGGCGAGAATTCAGCCTTCAGCAGAGGCATCATGCGTTCCAGCGCTCGCCATGCGGCCTGCCTGCCGGCACGATCCCCATCAAAACAGAACACCGGCGCGTCATGCAGGCGCAATATCTCACGTATCTGGCGCTCACCAATGGCCGTACCGAGCGGAGCAAGGCCGATTTTCAGATCATGCGCAGCCAGTGCCAGCACATCCATATACCCTTCCACAACCACCAGCTGCCTAAGCTTGCGAATCGTGTCGCGATGTTCGGCGTAGCCATACAGTAAATCCGATTTGTGAAACCAGGCCGTCTCGGGCGAATTCAGATATTTCGGCTCACCCTCGCCCAGTACGCGGCCGCCGAAACCGACCACCTGCCCGCGCCGGTCACGGATGGTAAACATCAATCGATCCCGAAAGCGGTCGCCATAGCCATGGTCGCCCTTGAAAAGAAGACCCACCGCTTCCAGCTGGGCCGATACCTGCTCCTCCCGGCCGGCCGAACCAAATACCTTTTGCATAAAGCCATAACCCGCCGGTGCATAACCCAGCCCGTAGTCGCGCACAACGGCAGCGGGCATATCGCGCTGCTTCAGGTAAGCCCGGGCCTTTTCCCCCTGCGCATCGTGCAGGCAACGGGCAAATGCACCCGAAGCCGCAGCCAGCATCTCAAAGGCACGCCGATTGCGCTGGCTTTCACCGGCATCGCGCGGCGCAGTTGCCGGAATCTCCATGCCTGCTTTTTCCGCCAAGAATTCGACAGCTTCCGGGAAGGCATAGCCATCATGGTCCATCAGGAACTGAAAGGCGCCACCACCCTTGCCGCAACCGAAGCAGTAATAAAGCTGCTTGTCGGCCGAGACGGAGAAAGACGGCGATTTTTCATGATGGAATGGACACAGGCCCATGAAATTGGCGCCTGATTTCTTCAGTTCGACATGCCGGGCAATCAATTCGACGATGTCCGTACGCGCGATCACCTCATCAAGAAATGCCGGGGAAAAGTTAGCCATAGATGTTTATGTAGCGGTACAGCTTGCTGAATGCAAGGCGGACGCCGGTAAAATCAAGTCAAACGCGCCCTGACCAGTGCTGAAATCTTGCCCATATCCGCCCGTCCTTCTGCCTTGTCCTTGACGATAGCCATTACCTTGCCCATGTCGCGCAGGCTATCCGCACCGCTTTCGGCAATAGCCATATCCACGAGGGCTTTCAGTTCATGTTCAGCCAGCGGCTCAGGCAGATAGGCCCTGATCACTTCAACCTCGGCCAGTTCGCCCCGGGCAAGATCTTCGCGGCTGGCATCCGTATATTGTTTGGCGGCATCAAGACGCTGCTTCACCAGGCGAGCAAACACCGCAGTTGCCTCGACATCATCAAGGCCGTGTCCCAGTTCGATTTCCTTGTCCTTGACCGCCGCACGCAGCATGCGGATAGCAGACAGCCTTGGCTTGTCACCCGCTTTCATGGCTTCTTTCATATCTTCGAGCAACTTTTTCAGCATCACCTGTCTCCTGAATGCCGCATCGGAAACGGCACTTGATTTGCATATAAAGCAAACAAAATTGCCGGGCACAGGGCCCGGCAATTCATGTTACCTAAGCCTTTGATCGCGGCTTAATAATCGCGGTTTTCCCGCATACGCACACGGCGAAGGCGTTTCATCAAACGCTTGCGCGCTGAGGCTTCCTTACGTTTTCTGGCGATGGAAGGTTTTTCATAAGCTTCTTTACGACGAATGTCGCTGATCACTCCGCCCTTTTCCACCTGCTTGCGGAAACGCTTGAGAGCAATCTCAAAAGGCTCTTCAGGATTCACTCTAATTCCTGGCATATAAAACATCACCCCCTTCCCGCATCGTTCGGGACAGAATCATTCGCCCTTACAGCTGCCCTGCGCTAGGCTGGCAACCGGACCCAGAGGGTCGAAAAAGGGCGACGGATTATGGCGGACACGGGCAGCAAGTCAAATAACAGCGCTGACGCTTCTTCATCCACTTTCCTGCGCGCTGCCTCCAAGGTCGGCGGCTGGACGATGTTGTCGCGTATTCTCGGCTTTGTACGCGACATCCTTCTGGCCAGAGTGCTGGGGGCAGGCGTCCTCGCCGATGCGTTTTTTGTCGCCTTCAAACTACCCAATTTTTTCCGCCGCCTGTTCGCCGAAGGCACCCTGACCGTGGCTCTTGTGCCGGTGCTGTCCGATGCCCGAGAAGCAAGCGAGGCGGAAGCGCACCAATATCTCAATGCCCTGGCAACACTGCTGCTGATGGTGCTATGCCTGTTTACGATTGCCGGAGTATTGGGCATGCCATGGTTGCTGCTGCTGTTTGCCCCCGGCTTCGCCGATGAGCCTGATCGCTGGCAACAGGCCCTGCTGCTGGCTCGCTGGATGTTTCCTTACCTGGCTCTGATCTCCCTCACAGCTCTCGCCTGGGGAGTGCTTAATACCTATAAAAAATTCTCGCTTGCCGCTGCCACGCCGGCATTGCTGAATATCGCCATCATTCTGGCCGCGCTGCTGCTGGCCCCGGTGATGGACAACCCGGCACTGGCGCTGACGTGGGGTGTATTGCTCGGCGGGGTTCTGCAACTGGGAGTGCAAATTCCGGCGCTGAAAAGAATCGGTTGGATTCCGCGGTTCAGCCTTGATTTCAGGCAGGGCCGGATCGGCGAAACCCTGCAACTGTTCGGCCCGGCTGTACTCGCCATTGCCGCGGTACAGCTGAATATCCTGGTCGGCACGATTCTCGCCACCCTGCTTGAAACAGGCGCTGTATCATATCTCTATTATGCCGACAGGATTGTGCAGCTGCCGCTGGCTTTGTTCGGCATTGCCATGAGCACGGCACTGCTGCCGACACTCTCCGGCCATCTCGCCAAAGGGAATATTGAGCAGGCTTCCGGAGACCTGAGATCGGGGCTGGCATGGCTTACATGGCTAACGCTGCCGGCCGTGGCCGGAGCGTTGTTTCTAGCCGAACCGATTATCGTCACCCTGTTCGAAAACGGCGCATTTACCCATGCTGACAGCCTAGCCACTGCAGCCACCCTGCGGGCCTATGCCATCGGACTGATTGCCTTCTGCTGGATCAAGCTGCTGGCAACCGCCTGTTACGCTGGCAAGGATGCCAAGGCTCCCATGCGCTACGCCGCCCTCAGTGTGGGCATCAATATCGTGCTGGCGCTGATCCTGATGCAGTTCTGGTCATATGTCGGGCTTGCCCTGGCTACCTCACTGGCCGCCTTTGTGAATGCAGCCATGCTCTTTATACGGCTGCGGAAAACGCTTGGCGCGTTGATTGATGGACACAACCTGAAGCGCATGCTGACGGCAGGCTTGGCCAGCGCCGCCATGCTGGCCTGCCTGTTTGCCCTTGATGCCCTGTGGGCATTCCCGCTTGCAGGCAAGATGGCGCAAGCGCTGTGGATCAGTCTCGCTGTCGTCGGTGGCATCTTGGTATTCTTCGCCTGCGCCCTGGCGATGGGCGAACATCAACTGGTCAACCGTTTACGCAAAAGCAGACAGAAGGAGGGTCATCATGCGCCGTGACGTCATCGTCTTTGATATTGAAACCGTCGTGGATGCCGATGCGGCCCGACGAATCCTTCGGGAAGCGAATCTGGATGATGTCCAGGCTCGCGACGGCTTAAGTCAGTATTTTCTCGACAAGACGGACGGCCGCAATGATTTTCCACGCCAGCCTTTTCACCAGGTCGTGGCCATCAGCTATGCCCACCTGATCCGTGAACCCGGGGAAAATGGATCGGAGCTGCTGATCAAACAGCTGGCAACGGGAGGTTCGGCCAAAAGCCATGAGCGAGAATTGCTGGAGGGCTTCTTTCAATTGATCGAAACCCGCGCGCCACAGCTGGTCAGCTTCAATGGCCGCGGCTTCGATATACCGGTATTGAAGTACCGGGCCATGGCCCATGCCCTGAGTTGTCCGAGATGGTTTACGCAAGGGGATAAATGGAATAACTACGATGCCCGTTATTCACAGGAATACCATCTGGATTTGCTTGAGGTGCTGTCCAATTATGGAGCCTCGGCCCGCTGCTCGCTTGATGAGGTGGCAGCGGTTTTCGGCACTCCCGGAAAGCTTGAAACGGCAGGCGACAATGTCCGGGCCATGTTTGAAAACGGTGAAATCGAGGCCATCCGGAACTATTGCGAAACCGATGTCTGTTCGACCCTGTTGCTCTTTCTAAGATACCAGCTGTTCAGTGGCGCATTAACAGAATCCGCCTATGCCCGCGCCATCCTTGGTGTCAGAAACTATCTTGAAGCTGAAGCAGACACCCGTCCGCATCTGGGTGAATATTTACAGGCATGGCAGACACAGGAATAACGAAGCCCCGGGCTCGCCGCATTTCCCCAAACATGGCTTTGTAATTTTCTTCCGGGCGAAACCTGCGCCGTTACATCATTGGGTTTCCAGTAACTCCTTGAGGTTGGCAAAATCCATGTCCATTTCGCGCTGGGCAATATGACCCACAACCGGGGATGCGATTTTGAAAAAACGCCCGACATCTATACCCAGGGTGCGCCTCACCACGGTTGCATCGCCCTTTGTATCAAATGTCATGCTTGTTTCCATCGGGAATGCTCCGGAAATGGTCTTGGCCGACCAGGCGCTGCCATCTTCGTTGCGCTCGATGACTTCCCATTTCTGCTCGATCACGCGACCCAGAAATTTTTCCTTCACATGGTAAATGGTTCCGACCGCCGGTTTGCCGGACGATATTTTCGTGGATTCGAGAACCGAGCTCTGCCACATCGGATCGTTGTTATTATCATCGACAAAGGCGATCACTTCGGCAACAGGACGATTGATTTCAATACTGGTTTCAAGTTTTTTTAATGGCATAACATCCTCCATTCTCATCCAAATCCCGGGGGCCTTTCGGGAACACCCTTAAAATTCGCGCAGTAACTCGGTAATACCGGTCTTCGAACGTGTTTTCTCATCCACCTTCTTGACAATGACTGCACAGTAAAGATTCGGGCCACCTGCTTTACCCGGCATGGAACCGGACACCACCACTGAATAAGGTGGCACCTCCCCGTAAAATGTTTCACCGCTCTCGCGATCATAGATGCGCGTGGACTTGCCGATATACACGCCCATGGAAATGACCGCTCCCTCACGCACAATCACACCCTCAACGATTTCGGAACGGGCTCCGATAAAGCAGTTATCCTCAATAATCGTCGGTGTAGCCTGCAACGGCTCCAGCACACCTCCGATACCTACCCCGCCGGAAAGGTGTACATTCTTTCCGATCTGGGCACACGAACCGACAGTCGACCATGTATCCACCATGGTTCCTTCATCAACATAGGCGCCGATATTGACGTAAGATGGCATCAACACGACCTTGGAGGCGATATAAGCGCCCTTGCGCACAGTCGCCGGCGGCACTACACGGACGCCAGCCTTGCGGAACATGTCCTCGCCCCATGTGGCGAACTTCAGCGGCACCTTGTCGTAATAGTTGGATACCCCGCCATTGATCACCTTGTTGTCATGCAATTTGAAAAACAGCAACACTGCCTTTTTGAGCCATTCATTGGTTATCCATGTGCCGGCCTCGTCCTTCTCGGCCACACGCACACCGCCGTCATCCAGCAACTGGATGGCATGCTCAACGGCTTCGCGCACCTCAGGCGACGCATCCTTGGCGGTCCACTCATCCCGCGAGTCCCAGGCTTTTTCAATGACTTCTTGTAGATGGCTCATGCAAACTCCTTTTTTCTCGATTCCACTTCCCTGTGACCCGACTAAGGCTCGCCGAAGCGACACCATGTTTCAAGCGATCAGCAATCGGACAAGACAATTTCCTCGGGCCGTTCATGGCTGAGGAATTCAATATTCGACATCGTAAGGCCATATGCTCCGGCCAGACCAAAAACCGCTATATCGCCCACGTCGGCGGCATCGATATGGACGTTGTTGGCCAACTTGTCCGCCCCGGTGCACAAAGGCCCCCCCAAATAGACGGCCTCATGATCAACGGTTTCCTGCCCGGCGAACAGCGCCGGGCGCTTCAATCTCACAATCACCATGGGATGATTGATTGCCAGTGCCGCAGGACGGCGAAAATGGTTGATGCCGCCGGCACAGATCACCTGCTTTTTTCCCCGACTGTCCTTGATATCCAGAATCTCGGTACAGAACCAGCCTGAATCCGCCGCCAGATAACGCCCGAGTTCTAGAAAGAAGGTGCGTCCGGCAAAGCCATAGGCATCTATCAGGCGCTGCAGGCCTCCGGCATACGCTGCCGGATCAAAATCATGCTCTGTCTCCAGATAATCAACACCGAATCCACCGCCGAAATCAATGATATCACAGACCACCTGCGGATAATCGGCTTCAATCTGTCTGGCCATACCGAATACGAGCTCACAGTTCTTCAGCAAATCCTCTACCCGCAGCACACCGGAAGCGGCATAGACATGCAAACCGCGGAAATTAATGTGCGGTAACGCCAGAATCTGCGGCAGCACATCAGCCAGCTTCTCCTCATCAATGCCGAATTTCTTCGATCCGCCTGAGAAGGTCGTCTGCGCCTCATGAATATCGAAGTCAGCATTGATACGCAAAAGCACGTCCTGGCGCCTGCCGAGCTCCGCACAGATCCCGTTCAGGCGGTGCGCCTCAAGCAGCGATTCGATGTGAATTGTTCGGATGCCTCGTTCAGCGCCCCAGCGCAGCTCTTCACTACTTTTCCCGGGACCGGTATAAATCAATTGCTTCGGGGTAAAGCCTGCAGCCACAGCCTTTTCGGCCTCTCCCAGGCTGGCAATTTCGATACCGCGAGCGCCCGCCTGCAACGCCGCCTGCAGGAATGCGGCATGCGGATTGGCCTTCATGGCATAAAACACTTCCACGCCCTCGGGCATGATCGCGGCCAGATGTGCGATCTTCTCCCGCATGGCGTCCGTATCATAGATATAACAGTTCAATGTGCTGCCCGATTCGGCCAGTTCACGTATGCTGCTTTCAATCCGGGAAGGAATCTTCATATCACCAGTTCCTGAACTTCATTTATAATTTTACTGCGCGCAGGCGCCGGGCAAGCTCCGCAGCCTTGTCCGGGCCATCGACAAGCGCTGCACGGATAAATCCCTGCCCGGGATTTACGCTTTCGGCATTTTCCGCACTCAAGTAAGCGCCGGGCAATACCGTCACCGCCTGCTGTTCATATGCAGCCAGTGCAAAGGCCTCGCCATCATCGACCGGCAGCCAAACAAAAAAGGAGCCGGCCGGCGGCTCGCCGCTACCATACGCATCAAAGAATGCCTGCAGGCTAGCCCGATAAACTGCAAGATGTTCAGCCACATGCGCTTCATCCGCCCATGCCCTGGCCGCCACATGCTGCAACGGCAGCGGCGTTGCAGGACCGGTATAGGTGCGCAATCTACCAAAACGCGCAATAAGATCCGCATCGCCAGCAATCAGTCCTGACCGCATACCGGGAAGCGCAGAGCGCTTGGATAGCGAATTCATGACCAGACAGCGTGAAAAACCGTCGCGACCAAGTCTTTCAGCAACCTCCAGCAGACCGGCCGGCCGTTCCTGCCAGTAAATTTCTGAATAACATTCGTCCGAAACAATGTAAAAATCGTGCCGGTCTGCCAGCTCCAGCAACGTCTCCAGCCAACCTTCATCAGCCACCCAGCCGGTAGGATTCGATGGTGAACAGATATAGACCATGGCCGTGTTGGCCCAGACATCATGTGGCACGGCAGCCAGATCAGGGGAAAACCCTGTTTCGGGGGTGCAGGGCATAAACCAGGGCTCAGCCCCGGCAGTGACAGCCGCACCCAGATAAATCTGGTACATCGGATTAGGCATCAATACGTACGGTTTATGCTCAGCCTCTGGGTTCACCAGTGCATGTGCGATAGCAAACAGCGACTCTCGTGTTCCGTTGGCTGTCAGCACCTGAGTCTGGGCATCCACATGCTTGAGGTTGAAGCGGCGCATCAACCATGCTGCAATAGCTTTGCGCAATTCCGCATTGCCACGCGTTGCCGGGTATTTCGAGAACCCATCCAGACTTTCGCTCAGGGCCTCAGCCACAAAGCCCGGCAATGGCAGCCGCGGCTCGCCAGCGCCCGCATCAATCGGCGTCAGCGCCTGATTGGGCCGACCGTCGCCAATCAGGGCCTTCAGGCGCTCAAACGGGTAGGCGCCAAGCTGGGCCAGCCGCACCTGTGTGGTCTGCTGATCCCGGCTCACTTCATCAAATCCACGCCACGGGCATGAATCAGCTCACTCCACTCTCCTAGATTGCCCTGCACATCGACAGCCCGGATGCGGAAGACAAACTCTTTTTCTGTTGTTTTCAGATTGATCAACTTGTTTAACGGCTTGCCTACCTGCGCTGGAAATGCCGGCTGTTCAAAATAACGCCGGAAAAATCCCGGACACTTGCAATAGGGATCCATTTCCGTGCGGTCAATCTGATATCCCACGCCATCGGCACTGCCGACCAACATAAAATCAAGCTTCAAAGTTCCACCATTCACTTCATACCTGAGATCGACCACCTGCGGTGCAGCACCCGCTGCAATCAGTTGAGGCGCTTCCTTGCGGCCACATCCGCTCAACATCAGGCCCGCAACCAACAGCATGGCAAATCCTCGCAATATCATTGGCATGTCATTATTCCCCATTGCCCTTTAATTTCTGCCGCCAAGAAACCACCTGCGCCTGCACCTGAGACGGCGCCGTACCGCCAATATGATCGCGAGCAGCCACACATGCTTCCACAGAAAGCGCCTGCACCATATCCGCACTCAGACGCTCGTCAATCTGCCCGCAACTCGCCTGATCCATTTCGTGCAACTCAATACCCGCCTTGATGCAGTGGGCAACCGATTTGCCGACAATTTCATGCGCATCGCGAAATGGCACACCTGCCCGCACCAACGCGTCGGCCAGGTCGGTAGCCGTTGCGAAACCGGAGGCTGCCGCCCGATGCATGGTTTCCTTGTTCACCCGCATGCCGGGCATCATATCGCCGAACACCCGCAGGCTTCCCTGCAGCTGATCCAGCGCATCAAATACAGCCGTCTTGTCTTCCTGCATATCCTTGTTGTAGGCCAGCGGCAGCCCTTTCATGGTAACCAGCATGGCCACCAAACCGCCGATAACCCGGCCGCTTTTTCCACGCACCAGTTCAGGCATATCGGGATTCTTCTTCTGCGGCATGATCGAGGAACCGGTACAGAAGGCATCCGGCAAATCAACAAATTTGAATTGCGCGCTCATCCACAGAATCAACTCTTCGGAAAAACGCGACAGGTGCACTGCACAGATGGATGCAGCTGCCAGAAGCTCAATGATGAAATCGCGATCCGAAACAGCATCCAGAGAATTGTTTGTCGGGCCGTCAAAGCCGAGCTCCGCAGCCGTCAACTCGCGCCTGATCGGAAAGGTGGTACCGGCAAGCGCAGCTGAGCCAAGGGGATTGCGATTCATGCGTTTTCTTGCATCGAGAAAACGGCCTGCATCGCGATCCAGCATTTCCACATACGCCAGCAGATGATGTCCGAGGGTCACAGGCTGTGCTGTCTGCAAATGCGTGAACCCCGGCATGATGGTTGCGGCATGTGTATCGGCAAGATCCACCAGCACCCCTTGCAGACGCCGGATATGCGCCACAAGTTCATCACTTCGACGACGCAGATAAAGGCGTGTGTCTGTGGCAACCTGGTCGTTGCGTGAGCGGGCTGTATGCAACCGCTTGCCTGCATCGCCGATTTTATCGGTCAGGCGCGATTCGATATTCATGTGCACATCTTCAAGGGCGACCGTAAATTCAAATTCTCCCGATTCGATCTCGCCCAAAATCTCATCCAGGCCGCGCAGGATGTCGTTCAAATCCTCCCGCTTAATAATGCCTTGTTCGCAGAGCATACGGGCATGGGCTCTGGAACCTGCAATATCTTCAGCATACATGCGTGCATCGACATCAATGGATGCATTGAACAATTCGACAAATTCATCGGTAGGGGACTCGAAGCGGCCACCCCATGGTTTACTAGACATGCTTATATTCTCCCGTGAACTCACTACAGACGGCAACTATAACACCAGATAAGCAAACAGGAATAAATCGGGCTGGCGTCAAACGGCGCGATATCCCGGCGACTCAATAATGCGGTGGCGGAGCTTCTTCCTCCGGGCGTGGAACTTCAGTCTGATTCTGTTCTTTCAGATGCTCCCGGATACGCCGGCCATCCCGGATCAGGCTGTCGATCTGATCCTGCTGACGAACAACCACCTCGTTCAATTCCTGAATGACATGATCCTGATAGGACAGACGGGTTTCTAGCTCAATAATTCGGTTCTCAAGATCCATAGCGTACTCTTTCCATTGCCAGCCTGAATGACAATATATTCTTTGTTCGGATGATTGATGGCTTGGATATACTGATGGAACTCGACCGCTGACGGTTGTGCCGATTAGACACCTTTCCCGGGAGGGACATCTCACATGTCACTTGAGTTGAAGGAATCAACACCTATATTTATCGGCGCTTCAACATGAGGGGCTTCGATGCCAACAGGCGAAGCTGGAAAGGACATAATATAGCTGCCAGAGCGTCTGATGAGGTGAATCCAGCATGAGTATCAAGGTTCTGTTTCTATCCCGGAGAAATTCAGCGCGTTCACAAATCGCCGAATACTTGCTCAATGATATGGGTCGCGGCCGCTTCGTCGCATCGAGCGCCGGCAATGCCCTTGCCCAAATTAACCCCCAGGCCATCATTGCCATTGGAGAACTTGGCATCGATGCCCGCAATGCGACAAGTAAATCGGTTGAACTGTTCAAAGGTGATCATTTCGATTATGTCATCAACATCTGTGATCGATCCAGTTCATCCTGCGAGGATCGAAGGCCCGACTGCCCTACCCTCCCGGGAATCAGCAGCCAGGGGTGCTGGGGCTTTGAGAGCACCGGGAGCCTGATGGATCAGGAAGAAGCCTTGCAGCACCTTCGCAAGGTGCGTGACCAGATCGCCAATCGTTTGCGCATCTGGATGCCTGCCGTAGATAGATCATAATCCCTGTTCAACCTTCCCATGGATCACCTGATAATACTGCACAGGTTTAATCCTGTTTCTCACAGTAACCTCACCCTTAGCCTCCATGCGAAAGTGAGCGCTGCAGTGGCTGTAGGTTGTCTCGCCAATAAGGATCGTCTGCCCCTCCGCCATTTGCTCCAGTCTCGCGGCTACATTCACTGCGTCACCGATGACCGTATAATCCATACGGTGCTCTGAACCGAGGTTGCCCATGACAACCGGGCCGGTGTTAATGCCGACGCCAATCTGAAAGCTCGGGTAGCCTTTAAGCGCAAAATCCTGCATTAACTCATGCATCACTTCCTGCATAGCGATCGAAGCCTTCATGGCATTCAACGGCCCGTCTTCCGACCTTCCCAATATGCCGAATATGGCCATCAGTTCATCGCCGACGAATTTATCCAGAACACCATCGTACTTGAAAACGATTTTCACCATGGTATTGAAATATTCGTTGAGCATGGAGATTACCAGTTCGGGCTCCATATGCTCTGACAGCGACGTAAACGAGCGGATGTCAGCAAACAATGCCGTCACCACCTGTTGTTTGTTCGCAAGGGGTACGTCTTCATTGGAATTGATAATCTTGTTCACCAGATCCTGTCCGACATAGCGACTCAGACGCTGGCGTGACAAGGCTTCATCCTTGAGTTCATTCTGGTATTTTTCGATTTCAGCGGAATAAAGCATCATCTTGGTCGCCATTTCCTGAAAGTTCCGAGAGGACTTTTCAGATTCGGAAAGCAGACAATTAAAATTATTCACAATGCTGATCAGTTCCTCAGGGGCATTGCGATCAAGATCAATGGCCAGTTTTCTGTCTGAGGTTACCGCCTTGGCTGTTTTATCCAGAACCTCATTCAATTGCCTGGCGAAACCATTCACAATAAACAGCCCGATCAAGTGAGCACTCAGCGCGCCTGCGCCCAATAGCAATATCTCCGGTTTAAGCTCTATGTTTTCACGTATGATCAGATAAACCGCCAGTAAATAGGGTATAAAGCCCATCAAGCTATAACTGATTTGCTGGATATTACGAAAGCTGAATGCCTCTTTCATCTATTCACTGCCGATTCGTCACCATCGGATCTTTCCTCTGGCTGGCGCTGCTGAAATGACAACAGACTGCTCATCAAAATACCGACTTGGGTTTGTGGCTCCACGGCTTGTTGTTCCGCACGGGCCATCCTGACAACTCTGGCTCGGCACTCCATCATGGCACCCAGCTTTTCACTGCCAGGCATGTTAATATCCAGATCTATTTCCAGCCCGACAGTATATAATGCCGGATTTTTCGTGATAAAACAGGCGCCCGTGCCGGAAATGTCTTTCAACACAGCTTTTTCAAGGAATTTCCTGCCTGCGTCAGGAGATGTGTAGATATCCACCTTGAATTCGATCGGATGTCGTTCAGATGATCTGTTTTCTTCTGTCACTTTCTCTGACATGTCGTCTCCTCACCCCCTGGCGGCGCAGCAAAAGGAGTGCGTTATCGCATTGCAGGGATACCCCATTCAGATGATTATATACTATATAATCGTCTCACGCATGCCATTGCAAAGGCTGCTCCTGCAGAGCTGAAGACTGCTCCTTGAGTGCCAGAATATGATCCTGCCAGTAATTCTGTGAATTAAACCACGGAAAAGCATACTTGAAAGCGGGGTCATCCCAACGCCGGGCCATCCATGCGGCATGATGCATCATGCGCAGCGTTCTCAGGCCCTCAATGAGAGCCAACTCCCGCAAGTTGAAATCGAAAAACTGTGTGTAACCTTCGAGAAGGGCATCGAGTTGCTGCTCGCAATGCTCACGCTCGCCAGCTAAAAACATCCACATATCCTGAACGGCCGGCCCCATGCGCGCATCATCAAAATCGACAATCTGTGGGCGCCCCTGCGACCACAGGATGTTCCCCGGATGCGTGTCCCCATGCAGCCGAATACGCTTGAACTTTCCTGCTTGATGAAACCGGACATCCACCTCATCCAGCAAGTCCTCGCTCAGCCTGGCGTAAGCGCTTTCAAGCTCAGGAGGGATGAAGCCTTGTTCGAGCAGGTAGTCGCAGGACTCATCACCAAAATGTGCCACGGTCAATTGCGGGCGATTCTGGAAACGGCTTTCTGCTCCCAGCGCATGAATCCGCCCGATGAATCGCCCCAGCTGCTTCAGGGTTGCAGGATCATCAAGATCGGGAGCGCGACCCGCGCATTTGGGGTAAAGGGAAAAGCGGTAGCTGTTATAATGATGCAGCGTCTCACCGCCCGCCTCCTGCAGGGGAGGAATCACCGGAATCTCCAGATCTGCCAATTCAAGGGTGAACACATGTTCTTCCATGATAGCCGCATCACTCCAGCGTCCCGGGCGATAAAATTTCGCTATCAGTGGCGACTCATCCCAGCGGCCGATTTCGTAGACACGATTTTCATAGCTGTTCAGCGGCGAGAGCACACCATTGGTCTGATAGCCAAGGGATTCAACAGCTTCAAGAATTCCGTTCGGATCAAGCAGGTAAAATGACTCTAGGTCCTTTGACATTACGAACCGGCCCGTGTCATACCGAGCAGATACTCCACGTTGCCCTTGGGGCCATGAATCGGGGATTCGGTGACACCCTCAACATGCACGCCCTCCAGATTCCCACTGACAAATGCCACCATATCCTCGACAACCTGCTTGCGTAGCGACTCATCACGCACAACACCCCTATCCAGATACTTAGGCTCCACCTCGAACTGCGGCTTGATCAGCGCCACACACCAGCCGCCAAGGCGTAGGAATGGCCAGGATGGCGGCAACACCTTGCGCAGGGATATAAACGATGTGTCCATCACCAGCATATCAACAGACTCTGGAATCAGCTCGGGACTCAAAAGTCGCACATGCGTTTTCTCCAGATTGATGACCCGTTCGTCGTGCTGCAGCTTATAATGCAATTGTCCGTGTCCGACATCCACCGCATACACCCTTATCGCACCTCGCTGCAGGAGCACATCCGTGAACCCGCCCGTTGAAGCGCCGACATCCAGCGCCACGCCGCCTGCTACATCGAACGGGAAATAATCGAGGGCGCCGGCAAGCTTCAGGCCACCCCGAGAAACATAAGGCAGAACCTCACGCACCTCGATGTCCGCGTCCTCGCGAAACGCCATGCCAGGCTTGTCCGATTTCTGGCCGCTGACATAGACCAACCCGGCCATAATCAGGCGCGCGGCAACATCCGTGGAGTCGGCCAGATCACGCTGAACCAACAACTGATCGAGACGCAGGTTTTTAGGCCTTTTTGTTTTTATCAAAGCGTGCTTTGAGTCGGATTCCGGTGGGCGCATCCAGCTTCATGCCTGATTCGGCCTGCTTCAAATGCCTGATCCGGGCACTCGGGCTGGGATGTGTTTTTGCCAGCACCTTGGTCATGCCCTGCTTGCGACGCTGCTCCAGCTCTTTCAACACGCTGAACATCGCAGGGTAGTCATAACCCAAGCGGTCAAGATATTCGATGCCTTTTTGGTCGGCGCCATATTCGTCCGTTTTGCTCAGGCCCTTGAACAACGCATCGGTGGCAAAATCCGACATCTGCTGGAATAACGCCCCGCCCTGCTTGAATGCATCGGCAGCAACTTCGCCGCTGACCTGCATCAATTTCGACTGCTGCAAAGCCTTGATGATATGACGCTCGGTAATATGTGCGATTTCATGCGCCAGTACCGCCGCCAGTTCCGCCTCATCATGCACCATATTTAGTGCGCCGCGGGTCACAAAGATATATCCGCCGGGACAGGAATAGGCATTCACATCATTGGTAGCCAGAATAGCAAAGCGATAGGGAAGGTTGGGCCGATCCGAGCGCTGGGCTATGGCTGTGCCAATCAGGTTCAGGTAATAGGTCTGCTTTAGGTTTTTATCGAGGCCGAAACGCCCAACAACGCGCGAGGCCACATCGCGCCCCAGGATCCTCTCTTCTTCATCAGAAATCGGAATAAGTGCGGACACAACCTTGGCTCCCTGATTGATACGTTTGGTGACGGCCGGGTCAATGCCAAGCGCATCGCCAAGCTGGCTAAAATCAAATGCCTGGGTGGAAACAGGTAAAAGCAGGCAGACAACAAGACAAAGGGGTGCAAGAAGTCGTGCCCACATCATGGGTTCAATCCGCCCTGCTCGACAAAAGCCGTCACATCGGAGTTGGAAACACCCAGCTTCTCCATCCATGCCACTCCGGCCTCGCTGGCCTGGCCGGTCGAAGCGCCTGCTTCCTCATCCAGCCCACGCACGCCGAGTACAGCCGTCTGCTGACCGCCCGTTGTATCGCGATTAAACCAGGATGAGAGCCCGGAAAAAAACGAGTTTGAGGATTTTTGAACGGCTGTCGGCTGATAACGCTTGCGCACCGCTCCTGAGGGAACCCACCCAGTAAGCGGTTTCGACGCATGAACACTGCTCACCTTTGACCATGCGCGATCTGTTTTGATCAACCTGACGTCCGCCAGGCGCGGCAAATGCCCTAGCACGGAAGCCTGAGCAGCCGGCCGGTCACGTACGTCTACACCATCCCGAAGGCCGATATAATAGCTGTCGGCTGCCATCACTGACGCCGGGAAAAGGCTGCAAAACAGTATAAATCCGATGATTCGAATCATGTTTTCAATCTAGAACATTATCATAAGCTTTGCAAAGTCACTTCTGAACAATGCTATTGGCATCAGGCTAATGGGGAGTCAATAAGCCCGCTGGCAACTGCTGCCAGAGCATCCAAACGCAAAGCCGCCGCACGCTGTTAAAGGTAATGTTTAAATCGATCGGACAAACGGATGCCGGTGGGTTGCTCGACCGCCATTTCCGTACTGGCCGATTTCAAATGCCTGATACGGTCTGCAGGCTTCGGATGTGTTTTGGAAAGGACCTTTGCCTTTCCATGCTTGCGGCGCTCATCCAGAAGCTTGAGCACATCGAACATGGCCGGGCTATCATATCCCAATCGATCAAGATACTGGATCGACTTGGCATCTGCCGCATATTCATCCTTTTTCTTCAGCCCGTTAAACAGGGCATCGGTGGCAAATTTGGTCATTTGCTCGAAAAACTTATCCGGAACCTTGAATGCATCCGCAACTGCTTCCTGACCCACCGACATCAAACGCGACTGCTGCAGAGCCTTGACGATATGTCGCTCCGTCACATGGGCAATTTCGTGCGCCAGAATGGCGGCCAGTTCGGCCTCATCCTCAACCATCTCCAAAGCGCCCCGCGTAACAAATATGAATCCGCCGGGAGCAGCATAGGCGTTGACATCATCGGTCGCGAGTATGGCAACGTGATAGTTCAGAAGCGGCCGGTCAGAGCGCTGGGCCAATGCCGTGCCCACAAGATTCAGGTAATAGGTTTGCTCAAGGTTCCTGTCCAGTGGATAGCGAGCAAGGATGTTCTTCATCACGGCGCGCCCCAGAGTAATCTCCTCTGCATCGGAAACCGGGACCAGAGCGCCGGCCAGATTGTAAATCTGTTTAGCATGCCGCATACGTTTCATATCCCTGTTATTACCACCCATCGGTCCTGAACCGATGCCGCCGATATCAAAGCTGAAGGCGGGTACACTATCAGGCACTGCGAAGAAGATGGACAACATCAAGATCAGCGCCCTCATGGATTAAGGTCTCCCCGATGTATGAATACCTCGACGTCCTGATCCGAAACCTGCAGGGACTCGACCCATTCGGCATCATTCAGAATCGGCATCTTCTTGCCTGCTTGTTCCGGCCCGGCCTGCTCCTCACCTTCATCCTCTAGGCCTCGCACACCCAGAACAGCTGTTTTCTGATGGTTCACCTCATCACGGTGAAACCATGATGAAAAACCTGAGAACATGGCAGGCTTTTTATTTTGTGCAGTTTCGGGGTTATACCGTTTCACGACTGTGCCTGCGGGCACCCAGCCTTGAATTTTTCCATCCGATTCCATTAACTGGATTTTTGACCAGGTCCGCTTCTCATCAAGCACCCTGATTGACGTCATTCTTGGCAGGTGGGTGACAACGTCGGCATGAATATTGGGGTCAATTAAAAGATCGGCGCCGCCGCGTGAGCCGATATAATATTGAGAGTCATCGACCGCCCAGACAGGGGTCGCGAACAAGGAGAATGCAAGCAAAACTCGAGATAAACGAAGCATGCTTTCACTTTAGACCAGATTGCCGGCCCCTGCAATTCAACCTATCGGACAGACTCGCGCAATTGTTTCAGGATGCCATCCGCATCCATTTCCAGATCGCGCAGGATTTCCGCCTGGGTACCTTGCTCAGGAAAGACATCGGGCATGGCAATATGCTTGAATGGCCCGGCCCACCCCGTCTGCACGGCCAGGGCAACAATCTGCTCACCAATACCGCCTGTTGCGCACCCTTCCTCGATCACAGCCAGCAGCTTGCCCGATTTCAAATGCGTGCGAATTTTTTCCACATCAAGCGGCTTGATAAAACGCAGATTAAGCAGGCCCAATTGAATACCATCCTGCTTACGCAGCACCTCAACGGCCTGCAGCGCATCACGCACCCGCGACCCTATGGCAATGACCAGGCCATCTGACCCTTCCTCCAGCACCTCCGCACAACCAAGTTGGAGTGCCGCCGGTTTGGTCAACTCGACACCATAGCCATCACCACGCGGATATCGAATGGCGACCGGGCCATCAATGGTGAGTGATGTCAGCAGCATATGCCGAAGTTCCGCTTCATCCTTCGGCGCCATGATCGTGATATTTGGCAGGCAGCGTAAAAACGCGATATCGAACATCCCGGTATGGGTGGCTCCATCTGCGCCAACTATGCCAGCCCGATCCATGCAAAATGTCACCGGCAAATTCTGGATGCAGATATCGTGGACAATCTGGTCATAAGCCCGCTGAATAAACGTCGAATAAATGGCAACAAAGGGGCGCTTACCTTCAACGGCAAGCCCGCCGGCAAAGGTCACACCATGCTGCTCGGCAATGCCCACATCGAAGCAACGTTCAGGGTGACGCCTGGCAAAGCGCGAGAGACCGGTTCCCCCGGGCATGGCTGCAGTAATGGCCACGATACGATCATCCTCTTCGGCAAGATCGGCCAGCGTATCGGCAAACACCTGAGTATAGCTCGGCGGTTTACCGTTGCTTTTAATCGGCTGGCCCGACTTGAGATCATAAGGGCCCAGTCCATGCCATGTTTCGGGATCATCCTCGGCAGGTGAAAAGCCCAAGCCTTTTTTGGTCAACGTATGCAGCAGAATCGGTCCGTCCAGATCCTTGCAGTTGGCCAGCGTAGGCAGGAGATGATCGAAATCATGACCATCCACCGGTCCGATATAACGAAACCCCAGTTCCTCGAACAGGGTGCCGGGTGTAATCATGCCCTTTACATGTCCTTCCATGCGTCTGGCGACCGCCTCAATACCGCCCGGCAGCCTTTCCAATATCCGTTTGGCCGTATCCTTGGCCTGAATGTAGGGCTTGCCGGTGATGATGCGCGCCAGATAGGAGGACATAGCGCCCACATTCGGAGCAATCGACATTTCATTGTCGTTTAGGATAACCAGAAGACGGCGCTTATGAGCACCGGCATCATTCAAGGCCTCAAAGGCCATGCCGCCGGTCAATGCACCATCACCGATGACAGCAATCACATGATGCTTTTCACCATTCAGATCACGCCCGGTGGCCATGCCGTATGCGGCGGAAATGGATGTCGATGCATGGCCCGCACCGAAAGGGTCGTGCGCAGATTCACTTCGTTTGGTAAAGCCTGAAAGGCCGCCGTACTGGCGCACGGTCGGCATACGATTCAGGCGTCCGGTCAGCATTTTGTGGGGATAGGCCTGATGTCCGACATCCCATATAATTTTATCGTGCGGTGAATCGAACAGATAGTGCAGAGCGATGGTGAGTTCGACCACGCCGAGCCCCGCCCCCAGATGGCCGCCAATGGGTGCCAGGGTCTCAATCAGATAGTGGCGCATCTCCAAGGCCAGCTCAGGCAACTGATCGACACTCAGCGCCTTAAGATCGGCGACACCGTTAATGCCAGCCAGCAATGATACCCCTTTTGTCGACTGACTCATTTTCCCCGCTCCAGCATGTAATGCCCCAGCTCGCGCAGATGCTTGGCCCCATCACCCATCGGCTCACATGCCTCCAAAGCCAGATCGCGCATTTCTTCTGCAAGCTCGCGCGCTCGCGGCAGGCCCAGAATCGACACATAGGTTGCCTTGTGTTGCTCGGCATCCTTGCCGGCACTCTTGCCCAAAGCCTCGGAACTCGCCGTGGCATCAAGGATATCATCCACAATCTGAAACAACAGACCGACAGCCTTGCCATAGCGGGAACAGGCATCCTGCATCGCCTCGTCGGCACCGGCCAACAAAGCACCCGCCTCACAACACCAGCATATCAGGGCTCCCGTTTTGTGCACATGAATCCGCTCCACTGCCAGGATATCGCTGGCTTGTACCGCACTGCTCTCTGCCAGCATATCCATCATCTGTCCGCCAACCATGCCCTGGCATCCGGCAGCAAGGGCCAGCTTTGCAATCACCGTGGTGCGACTTGAATCATTCCATCCCGCTTCGGCCAATAATGCAAAGGCCATCGTCTGCAGCGCGTCGCCGGCAAGTACTGCTGTAGCTTCGTCGAATTTTTTATGACAGGTAGGCATGCCCCTTCGCAGGTCATCATTATCCATACAGGGGAGATCATCATGGATCAGGGAGTAGGTATGCATGCATTCGATAGCAACTGCGGCCGGCATCGCCGAACCGACATCCATGCCCCCGCAGGCAAGGTAAGTTTCAAGGATCAATGCAGGGCGTATGCGTTTGCCGCCGGCAAGCAGACTGTAGCGCATCGCAGCCAGTAGTTGCTCGGGTACGGATGAAGCGCATGCATCAAGCGCATCAGCCAAAGCAAGTTCAACACTACCTGCGTGCGCCGTGAGAAAGGCAGGCACCTGCATCTATTCGCTTTTTTCGCCGCTATTCAGCACCTGCAGCCGCTGCTCAGCCTGATCCAGTAGCGCTTCGCAACGCCTGGACAACTGCACCCCCTGCTCAAAGGCGGCAACACTTTCTTCCAGTGGCAACTCGCCTGATTCAAGGCGTGCAACAAGGTCAGTCAATTTTGCAAGCGCCTGTTCAAAAGAAAGCTTGTCGTTCCGGGTTTCGCTAGTCACTGCCGCAACTCCTTGGGGAAAAATGAAAAACACATGGACCCATGATGCAGGCGACCCATCCTTGGGCAGCCGGATGCGCCCAAAGCCTGAGAACATCCTTGAATATGAAGTGCGGATTGTAGAAGGTCGAACGGCTTGGTCAATGTACGGGCAACACGATAGCATGACGGCATGCGCATTATTCGTCATCAACAACAAGCTTACCCGGATGCTCTGGCAGAGCAGGAGGCAGTTGTAACTGATATCCTGCACGGTGTACCGACCCCCGTTCTTATCCTCACTGAGCATCCGCCAGTTTTCACCATCGGCACATCAGGCAGTGCCACCGATGTGTTGAGCCGGAGCATTGATGGCGAACAAATCGAGGTGTTCGCCACTGGGCGCGGCGGCGAAGTGACATACCACGGACCTGGTCAATTGGTTGCCTATGTCCTGACTGATTTAAATGCTGAAAAAGATTTACACAAACATGTTTGGCGCCTTGAGGAAATGGTCATTCGATCGCTGGCTGACTTCGGCATTCAGGGTTCACGCAGTGAACGCGGCATTGGCGTGTGGATCGACAACTTAAAGATTGCAGCAGTCGGTGTGCGTTGCCGCAAATGGATCACCTTTCACGGTATTGCCCTGAACATTCATCCGAACCTGAGGCATTTTTCCGGCATCGTACCGTGCGGCATGCGCGATGCGCCGGTGACTTCGATGCATGCGCAGGGGGTGCGAGCCAACCGTATGGATGTTGAATTGGCCATCATCCGGCATGCCGAAAATCTTTTTTCCGGATAAATAGCTTAACACTGCCTTAAATCAGTTTTTTTTCTGCTCGCGAATACGCACCATGGTACTGGCCAATCTGTCTGCAGCTGAATCGATCAACTTGTTTTTTACGCGCGGATTATTCGCCATGGCTTTCTGAAAGGTCTTCATGGATATCTGCAAGATCATAGTATCGGTTACCGTGACCATATCGGCAGGCACAGACTCTTCTCGCAAAGCGCCAATCTCCCCGATCATATCGCCGGGCTTGATAGGCTCCAGTATATGGCTTTTTCCGCTCCTGTCCTCGGCAACAATACGTATAAGGCCGGATTCCATAATGCCAACCCAATTCTGCGAAGCCCCGGATCGCCTGACCACCTTGAATGGATCATATTTCCTGATACTCGATCCTTGAGCCAAATGACGTTTTTCTTCGACAGGCAGGCGCTCCAGAATCCGATTGCCGTTGATAATGGTGAGTCTACGGCGACACTGGCTTTCGGTACGCAGCATTTCTCCAACTTCAGGGTATTTCAGCAGGCATTGCAGCACCCGTTTCTGGGACAGCTCGAGTACAGTGGCACTGCTGTTTGCCACCACGCTGGCGCAGCGAGCCCCTCCCTCCAGGAAGGCCATTTCGCCGACAATCTCACCCTCACCCAACAAATGTACCATCGTTGGGGATGAGCGCCTTGGATATATGACCATCACCGCCAGTTCTCCGTTGATAACGATATACATGTTTTCATCGGTATCATTTTGCCGGATAAGATAATCGCCTTCCTTAAGCTGGAGCCGTTTTGCATTACGCATCAGCATACTTAACACCGCAGGATTAACCGTGGACAGGATCGGGCTAATGGTTTCAGTTAAGTCAGCGCCTAGGCTCTGGCGCAGCTGCTTGATGGACACAGCCTCTTGCTGGTTGCCCCCTTTCTCGTAAAGGCGCTCAAGAAGGCGCAGCTTTTCATGGGCTTCCGGTTCACGGTCAAGCTGCAGCAGCAGCTCGATATAGCGACGCAGATATTTCGGTTCGCTGGGATAGATATCTATCATCTGGCTGTACAGTGCAAGCTTGTGCAGCAGTTCTTTCTCAGCCTTTCCGGACATCTTTAAATGGCATTCCCTTACATGAATTTTATGCTTAGGACAGCCTGCCATTTCCGGTCTTTTCAGACAAGCGCTCCGAGCTGCATACAATACCATATTGATCCTGATTAAAAACAGGACTAGAATGCTCCGCTATATGAGATTGAACCTAGATCAATTCGGGGTAGCACATGCTCAGACTGACTAAATTAACCGATTACGGCATCCTTCTGATGGCGCGCATGGCAGCCTCTGACCAGAATCTATTTACCGCCACGGAACTTGCTGAAAGCACCCGCATACCGGCACCCACCGTCAGCAAAATCCTGCAAACCCTGCTGCATGAAGGCCTTCTGGAATCAATTCGTGGCGCCAAGGGCGGTTACCGGTTGGCAAGGCCTGCCTCCCAGATCAATGTACGAGATATTATCACCGTTTTTGAGGGATCCATCGCCCTAACCGAGTGCAATCTGGATCATGCCAACTGCGACCAGTCCGAGGGTTGCGATACCAGCAGCAACTGGAAACGCATCAATCAGGCTGTCAGCCAGGCGCTCGAATCCATAACGCTGGCCGACATGAGCGAGAAGGATTTCATGCCGGTGTTCAAACTTCAGCGCTCAATTTCACTCAAGGAGGTGCGGTCGTGAGTCCCATCAAAGCCGATACCAGACCTGAAACCTTTGCCGCACAGGAATATCAGGCCGGTTTTTTTACCGATATCGAATCCGACACTCTGCCGCCGGGCCTCAATGAGGATGTCGTGCGCCATATTTCGGCCAAGAAGAATGAGCCGCAATGGCTACTTGACTGGCGACTTGAGGCGTTCCGGCATTGGCAGACAATGACTGAGCCGACGTGGGCAGCGGTGGATTATCCCCCCATCGACTATCAGTCCATCTCCTATTTTTCCGCGCCCAAGAGCCGCGACGATGCGCCGAAAAGCCTTGATGAGGTGGATCCGAAGCTGCTTGAAACCTATGCCAAGCTTGGCATTCCGCTGCGCGAACAGGAAATGCTTGCCGGTGTTGCTGTAGACGCCGTTTTCGACTCGGTCTCTGTAGCCACTACGTTCAAGGGCAAGCTGAAGGAGGCAGGCGTTATCTTCTGCCCTATTTCCGAAGCCGTGCGTGATTATCCGGAGCTGGTCCAGAAGTATCTCGGCACGGTAGTACCGCAGGGAGATAACTTTTACGCAGCACTGAATTCTGCTGTGTTCACTGATGGTTCGTTTGTGTACATCCCCAAAGGTGTGCGTTGCCCGATGGAGCTATCAACCTATTTCCGGATCAATGCTTCGAATACCGGCCAGTTCGAACGCACCCTGATTATTGCGGATGAGAAATCGTATGTGTCCTATCTGGAAGGGTGCACCGCGCCTTCACGCGATGAGAACCAGTTGCATGCGGCTGTTGTTGAACTGATTACTCTGGAAGATGCGCAAATCAAATATTCGACCGTGCAAAACTGGTATCCTGGCGACGAAAACGGCGTCGGTGGTATCTATAACTTCGTCACCAAGCGTGGCGACTGCCGTGGCGATCGCTCCAAGATTTCGTGGACGCAGGTTGAAACCGGCTCGGCCATCACATGGAAATATCCAAGCTGTGTGCTCCGTGGCGACGGCTCAGTGGGCGAGTTCTATTCGGTGGCCCTGACCAAGATGCACCAGCAAGCCGACACCGGCACCAAGATGATCCATCTGGGAAAAAATACGCGCAGCACCATTGTTTCCAAGGGCATTGCCGCCGGCCATGGCAACCAGTCCTACCGCGGGCTGGTGAGCATCGGAAAAGATGCTGCCGGGGCGCGCAATTTCACTCAGTGCGATTCACTGCTGATCGGGGACAGGTGCGGCGCACATACATTTCCGTATGTGGTGGTAAAAAACCCGACCGCCATCATGGAGCATGAGGCCACCACATCAAAAATCGGCGAAGATCAGCTATTTTATTGCTTGAGCCGCGGTATTTCCGAAGAAGATGCGGTCAACATGATCGTCAACGGCTTCTGCAAAGATGTGTTCAGTCAGTTGCCGATGGAGTTTGCCGTGGAGGCGAACAGGCTGATGGAAGTGTCGCTTGAAGGCGCTGTCGGATAAATAAAATACAAGAATTCACCACGATGCAGAAAAACAGCTCTGCTGCGTGACATATACGGAATAAAGGTGTTATAGATGTTAAAAATTGAAAACTTGCACGCCAGCGTTGATGACAAGAAAATCCTCAAGGGCATCGATCTTGAGATCGGTGCCGGCGAGGTGCATGCTATCATGGGTCCTAACGGTTCGGGAAAAAGTACGCTGTCCAATATTATTGCCGGACGCGATGGCTATGAAATCACGCAAGGTTCGATCACCTTCAAAGGGCAGGACCTGCTGACCATGCCCCCCGAAGAACGCGCATGGGAAGGTGTGTTTCTTGCGTTTCAGTACCCGGTGGAAATTCCCGGCGTAAACAATACCTATCTGCTAAAGGCGGGTGTGAATGCAAAGCGCAAGCATCATGGTCAGGAAGAGCTCGATGCCATGGATTTCATGCAGATCGTCAAGGAAAAGGCCAAGCTGGTTGAGCTAGACCCCTCGTTCCTGTCGCGAGGCGTCAATGAAGGATTTTCCGGCGGCGAGAAAAAGCGCAATGAAATCTTCCAGATGGCTGTACTTGAGCCGGAGCTGGCGCTGCTGGATGAAACCGATTCCGGCCTTGATATCGATGCCCTGCGTATTGTCGCCCATGGTGTGAACAAGCTGCGCTCGGCCGAGCGATCCATCATCATGATCACCCACTATCAGCGCCTGCTCGATTATATTCAGCCGGATGTAGTGCATGTGTTGGCCGATGGCAGGATTCTCAAGACCGGTGGCAAGGAACTGGCTCTGGAACTTGAAGAGCGGGGCTACGACTGGGTGCGCGAAGAGGCGGCCGCATGAACGATATCGTCCGCAAGGTTCGCGAACAGGGGCAGGCGGCTTTTGCACGCCTCGGCCTGCCGACAACGCGTTTGGAAACATGGAAATACACCGATGTGAAACGCGCCATGGCTCCGTTCCTGGAACGCCTGGGTGAAGCTCCCACTGAACCTGAAACCCTCGACGCCGCCACCATTAAATCGCTGAGTATTGCCGATCTTGATGCTTATCGCCTGATCCTCGTCGACGGACAGATGGTGGCTGAGGCCTCAGATTTGCCGGATGGCATGCGAGCCGAATCGCTTGCCGCCCTGCTGACCGAACACCCCGAGCAGGGCATTAAACCGATGGGCATGGAAGAGGATGCACCACTGTTTAACGGCTTCGTCGCCCTCAATGCCGCTTATGCACAGGATGGCATCGGCATCTGTATTGGCGATAAAATCAAACTGAATAAGCCTTTGTATATTCTGCATATCAGCACCGGCACGGTCGCCCATATCTGCCATGGCATTCATGTCGGCGAACAGGCCGAAGCAACCGTGATCGAGCATTATGTCGGCCTTGATGACGTAATCGGGTTCACCAATGTCGTCAGTCAGGTGCGCCTCATGCAGGCTGGTCATTTGCGTCATATTCGCCTGCAGCAGGAATCCGGCAGGCAGACCCATATCGGGCGAGTCTCTGTACGACAGCATCGTGACAGCCAGTTTTATTCCCATTCCATTGCGCTGGGATCCGCGCTTTCACGCGTTGATATCATTACATCACTGGCTGAAGTAGGGGCCAGCTGCGATCTGAACGGCCTTTATCTGACAACCGGCCGACAGCATACCGACCACCATACCGTCATCGATCACAAGGCTCCCCACTGCACCAGCCGCGAAATGTATCGCGGTGTGATGGATGGCCGATCACGTGCCGTATTCAACGGCCGAGTTGTCGTCGGAGAAGGTGCAATCAAGACTGATTCAGCACAAACCAATGCCAATCTGCTGCTGTCGGCCACGGCGGAAGTGGATACCAAGCCGGAGCTGGAAATCTACAATGATGATGTCAAATGCGCGCATGGGGCCACTATCGGGCAGCTTGATGCGAACCAGCTTTTCTATCTCAAATCGCGCGGCCTGTCGGAAGAGGAAGCGCGGCAGTTGCTGACCTTTGCCTTTGCCGATGAAGTGCTGGTCAGCATCGATATCCCTGCCGTGCGCCGGCACATCGAACATGCTGCGTTCAGCAAGCTGCCGCTTGGGGTGGATATCAGCGAGGTGCTGGCATGAGTTTTGAACTTGATCGTGTGCGTGGTGAATTCCCCATCCTGCATCAAATGGTGTATGGAAAACCACTGGCCTATCTGGATAACGCAGCGACCACGCAAAAGCCGGAATCAGTCATTGCAGCCATCCAACAGTACTACGAGCGGGACAACTCCAACGTGCATCGCGGCGTGCATGCGCTCTCCGAACGCGCCACGGCGGCTTTTGAAACCGCCCGGGAAAAACTGCGAGCCCTTCTGAACGCCTCATCTAAGCGCGAAATCATCTTTGTGCGTGGCGCCACCGAGGGCATCAACCTGGTCGCCAGCAGTTGGGGTGGCGCCAACATCAAGGCTGGTGATGAGGTGCTGGTGACCGAAATGGAGCATCACTCCGATATCGTGCCATGGCAAATGCTCTGCGAACGAACAGGCGCAACCATGAAGGTGCTGCCGATCAATGATGCAGGCGAGCTGCGCATGGATCTGCTGGACTCACTGCTCAGTGAGCGCACAAAGTTCGTCGGCGTTGTGCATCTGTCGAATGCGCTCGGCACGATCAACCCGGTAGCCGACATCATCGCAAAAGCGCATGCCGTTGGCGCCAAAGTACTGGTGGACGGCGCACAAGCCGTGGCCCACATGGCGATTGATGTGCAGCAGCTGGATTGCGATTTTTACGTCACCAGTGCGCACAAGATGTATGGCCCGACCGGCATCGGCGTGCTGTATGCCAAAGAGACTCTGCTTGAGGCCATGCCCCCATATCAAGGCGGCGGCGACATGATCACCATGGTGACCTTTGAAAAAACCCAGTACAACGAATTGCCGTATAAATTTGAAGCCGGCACCCCGAATATCGCCGGGGCCATCGGCTTTGGCGCTGCGGTGGACTGGCTCAACGCAACGGGTGTAGCTGCGATTGCAGCCCACGAGAAGGCATTGCTTGCCTATGCCTCCGAAAAGGCAGAGGCCTTTGACGGCTTGCGCCTCATCGGTACCGCTGCGAACAAGGCAACGGTGCTCTCCTTCACGTTGAAAGGCGTACATCCGCATGATCTGGGCACGATCATTGATCGCGAAGGCGTTGCCATTCGCGCCGGCCATCACTGCGCTATGCCTGTCATGCAGCATTTCGGTGTGCCAGCCACTGCCCGCGCATCGTTTGCAGCTTACAACACTAAAGCCGAAGTAGATGCCTTGTTTGCAGCATTAAAGAAGGCCCAGGATATATTCGCATGAACCGAGGTTTCGATGTTTGAATTAAGGGATTTGTATCAGCAGGTCATCGTTGACCACAACAAAAGCCCGCGCAATTTCGGCAAGCTTGCCGAATATAACCATGAGGCGGATGGCTATAACCCGCTGTGCGGCGACAAACTGCATATCTATCTGAAAGTGGATGGCAACGGGATCGTCGAGGATGTCTCGTTTGAAGGTGAGGGCTGCGCTATTTCGATTGCCAGTGCTTCGCTGATGACTCAGGCCATGAAGGGCAAGTCGGTCGCCGAATTCGAGAGTATGTTCAATGACTTCCAGCATCTCGTGACATCGGATATTGCCGAACTCCCTGCAGATCGCCTTGGCAAACTGGCCGTTCTGGCCGGCGTGCGCGAATTCCCCAGCCGTATCAAATGTGCCATTCTCTGCTGGCATACGATGAAGTCCGCAGTCCGTGGCGATGCCAAGCCGGCCAAAACGGAGTAGCCCATGACAGTCGGACAATTTATAACCACCACCCGCGATGTTGATGCGGTTCTGATTCCACTCGGCACCCCGGTCACCATCCCGATGGGCGCACAAGTGCGCCTCACGCAGGAGCTGGGCGGCTCTTATACTGTCAGCGTCAACAGCAACCTCGCCCGCATCGAAGGTAAGGATGCCGATGCACTCGGTCTCGCCGATACATCCGCCATGAAGGAGCCCGATGCCCCCGCAGTGGCCAATGGCCCGGTCAATGAGGACGAGCTGTGGAATGTACTGAGAACCTGCTACGACCCGGAAATTCCGGTGAATATTGTTGATCTGGGGCTGGTTTATGATTGCCATGTTGTGGATGCCGATGATGGCGGCAACCATGTCGAAATCATCATGACCCTGACAGCGCCCGGTTGCGGCATGGGGCCGTTTATTGTTGATGACGTACGCGCCAAGATCCTTTCGGTTACCAACGTCACCGATGTGCATGTCGAGCTGGTGTTTGATCCCGTCTGGGACCGCTCGATGATGTCCGATGAAGCCAAGCTTCAGCTGGGCATGTTTTAAACAGAATGTCCTACTGGGGTTTCCCCGATGCCGCTAGCGACTGAAGCCAAGGAGCTCGGGCGCAATAAATGGGCGCCGCTGGCGCTGGGCTTTCGCCCTTTTTTCCTGCTTGGCATCTGGTTTGCCGCGCTGCTGATGGGCCTATCTCTTTATGCCTTTACTACGGGCCATTGGCGGTCAGGCTATTTCGGCCTGTCCCTCTGGCATGCGCACGAAATGCTGTTCGGTTATGCCACTGCGGTCATCGCAGGCTTCCTGCTGACTGCCGTGCGCAACTGGACTAACCTGCCAACTCCGAATGGCACAGCACTGGCCCTACTGGCCTTGCTCTGGCTGACGCCACGCATTTTTTCTGTTTTGCCAGCGTTCCCTCCATTGCTCTTTGCCACACTCGATATCCTCTTTCTGCCCGTGTTGGCCGTTGTTCTTGGCAGATTGCTGGTGCAAGCGAAACAACCTCGCAATTACCCCATACCCGCGCTGTTGTTGTTGATGGGTCTGTGCAATGTGGCCGTGCATCTGGAGATCCTCGGCTGGCTTGCATCGGTATCCAGCCAAGCCATGCAGATTGGGGTCTGTCTGCTCATCGCGCTGATTACGGTGATTGGCGGGCGCGTCGTACCGTTTTTCATGGCATCGGCCATCGGCTCGCGGCCGCATACCTATCAACTTGTCGAGAAGCTGGCCCTGCCTTCGGTGCTTATGTTTGCTGCCAGCCTTGCCACAACCAGCCACTGGCTGATCACGGCTTCGTCCCTTTTTGCCTCCGCAGTGCATGCAGCTCGTCTGTTCGGCTGGTTTGATCGCACCATCCTGCGACTGCCTATGCTATGGGTGTTGCACGCGGGCTATGCGTGGCTGGTCGCAGGCTTCCTGCTCTACGGGCCGGCCGAATGGATGAACTTTGCCACTGCGCAAGCCGTGCATGCCTGGACAGTCGGTGCCATCGGCATGTTCACTCTCGGCATGATGGCCAGGGTTGCGCTCGGGCATACCGGTCGGGCCATGCAGGCGCTGCCATGGATGCCCACCGCATTTATACTAGTTTTCGTTGCAGCACTGTGCCGCGTGATCCTGCCCATTATGAACCCGGCCTTGCTCGACATCGCCGTGCGCATCAGCGCGACATGCTGGATCATCGCATTTATGATTGCCGGCATCCGTTATTCCCTGATCCTTTTGCAGGCGCGCGCGGATGGGAAGCCGGGGTGAAAGAAAAGGAGACAAGACATGGCCGAATGGATTGATGTTGCCGGAGCGACCGATCTACCTCCGGGTAAGAGGGCTGTCATCAGCTGTGATGCGGGGGAAATTGCTGTATTCAATCTGGCGGGCGAGCTATTTGCCATCGAGGATATCTGCACGCACGATGGTGGCGAACTGGCCAGCGGCAAATGCGATGGCGACCAGATTATCTGCCCACGCCATGGAGCACGCTTCTGTATCAAGACAGGTAAATCCTTGACGCCACCGGCCTATGAGGATGTTGAATCGTTTCCGGTTCGCATTAAGGATAGCATCGTGCAGGTGGATATTGATGTTTAAGAGCCTGCAACACTGGCTTGGCCTGGATGGGGTAACCCCGAGCCATGCGGAAAAGCTGATTTCCGGGCTGGGCGCCTTTTGCGGTATCTTTATCACCTACTCGATCAGCAGCCAATTTCTCGGGCATGCATCCAGCCTGTTGCTTGTAGCCTCCATGGGAGCGGGAGCTGTGCTGCTGTTTGCCGTACCGCACGGGCAACTGTCCCAGCCATGGCCAGCGATCGGCAGCCATCTGATATCCTCCGCCATCGGCGTCTCGGTGAGCATGCTGGTTGCCAACCAGTTCCTTGCAGCAGCGCTCGCCGTATCACTTGCCATCATCGCCATGCATTATCTGCGCTGCATCCACCCTCCCGGCGGTGCAACTGCCCTGATAGCAGTAATTGGCGGTCCGGATGTGCATGCGATGGGTTTTGGTTTCATGCTTCCGGTGATGTTCAATGCCCTGACCATTGTCACCATCGCCATACTCTTCAACTCTCCTTTCAAATGGCGTCGATATCCGGCGGCATGGGCTATCAAACCCGCCCCTGCCAAGCCAGGCGGACTGTCGATTCGAGAACTCGAATATGCCATTCAGGAACTCGACCTGACCGTCGATATTACTGAAGATGAACTGCTCAAAATTTACAGCAAAGCGCAAGAGGCCCAACGATCCAAAAAGCCCTAGGCTTCAGGTCCCTCTTCGCCGGGAGCATGATTCAACATCATTCTTAAATTCTTTGTTTCATGCCTGATTCTAAATGCCATGCTATAATTCGCTGATGATACAACAGAAAAAGGGCCTCGCCGGCAAATGGCAAGCATACAAACACAGCACCAATCCGGAGCGACCTCAATCGCTTACCCGAATGATCATTGTTGGCCTTCCGTGTTTATATTTTTTCTTAATTGGTTATCAGGAAACAGCCTTGGCGTTGCTGATATACTTTTTTGTCACCTTCTGCGTGGCTATATCAATCATCTTTTATCCCACAATAAGCCATGCCCGTCGCATCCTTTCAGCATTTGGAGACACCGGCGTACCCACGCTCTGTTTGCTGACGTTACCCGGCGAAATTGGTGCGCCGTTTATTGCCATCTACCTCTGGGTCATTACAGGGTATGGCTTCCGCTACGGTCAGGCCTATCTCCTTCTCACCACGCTATTTTCAACTATTGGTTTCATATCCGTTGTTTCGTTCGTGCCGTTCTGGTCCGCTCATGAGCAGATTGTACTCGGTTACCTGATTCTTATTATTGTGATCCCCATATTCATGGCGCGCCTGATCCAGAAGTTGCACAGCGCCCTGCGCCAGGCTGAGCAGGCCAATCGGATCAAGTCCCAATTTGTAGCCAACATGAGTCATGAGCTACGCACGCCGCTGAACGGCATCATCGGCATGGGTGATCTGCTGGCCAGCACTCAGCTCAATCAGGAACAGAGCCGTTTCGCCCACGTCATCAAGGAGTCTGCACATCATCTGCTCGACCTGATTGAACAGATCCTGGACATTTCACGCATTGAAGCCGGCAAAGTTGATATCGTGGATGAACAATTTGACCTGCACCAACTGGTCAAGGGGATTATTGCCCTCTTTGAAGCCGAGGCCAGGGAAAAAGGGATTGCTGTCGAAGCCCATATCGACCCGTCCATTCCCTTCAACCTCATTGGTGATTCAGGCCATGTCAGGCAAATCCTGCTGAATCTTACCGGCAATGCGGTAAAATTCACCGAGCGCGGCAGCGTAAATCTGCTGGTCACCCCCTTGGCGTTGGACAATCAGGCTACAACCCTGCGGTTTGATATCATTGATACCGGCATTGGCATTCCGGCTGCAGCACAGGCATCGGTCTTTGAGCAGTTTACTCAGGCGGACAGCAGCGTGACCCGGCGGTTTGGAGGCAGTGGCCTAGGCACCACCATTGCCAAGAACCTTGTTGAATTAATGGGCGGCAGCATCTCCCTGACAAGCGAACTGGGTCAAGGCTCTACGTTCAGCGTCATTATTCCGTTTGGTGTGGCCAAGAAAGATAAAGGAGCCAGGCATCTGTCTGATGTGCGCATTTTGCTGCTTGGCGAACAACTGCTCAGCGAAAGGATCCTGCCGTCACTACAGCGCTGGGGGGCAACTCCGGAAATCATCCATGACGAATCCCTGCTTTTTTCTTTCCTTGTCAATGCTTGGGCAAGTGGCAAAGCGTACGACCTGCTCATGATCGAAAAGGGGGCGCTACGCTATTCTCCAGAACGCATTGCCGATGCCATCCGCCAGAAGCAGGAGTTATCAAACCTTGAACTGATTCTGGTGGATGCTGAGTCCAACAATGGGGCCGATCAGCTGTTGCTCGGTGCGGGCTATGCCAACGTGCTGCACATGCCGGTGGATGAGTCCGTACTGTTTAATGCCCTGCATGCTTCGAGCGTCATGCACCAGCCCAATCAAGGCGTTATCGCGATGGTAAAGCCGGGGGATCAGCCCAGCGTATCAAGCATGCATATTCTTCTGGCAGAAGATAATCCGATCAATCAGGAAGTTATTCAAAGCATCCTTGAAAAGGCCGGACACAGCGTACATATCGTGGAGGATGGCGAACATGCGCTGGACGTGCTGGCAAGTGAAGAAAGCTTTGATCTGGTGTTGCTCGATATGAACATGCCGCAGTTGAGCGGCCTTGAAGTCCTGAAGCAATACCGCTTCATGGATACCAGTGCAAAAGTTCCCGTCATCATGCTCAGCGCCGATGCCCTCCCTGAAACTGCCCATGCATGTCTGTCTGCCGGAGCCGATGATTACCTGACCAAACCGGTTGATGTCACCCTCATGCTGCAAACCATCAATCAATATGCTCCTGTCCAACCCAGCATGCAGAGTGCTGCGCCCTCAGTTCTTGCAACTGAACATGGAGCCGATCAAATTCTGGACCACGCCATGCTGGATGAACTGTTATGGGTTATTTCAAGCAGAGAGAAATTTCAAAAGCTTTTGAACATCTTTATAAGCAGCAGTCGTGAGCACATCAGCCTGTTAGGCCAATATGCGTCAGCAGGGGATGAAACCCTTTTCCTCACAGAAATACATACCATAAAAGGTGGAGCCGGTGTTCTGTGGGCTTCAGGCATGGTGGCTGCATGTTCGGATGCCGAGAATCGCAAACATGAACTCGACCCTGTATCCATGGCTGCCATAGCCAGCAACCTACAGGCTCTTTTAGAGGAAACGTCTGTCGCTTTGAACAGCTACATGGATAAGCGCTGGTCATAGCAAGGCACAGGGCTCCAACAAGAATGGAGCCCTGACCTGCATGCTTTCATTGCGATTTTTCAGTTTGGCGTTTAACCAAGCGCCCCATCATACGCAACTCCTTGTCTCCCAACCTTAGCGCGGCATCAGCCCAGATATCAGCAACATCGCTGAGCTCCTTCCTGGTCACCGGATTCGTGCACATTTTGGCTTGCCTGAAAGAACGAAGGCCATTACTGGATCGATCTTCTCTGGCAATGTAATCGTACACTGCCTTCCGGCCCTCACCAGACCCGGCGAGCACATCGACAATACCAAGCTGGTACATTTCTTCTGCACTATATAAACGTCCGCTGACAATGATTTCTTCGGCCTTATTGGGGCCTACTTTACGAGAAAGAAAGCTGTATGCCCCTACACCCGGAAACAGGTTGAACAGAATTTCTGGCATGCCCATTTTTGCATTTCGCTCAGCTATGAGAACATGGCTAGAAATGGCGTATTCCATGCCACCGCCAAGGGCATCGCCCTGAATCAGGGAAATGGTTGTAATATCGGTTCCTGTACCGCAATAGTTGAGCAGCATCGCATCAATACAGGCTGTCGCATAAGACTGAAGACCCTGCCTGTCGTTATCCCTGATGAGCTGGATAACCAGATTAAGATCCCCACCCAGGTTGAATACGTTCGGCATATTGGAAGCCAATGCAACATATCTGACGTCCCTGTACTCGGGCGAATGTTTCAGTGCATGAAACCAATCTTTAATTTCATGAACGAGTTCCGGAGTGCAGCAAGGCCTTGGTTTGGGATGCATGTAATACCATGCCAGTCCATACTCATCCTCATACTGAATATCCAGTGTCTGATATGCTTGGAATGGTTTTGATTGAGCTATTTTTAGATTGGATTTGGATTGATGTTCCATGATGTGAAACCCCTGTTGAATATAGTCGGACCTGAAAACGGACCGCTACCAGCAGGCTGAACCGAACCAAAGCTACGCGTCAAATGACGATAATTTTAACTATTCACCTAGTTACACACCGGACATCACAGGGCATTCAGGAGTTAACACTTCGCCAACCATAAAAAATGGATATGATTGCATCATGCCATATCCAAATGCAGAGACATGGCGGTATGCCGCCATGCAGCGAAAATCCAATGTCAGCCCCGAAGAAGCGCAGGTCCGCAGAAAGATTGCCTGCTCGCACAACCGGCATAACAACATCCACGACCCTGATGTGCTGGCTGATCAGGAATTGTATATTCTGGGTAAAATGGATTTAAGGGAATATGAGGCATACCTGCTATTCAAGCATACGCCTAAGGCATAGTTGCACCAACTGCAGCGCCTAATAAACCTGCTATGCTGGGTTATATGGTGAATCGTCGAAGCGAATATGATGTATCGAACACCGTGAACGTCACCAAGGCAACAGATGTTTGCAACGAAGTGTGCAGGCTCTACGTTGACCTTTACCCCAATATCGCCACAGCTTCGCTGCAACAGGCATTTGAAGATATGGAGCAACTGTTCCGCGGTCAGTGGCGAGGCTATTTTGCCTGCGAGGCTCCCTATCATGATCTACAGCACTCGCTGGATGTAACACTGGCAATGATGCGGCTGGTTCACGGCCACGAACAGTCGCATACAGGTAAGGAACGGATTGGCCATTTTGGCACGCTTTTGGGTGTGATTTCCGCCCTGTTTCATGATGCGGGCTATATCCGTCGCTGGAATGATCATCGTCACGTAAATGGCTCTGAATATACAATTACGCACGTTTCCCGTGGCGGTCGTTTTCTTGCTGAATACCTGCCAACGCTCGGCCTTGGTCACGCTGTCACCATTTGCTCAAACCTGCTGCATTTTACAGGCTACGAAATTCCCACACACAACATCCCGCTGGCTGACGCCAAACTGCGCGCCCTGGGAATGATGATGGGTACAGCCGATCTGCTGGCCCAGATGTCAGACCGCTGCTATCTGGAGAAGTGCCGTGACCGACTTTATCCGGAGTTTATTGCATCCGGTATGGCCTCTCCCGAAGCGCCCGGTGGCGGCTACGCCTCCCCATCGGATCTACTGAGTAAAACACCCTTCTTCTTCGAACATGTAAAGGATCGTTTACACAACGATTTTCGTGACGCGTACCGCTATCTGGAAGCCTTTTTCAGTGTTGATGGCAATTTGTATATGGCCGAGGTCATTCGCAGCCATGACTATTTGAAAAAACAGCTCGAAAATAATGCCCTGCCCTTGCTGCGCAGGGTGCCGCCGTGGACACTCAATCACAATGTCCCGCCGCTCACGCCCTCACGCTACCATTAGGGATGCCTTTCGCTTCTCACCGTTTCCATCTAACCATATCTGTTCAAACGCTCGACGGCCCATCATGCTTGGCCCGGGCCATTTCCCTGTAGGAGCTATTATCCATTGATGCCGGATGCAGATATATTGCAATTTCTCTACGGCATTGCCGTCGGCATCGGGGCTGGAGGCATTGCCGGCATATTAGCGGCCCTGGCGGGTGTAGGCGGCGGCCTGATCTATGTTCCAATATTTTATGCCTGCATGCCCGCATCTGAAGATGGCATCGGCATTCAGATCATGGCGAGTATGCTGGCTATCATACTGACTGGCAGTTTTTCGGCACGCTCCCATTACCGCCTTGGCCACGTAGATATCGGGACTGGGCTTTACCTGCTTCCGGGGCTCATCGCCGGTGCTGCTATCGGCCTATGGAGCACCCTGCACATACCTGAAACATGGGTGCTGCTTGCGTTGGCTTCTCTCGATCTCTGGGTTGCATATGACTATGGCCGCGAGATTGCGAAACATGCGCGCTACAGGCACAGCGGATACCTCATTGCATGCTCCGGGCCGATTGGCTTCGCATCCGGATCACTTGGCATTGGCGGGGGCACCATGCTGGTTCCATTAATGCGCCGATCGCTTCCCCTGAGAAAAGCAGTCGGCACCTCGGCATTTTGCGGCGTAGTGATGGCAACCTTTGGTGTCGGGTTGAACCTCCTGTTTGAACCATCCTGGAAATTGCCAATGCAGGAGCAATTGATGTTTATCCTTGGTTCCCTGACAGGAATCCTTCTCATTTTACCGAAGGCGACTGAGTGGTCAGCAAATCTGCATGCTATGATGACCGAGTATCAAATACGCCTCGCCCTGAAAGTTTTGTTTGTATGCCTAGCTATGCTGTTGTTTCTGGAAACACTGATCCACTGAATGCAGCCAGATCAGGAACACCAGCCTCTTGGCCCCGTATTGCCTTATAGCAGCGGGCTTCCCGGACGCTGCCAGGGAATCTTGTCCTGCGATTCAATCGCCACTCTCATGACGAGACCCATGGCGACCAGCATTGTCACCAATGCCGAGCCACCATAACTAATAAACGGCAGAGGCACGCCTACGACTGGCAACAGGCCGGAAACCATGCCGATGTTGACCGTGATATAGAGCATGAAGATGGATGCAACGCCAATACACAACAATGAGCCAAAGCGGCTATGGGCTCGCGCGGAGATCATAATAATGCGTACAATCAGCAAGGCATAAAGCAACAGCAGTATCGCCACGGCGATAAACCCCCCCTCCTCAGCCAATACGGAAAAAATAAAATCCGTATGTTGCTCGGGCAAAAAATGCAACCTGGCCTGAGTGCCTTCCAGAAAACCCTTGCCCATCAAGCCCCCCGAACCGATCGCAATGGTTGACTGAATCACATGATAACCGGCACCCAGAGGGTCCGACTGCGGATCAAGAAACGTCATCACTCTCTGTTTCTGGTAATCATGCATGAAATGCCACAATACAGGAGCCGCAGCCAAAGCGGCCGCGACAGCGTATCCGAGCCATCGCCAGGGAAGGCCTGCGGCAATCACCATGGCTGTTGCAGCGAACAAAAGAACCAGCGTGGTACCGAGATCAGGCTGCATAATGATAAGGGCCGAAGGCACGGCGGCCAGTAGCAAAGCGACCATCAGGTGGGAAACCCTGTTTGCTTCCCGGGAAGCAAACCAGCCGGCCAGTACAAACATCAGCGCCCATTTCATCATCTCGGATGGCTGCAAGTGGAACAGCCCCAGATTTAGCCAGCGTCTGGCACCCATTTGAACCTCCCCAATAAAGGGAACCAGTAGAAGCATCAATAAAGCAAGTGCATAGATCGGCCAACAGGCCAGCCCCAGCACACGCAGGGGAATGAACCATAATATGCCGAACAGCATCAATCCGATCGCCCAGAACATGACTTGTCGCTGCCACAGTCCTATGCCACCCTGATGCACTGCCGCATAAAGCGTGATCAAGCCGAGACCGGCCAGACACAAAACGCTGGCAATCAATATCCAGTCAAGCGAGCGCAGGGTTTTCATCATGGTTGATTCCCTGTTTCTGGTTCAGTGCCTCGACTTTTTATGCCTTCAGCTTCGGCAGCACGAATAATCGCTGCTGCAATCGGAGCCGCAGCACTGCCGCCGTGCCCGCCATGCTCAACAAATACAGCGAACGCGATCTGAGGGGCTTTGAAGGGCGCGTAGCCCATAAACCAGGCGTGATCCTTATGCCGGTCATATTCCGGCGTTCGATCCTTTTCATCATCCTGGGACATGGAAACCACTTGCGCTGTACCTGTTTTCCCCGCCGCCTTCCATGGCAATCCCCGCATATGCCAATAGGCGGTGCCATTGGGAGCATTCACCACTTCAAACATTGCGTCACGAACCGCCTGCAATTGTGCCGGATCAACATCCACCTTGCTTTGCACTACAGGCTCAGCGGCTAGGTTCAGCTGTGGTTTCAGAATATCGCCTCCATTGGCAATGGCTGCTGCGAAGCGTGCCATCTGCAAGGGTGTCACGGTAACGGCCCCCTGTCCGATGGCAGTAATCATGGTTTCACCCCTGAACCATTTCATCCGTTTCCAGTTTCCGACATGGCGCATGGCCTCCATCATGTTCGGATTATGGGTTGGAATAATACCTCGAGACTCCGGTGGTAATTCAATTCCGGTTTTAAGTCCAAACCCCCAGCGCTCTGCCTCATCGCTGATAACGCCCATGCCCAGTTGATCACCCAATTCATAAAAATATACATCACAGGATTCAACAATCGCCCGGTGCAAATCGATCTTCTGGTGGCCGGTGCGTTTCCAGCATCGAAGTTTGCGATCGGCCAGTTCTATGGAGCCTTCACAGGTTGTCGTGCCAATCGCCAGAGCACTTTGCTGGCGCAATCCGGCCAGAGAAGTCACCAGTTTGAATGTCGACGCCGGGGGATATGCCGCCTGGGTGGCCCGATTCAATAACGGCTTGCGCGAGTCATTGAGCCATGCCTGCCATTGCTCTGTTTCCAGGCCGGTAATAAACTGGTTGGTGTCATAACCCGGCCTGCTGAGCATGGCTATGATTGCGCCATTATGTACATCCATCACCACCACGGCACCCGTACGCTTCCCAAGAGCTGCCGCCGCGGCCTGCTGAATTTTCGCATTAACGGTCAGTTGCAGCTGGGAGCCCATCACCGGAGCTTCGCTCTTAAGCACCGAAATGCGTCGACCATGGACATCAACTTCTTCCTGCTGCGAACCCAGCTGGCCGTGCAATACGGATTCAAAGGATTTTTCAATGCCGGTCCGCCCGATGAATTCGGTTGACAGGAAGCCCTCCTGCATATCTTCACTTCGTGCAAGCGACAGGTATCCAATCAGATGGGACATCACATCGGCGTAAGGGTAATAGCGGTAAGTACCAACCTGCACATCGATACCGCTCAAGTGATGCAACCGCGCAGCAATAGGCGCGACAGTAGCCCATTTCAGCTTGTCATCCAGTAGAACGGGGCGATCAGGCCGGGAGCGCCTAATGCGCAACCGCACCTGCTCCAGCTTGCCTTGGCTCCATTGAAGCAGCTCCGCCAGTTGTTGCAGCGTTTCATCAAGCATCTCAACGCGCTCGGGAATCATAATCACCTGATAGGCAATTCGATTGATGGCAAGCCCTCGCCCTTTACTGTCGACAATTTCACCGCGAACCGGAAGCACCGGCAGAACATTAATACGGTTACGATCCGCCTGCTGGGCAAGCTTATTATGCTCTATCCACTGCAGATGCAGAATATGGATCGCGAGAATCCCCAATAGCAGCGCAGTTGCGCCGAAAAAGAACATGATGCGGAGATCAAACCTGCGGCGTGTATCAAGTTGCGTAAGCATACTGTTTGCTCAATACATACCAGGCCGGCACCGTCAGGCCGACAGTCAACAACCATGCCTGAACGCTCCAGCCCCACGGCAGCAACATCACGGTCACCAATAGCAACATAAACAGCCGCTGTGGCAAGCCGACGCCGAGATGCTCGTCGAGATAGATCAAAACAAGTGGAATTGCGGCTGCTATAGGCAGGCAGACCCATAGCGACCAGTGCAGAATCAGATCATGCATGGCAATGCCAGGCAATACCCACACCCAATTAGCCCGATGTGCAAGCAGGCTTCCGACCAGCAGTGCCAGGGCCCAGTCCGGCTGAACCATTGAACTCGCAAAAGCAAGATTAAAACTGCTTCCCAGCCATGCGAGAAATAATATCGCCAGAGCCGTCATGGCTCCTCTTGGATGTGCGAAGCAACGGCAAGCCAGTTATCCCGTTGCCAATGTGCCATGGGGGTGGCCTCAACATCCGCGAATAACTGTCCGGGTATGGGTTTGACCTCGGTGATTCGGGCCACGGCAATGCCAGGCGGAAAGAATCCTCCTGCGCCACTTGTATAAAGAACGGCACCGACCTTGGGTGCCTGTTCCAGGGGAACAAAACTTACCTTGAGCCGATCTCCCTGACCTCGTAACAACGCGGCCAGAGCAGTTCCCGGAACCGTTACAGGCACAGCCAAAGAACCATCGAGGATGGTTCGGACAGTCGCATGTTGATCTGTACGGCTATCGATAATGCCAACTAGGCCTTCGCTGGACACAATAACATCATCCGCATCCACGCCGTTCACCTGAAGCAATATTCTCTGGCTCATCGTGTCCGGACTGCGTCCCCGAACCTTGGCGGCATGCCATCGGTAACCGGTGATCCCGGCTATATCAAGCAGGTTCCTGAGCTGCCGATTCTCATCTCGCAAGCTGTTTGCTTCCTGAATAAGGGCTGCCTGTTGCTGGGTTCGTTTTTGCAGGTCCTCAACATGGGCCTGCAGCGACTGACTGTCGCGAAACCAGAGACTGAAGGACTGCCACCATTGGACGGGGACATAAAGGGTATCAAGCGCCGGGGATGAAGCGAGCATGGACCATGAGCCCAGAGGTGCCCGGCCGGCCACCAATAAAACAGCAAGAATAATTGCGCCAATCAGCCAAAACCCGAGGCGATGCCTGAGCACGGACTGTTATTCCTCGAAAAGGACGCCCCGCATGCGATCAAGCTCTTCCAGAACCCGTCCGCTACCGAGCACGACACAGTCCAGAGGATTTTCAGCCACCGTGACCGGCAGGCCTGTTTCTTCCCGAAACAGTTGATCAAGGCCGATCAGCATGGCGCCACCACCAGTCAGCACGATGCCCTTGTCGACAATGTCTGCAGCCAGTTCAGGCGGCGTGCGTTCCAGACAGACCTTCACGCCTTCAACGATCGCATTCACGGATTCAGTCAACGCTTCCAGAATCTCTGAATCATCCAACACCAGCGTCTTGGGCACGCCATTGATCAGGTCACGTCCCTTGACCTCCATCTCGCGTCGGGCTTCCTGCGGATAGGCGCTGCCCAGTTCCATCTTGATCTTTTCAGCTGTCGGCGAGCCAACCAGCAGGCTGTATTTGCGTCGCAAGTGATTAATAATTGCGTCATCCATTTTATCGCCGCCAACCCGCACTGAACGCGAATAAACAATGCCCCCATAGGAAATAACAGCGATTTCACTCGTGCCGCCACCAATATCCACCACCATGGATCCGGAAGCCTCCGTGACCGGAAGTCCGGCACCGATAGCGGCCGCCATTGGTTCTTCGATCAGGTACACTTCACGTGCGCCTGCCGACAGCGCAGATTCACGGATCGCTCGGCGCTCAACAGGCGTTGAGCCGTAGGGAACGCAGATCACGATGCGGGGATGGATTCCCCATGTGCGGTTATGCACTTTACGGATAAATTGCTTAAGCATCGATTCAGTGACAACAAAATCAGCAATAACACCGTCTTTCAACGGCCGAATGGCCTGAATGGTATCAGGGGTTCTGCCCAACATGCGCTTGGCATCGGTTCCAACCGCCAGCACCCGGCGATTCTGCGGGCCTCCGCTGACGTTAATCGCAACCACCGAAGGTTCGTTTAGGACGATGCCCTCACCACGCACATAAATAAGCGTATTGGCAGTGCCCAGATCGATAGAAATATCGCGGGAAAAAAGTCCAAAAAGACGTTGCAGCATATTGAATTACCTATGGCCGGAAAAACTAAAGGCAATAGCATAGTTGCAGAGCGGTGTCAGGTAAAGCTCGGCTAACAGGCGGCATGCCAGGCGTGTTCAGGTATCACCGCACAGATGCATAACCACCCGCCGTGTCAAAGATTGCTGCCGATGCTCATAAAGGTACACGGCCTGCCACATGCCGAGGGCTGGCGCACCATTCTGCACCGGGATGTTCAGAGATACCGATGTCAGGGCCATGCGAATATGTGCCGACATATCATCCGGCCCCTCATCACGATGTCGAAACATCGGATCGCCATCGGGCACAAGCCTCGCCATGAATGACTCCATATCACGCAGCACATCCGGATCGGCATTTTCCTGAATTGTCAGTGAACAACTTGTGTGCTGGACAAAAAGGTTAAGCAAACCATTGCGAACACCTGATTCACGCACCCACTGCCGTATCTCTTGTGTGATATTGTAAAAACCGCGCCCCTTGCATGGCACCGCCAGGGTATGCAGATGCTGGCTCATTCAAAATCCACCCAGACCGGCGCATGGTCGCTTGGTCTTTCCAGTGCTCTGAATTCAGTCACCACGCCGCCCTTCACCGCTTTCATCCCGGCAGTGGCCAAGACAAGATCTATACGAATTCCCCACTGTCGGCGAAAAGCGCTCATTCGGTAATCCCACCAGCTGTGGAGAGCATCGTCGGGATATAGCCCACGCACACAATCGTGCAGCCCAAGCCCAAGCAAAGCGTTAAACTGCGAACGTTCCTCGCTGGAGCACATGATTTTTTCATGCCAACGCTTCGGGTCATGCACATCGATATCAGCCGGGGCGATATTGAAATCCCCAAGCAACACGAGCCGCTCATGGCGATTTATCTCTCCGGCAAGAAAGTCGCGCAAGGCATTGAGCCATGTCATTTTGTAGCCATATTTTTCCGAGCCCACTTCCTGACCATTGGGAATATAGACGTCGATAACCCTGATGCCGTAAATATTCGCCGCCATAAGCCGACGTTGCGGATCATCCAGACCCGGAAGATCGACAACCACGTCCGATATGCCTTGCCGGCTTATGATCGCCACGCCGTTATAGGTTTTCTGTCCCGAATAGGCCACTTGATAACCTGCAGCCTCAATGTCTGCTACCGGAAATTTATCATCAGGCAGCTTCGTCTCCTGCAGCGCAAGCACATCGGGCTGGTGTCGGGCCAGAAAATCCAGCACATGCGGAAGCCGTACATTCAATGAGTTCACATTCCAGCTGACAATCTTCATATCGCAAATAGTGGCCCAGCCTACCGATGGACTCAAGTCGCCCCGTCGCAGAGCAAAAGCATCATCCATCATCTACAATGGCAGACATGAAGCAGCAACGTTATCAATTCGACCTGCTGACACAGAGATTTATCGTCAACCGCTGGAATACCGAAGCCGGGCGTGAAGTTCATGCCGGAATTGTGAAGGCCCTGAAGGCATCGTCCGACATCAAGCCCTTGCTGGATCATTATGTACTTGAACACCCCGACAATATCGAACCCTATGATTATCCCATTTATCCGCCTGATGCCATCGTGGCAGGGGCATTCTGGGTGCTTGATGCCGAAGATATGCGCGGCATCCGCTTTCATATGGAGGATTTCTACGCCTCCCACTCACTGACCAAAATGCAGTTGAGCCTGTCGGGATTTCACCGATGTAATTTGCGCTGCGCTCAGCTGGGCATGAGCCGCCTCTCCTATGCCAACTTTGACGGGTGTGATATGCAGGAGGCGATGCTGGCGCATGCTGAGGGCATCAACACCAACTTTACCGACTCGGACATTCGTCATGCCTGCCTGCTGGGTGCGGAGTTCATTGGCGCCGATTTAAGCGGCTGTGACTGCCGTGATATCTATCTCGGGGAGGCTCATCTGAGCCAGCTCAAGGTTGATTACCGGAGCCGCTTCGACCCACAACTAAGGCGCAGCTGGCAAAGCCGCAGCATGCCCCCGCAACAACTTGCCGATCTCAATCACAGCCTGCGCATGGCCTACCAGCGGGCCGACATCTGGCACATCGCCGACCGCTTTCTTTTTCAGGAGCGCACTGCAAGCCGGAAATACATCCGTTGGCCTCATGCCAGAAAGCACGGCTCACCCAAGGCTGCCTGGTTGTGGTTGAAAGACTGGATCTGGGGCGGTATTGCCGGATACGGAACCAAGCCAGGCCGTCTGGTCACACTCGGGGTATGCACCAGCATGCTTTATGCCGTGCTGTATGCCGCCCTAGGTGAACTGGAGCAGAGCAACAATCAGGCCCACGATTTTGCCGAAGCCCTGTATTTTTCATTCACGACCTTTGCCACTCTTGGCTACGGCGACCTGTCCTATGGCGCCAATCACCCATGGTTGCGCCTGCTCAGCACCTCCGAAGCGTGGGCTGGTGCAATCATTATCGCCCTTTTTGTGGCGGTCATGGCCCGAAAAATTCTCCGTTAGTTTGTATTCCGGTTGTAGCGGGCGTGAGTGCCATCACGGTTGTTTGAAACCGCCTCCCTTATCATCTCCTGCAGGCGAGAGGTAAGAGCAACAACCGCAGCACATCCGGAGGTGCGTTATGAATGCAAGCCGAGCCAGAAAAATTTCAGAATCATTTGCCCGCATCCATTCGTTTGCCGTTGAAAATACAGCCAGGGGTGTATGCATCCAATTTCAGGGGTGTCGCGCCTATTTTGCACACGAATCGTGCTTCTGGCCTTTCGCTTTCAATCTCGGCCGCGTCGGCCACGAGGAAGGTCAGATTGCAGAGATTGAGGCTGAACTGACAGCCTGAACCATGACTGGAATCAGCTGGCCCGTTTTCTGAACAGCAGTACCAGCCAGGTGAGGCCAGCCAGCAGCATGACCGACGAGAGAACCATGCCCATGGTCACAGAGCCGAACAGGAAGCCGAGTTGCGCATCGGGTTGCCGGAAATCCTCGCAGACAATACGCGCAACAGCATAGCCCACCAGAAAAATCGCCACACGACTTCCATCCGGCCAATCCTTTTTGCGCAAAAGCCACAGGATGAAAAACAACACAACGCCTTCCAGCATCAACTCGTATAACTGACTTGGATGCCGCGGATCCGGCCCTGCATGCGGAAAGATCATCGCCCACGGCACCACGGACGGATCTGCCACCCTGCCCCAGAGTTCGCCATTGATGAAGTTGCCCAGGCGTCCGAAAGCAAGGCCTAACGGCGCAACGGTAGAGATGCGGTCAGCCAGCTTGAGAAACGGCAGGTCATGTTTGCGGCAATACCACCAGCCCGCAACAATCGGTCCGATCAGTCCACCATGAAAGGACATGCCCCCCTGCCATACATACAACACCTCAATCGGGTGCTCCATGTAGTAGCCGAAATTGTAAAACAGGATATAGCCCAGCCTGCCGCCGACTACGACACCGAGAATCAGTGCAGTAAACAACCCTTCGTATGCCTCAGCAGACACACGGGTCTGCCATAGGCCCGATTCCCGCAACTGCATGCGCACCAGATACCAGGTGGCGAGAAAGCCGAGCACATACATCAGCCCGTACCAATGGATAGCCAAAGGGCCGAGTTGAATTGCGATCGGATCAATCTGAGGCGCCAGCATGAGCGCACTATACGCAAGCAACCCTGCGACACCAATGTTCATCTTTGTTGGCCCGGGCAGGCCGCTCAGGATAGTCGGGCGCTGGCTATTTCCCGCTTTGCACGAATTGCTCGATTCGCGCTTTGATCTGATCCCGCACACGCCGGAATTCGGCCATGATTTCTTCTTCCGTGCCGCTCGCCTTGGCCGGATCATCGAATGGCCAGTGCGCTTTTTTACAGGACACGGGCACAACCGGACAATGCTCATCGGCATGGCCGCACACCGTGACCAGCAGATCAATTTCGTCTAACAGATTTGCATCCAGCGCTTCCGATTCCTGGCCACTGATATCCACGCCAGCTTCCTTCATCACTTCGATCGCACGCGGGTTTTTGCCGTGCGCGACAATACCCGCCGAATAGACTTCAAAGCGATCACCGCCCAGATATTTCAGCCAGCCCTCGGCCATCTGCGAACGGCATGAATTGCCGGTGCATAAAAATAAAACTTTCTGTTTCATATTTCCCTCTCATTGGGCAATCCCGATTCATACCATGCCTTGGAACGGTTGACTATTTCCACCACTGTCAGCATCACCGGCACCTCTACCAGCACGCCGACGACCGTGGCCAGCGCCGCACCCGATTCGAAACCGAACAGAGCAATGGCAGCTGCCACGGCAAGCTCGAAGAAGTTGGAGGCGCCGATCAACGCCGATGGGCCGGCCACCGAGTGCGCCACGCCAAGCTTCCGGTTCAGCCAGTAGGCCAGCATCGAATTGAAATAGACTTGAACGGTAATCGGAACCGCCAGCAGCAGAATCACCAGCGGTTGCGCCAGAATCTGTTCGCCCTGAAAGCCGAACAGCAACACGACGGTCAGCAACAGCGCCCCCATCGACAGCGGATCCATCATGTGCAGCACGTCATCGAGCTTGCCGCGCGCCAGCAACACCTTGCGCCCGACATAGGCCAGCAGTACCGGAATAACGATATACAGCAGCACCGACAGAAACAGCGTATCCCACGGCACGGAAATCGAGGCCACCCCGAGCAGCAACCCGACAATGGGCGCAAAGGCGAAGATCATGATGACATCGTTCAATGCCACCTGTGAAAGAGTGAACTGCGGATGCCCGTTCACCAGCCGCGACCAGACAAACACCATGGCCGTGCAGGGTGCGGCCGCCAGCAGAATCAGCCCGGCGATGTAGGAATCGATCTGGTCAGGATCAAGATACGGGGCAAACAGGACTCGCAGAAATACAAACCCAAGCAGGGCCATCGAGAACGGCTTCACCAGCCAGTTGATGCCCAGCGTCACGCCGATGCCGCGACGGTGATGCCAGACCTCATGCAACGCCGAGTAATCAATCTTCAACAGCATCGGCAGGATCATGGCCCAGATGAGGGCCGCCACCGGCAGATTGATGTGCGCCATCTCCATGCCGCCAAGCGAATGAAACACATACGGGAATATCTTGCCTAGCCCGATGCCGGCGACGATGCAAAGAAACACCCACACCGTGAGATAGCGGGCAAAGATTCCCATGCTCTGATTTTTCCCGGACATACAGCGCCTCCTGATGTGGGGGCACATCATATCCGGCAATGCGGATGTGTAAATGTCTTTGTTGGACAACTGCGGCTTGTATGGATCTGTTCGCCTGACTGCTTCCGGCCAAAATCAGACTCTCAGAACAATCAACCTACATTTGCCGCCCAGACGTTGAGCCATTTTCTCTAGTCCTTTGATACTAGGTTGAATATGGTGCTTTCCTGCCGGAAAGGAGTCATCACCATGAATAGTACCGATACAATCGCAACAGCACTTGTCAATCGCGTTCCCCACATCGTCCTGCTCTATTGGGTAATCAAGATTGCATCGACCACGCTTGGCGAGACCGGAGCAGACATGTTCTCCATGACTTATGAACTCGGGTATGGAGAAACTATCCTGCTCTTCATGGGACTGTTTATTGCTCTGCTTGCGCTCAAACTGTTGATGAGGAGATATGAACCGGTGACTTACTGGCTCACCTTTACCGCTACTGCTATTGCTGGTACGGCCATCTCTGACTTTATCGACCGTACTTTGGGGTTGGGCTATGCATCGGGCTCAGCTCTATTGATTGTCCTGCTGATTACAATCCTTGCATTGTGGTACTGGCATCAGCGTTCAATCAATGTGGAGGTAATTACCAGCGGCAGTACAGAGATCTACTACTGGATGGCATTCCTAATTGCCAACACGCTTGGCACGGCGGCCGGTGATTTTGTCGCCGACCAATTAGGACTGGGTTTTGCCGACAGCGCGATGCTATTTACAGGTTCATTGGTTGTAATAGCCCTATTACACTATTTCACCAAAACCTCAGGTGTATTGCTGTTCTGGCTTGCATTTGTACTGACTCGCCCTTTTGGTGCCACCTTCGGAGATTGGCTGACCAAACCACTCGATCATGGTGGGTTGGCTTTTGGAACCGTCGGTGCCTCGGCGTTCTTTTTGATAATTCTGATCATTGCCGTTTTCCGTGAAGCTAGGCTAGAGCGCTCGGGCAAACATATTTCGGAGTTGGATTGATCAGATGCCACTATGGGCTTACATCTTCTATCGAAAAATGAGAAGTTGAGTGTCTTCTTTTGGCCGTTAGCAGACTATGAACTGAACCTCACAGGTCGATCTTAGAATCGCTGTTAGCTGCAACCCTGCATCGCAGCATTAAGTCTGGCGGCATCAGCGCGCAGCACATCATCAGCACTCGTCTGAAGCAGCTTAGAAAGTGAAGAGGCCATATCGCCGGTCAGACGATAGTGGATCCATTTTCCGTCACGGCGGGTTTCAACCAGCCCTGCATGGCGCAGCACAGCGAGGTGCCTTGAGACTGTGCTTTGCGGCAGATCAAGTGCATCGGTGAGATGGCACACGCACAGCTCCTCCTTCTGGGTGAGCAGGGAAAATAGCCGCAGACGCACCGGATCACCCAGGGCCTTGAATGCCTCGGCCAGCCCACTGGCTGCGCGGCTCATTTCACCACCACGCTTTTGATGTTGACGAATTCGTGCATGCCGAAGTCGGACAATTCGCGACCGTAACCGCTTTCCTTGATGCCGCCGAAAGGCATGCGGGGATCAGATTTAACGAAATCGTTGATGGCCACATTACCTGCCTGCAATTGCCCGGCAACATTGAGCGCCCTATCCCTGTCGCTGCTAAACACGCCTGCGCCAAGTCCGTAGGTGGAATGGTTGGCCAGACGGATCGCATCAGCTTCATCCTCAGCCCGGATCAATGCCGCCACAGGCCCGAACAGCTCATCATCAAAGGCAGGCATGCCGGGGCGCACACCTTCCAGCAGCGTCACCGGGTAATAAAAACCCGGGCCATTCGGGAGCTCACCGCCCATCACACAAACAGCTCCCGCCGCAATGCTTGCCTGCACCTGGTGATGCAAGGCAGCCCGCAAATCTTCACGGGCCATCGGGCCGACCGTGGTGACGGCATCGGTCGGATCACCCACAACCGCCTTGTTCAGTTGATCGATGACGGCAGCACGAAAGGCATCGTACACGGCATCGACAACAATCCAGCGTTTGGCGGAAATGCAGGTCTGCCCGGAATTCATCAAGCGGCCGGTAGCGCAGACCGACGCAGCCAGATTAATATCGGCATCATCCAGCACCAGATAAGGATCGGAACCACCCAGCTCCAGCACACTCTTTTTCAGATGTTTGCCGGCAAGTGCTGCAACAGCACGGCCGGCGCGCCGCGAACCGGTCAGCGATACGGCGGCGATGCGTGGATCGGCAATCACGCCAGCAGCCTGATCGGTATCGATGGCAAGGTGCTCAAAGGCGGCAATCCCCGCCTCATGAAAGAGTCGAACCAACGCATCGGCGCAACCGGGAACATTGGGCGCGTGTTTGATCAGGATGCCATTGCCGGCCATCAGCGCTGGCACGGCAAAGCGCAAGGTCTGCCAGAAGGGAAAATTCCACGGCATGATCCCGAACAGCAGGCCCAGCGGTTCAAAGCAGATGATGCCTTCTGATTCACCCATCGCCACAGACTGCGGCTCCAGCGCCTTGAATCCATGCTCGGCGACATGGCGGCAGAGCAACGCGCATTTGCTGACTTCGCCCTTCGCCTGCGCAAGCGGCTTGCCCATTTCCAGCGTCATGATGCCCGCCAGTTGATCCGCCTCTGATTCCAGCGCATCGGCCAGTTGACGCAAGGCAGCAGTACGCTGCGGGAGGCTCTGGCTGCGCCAGGCCTGCCGGACCCTGGCGACCCGCTCAATTTTCTCTTCGATGGCCGCAATATCATCCTGCGCCTTGCGGGCAATCTCTTCGCCCGTGGCAGGATTGATCGCCACAAAAAACATCGATGCTGCCTGATCCGCCATCAAATCTTCCGGCTCACAGACGAGTGTTGATGCTTTTATTTGGCAAAGGGTGAAATACGTGAAAGCAGGTCGTGCCCCTTGATCTTATGCAACACAGCCATACCGACATGC
>Ga0209919_1000012_pt1 | contig 159225 bp, 126 predicted proteins | sample SalPon2A_C_D2_MG_FD_185721 | JGI IMG/M metagenome (GOLD analysis project Ga0209919, IMG submission 185721) | Soil microbial communities from South San Francisco under conditions of wetland restoration - Salt Pond MetaG R2A_C_D2_MG (SPAdes)... | ecosystem: Environmental > Terrestrial > Soil >... | reverse complement strand
CCGATCTGTTCTTCGTGGATCCTCGACCGACCGGATCCGGAGTCGGGCGGCGCCTTCTGTCGTCGCATCCGCCCATGCGTGAGCGCATCGAGCTGCTGCGGCGAATGGGAGAACCCTACTGATCCCCCGGTCCACTCCGGAAGCGACTCGTCGGCCCCGAGACAAGGAGGTCCCATGTACCGGAAGAGCTTGATCATCGGTTCCGCGCTCGCGGTCATGGCCGGCGCGGTCGTCGTCATCCTCGACCTGATCACGGTCAGCACGCTGATGGAGCACGCCGGGAAGCTCGCGGCCGTGATCGCCGTCGGGACGCTCGCGGTGCTGATCCTCCAGAAGCTCTTCTCGCTCATCGCCCGACGACCCGACGACGAGGCGTAAGCGCGCAGAAGCGGCATCGCGCAAACAGGTTCCCAACCGTGCTCGAGGTGAGGGATGGAGCTCCCCCTGCGCCGGGAGGGCGCCTTCGCCACGTTGTACCGTAGCGTCCGGAATCGGGTGTTGCGTGGCGATGACGCTTCCCGGGTGCCCGCGACGGATCGCTCCCGGAGCGATCCCGTCTCCCGGTGGGCCATGCGGCGGTCCGGACCCACCGCTACAGGGAGCGACACACCATGAAGAACGCGCTCAGCCGCCGGGAACTGCTCAAAGGGGCTGCGGGGGCACTCTCGTGGCTGGCCGTGGATGGAGGGCCCGGGCTCGGAGTTCCCGCGGCGGACAGGGCGAGACTCGGACCGGAGAGCGGCCCTGTCGATTCCGCCGCCGGGCGCGGCTTCCGTGGCGAGCCGGACGGATCCATCGAGCCCCTCGATTCGACCGGCGGCGTCTACTTGCCTCCGCGGGGGAGGGGCTATCAGAAGTTCAGTTACGGTTTCCCGGAGCCGTCCGTCGTGGTCGGCGGCCTCGCGCTCGCCTTCCGGCTGCACACGTTCGAGAACACGTACGGCCTGGACCGGGACCTGATGAAGGTGTCGCGCGACGGCGACGACCTCCTTCTCGAGTGCACCGGACTCGTCGGGGCCGGCGGGCAGGTCAAGGTCCCGGGCACGCTGCGGTCGCGGATCCGGCGGAACGGCGAATTCACGGAGTGGGACGTCCGGGCGACGATGGATCGGCCGATCAAGTCCGTCGCGTCGATCGTGCGCGGCGTCCCGCGCGGGAAGGTGGCGATCGGCACGACCGACTTCCGCGACCCGGGGGACGACGAGCTGCTGTACGGTTACCCGTGGGGCGCCGCGCGGCAGGCGAGGGGGACCGACACGCCCCTGGCGGTGATCGAGACCACCAGCGACGGCTGCTTCTTCCTGTCGGCGCTCATGGAGGAGGTTCGCGCCAACCGGCTCTACCTGCAGCCGGGTCCGGACGGCTACCGGGTCGAGCTGATCTACGAGCAGCCGGGCTGGGACCGGAGCCGAGTGCTGGAGGGCGGCCGGTGGCGGGCCGGGCGCACCGGGTCCGCGGAGGAGGCCTTTCGTCGGCACGTGGCGCACGTGGAGCGAGCGTTCGACCTTCCGGCCTGGGAGGCCCGAACGGACGTTCCGGAGTGGTTCCGAGAGGTCGAGCTCGTCCTCTCGATCCACGGAATGCACTGGACCGGCTACATCTTCAACGACTTCCAGAGAGCACTGGAGATCCTGCGGTGGACCGCCACGCAGATCTCCCCTCGCAGGGTGATGGTGTTCCTGCCGGCCTGGGATGGCCGCTACTACTGGAGCTACCCGGCCTACGAGGTGGACCGGCGCCTGGGAGGGGAGGACGGGTTCCGGACCCTCATCCGGGAGGGGCAGAAACTCGGCTACCACTTCGTCCCCATGTTCGGGCTGAACGCCGCCAACGTGGCGCTGCCCGACTACAGGCAGTTCGCGGAGGCGAGCACCCGGGAGATCGACGGGAACACTTTCCCGCTCGCCTGGGTCGACTGGGACAACGATCGGCACAACGAGGGGTGGGGCCGCTACATGAACGTCGGCGTCGACGTCTGGAGGCGGTGGATCCGGGACAGCGTCACCCGGATCCTGGACCGCTACGGTGCCGACGGCTACTTCCTGGACATCGCGGGGGGCTGGGTGGACAACACCCAGGCGGACATGCACGAGGGCGTCAAGCGGCTCGTCGGGGAGCTGAGGGAGACCCACCCGCACGCGCTCGCCGTCGGGGAGTTCTCCTACGATGCGCTGCTCGGGGTGCTGCCCGTCTACCAGGTGTTTCCCTCGCCCGGCTACCCGCCCGCCTTCGAACGGTACTGCCGGACCTTCAGCCACCTGAGCCACCCGGCGCCCGGACGTGGGAGCAGCGGCGTGCACGAGTGGGGCTTCGGCCGCTTCGACCCCGACACGCTCTCCCTGAGTCCGCACGAGATCCCGACGATCACGGTGGTCGACGACACGTTCGAGCGGCACAGGGACGTGATGGCGGCCATCATCCGCCGGGCGAAGGGCCGGGGCGCTCGCTAGAAGAGCTGCCGGCCGCCAGCAGCCCCCGCTCCATGAGGCTCACGTAGCGCCCGTCGCCCAGCACCACGTGGTCGCGCACCGGGATGCCCAGGAGGCGTCCGCTGGCCACGAGCTGGCGGGTGACGGCGATGTCGTCGGCGGAGGGCTCGGGGTCGCCGCTCGGGTGGTTGTGGGCCAGGAGGAGGCTGGAGGCGGACTCGGACACGGCGTGCACGAACACCTCGCGCGGGTGCACCAGGGAGGAATCCAGCAGGCCGACCGTGAGTCGCCGCTCGGCCAGCACCCGGTTCTGCGTGTCCAGATAGACGGCCCAGAACTCCTCCTGCCGCCGGTCGCGGAGGCGCGGCCCGAGGCGTCGATGGACGTCGGCCGGCCCGCGGATGCGGGGCTCCCTCCGGGCCGGCTCGGCGGCCGCGCGGCGGCCCAGCTCGAAGGCTGCGGCGATCGTAGCCGCCCGGGCCGGCCCCACTCCGCGCACTGATTCCAGAACCGCCGGCTCGGCGGAGCCCAGCCGCCGCAGCGACCCCCCGAACGCCTCGAGCAGGTCCCCCGCGAGGACGACCGCGGATCGGCCCCGCGCCCCCGAGCCGAGCAGCAGCGCCAGGAGCTCACGGACGGACAGCGCCTCGGCCCGCAGAGCCGCCAGCCGCTCCCTGGGCCTCTCCTCCGTGGGCCACTCTCGGATCGTCGGCGCCATGCGCCTCCCTTTCCTGGGGACGGGTACGAGGGGACGAACGGGCGCTCCGTCAACGCCATGTGAAGCCCGGACGCCTACCATCGCGGCGCCGACCCACGCGAGCAGCGGAGGAGCCCGGCCGCGCACTCGGCCGTGTCAGGCCACACGGCCCGTTGACATGCAAGCCACGGTCATTAACGGTAAAAATCAGAAAAGCGGTCTCCTTCCTGGAGGCGAGTATGTTGCGATCCGTATCCCGGAGGCCATGGCTTTCGTTGGCATCGATTCCAGTTGTGGTCGGACTGACTCTTCTTGGCCCACGTTTCCTCGGCGGAGGCCCGTCGCGGCTTTGCGCAAAACCGCCTGACTGTACGGTCTCCCCGGAGGGTGGTTGCGGCTGCATCTGGGGTCCTGTTACGGGACAGTACTACTGCGAAACGTACAAGGATGCCACGCAGTGCTCCTACGACAGCGATCGCCCGTAGCGGGTCCCGATCGTCGAGCGTCGACGGGGCAGCTTCGGCCCACGAAGTCGCCGATGAGGGGGCGACCGTAGAGCCTCCAGCCGTCCAAATGGGACGACTGTCGGAGATACCGTCCCTGGCCGCCCCACGGACGCGCAGCCGGGTGTCGATCGCATTCGCGGCGTTTCTCCTGACGGCGACCGCGGCATGCGCCGCCGAGCCGCCCCCACCTCCCTCGGGTGCCAGAGTCGACACCTCGCGGGCTCAGCGGGTCTCCGTGGATAGCCTGCCGCAGACGACGGAGCTCACCCGGTCGCGTAGACTATATACCGGTCAAGTTGGCGAAGGCGGAAAGCCCCTCTTTCGTGTGGTCGATCTCCTACCCATCCGTGGGGGTGGTGTCGTCATCGCCAACTCTGGCGCGTCCCAGCTCCTGGCGGTGGACGGATCAGGTGCGCTCGAGTGGACGGCCGGTCGGGAGGGGCGGGGACCTCGTGAGTTTCGGGGCCTGGCACGGCTGGAGCGATGGCGGGGAGACACCATCATCGCCATCGACGATGGGAACAGTGCTGCCTCGTTCTGGACGACCTCAGGCGAGTTCGTGCGGACCACCACAGCGAGGCCTACGGCACCGGAGCCGGAACCACATCTGTTGTTCACACTTCCGGGATCCCTCATGGGCGTGTTGGCCGATGGACGGCTCCTCATCCGAGGCCCGGAAAGGGCTTACGGGATGGGCGAGCCCGGAAGTCGCCGGGTCCGAACCTCGATCACCCTGGTGCGCTCCGGTGGCCAGCGTGAGGTGCCGTTCCATCTCCCCGGACCTCGAGTCTACGAGCTGAGGAGCCCGGCGCGACTTCCTGTCACGATCGCACCCATGAGCGGCGGGACCGCGGTGGATGTGGTGTCTACCGGTCGGGGCTACGACCTGGCATGGGCGCGCGCGGATGCCTACGAGGTCGTTCTTCTCCAGGCCGACGGTCATGCCAATCGGATACTGCGCATCCGCCAGTCGAGAGAATCGGTCACACCCTCTCTTCGCAAAGCCTACTCGAAGAGCTGGTCACCGTGGAGAGGCGTGACACAGAAGATCCCGTTTCCGTCGCGGGTCCCCGCCTTCGACCAGGTTTTCGTCGCCGCGGACGGGTCCCTCTGGGCGCGCCGCTTCCACTGGGGAGATCGTCCCGAAGAGTGGGTCCGCTTTGATCCGGACGAGGGCTCCGTCGCCCGGTATCGCTTTCCGGCGCGCGTTTGGATCCTCACCGCCACCGGGTCCAGGGCCTACGGCGTGCAACGGGATGATCTCGACGTCGAGCACATCGTACGCTTCGATCTCCCTCCGGAGTCGGCTGGCCACTGAATTCCAGTCTCGGCCTCTCGTGATCCGTAGGCCACCCCTCCCGATCCGTCGGATGGGCTAGCCTCCGAGGGCACGGGACGCGCCGAGCCGGAACTGGCACCCCGCGCCGCCTCGCGCGTACCATGGGATTGCCGCACTGTCGCGGTGACCCTCCGGCAGGTGAGGCCCATGCCCGAAGCGACCGAGCAGAGCGTGACGTCCGGGACCGGCGCCGCCGAGGCCCCCGAGGGGCCGGCCGCGCTGCTGCCCCCGGACTTCCTGCGCGCCATCCACGGGAGTGAGAAGCGCCTCGACCTGGAACTCCTCGCGCTGGCGTTCCAGTACGCCAAGGAAAAGCACGCCGGCCAGAAGCGCGAGTCCGGGGACGACTACATCACCCACTGCGTCGAGGTGGCCAAGATCCTGAGCGGGATCCGACTCGACACGGTGTCCATCGCCGCCTCGCTTCTGCACGACGTGGTGGAGGACACGGGCACCTCGGTGGAGGAGATCCGCCAGGAGTTCGGGAGCGAGATCGCCACCATCGTGGACGGGCTCACCAAGATCTCGCGCGTCGAGCTCGGCTCACTGGCCGAGCGCCAGGTGGAGAACTACCGGAAGCTCCTCCTGTCCATGGCGCGAGACGCCCGGGTGATCCTGGTCAAGCTCGCCGACCGGCTGCACAACATGCGCACCCTGGAGCACCTGCCGGAGTCCCGGCGCCAGCCCATCGCGCTCGAGACGCGCGAGATCTACGCCCCCCTCGCGCACCGCCTGGGGATGGCGAAAGTCAAGTGGGAGCTGGAGGACCTGGCGTTCAAGAACCTCGAGCCCGAAGCCTACAGGGAGCTGGCCCGCAAGGTCGCGGACACGCGCCGGGAGAGGGAGGAGCTCATCCGCCGGCTCCAGGAGCCGCTCGAGGCCGAGCTCCGCGAGGCGGGACTCGAGTGCTCGATCGCGGGACGGGCCAAGCACCTGTGGTCCATCTACCGCAAGATGCAGAAGCGCGGTAAGCCCTTCGAGGAGATCTACGACATCCTGGCCATGAGGGTCGTGGTCCCGACGATCCGGGACTGCTACCACGCCCTCGGGGTCATTCACAACAAGTGGACGCCCCTCACAGAGCGCTTCCACGACTACATCGCGACGCCCAAGTCGAACCTGTACCGGAGCCTGCACACGACGATCTTCGGACCCGGCGGCAGGCTGTACGAGATCCAGATCCGCACCGAGGAGATGCACCGCACGGCGGAGATGGGGATCGCGGCGCACTGGCGCTACAAGGAGGATCGACCCGACACGGACGAGGTCGACGAGCAGCTCTTGTGGTTCCGCCAGGTGCTCGAATGGCAGCAGGAGACCCGCGAGCCGGAGGAGTACATGGAGTTCCTCCGGATCGACCTGTTCCAGGACGAGATCTTCGTGTTCACGCCGGCCGGCGACGTGAAGCAGCTCCCCAAGGACGCCTCTCCCATCGACTTCGCCTACGCCGTGCACACGGAGATCGGCCACCACTGCGCGGGCGCCCGCGTGAACGACCAGATCGCGCCGCTCTCCAGGCCCCTCAAGAACGGCGACACGGTCGAGATCATCACCTCGGATTCGCAGACGCCGAGCCGGGACTGGCTCGGGTTCGTGCAGACGAGCCGCGCGCGCCATCGGATCCGCCAGTGGATCCGCCGCGAGGAGCACGAGTCGGCCGTGCACATCGGACGGGAGATCCTGGACCGGGAATGCCGGAAGCGGCGCCACAAGGCGGACAACGAGCAGCTCCGCGCCACGGCCCGCAGCCTGGGCCTCGATGGGGGCGTGGAGGGGCTGCACGCGGCGCTCGGTAGGGGGGACGTGGGGATTACCCGCGTCATGCGGGTCCTGTGTCCCGGGGAGGAGCCGCCCGAGCCGGTGCGCGCCTCCAACCCGATCACTCGCCTCGTCGAGCGGGTGCGCGGCGACAACAAGGGGATCCGGATCCAGGGCATGGACAACCTGCTGATCCGCTACTCCCAGTGCTGTCAGCCGGTGCCGGGCGACGCGGTGATCGGCTACATCACGCGCGGCCGCGGGATCTCGATCCACCGCAAGGACTGCCCGAACATCCTCAGCCTCTCGGACCGGCCCGAGCGCCGGGTCGACATCGAGTGGGACGCCAGGTCCGACCAGCGCTTTCTCGTGCGTCTGACCACCGAGGGCACGGACCGCCACGGACTCCTGGGCGACATCGCCCGCGCGATCTCGGACACGGGCACCAACATCCAGTCGGCCGACATCGACGGCGTCGAGGGGGGCATGCGGGGCCAGTTCGTGGTGGAGGTCGAGGACCTCGGACACCTGCGGAAGGTCATGAAGAGGATCCGGCGCGTGAAGGGCGTCCTCCGCGTGGAGCGCAAGGAGAGCTTCGGCGAGAGCGACCTCACGCTGGAGTCCTGACCGGTGGTGTGGAGGGCGGGACCCGGGGGCCGGAGCGAGGGCGAGGCGGGGGCGTGGCCGGACGCGGACACGCCTCGCTCGGAGGTGTTCGACCTGCAGCTCCCCTTCGAACCGACCGGCGACCAGCCGCGGGCCATCGAGGAGCTCACCGAGGGCGTGCTCCGCGGCGACCGCTGGCAGACGCTCCTCGGTGTGACCGGGAGCGGGAAGACCGTCACCATGGCGGCCGCCATCGAGCGCACCGGGCTCCCCACGCTCGTCATGAGCCACAACAAGACACTGGCCGCCCAGCTGTACGGCGAGCTGCGCCAGTTCTTTCCACGAGACGCCGTCGAGTACTTCATCTCCTACTACGACTACTACCAGCCCGAGGCTTACGTCCCCGAGACCGATACCTTCATCGAGAAGGACGCCTCGATCAACGAGGACATCGACCGGCTGCGCCTTCGCGCCACGTCCTCGCTCATGGAGCGCCGCGACGTCATCGTGGTCGCCTCCGTGTCCGCCATCTACGGCCTGGGCGATCCGCGCGGCTACCGGGCCATGATGGTCACCCTGGAGGAGGGGCAGGAGATCGGGCGCCGGAACATCCTGCGGGGCCTGGTCGACATTCAGTATTCCCGCAACGACCTGGACTTCCAGCGCGGCACGTTCCGCGTGCGGGGCGACGTGGTCGAGATCATGCCCGCGTACGAGGAGCGGGCGGTGCGCGTCGAGCTGTGGGGCGACACGATCGAGCGCATCTCGAAGATCGACCCGCTCACCGGCGAGGTGATCACGCGCCTGCCGCGAACGGCGATCTTTCCGGCCACGCACTACGCCATCCAGCCCGATCGGCTGAAGACGGCCATCGAGAAGATCGAGCGAGAGCTGGAGGAACGGCTGCTCGTGCTGCGGCAGGACGACCGTCTGCTCGAGGCCCAGAGGCTCGAGACCCGCACCCGCTTCGACCTCGAGATGCTGCGCGAGATCGGCGTGTGTCCGGGCATCGAGAACTACTCGCGGCACCTGGACGGCCGGCGTCCCGGCGAGCGGCCCTACTGCCTCCTGGACTATTTCCCCGACGACTTCATGGTCATCGTGGATGAGTCCCACGTGACGGTGCCCCAGATAGGTGCCATGTACAGGGGAGATCGCAGCCGGAAGACCACCCTGGTCGAGCACGGCTTCCGGCTGCCGTCGGCTCTCGATAACCGTCCCCTGTCCTTCGACGAGTGGGAGGACGTGGTGTCGCAGGTCGTGTTCGTGAGCGCGACGCCGGGCGACTACGAGCTCGAGAAGTCCGGAGGCGTCGTCGTGGAGCAGCTCATCCGGCCCACCGGGCTCCTGGACCCCCGCGTGGAGATTCGGCCGGTGCGCGGACAGGTCGATGATCTCCTGGCGGAGATCCGCGCCCGCACGGAGCGCAACGAGCGCGTGCTGGTCACGACGCTGACCAAGCGCATGTCCGAGGATCTGGCGGACTTCCTCCACGCCCGGGGCGTGCGCGTTCGCTACATGCACTCCGACATCGACTCGATCGAGCGCGTGGAGATCCTGCGCGGCCTCCGCCTGGGCGAGTTCGACGTCCTCGTCGGGATCAACCTGCTGCGCGAGGGGCTCGACCTCCCGGAGGTCTCCCTGGTCGCCATCCTGGACGCGGACAAGGAGGGCTTCCTGCGCTCCGAGACTTCCCTGATCCAGACCATCGGGCGCGCCGCGCGGAATCTGAACGGCACCGCGATCCTCTACGCCGACCGGATGACGAACTCGATGCGCCGCGCCCTCGAGGAGACGGATCGGCGGCGGGAGGTGCAGGCGGTCTACAACGAGGAGCACGGGATCGAGCCGCGGTCGATCGTGAAGTCGGTGGACCAGATCCGCTTCTCCACGTCCGTGGCCGACGCTCGCGGTCCGGCCCCCGCCGCCGTGCGGGAGGCCGGGGAACGCTACGAGGACCTCGCGCCGGCGGAGCTCATCCGGGTCCTGGAGACCGAGATGCGGGAGGCGGCCGAGGCGCTCGACTTCGAGCGCGCCGCCCGTCTGCGTGACGAGTTGTTCGATGTGAAGGCATCCATGGAGAGTGGTGAGCGCCGCGCCCGGCGATCCCGCATCTCGGCCATCGGTCGAGCCGGGGGAGACGGCTCGGGATGAGCCCACGGCGTCTGGACGTCACGGTCGGCCCGCGGGCGCTCGAGGCGTGGGGAGAGGCCGTGGGACGGATGGCGGCCGGCGAGGGCCTCGTCGTGGCGCTCACGGGTCCCCTGGGGGCGGGGAAGACCTCGCTGGTCCGCGCGGCCAGCCGGGCGGCCGGAGCCCTCGAACCCGCCCGCAGCCCGACCTACACGCTGCACCACCGGCACCGGCTGTCGGGTGGCGGCACGCTGCACCACCTGGACCTGTATCGCATCGCCTCCACGGCCGAGCTGGTCGACCTGGGCTGGGACGAGCTCATCGAGTCGGGTGACCCGGTGTTCGTGGAGTGGGCCGACCGGGCGTCCGGGGCGCTGCCCCCGGACCGGTGGGACGTGGAACTGGCCATGGCGCAGGCGGGGAGAAGCCGACGCCTCCGGGCCAGGGCCCGGGGCGCGGCCCCGCCGCTCCCGGCGGCGCCCGTCTCCGAGGAGGCGCCGTGCTGACCGTGGCGATCGACACGAGCACCCGGCTCGGCAGCGTGGGAGTCGGACGCTCCGGCGAGCTCCTCGGAGAGACCAGCTTCTCCGCACGGGCGACCCATTCGGAGACCGTGCTCCCGGAGGTTCGGCGTCTCCTGGACCGATGCGGGGAGGGGCCCGGCTCCGTGGAGGCCGTGGTCGTCGGAGCCGGGCCGGGTTCGTTCACGGGCGTCCGCATCGCGGCCGCCCTCGGTAAGGGCCTGTGCGCGGCCCGTCGCGCGCGCCTGTTCGCCTATTCCAGCCTCGAGGCCGTGGCCGTCGGCACCGGGCTCGCCGGCCGCATCTGCGTCCTGTTCGACGCCAGGAGGGAGCAGGTGTACGCGGCGGCCTGGGATGTGGCTCCCCCGGCCGGGTCGGTGCTGGGCCCCGTGGCCGCGTCCCTGGAGGAGGTGCTTTCCGGGCTCGACGAGGTCGGTTCGTGGTGCTTCGCGGGGGATGGCGCCATGCTCCACCGCCAGGCGCTCGAGGCACGTGGGGCCCGCGTGCTGTCCTCCCTGCATGCCTTTCCGCGTGCCGGGGCGCTCCTTCGGCTGGCGGCCGTCGCTCCCGACCGGGGACGGGTGGCCGAACCCTCGGACTGGGAGCCCACGTACGCCCGGGCCTCGGGTGCCGAGCGTGGCGTTTGAGGCGGAAGCCGGGGCCGCCCTCCTCATCCGGGAGGGCCGGCGCGAGGACCTGCCGGCCGTGGTCGCCATCGAGCGCGCCTCCTTCCCGACGCCGTGGTCCGAGCGAGCGTTCCGAAGCCTGTTCGCGCGTCCCGATGCCGTGCTCCTGGTCGCGGAGCTCGAGGGTCGCGTGGTGGGACACGCGGCCGCCTGGTTCCTCGGGGACAGGGGGGAGCTGGCCGACCTGGCCGTCGACCCCTCGGTTCGACGACGCGGGATCGGCCGCAGGCTCCTGGGGGAGGTCGTGGGCGTGGCGGCCGAGCGGGCCGCCGTCGAGCTCTACCTGTCGGTCCGCGTGAGCAATGTCGCGGCGCGTCGGCTGTACTCCGCGGCGGGCTTTCGGGTCGTGGGTCGACGTCGAGCCTACTACCGCGTTCCGCGCGAGGACGCACTGGTCTTGGGCCTCGAGATCCCACGTCCGGCGCCGGCGGTGGACGACCATGAAATTCGTTGACAGGCCGGGCCCATCTCGCCTACCTTTCGGCCGCCCCGGCTCGGACCGCCCGGAGTCCGGAGGTCTTTCGCCAACGCTCGTCACCTGGACACACCCGTCGGAGGGTCCGCATGTCGCGCAGCCTGAACAAGGCGATGATCATCGGCAACCTGGGAGCCGATCCGGAGGTCCGCTCCACCGGCTCGGGCACCCGGGTCGCCACGCTCTCGGTGGCCACCAGCCGGAGCTGGACGGACCGCAGCGGACAGACCCAGGAGAAGACGGAGTGGCACCGCGTCGTGGCCTGGGAGCGCCTGGCCGAGATCTGCGAGCGCTATCTGAGCAAGGGGGACCGCGTCTACGTGGAGGGGCGGATCGAATATCGCCAGTGGGAGGGCCAGGACGGCCAGACCCGCTACACCACGGAGATCCGCGCGCGCGAGATGATCATGCTGGGCGGCCGCGGTGACGCCGGGAGCACGGCGGCTCGGGGCACGAGGCCCGAGGCCGGGCGGGAGTCGGAGGACGACGACTACTCCGATTTCTCCAACGAGGCGCTCATGGGGGAGGACGACCTCCCCTTTTGAGGCGCGCGCCTCCAGGCTCGGGGCGGACTTTCTTCTCAGCTGTGCAGGTATTTCACACGCCGGCGCGGTCCGGGACGGCCCCCGGGCGGACCGCGGGCCTCCCTCGGGGGCCGTGGATCGAACGAACGCCTTTATCGACAGGGAGTTAAGCCGACGCTGACCTGGCGTACGGCCGGCCGCGCACGACTCCTGCTCGACAGGGACCCCGTCGAGGGCCGTGATTGCGTTTCTCCCCATGTCGTCCGATCTTTTCGGGCGGTCGAGAGGCCGGAATCGCGAGGGTTGCCCTCCGCGCCGAAGCGTTCGCGTGCACCATCGCAGGCGGGCATAGCGTAACTCCGTGCGGAAGTTGGGCTTATGCGTACCATGACCGACAGCGTCGCGGTCGGACCCCACGCTCACGTGGCGGCCGGCGGGGTCAACCCGTTCGCCGTGCGCCTCCATGGGTGGCCACGCCTCCTGTTCGGGGCGTGCGTGGCTGCGCTCGCCACGGCCACCGTCGCCACCCCCGTGGTCGCCCAGCAAGGGACCCGGGAGCACGTCGTCAAGAAGGGCGACACGCTCTGGGATCTGGCAGCGCGCTATCTCTCCGATCCCTTCCAGTGGCCGGCCATCTTCCAGCTCAACCGGTCCCTGATCAACGACCCGCACTGGATCTATCCCGGCCAGCAGTTCCGGATTCCTCCGGTGGGCCAGGACGCCACGCGGGTGGCTGTCCGGCCTGCTCCCTCTCCTTCAGGCGGGGCGGGAGCGGCCGCCGAGGCTCGGCCGCCGGCCGCCGGTGCGGTGCCGTCGGCGGCGACGGGGCAGCAGCGGGCCGAGGCCTTCTCGGCGCCGAGCGTCTTCGATCGCTCGCCGGAGGCCTCCGTCGATTTCGGCACCCTCTCCGTGGAGGCGGCGGTCGCCCCGGAGCTCGTCTCGCCCAGCGACTTCTATCGGGCCAGCTTCGTGGCGGAGCCCGCCAGCGTGGAGTTGCGGGCCACGACGGCCAGGGTCGTCCAGGAGAATCCGCTCGGACTCAGACTTCCGCCGTCCGTGCGGCCGTACGAGCACATCGTCGTCGCGTTGAACGGGCTGTCGGTGTCGCAGGGTGACCTGTTGCAGGCCATCCGGCCCGGGGGACGCCGGGGATCGTCCGAGCGGCAGTTCGAGTCCATGGGCCTGGTTCGCGTGACCTCGGTGGAAGGCGACTCGGCCCGCGGCGTGGTGGAGACGGTGTTCGGCGACTACCAGGTCGGCGATCCGCTGATCCCGGCCGGGTCGTTCGCGCCGCCGGGCTCGTCGCTCCAACCCGTGCAAGGTGGCATGGTCGCGCACCTGCTGGGCTTCGAGACCGAGCAGCGCCTGGTCAGCACCGAGGACATCGTGTTCCTGGACCGGGGGGCCATCGAGGGCGTCCGGAACGGGGACGAGTTCGCGGTGTTCTCGAAGGATGTCATGAATCCGGCTTCGGCTCCCCTGGCCGCGCGTCTCAGCGTGGTGCGTGTCGTGCGTACCATGCCGCACACCGCTTCCGCTCGCGTCGTCGAGACCCGGGATGTCGGGAGCGCTCCCGACGCCGCGGTTCGCCTGATCCGTCGGCCGGCTGCCGCCGGCGGCTGAGCGGGGGAGGTCGGTGACCGGTCGGGAGCGTGGCGGCCGGGGCGGGACTCCGCTCCGCGTCCATCCGGATCCCGACGGGTCCCCGGCGACGAGACACGAACCGGGGCGGGGGAGGGCCGCCCGGCTTCCGCGGTGATCCTCGCCCTCCACCTCGTCGCCCTCCTCGGGTACCTCGGCGCCTGGGGTGTACTGCTGCGTGCCTTCCGGTCGGGAGGCGGCACGCTCGAGACGCCGGGCTGGCAGATCGCCGTGGCGGCGGTGCTGGTACACGCCGCCGGGCTGGTGGCGTTCGTGGCGCGGTTCGGGACCCTGCCCCTGGTGGGCATGGGACCGGCGTCCTCGACCCTGGCGCTGGCCATCGCGGTCCTCGGCCTCGGGGCGGCGGTCCGCCGGGAGCGCCGGCCGGCCATGCTGTTCGTCCTCCCCGTGGTGCTCGGGCTGCTGGGGCTGGCGGCGCTCGTCGGGCTCCGGCCGGTTCACCTCGACAGCGCCTTCCGGGGGCCCTGGTTCGTGTTCCACGTGTCCGTCGTGTTCGTGGGATGCGCCGGCCTGGTGCTGGGATCCGCGGCGGGGGCCATGTACGTCCTCCAGTTCCGTGCGCTGAAGCGCAAGTCGTTCGGCTCGGTCTTCCGCTTCTTCCCCTCCCTGGACGTGCTGGAGCGGCTCAACCGCCTCGGACTCCTGGTCGGCTTCCCCGGCCTCACGCTCGGCCTCCTGGCCGGCTGGAGCTGGACGCTCACGTACGGGCGGGGCCTCGCCCTCCGTGACCCCCAGGTGCTGTTCGGTGTAGTCACGTGGCTGACCTATCTGGCGGCCATCGTCGCGCGCTTCTCGCCCCGGTGGCGAGGGGAGCGCGCCGCCCTCGTCAGTGCCGGAGCTTTCGTCGTGTCGGCCCTGGTTTTCGTGGTTTTGAGGGTCCTGATCGTGGGACCCGAGAGCGTGTTCCTGTGAAAGCGCGCTTCGGGGGGTGGACGTGGGACTGACCGTCGTGGGCGTCAATCACAGGACGGCGCCCATCGAGCTCAGGGAGAGATTCTACGTGCCGGCCGCCGACGTGCCGGCCGCCATGGAGCGTCTCCTCCTGGCGCCCGACGTGGAAGAGTGCGCGGTGCTGAGCACGTGCAACCGGACCGAGTGCTACGTGGTCGCCGCCGAGGTCGGTCACGGGGAGCGCGCGGCCACGGTCACGCTGGCGGAGAGGGCCGGTCTCACGCCGGAGGCCGCCGCCGGGCACCTGTACGTGCGGCGGAACCGCGAGGCGGCCCTGCACCTGTTTCGAGTGGCGGCCGGGCTCGACTCCATGGTGGTCGGGGAGCCGCAGATCCAGGGTCAGGTGGAGCAGGCGTACCGGGCCTCGAGGGACGCACGTCCCGACGGCGTCGGTCTGGTTCTCCATCGGTTGTTCCAGTCGGCCCTGGCCGCCGGAGGCCGGGTACGGGCCGAGACCGCCATCGGCGAGGGCGCCGCGTCCGTGCCCGCGGCCGCGGTCCAGCTGGTGCTGAAGGTCTTCGGTACCCTCGAGGGCCGTCGGGCCATGGTCATCGGCGCGGGCGAGATGGGCGAGGAGACGCTTCGCAGCCTCCTCGACCGTGGCATCGACGAGGCCGTCGTCGCCAGCCGCACCCTGGCCCGGGCCGAGGAGGCCGTGGCCCGGCTCGCCCATCCGGCGGTGCGGGCCGTGCCCTACCTGGCCGTGGCGGACGTGCTGCGGTCGGTGGATGTCGTCCTCACCTCCACGTCGGCTCCGCACCCGATCGTGACGGCGGACGCTCTTCGCGCGTCGCGTGGGACGGAAGGGCGCTCCATGGTGATCGTGGACATTGCGCTGCCGCGGGACGTCGAGGCCGGGGTCGGGGACCTGCCGGGCATCTTCCTGTACAACATCGACGACCTGCAGCGCGTCGTGCACGCGACCGTCCAGGCACGGGAGGCGGAAGGACGCGCGGCGGAGGTGCTCCTGGGCGAGGAGCTGGACGGGTTCTGGGGCTGGCTGCTCGCGCGGGAGGCGGTTCCGCTCATCCGGGGACTCCGGGAAGAGGCCGAGCGGATCCGTCGGGAGACGATGGAGGTGGCGCTCGAGGGCATCACGGACTTGAGCCCCGAGGAGCGGGAGCGCATCCTCGGCGCGTCTCGGCTGGTGGTGCAGCGCATCCTGCACGCGCCGACGGTGGGCCTCAGGAAGCTGGCCGGCGGGGCGGCGGGAGCCGAGCAGCTCGAAGTGGCGCGGCGACTGTTCGAGATGAACGGTCGGGGGCGACCGGCGAGGGCGGATGAGGAAGAGGGGACGGGGATGGGGCGAGGAGAGGATGATGGGGAGTAGGCGGGTGCTGGTCACGGGAGGAGCGGGATTCATCGGCTCCCACGTGTGCGAGGCCTACCGGGAGGCGGGCTGGGCGGTGACCGCCGTGGACGACCTCAGCACGGGTCGTCGGGAGAACGTTCCCGACGGCGTCGAGCTGGTCGAGATGGACATTCGGTCGGACGCGGTGGGCGCCCTGTTCGAGGAGCGGGGCTTCGAGGTACTCGACCACCACGCCGCCCAGGTCGACGTGCGGAAGTCGGTGGCGAACCCGGTCTTCGACGCTTCGGTGAACGTGCTCGGCCTCCTCAACCTCCTCGAGGCGGCGCGCCGCACCGGGGTTCGGCGGGTCCTGTTCATCTCGTCCGGCGGCGTCGTGTACGGGGAGGCCGATCCCATCCCCACGCCCGAGGATGCGCCCAAGCGCCCGATCTCGCCCTACGGCGTCGCCAAGCTCACGGGAGAGCACTACCTGTACTGCTACCGGGCCGTCCACGGTCTCGAGTACGCGGCCCTGCGGTACGCCAATGTGTACGGTCCCCGGCAGGACCCGACCGGCGAGGCCGGCGTGGTGGCCATCTTCTCGGGCCGGATCGCCCGCGGCGAGCCGCTCACCGTGTTCGGCGACGGCCGGCAGACGCGCGATTACGTGTACGTGGGGGACGTGGCGGCGGCCAACGTGCTCCTTGCCGACCTCGACCTGCCCGGAAGCGGGGAGCTGGACGACGTGGCCTTCAACGTGGGAACGGGAGTGCAGACGACGGTCCTCGAGCTGGCCGAGGCGCTCATGGACCGTGCCGGCCGCCGGGTGGAGGTGCGCCACGCCCCGGAGCGACCAGGCGAGCTGGAGCGCAGCGCCCTCGACCCGGGACGCCTGAGGTCGGCCGGATGGCGGTCTCGCCACTCGCTGCAGGATGGACTGGCCGCCACGTACGGGGCCCTGGTCGGGGAGGCCGCGTGAGCGGGGCGGCGCTCTCCCTGATGCGGTCGTGGCTCGCGCAGGCCGTGGGCGACTCGACCCGGGCGGCCAGCGAGGCGGCCCGGAACGCGCTCCAGACCGCGGTCCCCGCGGGGGGACACGGGGCCCTGGCCACGAACCCGTGGCAGATGGTGCTGCAGGCCACGACGCCCACGCAGATCATCCTGGTCGTGCTGGCCGTGTTCTCGATCGTCTCGTGGGTGCTGATCTTCTGGAAGTGGTCCGAGTTCCGTCGTGTCGGTGGGCAGGGGGACGCCTTCGTGATGGGGATGGAGAGGGCCGGGGGCCTCGACGAGGTGCGCCAGGTGCTCCTCCACCTGGAGGACTCCCCCTACACGCGGCTGTTTCGCGAAGGGGTGGAGTTCTTCACGGATCTGAGCGGAGCCGGCAAGGAGGGGTCCACGCCCCGGGGCATCTCCCCGGCGCAGCTCGAGACGCTGTGGATGGTGCTGGAGAAGGAGCTCTCGGAGGAGCGGGACGAGCTGGCCCACGGTCTCCCGTGGCTGGCCATCATCGGATCGGTGAGCCCCCTGCTCGGCCTCCTCGGGACGGTGGTCGGAGTCATGGACGCGTTCATCGGCATCTCGGCCACGGGCAGCGCCAACATCTCTGCGGTCGCGCCGGGAATCGCCGAGGCGCTGATCACCACGGTGGCGGGGCTGTTCGTGGCCATTCCGGCCGTTATGGCCTACAACCACTACGCCTCCAAGCTGGGCCTGTTCGCCGGCGAGCTCGAGGGCTTCGCCAGCGAGTTCGTGGGCACGCTGGCCCGAGAAGGGCGCCTGTGAGGCACCGTCGGTTCAGTCGCCTGGGTGGCGACGGGGGGCTTCCGGTGCAGGCGGAGGTCAACATCACCAACCTGGTGGACGTGGCCTTCACGCTGCTCGTGATCTTCATGATCACGGCACCGATCCTCCAGGGAGGGGTACAGGTCGATGTCCCCAAGGCGCCCGCCGCCCCCATCCAGACCACCGAGGGCGTGGTGATCACGATCGACGCCAAGGGGCAGATCTACCTGGACGACACGAAGGTCAGCATGCAGGAGTTCGACGCGAGCGTCGTTCAGGTGATCAAGCGGCGACAGTCACCGGTGGTCTACGTGAAGGGAGACGCCAGCGTGCCGTACGGGGTCGTGCTCCGCGTCATCGGGAAGCTGAAGGAGGCGGACATTCAGGCTGTGAGCCTCGTGGCGCAGCCCGAGTCGGAGCGCCGGGGCGGGTGACGGGGGGAAGTGATGCCGAAAGCGTCCAGACCGCATCACGAGCGGGAGGAGCGCAGGCTCCCGCCGGCGGCGGTGGGCGGCTCGCTGGGGCTCCATTTGGTCGTCGTCTTCCTGCTCGTCCACGCGGCCAGGTCCATGGCCGCGCCGGTCCCGCCGCCGACCTACCGGGTGCAGTTGGTCGCGGCGGCGGCGCCCAAGGCGCCCGAGCGGGAGAAACCCGTTCCCGCCAAGGTGTCGAAGAAGGAGAACCGGCCTCCCCCGCCGCAGCCCACCACGCGCAAGAAGCCCAGGGTCGAGGCCCCCACGCAGACCGAGAAGAAGTCCCCCGAGACCCCGCCCTCCAAGGAGCCGGCGCGCTCGGAGAAGAAGGGCGAGGACGCGGTCAACGTTCAGCTCGACGGCAAGACGTTCGCCTACCCGGCATACCTGCAGAACATCATCCGGCAGGTGTACCGGTACTGGCGGCCGCCGACGGGCGGAAAGGCGCTCCGGGCGGAGATCTCCTTCGTCATCCACCGGGACGGCTCGGTGAGCGACATCGAGTGGGTCCGCCGCTCGGGAGCGCTCGGCTTCGACCTGGAGGCGCGGGGTGCCGTGGAGGCCGCCGGCCGGGCCAGGGCGTTCGGTTCGCTGCCCACGGGATATCCACGGGATCGGCTCCGGGTGTCCTTCTTCTTCGACCCCACGGCCTATTGAACCGGGCGTCGAGGCTCGCACGGGCGCTTTTCCTCGTGCTCGCGGCGTTCGTGGCGGCTGCGGTTCCGCTAAGAGCCCAGCAGGGCGGCGAGGGCCAGGTTCGGCTCGGAATCACCTACAAGCCGGGCTACCGTCCGGGACTGGCGCTTCCCCCATCGATCCTGGGAGGCACGGGGAGCGACCTGGCGACGGTCGCGGCGAGCATCGACACCATCCTGCGCCGCGACCTGGACTATTCCGACCGGTTCGAGATCCTCCCGGTTCCGGACTCCCTCCACACCAGCGGGGCCATCAACTACGGCCTGTGGAACCAGCTCGGCGCCGTGTGGCTGGTGGCCACGCAGCTCCAGGGGCCCGCCGACCGGCCGCTGCTGCGCGTCAGCCTGCACGACGTCGTGTACGGCAACCTTCGCAACGTCCAGGCGTTCACGCTCCCCGCCGACCACGGCGAGGCTCTCCGAATGGCGGCACACCGAATCGCCGACTCCGTGGTGAACTGGGCCACCGGCGAGCGCGGCATGGCGGCGACGCGCATCGCCTTCCGGCGCAAGGAGGGCGATGGAGCGTCGGACTTGTTCATGATCGACAGCGACGGCGCCAACCTGCATCGCGTCACCCACGACAGCAGCATTGTCTACTCGCCGGCTTTTTCGCCCGGCGGCACGAAGCTCCTGTTCGTCTCGTACGTGAGCGGGCAGCCGGAGGCCTACGAGCTGGACCTGTCCACCGGCCGACGCCGCACCGTCTCGGCCGTGCCCGGCGTCAACCTCACCCCCGTGTTCCGCCCGGACGGCGCGAAGATCGCGGTGGCCCGGACGGTCGGGGGAGGGGGCACGGACATTTTCGAGCTCGACGCCGCCAGTCTCTCCGGCGCCCGGCGCATCACCTTCACGGACCCGGGAGATGCGCTCAACCCCAGCTATTCGCCCGACGGACAGCGGATCGCCTACACGTCCACGTCGCTGGGCGAGCCCCAGGTGTTCGTCCAGAACATCGGGGGCGGCGGTCCGGGGCTCATCAGCCGATATGTCTACGGCGAACAGGGTTATGCCACCTCACCCGACTGGTCGCCGCGCGGGGACCGGATCGTCTATCAGGGCTGGGTGGACGGGGTGTTCCAGATCGTGACCGTCAACCCGGATGGGTCCGATCGGCGGGTCCTGACGTTGAAGGGGTCCAACGAGGACCCGGCGTTCGCGCCCGACGGCCGCCACATCGTGTTCTCGTCCACCCGCGAGGGCTACCACGCGCTCTGGGTGCTCGACACGGTGACCGGGCGGGTGCGGCGCCTGGCGGAGAACCACATCGACCAGATGCCGGCGTGGTCGGGTACGATCGGGGCCGGAGGGTCCTAAGCCGGCGGCGTCGCCGCGACGAGGGCGGAGGGGGCGCGGGCGAGCCTGTTGGCAAGGGCCCTCGCGCCGCATAGCTTGACCGAACGCGTACGAGCGAAAGACTTCGAAAGGCCGGGAATCCGAGCTACGAACCGGCCGTCCGGACCCGGCGTCCACACCGAAAGGAGCCTGCCATGCGTCGCAGCCTTCGACTGAGCCCGCTGGCCCTCGTCCTGGCCGCCGCCGTGGCCTGCGGCGGCAATCCGCCTCCGCAGCAGGGACCCCAGGTGAACCAGGACTCCCTGGCGGCCGCCCGCGCGCGCCAGGATTCCATCGCACGAGCCGACTCGCTGCGTCGCGCGCAGCAGCGCAACCAGGCGTCGGCCGAGCTCTGCAATCGAGCCCTGGCCGCGATCACGGCTGGCAACTACGACCAGGCTCGCTCCCTCTACAAGCAGGCGCAGAGCCAGTATTCGGGCACCGCGTGCGGGGATCGCGCGGCGTCCGAGCTGCAGCGGCTGGATGCCATCGAGACCATCGCCCAGCGGGTCCACTTCGACTTCGACAAGTCGAACATCACGGACCAGGCGGCGCAGGTGCTGCAGCGAAAGGCGCAGGCGCTCAGGCAGTATGCCAACCTCAAGCTCCAGATCCAGGGCAACTGCGACGAGCGCGGCTCCAACGAGTACAACCTCGCCCTGGGCCAGCGTCGTGCGGAGTCGGCCAGGAAGTACCTGGTCAGCCTGGGCATCTCTCCCGATCGGCTCTCGACGATCAGCTTCGGCGAGGAGCGACCCATCGCGCAGGGGCACGACGAACAAGCGTGGTCCATGAACCGGCGCGACGACTTCGTGATCCAGAACCTGTCGGCGTCCGGCTCTTCGGACTGACGCCGTGAGGACGCCCGGAGCGGTGATCGGGAAGAGCTGGCTGGCGGTCCTGGCCGTCGTCCTGCTTCCCGCGTGTGCCTCCAAGAGTGACGTGCAGGACATGGAGGCCACCATGCTGGCGGAGATGCACGCTCTGCGCATGCGTCAGGATTCGCTGACGGCCAGCATGAACCAGCTCCGGGAGGTCCTCCTGGACACCCTGGGCCAGCGTGACCAGGCGTCGCTGACCGGACGCGGCGAGCTGGCCCGGCGCTTCCAGACCCTCCAGGACCAGCTGTCGCAGGTCACGGCCCTGGTCGGGCAGAACCAGCGCATGCTGGCCGGGCTCCAGGGCCGGGGCGGGCCCGCGGGAACGGACACGACCGGGGGGACCGCGGCGTCCCCGACCGCCGGCGGGGGAGCGGCGGGGGGCGAGCAGCTGACGCCGACCGGCACCGCCGCGGACACGAGCGCCTCGGCAGGCCAGGCCGGGAAGCTCTACCAGACGGCCATGCAGCAGTATCGGCGCGGGGCATACGGCACGGCCCGCTCGGGCCTGGAGGCCTTCCTGCAGCGGTACCCGGACCACCAGCTCGCTCCCGACGCGCAGTATTACGTCGGCGAGACCTACGCACAGCAGTCGCAGCCGGAGAAGGCGCTGGACGCGTACGCCCGTGTCCTCCAGCTGTACCCGAACTCTCGCCGTGCCCCGGCGGCTCTGTACAAGAGCGGACTCCTGGAGCTCCAGCGTGGCAACGTCCAGGATGCGCGCACCTACTTCTCCCGCGTGGTGCGCGGCTATCCCGACAGCGACGAGGCCGGCCTGGCGCGCCAGCAGCTCGGGAAGCTCAAGGGTTGAAGTGACTCGCGCCCCCTCCCCCGGCGGAACCGCCTCGAGGCCCTGAGTCGTGCTGTGTCCGGGCTGCCGACACCCGGACAGCCGGGTGGTCGACTCGCGCCTGAGCCGCGGGGGGCGGGCCATCCGCCGCCGCCGCGAGTGCGCGCGCTGCGGCCGACGCTTCACCACCTACGAGCAGGTGGAGGAGGAGCCCCTCACCGTCCGTAAGCGCGACGGAAGCAGCGAGCCGTTCGAACGCCCCAAGCTGCTGGAGAGCATCCGGATCGCCTGCGCCAAGCGTCCCGTGTCACGGTCGGACGTCGAGGCGCTGGTCGACGAGGTCGAGTCCACGCTCGAGGCTGCGGACGAGCGGGAGGTGGACAGCCTCCGCATCGGCGAGCTGGTCATGATGCGTCTGCGCAGCCTCGATCAGGTGGCTTTCGTACGCTTTGCCTCCGTGTACCGAAACTTCCAGGACACCACGGAGTTCATGGAGGAGATCCGGGAGCTCGTTCGCCGGGCCGGCTACGAGGCTGCAGGTCAGGTGGACATGTTCCAAGGCGACGAAGGCGACGACGAGGAATAGATGGCCCGCGGCCCGGCGGAAATGCCTTTCCTCGACCACCTGGAGGAGCTCCGGTGGCGACTGATCTGGAGCCTGGCTGCGCTCCTGGTCGGGGCCGTCATCGGCCTGGTTCTGGTCACCAAGCTGAACGTGCTGGGGCTGCTCGAGCGCCCCATCATGCACCTCATCCCCGACCAGAAGCTGATGTTCACCAGCCCCACCACCCCCTTCATCATCACGATCAAGCTGGCGATCGTGGTCGGCATCGTCCTGGCGCTCCCCTTCATCGCCTACCAGGTGTGGGCCTTCCTCGCACCGGCGCTCCAGGACGAGGAGCGCAAGTACGTGATCCCGGCCATCTGGGTGTCCTTCCTGCTCTTCCTGGCCGGCATCGCCATGGCGTACTTCATGGTGCTGCCGCTGGGTCTGCGCTTCCTCCTGGGCATCCAGAGCCAGACGCTGTCCCCGATCATCACGGTGGACGAGTATCTCAAGTTCGCCACCCGCCTGCTGCTGGGATTCGGGATCATCTTCGAGATGCCGGTCGTGATGGTGGTCCTGGGCGCCATGGGCATCGTCACACCGGAGTTCCTCTCGAAGTACCGCAGGCACGCGTTCGTCATCATCGCGACGCTCTCGGCTATCTTCACGCCGCCCGACGTGGGGACCCAGATGATGATGATGACGCCGATGTTCCTGCTCTACGAGGTGTCGATCTGGCTCGTGCGCCTCGTCACGCGGTCGCGGCGCGCCCGTGAGGTCGGGGCCCCGGAGGAGTCGTCGGGGTGAGATCGGCGGGCGGAGCGGCGCGCTACGCCCTGGCGGCGTGGGCGGTGCTCCTCCTGATCGCCCGGCCCGGGCAGGCCTCCCCCGTCCAGGCCGGTGCTCCGCGGGCCCCGGCCGCCAAGACCACTCCGCCCGCCCGGCCGGACACGGCGCCCCCGACCAGGGCCGACACGACGCCCCCCGCTCGACGGGACACGACGGCCGCCGACTCGGCGGCCGCGGACACCCTGCCCGCCGCTCAGCTGGCCCAGATGCGCGAAGGCCTGGCGGGAGGGTCCTTCCCGAAGCGGGACTCGCTGTTCCAGGGGCTGATGAACCGCAAGGGCTTCCGGATCGTGGAGTACCGCGGCCAGAAGGTCGGCCTCGACGTGCCGGACCGGGTCATCCGGCTCAACGATTCGGCCCAGGCCAACTACGGCGATGCCGCGCTGCAGGCCGATTCGATCACCTACCGGTCGCGCCTCGCCTTCCTGGCGGCGCGGGGACACCTGCTGCTCATGAGTCCCGACCAGCGCCAGGTGAAGAGCGATTCCGTGCTTTACTACGACGTCTCGAGGCGTAAAGGGACGGTCATGGACGCGCGCACGCAGTTCGCGGCGCAGGGCGCCGACTGGATCGTGAACGGAAACGCGGTGCCGGTCGGCACGGACACCCTGTTCGTGAGCAAGGGCCGGTTCACGACCTGTGACCTGGAGCAGCCCCACTACTGGTTCCAGGCCGGGCAGATCAAGATGGTGAACCAGGACGTCATCGTGGCCTGGCCGGTGACGCTGTACATCGAGCACGTGCCGGTGTTCTGGCTCCCCTTCTTCGCCCAGGACATCCGTCCGGACCGGCGCAGCGGAATCCTGCCGCCGCAGTTCGGGATCAACGACATCGTGCGCACCGGACGGGGCTACAGCCGCAATGTCAGGGATTTCGGCTACTACTGGGCGATCAACCGCTTCATGGACGCCGAGTTCACCGTGGACTGGTACAGCGGGCAGTATACGCAGCTCAACGGCAGGTACCGGTACAACGACATCAAGAAGCACTTCCAGGGGAGCCTCCAGGCGGCCGAGCAGTTCGGGAAGACGGGCCGGAACCTGAGCTTCAACGTCCACCACCAGCAGGACCTCAGCCCCGGGACCCACGTGGACGTGAGCGCACAGTACGTCCAGAGCCCGGGCACCTACTTGAATCGGAGCTTCGATCCCAACCAGCAGACGCAGACGATCGACTCCAACGTGTCCCTTCGAAAGCAGCTCTCCTGGGTCAACCTCACGCTGGGGGCACGACGCCGGCAGTTTCTGGGGCCCAACAGCCAGCTTCAGTACATGCTGCCGTCCCTGAGCGCCTCCTTTCCGTCGGTGACCCTGTTCCGGGCGCCGAGCGACCGCGCCGGCTTCTTCAACAACCTGGTGTGGTCGGGCGCCGCGAATTTCCAGCGCCAGACGCAGTCCGTGAACTTCGGCACCGACACCCGCCAGACCACGGCCTCCGCCAGCCAGTCGCTCCGCCTGGGCGGTTTCAACCTCCAGGGCTCGGCCAACTACAACGACCAGTTCAACACCCCGGTCGACAGCCTGGGCAACGACCTGCCGGCCTTCAGCCAGACCGCCCTGACCTGGAACGCGGGAGCCGATTACCAGGTGGGGCTCATGGGGAGCACGACGCTCCGTCCGACCGTCTCGGTGAGCGGGGGGATGTTCCGGTCCCTGGACCGGGCCGACTCCATCCCGGATACGCGGGGCCAGTACCTGACGGCGCCCGCGCGGGCCAGCTTCGGGGCGACCCTGTCGACCGACGTGTACGCCTTCTTTCCGGGATTCGGGCCGTTCACGCGCATCCGTCACAAGATCTCGCCGCGCTTCACCTGGACCTACACGCCCGCGGTCTCCACGCCCGACTCGCTCAGCCAGATCCCCGGGTACCCGGGCGGCAGCTCCGACCCCCACAACGTGCTCCGCATCAGCCTCTCGCAGACCTTCGAGGCCAAGGTCCGGACGCCGCCGCCGCCCCGGACCTCTTCGGACACGGCCGGCCGCGCGGCAGCCCGCGGCGACTCCACGGGCGTCGACACGACCGGGGCGGCGGCGGACACGACCGTGACCGCGGCCCCGGCGACCGACAGCTCGGCGGCGCCGGGCAGCACGCTGGCCGGCGCCGCCGTCCAGGGCGGCCCGCCGGCCCCGGCATCAGCCGTGCAGGAGCGCAAGGTCATGCTCCTCTCCATCCAGACGAGCACGCCGCTCGCGTTCGACTTCGCGGCCTCGTCGCGCGGGCAGCCCGTCCTGCAGACCGAGACGCTCACCAACTCGTTCAGCTCGGACCTGCTGAAGGGCTTTTCGCTCAACATGACGCACGACCTGTTCGAGGGGACGGGGCCCGATCGGAAGTTCAAGCCATTCCTCACGCGGCTGAACGCCAGCTTCACCATCTCCTCGGGCATGAGTCTCGGATCGCTGGTCGGACTCGGATCGGCCAGCGGGTCGAGGCCGCAGCCGCCCCGCACGCAGCGCTCTCCGGGAGGAGGAGAGCAGGAGCGCCGCGGGGGCCCGTGGAACCTGAGCCTGAGCTACTCGCTCAACCGCTACCGTCCCGGCGAGTTCGGGCAGAACAACCAGACGCTCCAGAGCAACCTCAGCTTGCAGCCGACCCCCAACTGGCGCGTGCAGTGGTCGACCTCCTACAACATCACCGACCGGCAGTTCGAGCAGCAGCAGGTCTCGCTCGTGCGGACGCTGCACCGCTGGGAGGCGCGCTTCGACTTTACCAAGTCGCCCAACGGCAACTTCCTGTTCGACTTCCAGGTGTCCCTGACCGATGTTCCCCAGCTGCACGTCAACTACGACCAGAGGAGCGGGCTCTCACAATGACCCAACGGTCGATGGAGATCGATGGAAGGTCGCTGGTCCTGGAGGACTTGGCCGTGGTGGCGCGGGGAGGGAACGTCCGTCCTTTCCTGGCCGACCGGGCGCGGGAGCGCATGCGTGTCACACGGGGCGCCGTCGAGGAGATCCTGAAGGGCGACGAGGCGGTGTACGGGATCAACACCGGCTTCGGGAAGCTCTCGGACGTGCGGGTCGCCCCCGAGCGTCTGCGCGAGCTGCAGCTCAACCTGGTCCGCAGCCACGCCTGCGGCGTCGGCGAGCCGCTCACGCGGGAGGAGACCCGCGCCATGATGTTCCTGCGCGCCAATGTCCTCGCCTCGGGTCACAGCGGCGTGCGGTCCGAGCTCGTGGACCTCCTCCTGGAACTCCTGCACCGGGATGTGACCCCCATCGTGCCTCGCGAGGGGTCGGTTGGCGCCTCCGGGGATCTCGCTCCGGCCGCGCACATGGCCCTGGTCCTCGTGGGTGAGGGCGAAGCCATGGTCGGTGGAGAGCCGCTGCCCGGAGGGGAAGCCCTGGCCCGGGCCGGTCTCGAGCCGGCGCGGCTCGAGGCCAAGGAGGGACTCGCCCTCCTCAACGGGACCCAGGCAATGACGGCCGTGGGCACGCTGGCGCTGCTGCGTGCCGAGGCCCTGACCGACGCGGCGGAGCTGGCCGGCGCTGCGTCCCTCGAGGGCCTTCGGGGGAGCCCCGACCCCTTCTCGGAGGAGATCCAGGCCCTCCGGCCTCACCCCGGTCAGCGGGCCAGCGCGGAGCGCCTCCGCCGCCTCTTGCGCGACAGCGAGATCCGCGAGAGTCACCGGTATGGCGACCCCCGCGTTCAGGACGCCTACTCCCTCCGCTGCATGCCCCAGGTGCACGGCGCGGTACGCGACACCCTCGCTTTCGTGCGTGGGGTGTTCGAGGTGGAGGTGAACGCGGCTACGGACAACCCGCTCGTCACGAGCGGCGACGGCAGCTATCGGCTCCTCTCCAACGGCAACTTCCACGGCCAGCCCGTGGCCAGTGCCGCCGACCAGATCGCGATTGCGGCTGCCACCCTGGCCACGATCAGCGAACGGCGCACGGACCGGCTGCTCAACCCGGACTTGTCGGGGCTCCCCGCCTTTCTGACGCCCGAGCCCGGGCTTCGCTCGGGGATGATGATGCTCCAGGTCACGGCGGCTGCCCAGGTCGCGTCCTGTCGCCAACTGGCCGCGCCTGCCGCCGTCGGGACCATCCCGACCGGCGCGTCCAAGGAGGACCACGTCTCGATGGGCATGCACGCGGCCGATAAGGCGCGCGCGGCCGTGACCTGCCTCGAACGCGTCCTCGCCATCGAGCTGCTGGCTTCCGCCCAGGCCCTGCACCTTCTCCGCCCCCTGCGGGCGGGAGTCGGCGTGGAGGAGGGCATCGCCCTCGTCCGGGAGCACGTCCCACACCTGGAGGAAGATCGTCCGCTCGCGCCGGACATCAGCAGGGTGGTCGGACTGCTTCGGGATGGGTCCATCACCGCGGTCGTACGGCGCTACGCCGGTGGCAGCCAGGCATTGTAACCACGGGCCGTTCGGCCGTACATTGTAGGTTGCCGTTCGTGTGTCTGTAGCACGAATGCAACACCGCTGACCGTGGAAGGGCGATGGCCTCGGTATCGAGCCTGAAGGACAGGGCCCGAAAGGAAGAGCAGCGGGGCAACTGGTCCCGCGCCGTGGACCTGTACAGGCAGGCCCTACGGCGAGCCGACGCACAGGGCGACCTGATGCGGGAGCTCGGCCTGTATAACCGCATCGGGGACCTGTACCTGCGTCTCGAGGACACCGAGCGGGCGGTCGCCTCCTACCTCGACGCCGCCGAGCGCTACGAGGCCGAAGGCCTTCACGCCCCCGCCGTGGCCCTTTGCAACAAGATCCTCCGCGTGGCTCCGGACGAGGACGAGGGCCGCCTTCGCCTCATGCGACTCCACCTGTCGTCCGGCCTGGTCGCCGATGCGCGCCAGGTGCTGCTCGAGTACGTGCGTCGAGCCGATGCGTCGGAGAGGGAAGAGGATGGCCTGATGGCGATCCTCGAGTTCGTGGCCGCGAGCGGCGATGAGACGCTTCGACTCGAAGCGGCGGATCGCCTGGCCGAGGCGGGCCGGCGGGACGAGGCCGTGCGCGAGCTCGTGCGGGTCCGCGAGGCCCGGGCGGAACGCGGCGACACCAGCCTCGACGTCGACGAGCGGCTCCGCCGTCTGGCACCCGAGCTCGTGTCCGAGCCGGCGACGGAGGCGGAAGAGCCCGTCGCGGAGCCGACGCCGGCCGCCGCGGCGGAGGAACCTGCCCCACAGCCCGAACCGGTCCTGGGGACGGAAGCGCCGGCCGCGGCAGAGGAGCCGGCCGTGGTGGAGGAGCCGGCCGCGGCAGAGGAGCCGGCCGCGGCAGAGGAGCCGGCCGCGGTCGAGGAGCCGGCCGCGGTGGAGGAGCCGGTCCGGCACCGCCGGAAGCGTCCGGAGGTCGAGGCCGCGGCTCCGGATCTCCCCGCTCAGGAGCCCGAGCCGCCCACGCCGCGCTTTTGCAGGGAGCTACCCTCCACGCTCCCGGCCCTGACGCCCGCTCGTCCGGCCGTGGCGGCCGTCGCTCCGTCGGATCTTGTGGCGGCGGCGCCCGTCGCCGCGATCGTGTGGCGCGGAAGGCGCGGACCGGCGGCCCGCGGCCAGGTCCGGGCAGGTTCGTTCACGGTCGCGGCCAACGACGTTGCCAGCCCCGGGTGGACCGCCGGTCTGGCCGCACGCGGGGCTGGCACGGACCCCGCCTGTAGCGCGCCCGATCGACTCGCGGGCGCGACGCCCGCCCCGATCTCACGGATGGGTGTCATGGTCGCTCGGACAGCCGACGTGGTGCCGGTGCCTGCGGGGGCCGACGCCGGCGGAGTCCGGGCCTCCGGAATCCTGGACGTGCGGGCTGCCCTGGCGTCGATCGGCACGGGGGCGGTTCATGTGGACGCGGCTCGTCCCGTAGCGGTCCACCTCGGATCGCTTCGCATGGTGCGCCCCACCGGGGCGGCGAGCGCCGGGGAGGCGGCCCGGGCGCGCATCGAAGCGGGTCCGTCCACCCCGGAGCCCACCGGGCGGGAGCTCCCCGGAGGCGCCAGCCTCGCCTTCAGGGCTCGGACCGGCTTCGAGGTGCGTGCCGCCGTCGCGGAATCTGTGTCGCGGCCCGCGATCGTGGTCGAGGGGGCAGCCCGGCCCGCGGCCCCTGTCGCGGAGGCGGAGATCTCGACCCGGGCCTGGGATCCGGACTTCGGTGTCGCCATCGGAGACGCCCCTCCGTCGAGTGGATCCGCCGCGACGGTGGCGCAGGTCGGGCCGTCGCGGGCGGTTCCGGTGAGGATGGTGGCCGACGGGGAGAGGGGCCGATTCGAGCTCCTCTCCCCGAGCGCCTTCGTGTTCGAGGCGGCGGATCTCGGCCGGGCCATCCCGGCGCCGGCCGCGCCCGTGGACGGTTCGGGCGAGCCCGTTCCGACGCCGGACTACCTGCAGGTCGGTCGACCGGGATCGGCGGCTGTCGCGCCCGAGGAGCCCGATGAGGAGACGCAGGCCCCGGGAGTCTTCCGAGGACTCCGCTTCCTGAAGGGCCTGCGGCGTTCCGGGGACGTGACCGGACAGGGGGCGCCTTCCGGGTCCCCCGTGCGGCACCCGAATCCGGCGGGCGACGTGCCCGGGTTGGCCGAGGTGCTTCCGGCGATCGTGACGATCGACACGCCGTCCCTCGTGGCCGGCGTCGCGACACGCTTCGAGCCGCTTCCGCGCGGTACCGTTCGGCCCATTGCGATCGCGAGGGCGGAGCCTGGACTGGCGGAGTCCGATGATCTGGTCGCCGTGCGTGCGCCCTGGGAGGAGCAGCCCGAGCCGGCCGTGGGGTTGGAGTCGGCCGAAGAAGTCGAGGCGGAAGGCGAAGCCGAAGCGAGCGTCGAGCCCGAGACACCGGTGCTGGACGCCGGGGGGGCGGAAGCGGAGGAGGAGTGCGAGCCAGAGGCGGCCGCGCCCGCCGCCGAGCCGGTCGCGGAGTTGGAGTCGGCCGAAGAAGTCGAGTCGGAGGTCGACGCCGGGGTGGAGCCCGCGGCCGAGGACGAGCCGGAAGCCGAAGTGGAGCCCGCGGCCGAGCTCGAGGCGCCGGACACCGCGGAAGTGGAGGAGGAGGCACGGCAGACTCCCTCCCCTCCGGCGGGGAGTCTGACGGAAGTGCTCCGGCGGCGCTGGACCGCCGAATCTGAAGCGGGCGAGACCTCCGCGGGAGTCGAGCTTCCGGCTGGCGGGCCGGACCCGGATTCGGCCACGACACACGAGACGGACCTGGCCGCGGCCCGAGCCGAGGACGACGGCGAAGACGCCACGCTTTCGCCGGCCGCGTCCCATCTTGCGCCGGCCGGGGACAGGGATGAAGACTTCCCCAACCTCACGGGCATGCTGGAGAAGCTCGGATGGCTGGGGGGTGCGGCAGACGAGTCTGATGAGGAGACGAAGCCGGCGGCGGCCGGCGACGGGGATCTCGTACATCCCAGTCCGTGGAAGGCCTCGGCGAAGCCGACCACGCCAGGCGGTAGCCGTCGCCCGGACGGTGACGCGTCGGACCCGGCCGTGGATGAGGACGTGCCCAACCTGACGGAGATGCTGGAGTCGATGGGCTGGCTTTCGCCCGAGACCGACGATGCCGGGGGCGCAGGCCCGGGTCCCTCATCCGACGACGCCGTTCATGATCGGAGGGCTGACTCGGCCCAGAGCGAGCGCGAGTGACATGGCGAGCATAAAGCACCTCAAGAACCAGGCGCGTCACGAGGAGCAGCGGGAGAACTGGGCCCGCGCCATCGAGCTCTACACCGACGCCCTGGAGCAGTCGGCGGCGTCCGGCGAAGGCCTGCCCGACCTGAGCCTCTACAACCGCATCGGTGATCTGCATCTCCGCCAGAACGACCCGACCCGGGCGATCGAGTCCTATCTGGATGCGGTGGAGCGCTACGCGGAACAGGAACTCTACGGGGGCGCCATCGCGCTGTGTGACAAGATCCTCAGGGTGGCGCCGGAAAGGGTCGATGTCTACCGCACCCTGGGGAGACTCCACGCGGCGACCGGCCTGGTCGCGGAGGCCAGGACCAACTTCCTGGAATACGCGGCGCGGCTCGAGGAACAGGGCGATCAGGATGGCCCCGTCCAGGCCTTCCTGGAGCTGGCCCAGCTCACTTCGGACCGAGAGCTCCACCTCGAGATGATCGACCGGCTCCTGCAGGGAGGGCGCCGCGAGGAGGCCACCGAGGAGCTCGCGGAGCTGTATGACGGGGTGGCCCACGATGGGCCCATCGGACGGGCGGTTCGCGAGAGGCTCGAGTCTCTGGCTCCGGAGATTCTCGCCCGGTATCCCGACGAGACCCGGACCTCCCCCGAGCCTCCGCTCGATCCCGAGCGGGCCGTGCGGGAGGCCGAGGAACGGGGCGACCTTCGAGCGGCCTTCGAGGCGACCCATGCGCTCGTCGAGGAACACCCGGACCGCGTCTCCGTCTATCGCAAACGGGTCGAGCTCGCCTCCGGACTGGATGATGGGGCGCGGCTCGTGCGCAGCTATCTGGAGCTGGCGCGCTGTCTGGAGCGCTCGGGGAGCGACGAGGCGGCCCTCACCGTGCACCGCAGGATCCTCGAGCTCGAACCGGATCATCCCCAGGCCCGTCAAGCCCTGCGCGCCGCGCACGAGAAGTCCGAGTCGACCGGGTCGGGCACAGAAGCAGCGTCCAGCCGGGGAGCGTCGGTCCCGGAGGCGGAGATGGCCGCGGCGGAGCCCACCGATGCCGGGTCGTGCGACTCCGAGCCCGAGCCGGCGGCACCACCGGCCGACTCGGCGACGGGCGCCGGGGGACGGGACTTCGACGACATGCTCGTCGGCTTCCGAGCGCGCACCGACGCCACGCAGGACGAGACGGACCCCGAGGCGCACTGCGAGTTCGGGATCGCCCTGCACCAGATGGGACGACTGGAGGACGCGATCCGCGAATTCCAGGCGGCCACCCGGGCTCCCGAGCCGCCCGTGCGTGCGTTCGAGCTCCTCGGACAGTGCTTCCTGGAGGAGGATCTGCACCGGGTCGCCGTGCGAGTGCTGACCCGGGCGTTACGCCTTCCCGGGCACCCCGAAGTCGAGCTACTCGGCGTCCTCTACCAGCTGGGTGTGGCGCACCAGGCGCTGGGCGCATCCGAGCAGGCCCTGGAGTGCTTCGAGCGCGTCTACAGCATCGACATCGACTTCATGGATGTCGGAGATCGCATGCGCGCCTGTGCCCTTTGACACCCTCCTCGAGGGGCGTCTACATTGGGCGGCCGTCGATCGGCGGTCCACACGGACGGCCGGATGAATCCCTGGCTCCGTGAAAGCATGCTCGAGACCGCCCCTACTTCCCCCAGATCCTTGCGTGAGCCCGTGCGGTCGCGTCTCGACGCGGTCCGCCGGCGGATCGTCGCGATGGTCGCCGACGGCTATGCGGCCGTGGACGAGGTGTCGGACTATCTGGCGGGCATGGAGGGAAAGCTCGTACGGCCCACGCTCCTGCTCCTGGCCAACGAGGTGGGGGACAGTCCCGACGAACGTGCCGTGGATCTGGCGGCCGTCGTCGAGCTGGTTCACGTTGCCACGCTCGTCCACGACGACGCGGTCGACCATTCGGTCCGTCGGCGCGGCATGCCCACCGTGAATGCCCGCTGGACGCACCAGGTCGCGATCATCATGGGTGACTTCCTGTACTCGAGAGCGCTCACAGAGATGGCTCGGCTCGGGGACGTGGAGGCGGTCGAGATCCTCGGCGATGCTGCCAATCGCATGACCGTCGGGGAGATGCGCCAGCTTATGTCCCACGATGCTCTGGATGCCGGAGAGGACGACTACGAGCTGCTGTGCGAGTGCAAGACCGCCTCGCTGATGGCGGCGGCCTGTGAGCTCGGCGCCCTGGTCGGGCGTCCAGAGCTCCGGGAGCCGCTGCGGTCCTATGGCTACGCCCTCGGCATGGCCTTTCAGGTGACCGACGATCTGCTGGACTATACGGCCTCCTCCCGGGTCATGGGGAAGCCGAGCGGCCAGGACCTGAGGGAACACAAGGTGACCCTGCCCCTGATCGCCGCGCTTCCCTCCCTGGACCGGGACGAACGGTCCAGGGTCGACGCGCTGTTCGCCCATCCCGAGCCCGGTGAAGAGCTGGTGGCGGAGGTGGTCGTTATCGTGGAGCGTCGGGGCGGCCTGGACTATGCCCGCGACCGGGCTCGATTCTGGGCCGAACGTGCGGCAGGCTGGCTCGAAGATCTGCCGTCCGGACCCGCCACGGAGGCGCTGACGCAGGCGGCGGACTTCGTGGTCACCCGCCGCAGCTGACCGGTCGAAGCCGCACTCGAGGACGCGTCATGGTAGGAGGGGCACGCGAGATGGAGCTTGGGGGTACCCGTAAGAAGCCAGGACGAAGAGTGGTGCTCATCGTCGCCGGCGGGTTGCTGGTCGGCGCGCTCCTCACGCAGCTGGTGAGCCTCGCGTTCCCGCCGAGCGCGGCCCGACAGTTCTTCGTGACGACGGTGTCGGCATCGCTCGGACCGCTGGCGGTAGACTTGCGGGTGGTGGCTCTGACGCTGGGGCCGCTGCTGATCCGGGTGAATGTCCTCAGCGTCGTGGGCGTGGTGCTGGTGGCCTGGTTCTCGAGATCTCTGCTCTAGTGCCGGGATGTCCCGGCGGCGGCCGACGGCCGCCGTGCGCGACCTACCCGGAAGGATGACCTGACATGCTGGGTGGTATCGGCATTCCCGAACTGATCGTCATCTTCGCGATCGTGCTCCTGTTCTTCGGAGCGAAGAGGTTGCCCGAGATCGGGAAGTCGCTCGGGAAGGGGATCCGCGACTTCCAGGACTCCCTCAAGGGAATCGAGGACGAGGTCAACCGGGAGATCCCGCCGGGTGACACGCGGAACTCGGGCTCGAGCACGCAGGAGCACCCGCACGAGCCCTCCGAGCACAGGGACCGGCCTCAGGGCTGATCGTGACCATCGGCCCGCGGCCGAGTCGATCGCCGCGGGCTGCTGCTCTCTCCGTCCGGCTCCCTCAGGTCGAGGGCGAGCGCGCCACCGCCAGCTGTTGCCTGAGATCCTGGATGTCGGCGTGGTCCCTCAGCGCCTGTAGCCACTGCTGCACGTAGGTCTGCCGCTGCTGCGTCAGCATCTGGGCCCGAAGCTGACCCTCCACCTGGAGGAACTGCTTCCGGTCGGCGGGCGTCCGGTCCTCCACCTGGACCAGGGCGAGCCTGCCCCCCGCGTCCAGCGCGTCGGATACCGAGCCCACCGGTAGACCGAACGCCGCGCCGACGGCCTGCGTGGCACGACCCAGACCCTGGACGAAGTCCTGTCGGCTGAAGGTCGGGCTTTCCTGTACCCTCCACCCGTGGGCGGCCGCGGCCTTTTCGAGCCCACCGTTGGCTCGCGCCTCCTGGCCGACCCTGTCCATCCGTTGGCGCAGGACGTCCACCTTCTTGCCCTCGAGGAGACGGGCTCGGATCTGGCCGCGGACCGCGGCCAGGGGAGCCATCGACGAGTCGGATCGGCTCTCGAGCTGGAGGATGTGGTATCCGAGGCCGTTCTGATAGAACTGGCTCACGGTCCCGGGGGTGGTCTCCGCGTCGAAGGCCCATTCCACCGCCACGCCGAGCGCCCCGGCGCCGGGCACGAACTGCGACCCCCTGGTGACCTCGACCCCCTTCCGGACCTCGACCCCCATCGAGTCCGCCGCGGGGACGAGCCCCGCGTCCAGCGCCAGGCTCTCTAGCTGGTCCATGTCGTCGAAGATCCTGTCCTGGTGCTCCGTGGAGAGCTGGATCGGCACCAGGACGTGGTCGAGCGACAGGGAGTCGCCGCGGCGCGCGTCCACGTGGACCAGATGGAAGCTGGATCCCGCGAGGATCGGCGGGGACACGGCTCCCCCGCGCAGGGAGAAGGCCACGGAGTCGACCGCGCTCACCAGGTCGCCCCGGTGGATCCAGCCGAGATTGCTCGCCTTCAGGCCCGAGGCGCTGTCGGACGAGAGCTTCTTGACGAGGTCCGAGAACGTCTCCTTGCCGCCCTCCACCAGGTTCCGGAGGGAGTCGGCGGTCCGCCGGGCGGTCGCCGTGTCCTGCGCCGAGGGCAGTTGGGAGAGGGTGACCACGTCCACCGTGGCGGCGGCCGGCCTTTCGAACTCCGCGCGATGGGCGTCGTAGTACTGCTGGATCTCCTGGTCCGAGACGATGACCGCGCTGTCGGGGACGACCGTGGACGGATCGAGGCTCACGTACTTGACGCGCGCGGTCTCGTTCTGGTCCCGGTATGCCGCCCACAGGTCCGCGTCGCTGACGTCGACTTCCTGCGAAACGAGCTGCACGAGCTTGGACTGCGGCAGCACGGTCCGGTAGTATTCCTCGATCTGCTGAAGGAGGTTGACGTCCACCCCGGGCCGGGCGAAGAAGGCCTGGTACTTCTGGTAGTCGAAGTGCCCGTCCGTCTGGAACGCCGGGTGGTTCCTGAGGGCCGGTGGAGGACTCGTTCGGAAGGCCTGCTTGATCTCGGCATTGCTCACCCCGATGCCCAGCCGCTCCAGCTCCTGCTGGATGAGGACCTGGTTGACCATCTGGTTCCACGCCTGCTCCGTGACCCGGTAGGTCTCCTCGTCCGTGAGCGGCTGACTGGCCCCCTGGCGCGCCTGGTCGAGCTCGGACTGGAGGTACCGGCTCCACTGCACGTAGCGGATGTCCTGTCCGTTGACCACGCCCACGATGGGGTTCGCGCCGGCCTGGGTGCTCTGGTTACGACTCTGTACCCAATCGAGCACCAGCCAGGCCACGAAGGCGATGGTCAGGATGAGCATGATCGACTTCATGTTCTCGCGCATCTTGCTCATGACCATGGGGCGGTGTCCTCCCGGCTGGGTATGTCCTCGAGCCTGCGCGACGGGCCCCGAAACGGCGCGCGGCCGAGAGCCTCGGCCGCGCCGTCGTTTCGCCCGTCCAACGGACGTCTGCAAACCCCGAAAAGCTACCGGAGGTCCGCGACGACAGCAACGCCCGGGGCTTCGGAGGCACGTTGACACGTGCGGAAACGGGCCGGTATCTTCGCTCCGTTCCGACCCCGGGGTGAGAGCCCCTCCCTCCACAGCCGATCGGACAGGCCATGAGCGATCCCAGCCTCGGTTTCGAGATCCAGCGCCTGGAGGAGCAGTTCGCGGCGCATCCGGGGAGTCTCCTGTTCGCCCGACTGGCCGATCTCCTCCGCAAGTCGGGAGAGCTCGATCGGGCGCTGGCCGTCGTCGAAGAGGGGTTGAGCCAGCACCCCGACTACCTCAGCGCCCACATCGTGCATGCCCGTACTCTCGAGGACATGGGTCGGGAGGTGCAGGCCGGGGAGGCCTACCGTGGAGTGCTGGATGTGGACGCGCAGAACCTGGTCGCGCTCCGATCCCTGGCTCACCTGGCCGAGACCCGCGGAGACCGGGAAGAGGCCGCTGGTTGGTACGAGCGGCTTCTCGCGGTCGATCCCCGCAACGAGGAGGCGGAGGCCGCCCTGGAGCGCCTGGCCGGGGGGGGCGGTCCGGAGTCCGGGCCTGAGGCGGAGCCGGCCGCCGAAGAGGAGCTCGAGCCGCCAGAGCCGGAGCCCGAGGCCGATCCCGTGCCGGAGTTCGAACCGGAGCCCGTACCCGGGCTCGAGCCCGACCTGGAGGCGGAATCCCGGTCCGGGACGGATGGAGAGATCGAGCCGGAGCTGGACACCGGACCCATCGACGCCTTCGGCCTGGAATTCGGGTCCGAGGCCGAGTGGGAGTCCATCGGAAGCAGCGGCTGGCCCTGGAGCGAGGAGGCTTCCGAGCCGGAGGTGACGGGGCACCCGGGAAGCTCGGCGGAAGAGCCCGCGGAGCCCGTCGATCCGGTCGAGCGAACCGGGACGTACTGGCCGGAATGGGGTGGGGAGGCCCTGGAGGCCGGGGCCCCGTGGGCGGAGCCGGGCGAGGAGCCCCTGGAGCCGCTGGAGGAGGAGGAAGCCGAACGGGCAGCGACGGATGTCCAGGAGCCCGAGGTGAGCGAGCCCATCGCCGCGGAGGCCGAGCCGGAGCCCGAGTCCGAGCCCGAGGAGGCCACGGAGGCGCCCGGACCGTCGGCGGAGCGGTCGGACTCGGATCTCCCGACGGAGACCCTGGCCACGCTGTATGCCACCCAGGGCCTCTACCGCGAGGCCGTGACGATCTACGAGGAGCTGGTGCGTCGGAGGCCCCACGATGAGGCGCTCGCCGAGCGTCTACGGGCGGCCAGGGACGAGTTCGAGAGTGATGGGCCGGCCGGGCCCGAATCGATCGGGGAGGTCGGGGAGACGGCCCCGGAGGAGGAGGAGTGGGCGGCGCGGGAGAGCGTCCCGACGGAGCCGACCGGGCCCGTGGAGCCTCCGGTCAGGGACCACCTGCGGGCGCTGCTGCGCGGCGACGCCGTGGCCGACGCCGGCTCCGCGGACGACCTGGATTGAGGATGCGGTTCTGATGAGGTCCCCGCTCCGCATCGGCGTCCTCCACGGGCCCAACCTGAATCTCCTGGGCGGTCGTGAGCCCGAGTTGTACGGCTCCGAGACCCTGGCGGACATCCAGGCGCGCCTGACCGAGCGGGCGGAGGAGCGCGACATCCAGATGGTCTCCCTGCAGTCCAACTCGGAGGGGGCCTTGATCGACTGGGTTCAGTCGCAGACTTCGGCGGTGTCCGGCTGGCTGGTGAACGCCGGCGGGCTCACCCACACCAGCGTGTCCCTCCGAGACGCGCTGGTCGCCAGCGGCCGGCCTTTCGTGGAGGTCCATCTCTCCAACATCCACGCGCGCGAGCCGTTCCGTGCCCGATCGCTCCTCGCCGACGTGGCGGTCGGCGTGGTCGCGGGATTCCACGGGGACAGCTACCTGCTGGCGCTCGACGGTCTCCTCGGCCGCCTGGGCGCCGCTTGATCGAGACCGGTACGCCGCTTCCTCCGTTGGCGCGCGGCGACAGGCTGACGCGCCTTCGCGGGCGTTTGGAAGAGCTCGGGCTGGACGGCCTCCTGACCGTGCACGGTCCGAGTCTGCGCTATCTCTCCGGTTTCTCGGGCTCGAGCGGGCTGCTCGTGGTGCGCGGGGACGATGGTGTCCTGCTGACCGACTCGCGCTACGAGGTCCAGGCGGCGGACGAGGTCGATCCTACGATCGAGGTGCGGATCGCGGGCGACGGGCTGTTCGACGCGCTGTCCGAGCTGGCTCGGGACTGGCCCGGGTCCCCCCGGTTCGCCTTCGAGCCGGCCCACGTTTCGGTTCGTGAGAAGGCCCGCCTCGAACAGGCGGCGCCCGGGGTGGACTGGACGGCTCTCGAAGGGCTGGTCGAATCGCTCCGCGCCCGCAAGGATGCTGCGGAGATCGCACGCATGGGTCGCGCGGCCGCGCTGGCCTGCGACGCACTCGAGGAGACCCTGGGTCGTGTCGAGGAGGGCATCTCCGAGGCGGAGATCACGGCGGAGCTGGAGTACAGGCTTCGTCGAGCCGGATCGGACGGTCCCGCGTTCGAGTCGATCGTGGCCGTGGGCCCTCGATCGGCACTTCCGCACGCTCGCCCCTCGGCCCGCACCCTGCGCGAGGGGGACCTGCTGCTGCTGGACTTCGGAGCCGTGGTCGACGGCTACCGGTCGGACATCACGCGTACCGTCGTGGCGGGCGCTGCGGCCGCGTGGCAGCGTGCCGTCCACCGGGCGGTCCTCGTGGCCCACGATGCCGCCGTCGCCGCCGTCGCGGCCGGCGCGCCGGCCGCGGATGTGGACGCCGCGGCCCGTGAAAGCTTGACGGAAGCTGGGTACGGGGAGCACTTCGGTCACTCCACGGGTCACGGCCTCGGTCTGGAGGTGCACGAGGAGCCGGCCGTCTCGCGGCGGTCGGAGGCCATCTTGCAGGCCGGGAACGTGGTAACGATCGAGCCGGGCGTGTATCTTCCGGGGCGCGGCGGCGTGAGGCTGGAGGACGACGTGTGGGTGGAGGAAGCCGGCGCGCGCGCCCTCACGGACTTCCCGCTCGACCTGCGGGAGCTATAGGGCGGGCATCGCACGTCGGGACCACGAGCGCGAGGGACATGGCGGACACATCGGACTTCCGGAACGGGATGGTGATCGAGCTCGACAGCGGGCTGTATTCGATCATCTACTTCCAGCACGTCAAGCCGGGAAAGGGCGGCGCCTTCGTACGCACCAAGCTCAAGAGCGTGATGACGGGTGCGGTGCTGGACCGCACGTTCCGGGCGGGAGAGCGCGTGCAGGAGGTACGCCTGGTGCGGCGGCCCCTGCAATACAGCTACTCGGACGGCCACCTCTACTACTTCATGGACATGGAGACGTACGAAATGGTCCCGCTGTCCGGAGGGGCGGTCGGCGAGGACCAGCTTCGGTACCTGACGGAGAACCTGGAGTGCGAGGGCCTCACGCGGGACCGGGACGTGCTGTCGGTGGAGCTGCCGCAGTTCGTCGAACAGCGGGTGGTGGAGACCGAGCCCGGCGTGCGCGGGGACACCGCGCAGGGCGCCACCAAGCCCGCCAGGCTCGAAGCGGGCGCGGTCGTACAGGTTCCGCTGTTCATCGAACGAGGTGACGTGGTCCGGGTCGACCGGACGGAGGACAAGTACCTGGAACGGGTGAGCTCATGATGGACCTCGACTGGATCCGGCGCCTCCTCGAGCTCGTCGAAGACTCCGACATCGACACGCTCGAGCTGAGCCGCTTCGGCACCCGGGTGCGGGTCTCGAAGAGCCCGCCCGGGGGCGGGGGCGCGGTGCGGGTGGTCTCGTCCGAAGCGCCGGCCTCGGATTCCGGTGCCGCGCCGCACCGCCCCCCGGCGAGCGGCGCCCCGCAGCCGGTCGAGGAGGCGGGCGAGGCGTCGACCGGAGCCGAGGACCTGCACCCCATCACATCACCCATGGTCGGCACCTTCTACCGTTCGCCGGCGCCGGATGCGCCCCCCTACGTCGAGGTCGGAGACCGCGTTGCCAAGGGACAGACGCTGTGCATCCTCGAGGCGATGAAGCTCATGAACGAGCTGGAGGCCGAAGTCGCCGGCGTCGTCCGCGAGATCGCCGTCGAGAACGCCGAGCCGGTGGAGTACGGCCAGGTTCTCTTCCGCATCGACTCGGACGGCGCGGGCTGAGTCTCTCTATCCGGATCGCCTGATGTTCGAGAAGATCCTCATCGCCAACCGCGGGGAGATCGCCCTGCGCGTCATCCGCGCCTGCCGGGAGCTGGGCGTGGGCACGGTGGCCGTGTACTCCGAGGCCGATCGTGACTCCCTCCACGTGCGGTTCTCGGACGAGGACATCTGCATCGGACCGGCGCAGAGTCGCGAGAGTTATCTCAACATCCCGCGGATCATCGCCGCGGCGGAGGTGGCCGGCGCCGACGCCATCCATCCCGGGTACGGCTTCCTGGCGGAGAACGCCGAGTTCGCCGAGGTGTGCGAGCGCTCCGGCTTCACCTTCGTCGGGCCCACGGCGGAGCAGATCCGCAGGATGGGCCACAAGGCCGAGGCACGGCGCACGATGGCGGCCGCGGGGGTGCCGGTCGTGCCCGGGACCGAGGGCACGGTGGACGACGCGGAAGAAGCCGAGCGCGAGGCCGAGCGCATCGGGTTCCCGGTCATGATCAAGGCGGCCGCCGGCGGCGGCGGCAAGGGCATGAGGATCGCCCGCGACCCGGAGGAGTTCCGCAAGGCCTTCTCCATGGCTCGCAACGAGGCGGGAGCGGCGTTCGGCGACCCCTCCGTCTATGTGGAGCGGTTCGTCGAATCGCCGCGGCACGTCGAGATCCAGGTACTCGGGGACACGCACGGGAACGTGGTGCACCTGGGAGAGAGGGACTGCTCCGTGCAGCGTCGTCATCAGAAGCTGATCGAGGAGTCCCCCAGCCCGGCGCTCACGCCCGACCTGCGAAGCCGAATGGGGGAAGCGGCCCTGGCCGGGGCGCGGGCCATCGGCTACCGGAACGCCGGGACGGTGGAGCTCCTGCTCGGCGCTGACGGGAGCTTCTACTTCATGGAGATGAATACCCGCATCCAGGTGGAGCACCCGGTCACCGAGTGGGTGACCTCCACCGACCTCGTCAAGGAGCAGATCCGGGTGGCGGCCGGCGAGCCGTTGTCCGTGCCGGAGCCCCTCAGGATGCGGGGCCACGCGATCGAGTGCCGGATCAACGCCGAAGATCCCGAACACGACTTTCGGCCGGCGCCCGGCATCATCTCAGCCTTCCACTCTCCGGGAGGGCCCGGCGTGCGGGTGGACACGCACGTGTACGCCGGCTACCGCGTGCCTCCCTTCTACGACTCCCTGCTCGGGAAGCTGATCGTGTGGGACAACACGCGGGAGGAGGCCCTGCGGCGCGCGGACCAGGCTCTCGGCGAGTTCGTGATCGAGGGCATTCCGACGACGGTCCCGTTTCTGCGCTCGGTGCTGAGACATCCGGACTTCGTGGCGGGGCGGATCGACACGGGCTTCGTGGAGCGCCTGCGCGGCGGAGAATGAATGTTCGGACCCGACTGGCACCCGGCGAGCTCGGGGAGACGGAGCCCCAGGGCCGGGTGGCGGTCGTGATCGACGTGATCCGGGCCTCGACGACCATCGTGGCGGCCCTCGACGCCGGAGCGCGCCGCCTGGTGCCCGTCGACTCGACCGAGGCGGCGGAACGCCGCTCCGCCTCGTACGACGACGTCCGGCCCCTCCTGTGCGGCGAGCGGGAAGGCCTGCCCATCCGGGGGTTCGACCTGGGCAACTCTCCGCGGGAATTCGTCGCGGAGTCGGTCGGGGACCGCGACCTCGTGATCACGACCACCAACGGGACCCGCGCCCTCGAACGAGTGCGGGGCGCCCAGGCCGTGCTGGTGGCCTGCCTCAGGAACCTGGGAGCCGTGGCGGACGAGCTCCGTCGCCGCGGGCGGCCGGTCCTGGTGGTGTGTGCCGGTCGCGGAGGGCGCGTCGGCCTGGATGACGTGTGGTGCGCCGGACTCCTCGTCGAGCGGCTGGGAGCGTCGGGTCCGGTCCAGCCCGACGACGGAGCGCGCGTGGCCATGCAGACCGCCCGCGGACTGGGGGAGCCGAACGCGGGAGCCCTGGCGAGGACCGAGGCCGGGGCGGCCCTGGTTCGCATCGGTTTGGGGGGCGATCTCGACATGTGCGCCTCGGTGGACTCCAGCCGGATGGTGCCGATGCTGACGGGAGAGGGGCTCGTGCCCGCCGGACTGCGGCCATGAGCGCCCAGGAGAGCCGTCGGCGGCAGGAGGCGCTGGGGGTCGGGCTGCTGGCCCTGGGGGTCCTGCTCGGCCTGGCGATCGTGCCTCCGGCCCTGTCGGCCTCGGGCTCCGGTCCCAACCTGGTCGGGCCGGCGGGTGCGGCGCTGTATCGGTGGTTGGCCTACGCCCTGGGACCGATGGCCTTCCTGGTCGCGGCCGCCCCCGTCGTGTGGGGGCTGCACTGCTTCGGCCTGTACGACCGGGAGGAGGCGGGCCGCTGGTCCGGCTTCCTGGGAGCCCTCGCCCTGCTGGTTCCGGCCGCCGTGTGGCTCCTGCGCGGAGAAGCCTCGCTGGCGCGCGGCGAGGGCATCGGGGCGATCGGCCGGACGCTCGGCATTCTGCTCGAGGGCGGATTCGGCACCGTGGGCGGCGTCCTCATCCTGGTCGGAGCGCTGGCGTCGGTGTCGGTCCTCACGCTCGGCTGGTCGCCTTCCAGCGGGCTCGGCCGCCTGCTGCGTGGGGCGCGGGCCGCGGGGAGCGGAACGGGGCGGCTGCTGAAGGCCGGACGGGATGCCGCCAGTCGGCGCAGAGAGGCGCGGGCCGACGGGAGCGGGGCTTCGCCGTGGGAGACGGTCCGGGCCCGAGCCGAGGAGGCTGGCGGGGCGGCCGTCATCGAGTCGGCCGCCAGCGGCGGCATGCCGGCTGCTGGCGAGCAACTGGAGCTCGAGGCCGAGCTGGCCGACTACGGCGACCCGACCCGGACCGAGCTCCCGCCGCTCGACCTCCTCGAGAAGCCAGAGCGGGCCTCGCGCGGCCTGTCGGACCGGGAGCTTCGGGCGCTCGGCCAGATCCTGGTGGACAAGCTCGAGACCTTCCGCGTGCAGGGCGAGATCCGGGGCTGGACGACAGGGCCCGTAGTCACCCAGTTCGAGGTCGTGCCGGCGGCCGGGATCAAGGTGGGCCAGATCGCCGCGCTCTCGGACGATCTGGCGCTCGCCCTCAAGGCCCCGTCCGTGCGCATCGTGGCCCCCATTCCGGGCAAGGGTGCCGTCGGCGTCGAGGTGCCGAACCCCGAGCCCGAGGTCGTGCGCCTGCGGGAGGTGCTCGAATCCTCCGCCTTCCAGCGCTCCAGGGCCGTGCTGCCCCTGGCTCTGGGTCGGGACCTGGCCGGAGAGCCCTACTGCGCCGACCTGGCGCGCATGCCGCACCTGCTCATCGCCGGGGCCACCGGCTCGGGCAAGTCGGTGTGCATGAACACCATCATCACCAGCCTCGTGTACCGGTACGCTCCGGCGCAGCTGCGCCTCCTGATGATCGACCCGAAGATGGTGGAGCTCAGCGTGTACGACGACCTCCCCCACCTCCGGCACCCGGTGGTGACGGACAACCAGGAGGCGGCGTCTATCCTACGGTGGGCGGTGCTCGAGATGAACCGCCGCTACGAGCTCCTGTCGGCCAACGGCTGCCGGAGCCTGCGGGAGTTCAACCGCCGGGTCCGCGAGGAGGTGGATCTCCGGCGGCCCGGCTCCTCGGAGCGGTCGTACGAGGACGGCGAGCTGCCGTACATCGTGCTGCTCATCGACGAGCTGGCCGACCTCATGATGACGGTTCAGGCCGAGGTCGAGAGCCCCCTGGCCCTGCTGGCCCAGAAGGCGCGGGCGGTGGGGATTCACCTGGTGATCGCGACGCAGCGGCCGTCGGTCAACGTGATCACGGGGCTCATCAAGGCGAATTTCCCGAGCCGGATCGCCTTCCGGGTGGCCTCCAAGACGGACAGCCGGACGATCCTGGACCAGAACGGCGCCGAGAGTCTGCTGGGAAACGGGGACATGCTGTTCCTGCCTCCGGGGGAGGCCGATCCGGTCCGGATCCAGGGAGCGTTCCTCGACGGCGACGAAACCGAGAGACTGGTCCGATGGTATCGTGACCGGCGCGCGTCGGAAGGCCCGCGCTCGGAGGAGGAGGACATCCTGAACGTGGTCCGGGAGCACGAAGAGCTGGAGGCGCGAGTGGACGTGGTGGAAGAGGTGCTCGAGGATCGTGACCAGCTCTTCCGCCAGGCGGCCGAGATCGTGATTGCCAACGACTCGGGGTCGACCAGCCTCTTGCAACGCAGGCTGAGGATCGGTTATGGGCGGGCGGCACGAATCATCGACCAGCTCCACCACGCGGGCGTGGTGGGCCCCTCGCAGGGCTCGCAGCCCAGGGAGGTGCTGGTGAGGCTGGATCAGCTGGACAGGGTGATGGAGGAGGGAGCCGGTAATGGGTTGGATTGAGGCCCGTGCACGCGCGACTCGCTTCGGGCTCGCTGCGGCGGCCGCCGCGCTGCTGGCGAGCGCCGTCCCGGCCGCGGCCCGGACCGCGCGCCCGGCGGAACGGCGACCGATCGTGCAGCCGTGCGGGGCCGCCTGCTGCTCGGGCGACGTCCACGCGCTCCTCGGGCGCGCCGAGGCGCGCTACGATTCGCTCCACAGCCTGCGGGCTCGGTTCCAGCAGACGATCCAGGTCCCCCTCCTGGACAAGTCCCGCGAGGGCCACGGCACCTGGTACCAGGAGGGGAGGGCGCGCTTCCGTATGGACTTCGTCGAGCCGGCCGGTGATCTCATCGTGGCCGACGGCGCGCACCTGTGGCTCTACTATCCGAGCACGAACCCGGGGCAGGTCGTGCGGACGACACTGGAGGGCGACCCGACCGGGGTGGCCATGGTGGACCTGGAGGGCCGGATCTTCCGCGAGGCGCGGTCGGGATACGGTGCGAAGTCGGAAGGGCCCGAGACGATCGACGGAATCACCACCTGCCGGGTGAGGCTCACGCCCCGGGACCAGGCCTCCACGACCTACCGGAAGGTCCGGGTCTGGGTGGGGGCCGACGACCTCCTGGTTCGTCGCTTCGAGATCACCGAGGAGAACGGGACGGTGCGAACCGTGACCCTGAGCCACCTCCACCCGGATGTCGCGATCGCGGACTCGCTCTTCCGGTTCACGCCGCCCGCCGGCGTGGACGTGTTCTCTGGATGAGGCGCCCAGCGGCGGGGTTCCCCGGGGCGAGGTGGAATCGGTGACGGGTCGCGATCGTCTGTGGGAGAAGGCGCTCCGCCTCCTGCCTGGCGGCGTGAGCTCGCCGGTGCGGGCCTTCCGCGCCGTGGGCGGGGTGCCTTTCTTCGCCGAGCGCGGCGAGGGAGCCTGCCTGATCGACACGGAGGGCCGGCGCTACCTTGACTACGTGCTGTCGTGGGGGCCCCTCATCCTGGGGCACGCCCACCCGGAGGTGGTGGCGGCCGTGCAGGAGGCCGCGGCCCGCGGGATGAGCTTCGGAACGCCGGTCCCCGGCGAGGTCGAGCTGGCCGAGCGCGTGGTCCGCTGGTTCCCGTCCATCGACACGATCCGGTTCGTGAGCAGCGGCACCGAGGCGACCATGTCGGCCGTCCGTCTGGCCCGGGGCATCACCGGCCGGGACCTCCTCCTCAAGTTCGAAGGCTGCTACCACGGCCACGGCGACTCCTTCCTGGTGAAGGCAGGCTCGGGGGTGGCGACCCTCGGGCTACCCGATTCGCCGGGGGTGCCGGCGGCCCTGTCCGGTCTCACGGTGACCGCCCCCTACAACGATCTGGAGGCCGTTCGCGAAGCGTTCGCGAACTACCGGGGACGCATCTCGGCCGTGATCGTCGAGCCGGTGGTCGGCAACGCGGGCCTGATCCCGCCGGCGGAAGGGTTCCTGGAAGGGCTCCGGGAGGTCACCCGGGAGGACGGTGCCCTGCTCATCTTCGACGAGGTCATGACCGGCTTCCGGGTGGCGAGGGGCGGAGCCCAGGAGCGCTGGGGGATCGAGCCCGACCTCACCACGCTGGGCAAGGTGCTGGGCGCCGGTCTCCCGGTCGCCGCCTTCGGGGGCCGGCGCGAGCTCATGGAGCGTGTGGCCCCCGTCGGCCCCGTCTACCAGGCCGGCACCCTGAGCGGAAATCCCCTGGCCATGGCCGGCGGCAACGCGCAGCTGGCCGTGCTGGAGCGCGACGATCCGTTCGACGACCTGGAGCGACGGACGGCCCGTCTGGTGCGGGGCATCGTGACGGCCGCGCGCGAGCGCGGCGTGCCAGCGACGGGCTCGTCGGTCGGTTCGATGTGGGGCGTCTACTTCCGGGAAGGGCCCGTGCGCAATTACGCGGAGGCCCGGGGGACCGACACGGAGTTCTTCGCCCGCTACTTCCGCGGGTGTCTCGACCGGGGCGTGTTCATCGCTCCGTCGGCCTTCGAAGCGGGCTTCCTGTCGACCGCCCACGGCGACGAGGAGATCGACCGCACCCTGGAGGTCGTCGGACAGGCCATGGATGCCGCGCTCGCCGACCGCTGACCGGGCGCGGTCGGGGCGAGTCCGGGGCGGGGCCCTTCTGGCGGCGCTGCTCGGGCTGGGATGCGCGAGCCTGGCTCCGGCCTCGGGGCCGGGCGGAACGGAGGCCGCGCCGCCCGCCACGGACACGACGCGCACGGGGGGTACGGAGGTCGGCGTGGTCCCCGGAGCTCCGGCAGGCGCCGCCACAGGCGAGACGGAGCCACGCCTCCCCCGTCGCCAGCCTTACCTGCGCGTCGGCCTGGCCGTGGGTCTCGACTCGATCGAGGTGTCCGCCGAGGCCGGCCTCCGCGCCCGGGACCTGGGTACGGGCACGATGCTGACGGCCGAGGCGGGGCGGTGGAAGATCCGGAGCGTGCCGGGCGGCCTCGAGGCCCTCCCGGTGGCGGCCGCGGGCGCGGGATCGGGCCGGGGAGATGGCGGGCCAGGCCGGGCTGGCGCGACCGCGAGACCGCGGCAGGACGTGCTGTTCGAGTCCCGGCGCGATTCCGGTACGGTCCGGGTCGATGGCCGAACGTACCGGGGCGGGTTCGAGGTGCTGGCCCTGCCCGACCGGGGCCTGGTCCTCATCAATCGCGTGCGCCTCGAAGACTACCTGCTCGGCGTCGTCCCGCTCGAGATCGGTCCGCGCGGTCCCGACGAGGAGGCGGCGGTCCGGGCGCAGGCGGTGGCCGCCCGCACGTATGCGCTGGCCAACCTGGGCCGCCGCGACAGCGTCGGGTTCGACGTGTTCGGGAGCGTGGAGGACCAGGTGTACGGCGGGCTCGAGGCCGAGCGTCCCGAAGCGACGCGGGCCGTCCGAGGCACGCGCGGGCAGGTGCTCACCTGGCGCGAGCGGCCGATTCGCGCCTACTACCACGCGGACGGCGGAGGGCGCACAGCGCGGGTGGACGAGGTCTGGAACCTCCCGGATGCGCCCTACCTTCAGTCGGTCGCGGACACGGCCTCCAACGGGGAAGACTGGGGAGCTTCCGACCCGCACCACGTTTGGGAGGTGCGCTGGACGGCCGCGGAGTTGGCGCACGCCCTCGACTCGGGCCTGTCGTCTTACTACGGTTCTCCCGTTTCGCACACGGACCGAGTCACCGCGCTGAGGGTGCTCGGGTGGACGCCGAGCGGCCGGGTCGCCGCGTTGGAGATCCGAACGGAGGGCGGCCGTTTCGTGGTCGAGCACAATGACATTCGATTCGTGCTGCTCCGGCCCGACGGGAAGGTGCTCCCCTCGACCCTGTTCCGGGTCGAAGCGGCGCCCGACGCCGGCTCCGGCGGCCTGACGCTCCGCGGGCGCGGCAACGGCCACGGCGTCGGCATGTGTCAGTGGGGGGCCATCGGCCGCGCCCGCGCCGGGCAGACGTACGGTCACATTCTGGCGGCCTATTATCCGGGCGCCGAGCTCCGGACGGCCTACTAGGCGGCCGAGGGAGGCCCTCACAAGGGAGGACGCGCATGGCGAGAGATGTTCGTGTGGCGGTGATCGGAGCCGGAGGCGTCGCCCAGGTCGTACACCTGCCCATCCTGCGCAGGCTCCCCGATCTCGAGGTCGTGGCGCTGGTGGATCCTCATCGCGACAAGGCGTCCACCATTGCCGAGCGCTTCGGAGTTCCGACGGTGCTGCAGGACCACGGTGAGCTGGAGGCCATCGACGGCCTCGACGCCGTCGTGGTATGCACGCCCAACGACGTGCACGAGGAAGTCTCCGTCGCATGCCTGGAGATGGGGCTGCACGTGATGTGCGAGCGCCCCCTGTCCACGACGAGTGCGTCGGCGACCCGCATGATCGAGGCGTCGGAGAGGGCCGAGCGCCAACTCATGGTGGCCCTCAACCAGCGCTTCCGTTACGACACGCGGGCCATTCGCCAGTTCGTGGCCAGCGGGGAGCTGGGCGACGTGTTCTTCACCCGCACCTCGTGGCTCAACCACAGGATGCGCCGTCCCAGGCGCGGCTGGCGCCGCCAGGCACGCCGCGCGGGAGGCGGCGTGCTCATGGATCTGGGCGTCCAGGCCATCGACCTGGCGCTGTGGCTGCTGGGCTTCCCGCGCGTCGAACGGGCGAGCGCCCGGGTGCACCTTCGGGACGAGGTCGAGGACTCGGCCGCCGTGTTCATGTCCGTCGAGGGGGGGCGCACGGTGAGCCTGGAGGTGACCTGGGAACTCATGGAGGAGCGAGACCGCCACTCCCTCTACGCGCTCGGCACCCTGGGATCCGCCTCGACCTCCCCCTTCCGGGTGATGAAGGAGCTCGAGACCGGACTCACGGACGTGACCCCGCCGCTGGACGTCAGTCCGGGCGGTCTGTACACGACCGCCTACCGCCAGGAGTGGGCGTATTTCCTCCGCCGGGTCCGGGGCGAGCGACCCCGCGATCCGGCCGTCGACCAGGTCCACCTGCTCGAGGTGCTCGAAGCCTGTTATCGGTCGGTCGAGGAGCAGCGCGAGGTGGAGGTGTGAGGCTCCGCCTCCCCCGCATCCCACGCCGGCCCGGGCCCCTCCTCCTCAGCGGCGTCCTGCTGGGGGTCGCCTTCCCGCCCTTCCACCTCGTCATCCCCTCCTTTCTGGCGCTGGTGCCGTTCGCGGTCTGGGTGGCGGGGCTGCCGGAGAGCGACGAGCAGGGCCGGAGGGAAGCCCTGCGCGGCGGCTTCTTCCTGGGGCTGATCTACTACACGCTGGTGTTCTACTGGCTGCTCACCTCGCTGATCTACTATACGCCCCTCGCCATCCTCGCCTTCGTGCTGCCGGTGCTGATCCTGTCGACCTTCCTGGCGGCCGGCTCCGAGGCCATGCGCCTGGTCCGGGGCCGGCTGGGCTGGCCGGTGTGGCTGCTCCTGCCCGTGTTCTGGACGGCCCTGGAGTGGCTGCGCGGCCACCTGGGACCCGTCTCCTTCCCCTGGATGCAGCTGGGGGACTCGCTGGCCACCACGCCCCGCCTCGTGGGCTCTGCCGACCTGGTGGGCTCCCTCGGCGTGTCCTTCTGGCTCGCCCTCGTCGGAGGGCTGGGGGCCGAGGTGTGGCTGGCGTGGCGGTCCCCCGTGGCGGGGCCGGGAGGACGCGCTTCGGCCACCGCGGGCCGGAGGGCGGGATCGGAAGCCGAGGGCGCCCTGACGGGCCCGCGCCGGCGGCTGCGCGGGCCGCTACTCGGTCTCGTGATGGCGGTGTCGCTGCCGATCGGCTACTCGCTCGTCCGCTGGTCGACGCTCGACCTGCGGCCGGCCGCCCGGGTCGGGATCATCCAGCCCGACGTGCCGGAGGACGTGAAGATGAAGTCCGACGCCGCCACGGATTCCGGCATGACGGCCTTCTACCGTCTGTCGGCCGACAGCCTCCTGCCGCACGCGGACAGTGTACAACTCGTCGTGCTGCCGGAGGGCGTGTTCCCGGTCCGAATCGAGCGCATCCCGTCGGTGGGCTGGCCGGGCCGCACCGACATCGCTCGCGCCGTGCAGCGGGTGGCGCGGGGCCTCGACGCCCGCATCCTGTATGGGGCGTTCGGTACGAAGGACCTGAAACACGCCCGGTATGCCCTGTACAACTCGGCCTTCCTCACCGACACCGCAGGTCGGCTCATCGGCCGCTACGACAAGCACTACCTGGTGCCGGTCGTGGAGCGGGTCCCGTTCATCCCTCCGGCGTGGCTGGACCGGTTGCAGTACTTCGGGTGGTTCTCCCGCGGGGAGAACGCGCCCGTGTTCCGCTCGGACGGCGGGCGCTTCGGCGTGCTGATCTGCTACGAGGACGTGTTCGCCCAGCGCGCCCGGCTGTACAGGAACGAGGGCGCCGACTTCCTGGTCAACATCACGAACGACGCCTGGTTCGGGCGCGCCAAGCCCTGGTGGAGCCGGACCAGCGCCCTGTGGCAGCACCCGGCGCACCTCGTGATGCGGTCCATCGAGAGCCGCATGGGAGCGGTCCGGTCGGCCAATACCGGCATCTCCGAGATCGTGGACCCCCTGGGGAGGGTGAGCCACCCGACGGCCCTGTTCACCCGCGCCGCCTTCCGCGGCACCGTGCTCACCACCGACGGCCGGACCCTGTACGACCGCTGGGGAGACGTGGTCGGGTGGGCCGCGGCGCTGGCGGCGCTGGCGGCCGTGCTGGCCGCGCTGTGGAGGGGCCGCCGGTCCGGAGGGGCGCTCTCGGCGGAACGCCCGCGCCCCGGCGCGCCGGACCGCCCCGACGCTCCCCCTCGCACGGACACGGACGGTTGAGCCCGCCGCGAGTTCGCAGGACGATTCCGCCACGACGAGGAGCCCTGGCCCATGCCTGACCGCGGGATACATTCGCCGCTGGAGTGCAGCGACACCTTTCTCGATGCGGCCATGGATCGGCTGGAGCTGGCGCCGGCCATGCGCCAGCTGCTGCGCGGCCCCTACCGCGAGGTGATGGTCGAGCTGCCGCTGGTCCGCGACGACGGAGAACTCCGCGTGTATTCCGGCTATCGGGTCCAGCACGACAACGCCCGCGGGCCCTTCAAGGGCGGTCTCCGGTTCCACCCCTCGGTCGACATGGACCACTTCCGGGCCCTAGCGGCGGTGATGACCTGGAAGACCGCCGTCGCGGACATCCCCTTCGGAGGCGCCAAGGGCGGCATCGACTGCGACCCGCACGAGCTCACGAAGGCGGAGCTGGAGACGCTGACGAAGCGCTTCACCGAGAAGATGGACGAGGTCATCGGCCCGAACCGCGACATTCCGGCGCCGGACGTGGGCACCGGGGCCCCGCAGATGGCATGGATCTTCGACGCCTACGCCGTCCGGCACGGCTACGAGCCCGGCGTGGTGACCGGGAAGCCGATCCAGCTCGGCGGCTCCCTCGGCCGCACCGAGGCCACGGGGCGGGGCGTGTCGATGGTCACGGCATGGGCCTGCGAGGAGGAGGGACTGGAGCTGGAGGGCGCCTCGGTGGCGATCCAGGGCTTCGGGAACGTGGGCAGCCACGCCGCCAGATTTCTGGCCGGGCTCGGCGCGCGGGTCGTCGCGGTCAGCGATGTGCACGGGGGCTTGTATCGCGAGGAAGGACTCGATGTCGACGCGCTGTTCGAGGCTCGGGCTCGTGACCGGGATCAGCCGATCGCCGAGGCCGGGGCACCCGGGGAGCCCCTTGCCAACGACGAGCTGCTCACCCTGGATGTGGACATCCTCATCCCGGCCGCCATCGAGGGCGTGCTTCACGGAGGGAACGCCGGAGAGGTTCGAGCCGCCATGGTCGTCGAGGCCGCCAACCTGCCTTCCACCTGCGAGGCGCACGCCCTCCTGGTCGGGCGACACGTGACCGTAATCCCGGACATCGTGGCCAACGCGGGCGGTGTGATCGTCTCCTACCTGGAATGGGTTCAGAACCGCGAGCGCATGCGCTGGGACGTCGAGCGCGTCAACGGTGACCTGGAGCGGATCCTGGGGCGGGCCTGGCGGGAAGTGAGCAGCCGGGCCCGGGAGGAGGGGGTCGACTACCGGCTGGCGGCCTACGATCTGGCCGTCTCCCGGGTGCGGGAGGCGATCGAGCTGCGCGGCTTCTGAGCTGGGACAGCGGTCGTACGACGGGGCCGCCGGATCACGCTCTTCCGTGCGCCACCCGGGCCGGGGCTCAACTCGCCTCGTCGACCTCGAGGCCGCTCTCCAGGAGCTGGCCCGCCACCCCCAGGAAGTCGCGCTCCGTCACCAGGCCGACCAGCCGCCCGTCGTGGACGACGGGGAGGCAGGCCACGCCGGCGCCCCGCATGAGCTGGACGGCGTCCAGCGTCGGCGTGTCGGGCGAGGCCGTGATCAGTTCCTCGTGCATGACGTCCGACACCGCGACCGAGCCCTCGGCTCGCCGGTAGCCGTCCCCGGTCAGGAAGCGTAGCAGGGTGCGGTCCGTGACGAGCCCCACGAGGCGGTGATCGTCGTCCTCGACGGGCACGTATCGTATCTTGTGCCACACCATCAGGTTAGCCACAAGCTCCACCGCTTCGTGCTCGTTCACCGTGAGCAAGTCGGTGGTCATGAAGTCCTCGAGTCGCTGGAAGCCGGACTGCCAACCCCCTCCCTCCTCGAGGGTCGCGGGCTCCCACCCGGCCACCGGCGTGTCGGGCCGTTGCCGCGCCGAGATGGCGCCCGTCAGGGCCCGCAGGCGCTCTTCGGACGTACCCTCCCCGCCCATGCCGCCGAGTGACTCGAGGAGCCAGGAGGCGCCCGTGCGCTTCCGCTCCACGCGCTGTGCGATGGCGCCCAGATACCGGTCCACGTCGTCGGCGTCGATGCCCGCCTCCCGCAGCCCCTCGCGAGCCATCGGGAGGAGTCGGTCGCGCATGAGCTCGTCCGCGCCCCCCCCGCCGCCGGGCCAGGCCAGGTCGGCGCCGATGCCCAGCTTGGCGGCCGCGATGAAGTTGCCCCGGGCGTCGTGGAAGTCCATGATCCGGCTGATGTCCCCGTACTCCTCCGGCACGCTCCTCAGCAGCCCGAACCACAGGGCCGCGTTGGCGATCTCGTCCACCAGGGTGGGTCCTGAGGGCAGGATGCGGTTCTCGATCCGAAGGTGGGCCCGGCCGTTGCCCGAGAGGCCGTAGCACGGCCGGTTCCAGCGATACACGGTCCCGTTGTGCAGAGTCAGGGCCTCGAGGGCCGGGGCCCGGCCGGCCTCGATCGCCTCGAACGGGTCCTCCTCGACCTCCGTCCCGAACAGCGACTTGAAGCGCGAGATGTCCTCGCGGAAGATTTCGAGGACCGAACGGTCCACCCACCGACTGCCGAAGGTGACGCGCGGGGGAATCTCCCGCAGGTCCGGCTTGCCCTTGCGGGTGTCCACCGATTGCTGGAACAGGGCGATGCGGGTCTCCATCCACAGCCGCTTCCCGAACAGGAGCGGTGAGTTGGCGGATACGGCCAGCACGGGACCCGCCACGGCCTGGGCCACGTTGTACAGGCGTGCGAAGCTCTCCGGGTCGACCTGGAAGTGGATCTGGAAGCTGGTGTTGGCCGCCTCCACCATCATCGAGTCGTGCCGGAGCTGCAGCTCATCCGGCCCCCGGATGTAGAACTCGAACGCACCCTTCTGCAGCCGGGTGAGCGTCTCGTTCAGGAGCCGATAGCGCTCCCGGGGCGTCATCGCCTCCAGGGTCAGGTCGGAGCGCTTGATGGTCGGCAGGATGCCGGTGAGCAGCACCTCGGCCCCCGCCTCGTGGGCGGCACGGTGGATCTCCCCGATCAGCGCCCGCATCCGCTCGTGCAGGCGGCGCAGGCAGTCTCCTTCGAACGGGAGTGGCTCGGCGTTGAACTCGATGTTGAAGCGAGCGAGCTCGGGGACGACGCGCGGATCATCCACCGCCTCGAGCACGGCATCGGACACCGGCGCGGGGCGCCAGTGCCGATCGACCAGGAAGGCCTCCTGCTCGACGCCGATTCGGCTGAGGCCGCGCTCCACCAGGTCGCTCTCCAGGAGGGTCTCGAGGGCCTCCATGTCGCGGAGCAGGTGTCGGGTGAAGCGGCGAAGGCCCTCGCCTCCGCCCGTGACTTCGCTGACGTCCTGGCCCATCGGCGTATCTTTCGCGTGCGGGGGCTGGATCGGCGGATCGAGAGCGCCCTTCACGGAACGTGTCTGCCGTGCACGAAAACTCGGAGCCGTGGACCCCGCTCACAAGCCCAGGGGACGCGGGGCCGCCGCTCAGGGCCGGGGAGGGGCGCTCTCCCGCACGAGCCCCGTCGCTTCCAGGAATCGTGCCGCCACTGGCGCCCAGTCGAAGCTCTCGGCGCGGCGCCGGCCAGCCGCGCCCATCCGAGCCCGAAGGTCGGGATCCCCGAGGAGTCGCGTGACGGCCTCGGCGAGGGTCAGCGGATCCCCCGGTGGGACCATCAGGCCCGCTTCCCCGTCGGGGACCACCTCGGGCGCCGCGCCCGCCCGGGCCGCGACGACCGGCAGGCGAGAGGCCATCGCCTCTAGAAACACGATGCCGAACCCCTCCTGGAGGCTCGGGAGCGCGAACACGTCGGCGGCCGCGTACTCGCGCCGCAGCGCGTCGCGGTCCGCCATCTCGCCCAGGAACCGGACCGAATCCGTGAGGCCGAGGTCGCGGGCCAGCCTTCGGTGCCGCCCGAGCTCGGGTCCCGCTCCGACAATGCGGAGCTCCGCGTTCGGGAGGGCGTCTACCACTCGGACCATGGCGCGCAGGAGGGTGCCGGTGTCCTTGCGCCGGTACTGGCGAGCCACATTGAGAACCACGGGACGGCGTGTCTCGATCGCGCCGCGGGCGGGCTCCTCCCCGTGCCCCTGCGAGCTCTGGCCACCGGGGGCGAGATCCGGCCACAGGCCCAGCTCGAGGCCCTCCGGGACGACCTTCACCCTGTCCGGGTCCAGCCGGTAGGCCACGATGGCCGCCTCACGGCTGTAGCGGCTCGTAACGAGCACGACATCCGCGGCGCGGGCGTTGCGCCCTTCGAGCCGGGAGAGGAGATGAAACCCCAGGCGAGTGGGGCCACGCTCGAACCGCATCTCGTCCGCCATGACGCCCTTGAGCGACGTCACCCGGGTGGGACCCCGCAGCGCGGGCAGCCAGCAACCGTCCAGGTCGAAGCCGACGACCAGGTCGAAGCCGTGGCCACGGAAGTGCCTCAGTCGGAGGTTGAAGCGAAGCCGTGACACGATCCGGCCCGTGCGGCGCACCGGGGCGTGCACCACGACCTCGTGGCCCAGGGCTTCGAGCGCGCGCCCCAGTCCGCCGATGGCCACCGCCGAACCGCTACCGCGCGCGGGGTCGGCGTGCCAGGAGTCCAGGAAGGCTATGCGAAGAGACGCCAGCGGACCCTCGTCGGGCCGGTTACAGCTCTTCGATCTTGGCGGCGAGGATGAAGTCGCTCTCGGTGAGTCCGTCGATCTTGTGGGTCCAGATCTGCACCCTGACCAGGCCCCAGCTCAGGAAGAGGTCGGGGTGGTGCCCCTGCTCCTCTGCCAGGGCACCGATGCGGTCGACGAGATCGAGGGCTCCCGCGAAGTCATCGAGCTCGAACTCCTTCTGGAGGTGATGCTCTCCGATGACCTCCCAGCCACCGCCGAGCTCCTCGAGCAGCTCGGCAAGCTCATCGCCCTGGAGGGGAGGCACGCCCCCCTTGCAGGGCACGCATTCCTTCTGTGCCAGCTGTGTCGCCATGGGTCCTCCCGGATCGATGCGGCCCGCGATGGTCGCTACGTCTCGTCTCGGCCTCACGGGAGCAAGTTCCGGTCCGGTCGAGAGCGTGCGCGCGTCACTCCGCTCGGAGCCGCGCGGCCCGGCCGCCATCTCCCGCCGGAGGGATCGCCCGGGTGGGATCGTATATGGCGATCTGATTCCGGCCGCGTCGCTTGGCACGGTACAGCGCTTCGTCGGCACGCTGAAGGAGCAGATCGGAGCCGTCGGCATCGTCCGGGAAGAAAGCGACACCGCCCGACAACGAGATCTGGAGCGGCTGCCCGTCATCGTCGTTGAGCTCGAGCCCGGCGATGGCGGCGCGCATGCGGTCGTGGACCGTGTCGATCAGGGCCCCGTCCGCCTGCAGCAGCACCGCCGCGAATTCGTCGCCGCCGATGCGGGCCACCTCGTCGCTCTCCCGGAGGCACGACTCCAGGAGCCTCCCCACGGCGCGCAGGGCACGGTCCCCCACCTGGTGTCCATGGAAGTCGTTGACTTCCTTCAAGTAATCGAAGTCCAGCAGGAGGAGCGCCAGCTTCTCGCCGTAGCGCTCGGCCCGCTGCAGGTGCTCGATGAGACGATCCAGGAAGAAGCGGCGATTGTGGAGGCCGGTGAGTGGATCCGTCACGGCCAGGCGACGGGTTTCCTCGTGGAGCTGCACGGTCTGGATCACGGCCGCGGCCTGCTGGGCGATCACGGTCAGGGTGCGTTCGCTCTCCGGCCCGAATGCCTGCGGCTGCCGGGACTCGGCGTCGAGGACGCCCGTCACCTCGCCGTCGACGACCAGCGGTACGGCGATCTCGCTCCTGCCCCCGGGCACCCCGGTGATATACGAGGTCTCCCGGCTGACGTCGCCGACGATGAGCGCCCGACCGGTGGCCGCGCACCGTCCCGTCACGCCCTCCCCGAGGGGGATGCGGAGATCCTCGAGCCCCGGACCGTAGCCCCGCGCGGCCCGCACCCGGAGGTCGCCGGTGTCGGGGTCGACGAGCAGGAAGGCCATGTGGCAGTCGCTGTCGGGGGACAGCTCGCACGCGATCTCGAGGATGGCCCGCAGCGTCCCCTCGAGGTCACTCCGCAGGTTGGAGACCCGGCTGATACGGTAGAGGGCGTCCAGTTGGCGAATGCGGTCGTGGAGCCGGTCGCGATCCCGTGCGGCCGAGATGGCCAGGGCGGCTTGCGCGCCCAACACCGTGAGGAGTTCCTCGTGCGTCCTCGTGAAGGCGTCGAGTCGATCCGATTCCACGTTGATAACACCCACCACGTCCCTCCCGAGGACGAGCGGGACGGCGAGGTTGGAGCGGGCGCTGTCGAGCCCGACCACGTACGTGGGATCTTCCCGCACGTCGCCGACCCGGATGGCCTGACGGTCCCTGGCACAACGGCCGGAGATGCCCTCGCCCGACCGCAGTCTGAGATCCAGGACGTCCTCCCGGCGCGGGCCGTAGCCTCGAACGCGCACCACGGCCAGCTCGTCGGTCTCGGGATCGCGAAGCATGAGGGCGCAGTGCTCGAAGCCGATCAACTCCTGGGCGCGCTCGAGAATGCTGTCGATGAGACCGTCGAGGTCGTCGCTGAGTCCGATATCGCGGGTCGCCTCGTACAGTTCGGAAAGAGAGGCGAGGCCGTCCATGAGCTTGCGCTCCGGGGCGCATGGCTGCACTCCCCGGCCGCGCCGTGCGCGGCCGGCTGAAACCGCTGAAACCGAAGAGTGGGCAGAAGGGGTTTGGTTGGCAAGGGTTCGAACCGGTCATGCTCCCGGGACGAGTCCCGCACCCGCGACCTCGGCCAGGGCCGCACGGAGGCTGTCCGCTGGTTCCACCGTCGTGTCGATGTCCCCCACGTGCCGGGCCGTGTCGGGGCCGGGCGCCTCCCAACGGGCGGCCATGGTCCTGTAGACCTCCCAGTCCGCGTCCGAGGGTCCCCCGGCTCGGCTCTCCAGCCTCCTCCGGACGCTCCCGGCGTCGGTCCGGCACACGAGCACGCACACCGGCACCGCCAGCGAGCGGGCCAGCGCCACGAACTCGCGGCGCCGCTCCTCACGGTGGAAGGATGCATCCACCAGGGCGCGGCCCCCGCGGTGGAGAATGGCGGAGGCCCGGTCCAGGAGGGCCGCGTAGGTGCGCTCGGTCCACTCGGGCGCGTACAGGCCCTCGTCGGGGGCCGCAGCGGCGCTGCGACCGGGCGGGACGCCTGCCAGCTCCTTCCGGACCCGGTCGCTGGCCAGGACCTCGAAGCTCGCGTGCTCCGCCAGTCCGGCCGCCAGCGTGGACTTGCCCGTGGCGGGCAGACCGGCCACCAGCACGAGGCCGGGCCGCCTCGGCGGGATCTCGAGCTGGCCGAGCGTGAGGAGCCAATAGGCGCACGCCCGCTCCGCGGCTCGGCTGCGGGCGGCCTCGGGAACCTCGGCGTCCAGCGAGGCGATGCCCTCCACCTTGGCCCGGACCGCGGAACGGTAGGAGCGGTACAGCGGCACGAGGGCCCGGCCCTCGGGATCGGCGGCGGCCTCGAGGTAGGCATCGGTGAACCGCGCCGCGAGGTCGCGGCGGTCGCGGTAGGCCAGATCCATGGCCAGGAAGGCCATGTCGGAGACCGGGTCGGCGAACCGGAAGCGCTCGTTGAACTCGATGCAGTCGACGATGGCCATGTCGCCCGGTGGGGATCGGCCCGGCAGGAAGTAGACGTGGTCCAGGTGGAGGTCCCCGTGAGTGTCCCGAGGGACTCCACGCCGGGCGCGGTCCTCGATGAGCTGCCGTCGTCGTTCCAGCTCCGCCTCGGTCAGGGCACGGGCCCGCTCGAAGACCCCGGCCTCGACGGTGTGGCCCAGGTGGCTCCTGGATTGCTCGAAGTTTTCGCGGGCGTTGCCCGCCACCACCTCGTAGCGTCCGAAGTGCTCTATCCGCTCGCCGCCCGGCGCCTCGTCGTGGAAGCGGGCGATGCGGACCGCCAGGTGCTCGACATCGCCGGGGCCGAGCTCGCCCCGTTCCAGTCGGGCCAGGGCCGTGGCGTCGGGTGCGAGCCGGCGCATCCTGACCGCGTATTCGACCGGGTCACCCTCGCCCCCCACCCGCAGGCCGCCATCCCGGAGCGTGAGGGACACCACATCCAGGTAAACATCCGGCGCCAGTCGCCGGTTGAGCCGCACTTCCTCGGAGCAGAAGTGGCGGCGCCTCTCCAGCGTCGTGAAGTCCAGGAAGCCCAGGTCCACCGGCTTCTTCACCTTGTAGGCGAAGTCGCCCGCCAGGACCACGACCGAGATGTGGGTGTGGTGGAGCTTCAGGTCACCGGCCGGATGCGGGAAGGCGGCGGGGTCCTGGAGGGCCTGGACGATCTGATCGAGCTCCATGGATCCTCTCCGGAGGGCGACGGAACGATGGCGGGTGTCCGGGGGCGGGCCCGGCGGTCGGGCGAGGCTCCGCCGCGCCCGTCTCAGCCGGTGTGCACCGCGTCGCGCACCGCGTCACGCACCACGTCATAGTCCGGCTCGACGCCGGGGTCGTCGGAGACCCAGCGATACACGACGCGGCCCTCCCGTCCGATCACGAACACCGAGCGCTTGCCGACCCCTTCGAGCCCGAGGAGCTCGTCGTACAGCACGCCGTAGCGCTCGGCGACATCGCGGTTGAAGTCCGACAGGACGGGGAAGGGGATGTTCTCCTCGCGCCGGAACAGGTCCGTCACGAAGGGGCTGTCCACCGAGATCGCGAACACGTGTGCGTCCAGCTCCGAGAATTCGTCCCACCGGTCCCTGAAGGCGCACAGCTCGGTCGTGCAGGTGGGACTGAACGCGAGAGGAAAGAAGAGGAGCACGACCGTCTCGCTCCCGATCAGCCTGCCGACATCGACTTCGTGCCCCGGCGCGGAGGGAAGAGCGAATCCGGGCGCGCGGTCGCCTTTCTCCATGGTCATGCGTGTCTCCTGCGGCTGCTCACGGCTCCATCAGAACGCTCCGCCTCCGCCTCCACCGAAGCCCCCGCCCGAGAAGCCGCCGCCTCCGCCGAAGCCGGAGCTCCCCGAGCTGCTGCGAGGCTGCGAGGTCATCACGGAGCTCGTGCGCGCGGACATGTTGCCGAGGCTGGCCACGAACAGTCCGGTGTTGAAGCCGGTCGGGCTCGTGCCCCTGTACCAGGAGGGGGGCTCCGTGTAGATACCCTCGAAGGCCTTGGCCCACGACTTCTCGACCCCGAGCGCCATGGCGTGCGGCAGGAAGCGCTCGAAGTCCTTCGGGCCCTTGATGAGCTTCTGGAAGCGGGGCTCCTCGACGCGCTTCAGGAACTCCTCGAACCCGAGCACGGCCTCCAGCGCCCGCGTCCCGGCCACCGTCTTGGCCGGCATGAACCAGCCGATGACCGCGACGACGAGACCCGACAGGACCACGCCGATGCCCACGGCGAGGGCGGAGAAGGCGAAATGGTTGGCCAGCTTGAGGCCGCCCATGAGGCACAGGACCGTCCCCACGAAGGCCACGCCCAGCCACATCCCGCGCACCCGGTCCGGGCGGCGTCCGTAATAGCCCCGCTTCATGAGCGCGTCGAACAGGTCATCCTTGATGCCGGAGAGCTTCCGGTAGAAGCTGTCCTCGAGGTCCTCCAGACCGACGTGCTCCGTCGTACCGTCGTCGAAGATGCCGTTCAGCAGGGCCTCCTCGTGGACCGCGAGTCCCTGCCACGCGTCTTTGGGACGCGCCAGGTCGAAGGCGTAGTCCCGCTCGGTCCCGACGAGGCCGAGGTACTTCTTCTTGTCGTGCTCCTCGATGGTGACGAAGCCGCGCACGGCCAGGTCGACGAGGGTGGCGGTGATGTCCCGCATGTCCGGCGAGTCGTCGACCAGGACCCCTTCCTCGCCCGGTGTCAGGCCGTCGGGGGGCTCGTACTGGGCCGCGATCGGGCGCAGCCGGGGATCGCGGCCCCGCTTCCACCAGATGCCGAACATGGCCGGGAACACCAGGAGCGGCAGACCCAGGGGCCAGTTGCTCCTCAGGAACCACCCGACCTTCGTGAGGAAGGTGGGCCTCTGGATGACACCGGCCTCCCAGGCCACGTCCGCCGTGAGTCCCTCGTGCATGTCCAGCGGTCGCGCGGAGGTGATGCGAACCATGGAGCCGGACAGCTGGACGTCGGCATTCTGCGCCTTCGAGCCGAAGGCCCCCGTGTAGGCCTTGGCCCGCACGCCCGTGACCTCGACCGGGAGGTGGATGGTGGTGGACGCGGCATCGATCGGGACGGGCCACTGGTCGCCCGTCACGTTCCAGTACAGCTCGTCGTAGTCGTCGAAGAACCGGAGCCCGTTCTCGATCCGATAATGGATCGTCACCGTGCGCGTCGCGTTCTCGGCTCCGGGGATGTAGACCTTGATGCGAAGGTCTCCGCCGTGCTTCGACGTCTCGTACTTGAGGTCGTGGCCCTGGCCGTCTTCGACCCCCACGACGCTCGTGAACAACCGGTAGTCGAAGCCTCCCGGACCGTTGTAGCGGACCGGAAAGTCCCGGTAGATGCCATGGAAGGAGCCTTCGAACTGGATGCGGAGCGTCTCGTCGACTTCCATCCGGCCCGTACGGAATACCCGGATCTCCGAGTGGAAGTCGCGGATGTGCCAGGACCGGGCCGCGGCTTCCGCCGCCACGGACGGCCCGGCGGGAGCGCGGGAGGCGGTACGCGCCACCGGGCCCGGAGAGACGGCGCCGGTGACCGGGTCCGAAGTCGAGACACCGTCGGCCGCCGATGCCGCCGGGGTGGCGGCAAGACAGGCCGCGACCGTTCCCAGCACTGCCCACCGCGAGAGGAGGCGGCTCCGGGGCCGCCTCCTCTCGCGGTCGCCGCGCCGCTCGCCCGCGACCCCGGGCGTCGCGTCCATTATCGCCTCAGAAGTCGACCTTGGGGACCTCGCGCTCGGACTCATCCCCGAGCGAGAAGAACTCCTTGGCGTGGAAGCCGAACACGTTGGCCACGATGTTCGAGGGGAACTGGGAGATCTTGGTGTTGAAGTCGCGCACGACCGCGTTGTAGTACCGGCGGGCGTTCTGGACCGCGTCCTCGATCTGGTTCAGGGTGTTCTGGAGCTGCGTGAAGCTCTCCACCGCCCGCAGTTGCGGATAAGACTCCGACAGGGCGAACAATGACTTGAGGGCGTTGGTGAGCTGGCCCTCGGCCTGCCCCTTCGCGGCGGGGCCCTGGGCGCTCATCGCCTTGTTCCGCGCCTCGATCACGCCCTCGAGGGTGTCCTTCTCGTGACCCGCGTAGCCCTTGACCGTCTCCACGAGGTTGGGGATGAGGTCGTGCCGCCGCTTGAGCTGCACGTCGATGTCGGCCCACGCGTTGTCGGCCTGAACGCGCAGCCGTACCAGCCCGTTGTACATGACGATGCCGCCCACGACGATGACGGCGATCAGGATCAGGAGCCACATGACGTCCTCCTGGGCGGAGGGAGACGACCGGATCGGTCTTCCATCTTCGGCGCCCACACCATAGGTGGGAGCCGCAGGAGTGTAAACCCCGGCGGATCGGGCCGAAGCCTCACTCCGCGCGCCGGGCCATGCGCAGGACCGCTTCGAACTCCGCGCGGGTCACGGGCAGGATCGAGTGCCGCACGCCGCGCTGCAGGACCTTCATGTCGGCCAGGGCCCGCTCCTCCTTCATGGCATCACGGGTGACCGGCGGGTCGAACGCGTCGACGTGCTCCAGGTCCACGCACCACCACGTGGGGTCCTCCGGGTCCGAATCGGCGTCCGCGTACGGGTGGCCCTCCTCGAACTGCTTCGAGTCCGGATGGGCGGGGCCGACCACCCGGGCGAGGCCGTACACGCCCAGCACCGGCGTGCTCGAGTGGTAGAGGAGCACGGGGTCCCCGGGGCTCATTTCATCTCGCATGTAATTGCGGGCCAAATAGTTGCGCACACCCCACCACTCCGTGGTGCCGTCGCGCGCCAGGTCGTCGATGGCGTAGGTGTCCGGATCGGTCTTCACGAGCCAGTGTCGTCGGGCCATGCGTGGTCGCCTCCTCGTGCGGACCTCGATTGCCGTGGGACGCGTCGGACCGGTACCGTAGCGGTCTCCCGTGCCCGCCGCGAGGAGGGCCCGCGCTCGTGCGCGGCGGCTCCTCGTCGCCGCGGGCCGGCGCTACATCCCGAAGGACCCGGAGGTCGCTCTGGCACCCGCCATCATCGTGTTCGCGGTGACCTACGTCCTGATCGCGACACAGCGCCTGCGCTGGATTCGGGTGAGCCGACCGGCCGCCGCCCTGCTCGGCGCCGTGGCCATGGTCGTGGTCGGCGGCCTGGGACTCGAAGGGGCCTACCGGGCCGTGGACATGGACGTCATGGTGTTCCTCTTCGGTCTGATGCTGCTGGTGGCACAGCTCGAGCGAGCCGGGTTCTTCGAGTGGGCGGCGCGGCGGGTGGCCGCCGGGGCGGGCACGCCGGGCCGCCTCCTCGTGGCGGTGGTGTTCGTGTCGGGGATCCTCTCCTCCCTGTTCGTGAACGACACCGTGTGCCTCGTGTTCACGCCCGTGGTGCTCAGCGCGGCGCGGCGCCTGGAGCAGCCGCCCGTCCCCTACCTCCTGGGCCTCGCCATGGGCGCCAACGTGGGATCCGCCCTGACCTTCACCGGGAATCCCCAGAACATGCTGGTCGGCGTCGCGAGCGGCATCGGCTATGGGGCGTTCGCGCTCCGCATGGCCCCGGTCGTGCTGGTCGGACTGATGCTCACGGCCGCCGTCCTCTGGTGGCTTCACCGGGACCGACTGGGCCCGGCGGCGCCCGCGGACGGGAAGGGCGCCGCGGGCGGGGGGGGCACCGGGGCCGAGGAGCGCACCGCGGCCGAGGCCCCGGGCCTTTCCGATCCGCGGCGCGCCGGCTGGTGCCTCGGACTCTTCGGGGCGGCGGTCGTGGCCTGGGTGGCGGGCCTGTCCCTGCCGCTCGTTGCCCTGGCCGCCGGGGCGCTCTCCCTGGTCGTCGCCGGAGAGTCACCGGGTCCGACGCTGGCCCGCGTGGAATGGTCCCTCCTCGTCTTCTTCGCCGGGCTGTTCGTGGTGACCGGCGGGCTCGAGGCCACCGGCATCCTGGAGGTGGTGACGCGCGGGGCGCGCGGGGTCCTGGGCGCGGGAGGAGGGCTGCGCGAGGCCGGAGTGGTGAGCGGCGCAATGCTGGTGCTGTCCAACCTCGTCAGCAACGTGCCCGCGGTCCTCATGTGGCGAACCGTGGTTCCCCAGCTCCCCGACCCGCGGTTCGTGTGGGAGGTGGTGGCCATGAGCTCGACCTTCGCGGGCAACTTCCTCCTCATCGGCTCCGTCGCCAACCTCATCGTGGCCGAGCGGGCCGAGGCGCGCGGCGTGCGGCTCGGCTACTGGGAGTACGCGCGGACGGGGATCCCCGTCACGCTGCTCACCCTGGGCTGGGGCGTGGCGTGGTTGGCGCTGGTGCGCTGAGGGGGAGCGTTCCCGTGGCGGGGCCGCCGCCCCGGGGGTCGGGCGGCGGTGTGACTCAGCCGTGCCCCGCCAGGCGCGCGGCCGCCGTCGACGATCGCGCCCCTTCCTCGGGGAGCGGGACCCGCTCGGACGGCCGGCGACCGACCAGCTCCTCCGTGAAGCCCATGCGCTCCTCCAGAACGTCCAGTCGTCGATCCAGGCTCTCGAACCGGTCCCGCATGGAATCGAGCTGGCGGTCCTCGGTACGGGAGGCGACCCGGTCCTGAGCGTAGGCCTCGAGCAGGGTGCCGAGGCGCTTGCTGAGCGGCCGCAGGATGAGCACGCCCGCGACGGAGAGGATGAACACGATCGGAATGAATACGGCGAGAGTCTCCGCCATGGTCCCTTCCTCGGGCTGGAGGACGTCGGTGGTCGGGCGTCGCGGCGTGACGGCGCGCGCCCGGGGCGGACGCACGCCCGCCTCGAACCTCCCTACGATGGGACGCCGCCGGGAGTTTCAGCAGAGGCGGCCGCAGCGACGCCCTGGTTGATTCGGCCGGCCGTACCGGTAGCTTGCCTCCCGGCGCCGCGGGCGCCGGTCGCCGGGACGATGCGCACACCACCCGAGGGGAGGAGCACGTGGACATCCGGATCTTCCAGGTCGACGCGTTCGCCGAGCGGCTGTTCGCGGGCAATCCGGCCGCCGTGTGTCCGCTCGAGAGCTGGCCCGCCGATGATCTCCTGCGATCGATCGCCGCCGAGAACAACCTGTCGGAGACCGCGTTCTTCGTCCCCGACCCACACGGCGACGCGTACCACCTGCGGTGGTTCACCCCCGTGGACGAGGTCGACCTGTGCGGACACGCGACCCTGGCCACCGCGCACGTGCTCCTGCGCTACATGGAGCCGTCCCTGCACGGTGTCCGCTTCCGAACCCGCAGCGGCGAGCTGGAGGTGCACCGGGAGGGCGAGCGGCTGGTCATGGACTTCCCCGCGCTGCGGCCGGAGCCGTGCGAGCCTCCCGCGGGGCTGGCCGCGGCGCTCGGAACCACGCCCCTCGAGGTCCTGGCCGCCAGCGACTTCGTGGCGATCGTGCCCACGGAGGAAGCCGTTCGGGCCCTGGCGCCCGACATGGCGGGGCTGGCCCGACTGGATCGACGCGGCGTGGCCGTCACGGCGGAAGGCGAGGAGCCCGGGATCGACTTCGTGTCCCGCTTCTTCGCACCGGCCCTCGGCGTGCCCGAGGATCCGGTGACGGGCTCGGCCCACTGCGAGCTGGCGCCCCTGTGGGCCGACCGGTTGGGCCGGACCCGGCTGCGGGCCCGGCAGCTGTCGAAGCGGGGAGGCGAGGTGCTGTGCGAGGTGGAGTCCGACAGGGTCCACCTCTCCGGCCGCGCCGTCCTCTACCTGGAGGGCACGATCCGGGTGTGAGCGGCGAGCAGCGCCTCGAGGCGCTCGGCCGGGATCGCGCCCGTCTCGCGAGCGACCTCGCGCCCTTCGTCGAACAGGATCAGGGTGGGGATGCCGCGGATCCCGAAGCGGCCCGCGACGCCGGGCCATCGATCCGTGTCCAGCTTGGCGACCAGCAGGGAGCCGGCGTGGCGGCTTGCGAGATCGTCCAGCGCGGGAGCCATCATCTTGCACGGGCCGCACCAGTCGGCGTAGAAGTCGACCAGGACCGGCCCGCCCGCTTCCTCGACGGTTCGGGTGAAGTCCTCTCCCTCCAGGCGGACGGGCCGGTCCAGGAGAATGGGCCGGGAACAGTCCGCGCAGCGGGGTCGTTGGTCGGCACGGGCGAGCTCTACCCGGTTCAGGGTGCGGCAGAACCCGCAGCGAACCGTGACCCGACCCTCTCCCGTAGGCTTCGGTATGGCAGTCGATTCGCCCGGCATCAGCGTCCCCGGCGCCGAGGACCGGTTAGGACGAAATGTCCCAGTCGGTCCGTTACGAAGTCTTGACACACCTCCAGTGAAACACAATATACACGCAATGCTGATGTTCGTGCCGTCCATTTCCGCGCCGCGTCGCTTCGGCGACACGGCCTGCAGTGACTCATCTCGCCGATCCCCTCGGTCGAGGTGCGGCCGCACGTGTGGCTCGCTCCGCCTCTCCCGGATTGCCGGGGGCCGGGGCGGTTCCGCTATAGACATCGGTCCCGTTCGCTCGCCCGTCGCGCGTCCGTCCCGGCCCTTGGGGCCGCTGGACCCTTCGGGCTCCCGCTCCGCCTAACCTCGGACAGGGGGAGGCACGTGAGGTACAAGCTCGGTTTGCTCGTGACACTCGTTCTCGCGGCGTTCGCGGTCACACCCGCGCACGCCCAGGAACGCACCATCCGTGGAACGGTCGTCGACAGCATCAGTGCGCAGCCGGTGGCCAATCCGAACGTCATCGTCATGGGCACGCGAATCGGCGTGCTCGGCGAGGCCGACGGCACCTTCGTCCTCAACGGCGTGCCGTCGGGTCCGGTCACGCTGCAGATCTCCAGGATAGGCTACCGGAGCCGCCAGGTGCGGATCCCGGCCGGCACGAACCAGATCACGGTGAAGCTGTTCACCGACTACCTGCAGGTGCAGGAGCTGGTCGTCACCGGTAAGGCCACGCAGATCTCGCAGCAGAACGCGGCCAACGCGATCTCGACGGTCAACAGCGAGCAGCTCAACGAGGTCCCGCAGGAGACGGTGGACAAGGCGCTGGCCGGCAAGGTGGCCGGGGCCACGATCTCCTCCAACTCGGGCGCGCCGGGCGGCGGCGTGCAGGTGCAGCTGCGCGGCATCTCCTCGATCAACGCGTCCGCCTCGCCGCTGTTCGTCATCGACGGACAGATCGTCAGCGACGCGGCCATCGCCTCCGACGCCAACGCGATCACCTCGGCGTCGGGCGGCCAGAACGCGTCCAACCAGGACAACCCGGTCAACCGCCTGGCCGATCTCAACCCCGAGGACATCGCCAGCATCGAGGTCCTCAAGGGCGCGGCCGCGGCGGCCATCTACGGCGGCAAGGCGTCCAACGGCGTGGTCATCATCACCACCAAGCACGGCTCGGCCGGCAAGCCGCGGGTGCGGCTCGGCGGCCAGCTCGGGACCTACTCGCTGTCCAACACGATCGGCGCCCGCCGCTTCACCTCCGCCCAGGATGCCCAGGACGCGACGGGCCTCGGGGCCGTGTATACGGCCAACGGCGGCAAGTTCTTCGATCACGAGAAGGAGCTGGCCGGGCACCACTATCCTTCCTGGCAGGGCTCCGGCTCGGTGAGCGGCGGCACGGAGAGCACGCAGTACTTCGGGTCGCTCCTGGCCAGGAAGGACAAGGGGATCATCCAGAACACCGGCTTCGAGAAGGAGTCGGGGCGGGTGAACCTGACCCAGAAGTTCGGTGACCTGTTCAACATCACGCTGAACAGCAACATCATCCGCACGTGGGCGAACCGCGGCCTGACCAACAACGACAACAGCCAGACCAGCTACTACATGGTGCTGTCGGCCACGCCGAGCTTCGTGCCCCTGAAGGACGCGCAGGGGAACTTCATTCCCAACGTGTCGCAGGGGAACCTGAGCAACCCGCTGCAGACGGCGGCGCTGCTCCAGAACGACGAGAACGTCTGGCACCTGCTGGGATCGACCAACGCCGAGTTCCACCCGGTGGCCAACGACAACAACGACCTCAAGTTCGTGTTCAACGGCGGGGCCGACTGGTTCGGTCAGACGGACGACGTGTTCTCTCCGCCCAGCATCTTCTTCGAGCCGTCCGACGGCCTGCCCGGCACTGAGGTGCTGAGCAAAGCGGACAACCTGGCCCTGACCGCCCAGCTGAACGGCGTCTACAAGTACACGCCGTCCTCGGGCTCCTTCACGGCCACCACGTCGGCCGGTGCGAGCTATTCGAGCAACGATCAGAACGTCGACCGGACGGTGGCCCAGAACCTGAATGGCGGCTTGCGGAAGATCGACGCGGGAACGCAGATCGCGGTCTTCCAGAACCGGGTCAAGGTCAAGGACTTCGGGTTCTATCTGCAGGAGGAGTTCCTGGCGATGAACCAGCGGCTCCTGCTGACCGGCGCGGTCCGGGCCGACCAGAGCGGCGCCAACGGGGATCCCAGCCACCTGTACTACTATCCGAAGGCGTCGGCGTCCTTCCGGTTCCCGAATCTGGGCGGGCCGTTCGACGAGATCAAGCTTCGCGCCGCCTTCGGGCAGACGGGGAACGAGCCCCAGGCGCAGCAGAAATTCACGACACTCGGCGTGACCAGCAACATCCAGGGGATCCAGGGCTTCGCGCTCCCCGGGAACGTGGGCGATGCCGCCATCAAGCCCGAGCGTCAGACCGAGTTCGAGTTCGGGACCGATATCACGGGCCTGGACAGCCGGGCCACGCTGTCGCTGACCGGCTACATCCACAAGATCAGCGACCTCATCCTGCAGCGGCGCGTGGCGCCGTCGACGGGCTTCACCAACGAGTTCTTCAACGGCGGCGAGCTCCGCACGTGGGGCGGCGAAGCCTCGCTGGGCATCACGCCGATCGCGACCGGCAACTTCAGCTGGGTGTCACGCACGAACTTCCAGTTCAACCGCAGTCGCGTGCAGTCGCTGCCCGTGCCGGCGTTCATTCCGTCCAACGCGGGCTTCGGAACGTCGCTGGGCGCCTTCTACATCCAGCAGGGCCACTCGGCCACGCAGATCGTCGGCACGGCCGGCAAGAACCCGGATGGCTCCCAGAAGCTGGTGACGCTGGGGAACTCGACGCCGGACTTCGAGATGTCCTTCTCCAACGACTTCCGCTACGCTGGCCTGCGACTGTATGGGCTGCTGGACTGGCGGAAGGGCCAGGACATCGTCAACCTGACCCAACTCCTCTACGACGCGTACGGGAACAGCCCCGACTACGCGACGCCGGACGGCAACATCCGGCCGGTCACCGAGTGCTTCCCCAACTGCTACGGCATCGAGCGGCTGCTGGGTTACGCCAACGGGTTCGCCCGAGGCTACACGCAGTCGGGCTCCTTCCTGAAGGTTCGGGAAGTGTCGCTCTCCTACCAGCTCCCCGACGCAGCCGTGCACAGCCTGTTCGGTGGAGCCTTCCAGAGCGTCCGGTTCACGGCGAGCGGTCGCAACCTGTTCACCTTCACCCCCTACAAGGGTCTCGACCCCGAAGTCAGCAACTTCGGCAACCAGCAGGTCGGTCGGAATATCGACGTGGCCCCCTACCCGCCGAGCCGAAGCTTCTGGTTCGGCGTGGACCTGGGGTTCTGAGCCATGCGGACCGGCACGCGCGGATCCGATGAGGCGATGACGACTTCAGGGGGATGGAGAGCGACAATGCGACATTCGATGCGTAGACACGCGAGCCAGGTCATGGCCGTGGCCCTGCTGCTGGGGCTGGCGGCTTGCAAGAACCTGGAAACACCGAACTACAACGGGGGCGACCTCAACGCCCTCCAGACCTCGCCGGATCGGGCCTCGCTGGCGGCCGCGGTCCAGGGGATCGAGATCGGGCACCGTGGCTACCAGGACGGTGAGCTGGGCGTGGTCTCCGCGCTCGGCGTTCTGGGGCGCGAGTCCTACGTCCTGGACGTGGCCGACCCGCGGTTCGTCAACGAGCTGCTTCAGGGTCCGCTCAACGCGGGCGGCTTCGGGGCGGGCCTGTGGGCCGCGCCGTACGCCAACATCCGGCTGGCCAACATCGTTCTGGATGGAGTGGCTTCGGTCGGCACCGACCAGCTGTCGGCCGGCGAGAAGGCGGCGACGGTCGGCTTCGTGAAGACGATCCAGGCGCTGGATTTCCTGGTCATCGTCGAGACGCGCGATACCAACTGCGACGGCAGCCTGGGCTGCCCGGTCGATGTGGGCACGGACGTGAACGCGGGTCCGGCCCCGGCGGTCAACAAGGCCGCGGTGTACGCGCATATCAAGACGCTGCTGGATGATGCGAATTCGCAGCTCCAGACGGCCGCCGGGGACGGTGCGGATTTCCCGTTCACCCTCACCACCGGCTTCGATGGTTTCGACACGCCGGCCACCTTCGCTACCGTCAACCGTGCTATCAAGGCTCGGGTGGACGTGTACACGGATGACTTCAGCGGCGCGCTCACCGCGCTGTCCAACTCGTTCGTGGACAGCACCGCGTCCTTCGACCTGGGCGTGTACGACGTCTACGGCACCGGGTCGGGTGACCAGACCAACGGTATGTACCAGCCCAGCGACGACCCTAACATTCGGGCCAACCCGTTCGATTCCACGAACGTTCAGTACCAGACGAACGGGCTCCCGGACGCTCGCTACATGGCCAAGATCCGCGAGGTCAAGGACCGCAGCTTCAGCGGTGTGGGTTCGCACATCGGCTTCAACATGTACCTGAGCCTCACCGCGCCCGTCCCGATCATCCGCAACGAGGAACTCCTGCTCTTGCGGGCCGAGGCCAACATCGGGCTCGGCAACCTCAGCGCGGCGCTCGAGGACATCAACGAGGTACGGACCAGGTCCGGCAAGCTGCCTGCGCTCGGGCCGTTCGCCAATCACGACGCGGCACTCGACGCGCTGCTGTACGAGAAGCACTACTCGCTGCTGTTCGAAGGGGGGCACCGCTGGATCGACCTGAGGCACTACGGCCTCCTGGACGATCCGACCTACCTTCCGCAGTCCGGAAGCGAGAGCTACGTGAACAAGGCGTATCCCATTCCGCTGGACGAGCAGAACGCTCGGCAGTAACGGGCGCGCTCCGAGAGAGGAGCCACAGGAGGGTACGAGGCGGGCCGGAGCCCACGCTCCGTGCTCGTGACGACGAAAGGGCCGGGGGTCACCCCGGCCCTTTCGTCACATCCGACCCTGGTTCGTCGCCTCGGCTGCATGGGCCTCCTCCAGCCAGCGCTCCAGGAGCGCCATGCCCCGGCGGCGATGTGCCTCCAGCAGGGTGGCGGCGCGCTCCATCTCGCCCCGCTCCAGCGCGTCCGCTATCGAGCGGTGCGCCCGCACCACCCGGTCCCTGTCGTCCGTGCCGTAGGCCACCGCGAACTCGAAGCCGAACAGCACGTAGCGGTGCAAGCGATTGCGGGCCAGGTCGAGCAGCTCGTCGAGGGGGACGTCATCGATCGCCCCGAGGAGGGTCTCGTGCCAGCGCTCCGCGACGTCCTGCATGGCCCTCGGGTCCTCGTCCAGCGTGGCCAGCCGCTCGTTGAGACGGCGCAGCTCCTCGATGAGTTCCTCCGGAACCGTCTTCACCGTGCGGAGGCCGAAACCCTCCAGGCCGGCGACCACGTCGTAGAGGTCGTACGCCTCTCGGGCGCTGAGCGGCCACACGTAGAAGCCGCGGCCCTGGCTCGAGCCCACCAGCCGCTCGTGCTCGAGGCGCAGGAGAGCCTCGCGGAGGGGTGTGCGGCTGATGCCGAGCTGCTCGGCCAGCTCGGTCTCGTTGATGTCCTCTCCCGGGGCCAGCTCTCCCCTGAGCACCCGTTCCAGCACGATCCTGCGAACCTCGTTGCGGAGCGGCTGGGGGTGATTCAGGGTCGACAAGTCCTGGACTCCGGTGTGCTGAGGCTCGGGCCGTCGTTTGGCGTCGCTAATCGTCCGGTTGGAGGATAGTCAGGCGTCGGGACCGGAACAACCGCTCATCGACAGCGCCGGCGGGCAGGAGAGGAAGCGGGCCGCCTCGAGCTCGGCCCAGAAGCGTGCGCTCCAGGGTGTCCGGCCTTCCACGAAGCCCACGTGCCCGCCGCGCTCGTGCAGGACGGGATGGATCCAGGGGTTGTCGAACAGGGCCGGGGCGGGCACCGCGCCGGCGGGGAGGAACGGGTCGTCCAGCGCCTGGATGACCAGGGTGGGCACCCTGACCCGGTCGAGTGCTCGTCCCGAGCTGGAGCGCGCGTAGTAGGCCTCCACGCTCTCGAAGCCGTGCAACGGGGCGGTCAGCGCCCGGTCGAACTGGCGGAGCGTGCGGGCGGCCCGGACGGCGGCCAGGGGAAGCTCCAGGTCGCGCCGCCGCGCCTTGGCCTCCACGGAACGTCGGAGGGATCGGAGGAAGGTGGCGCCGTACAGTCTCCCCGGGACGCGCTCCATCCGGTCGGCGGCCCCGGACAGGTCGAAGGGCACCGAGATGGCGACGGCGGCGCGCACCAGCTCGCGCGCGGCGGCCCCGCGCTCCTCCAGGTAGCGGAGCAGCACGTTGGCGCCCAGGGAGAAGCCCACGAGGCCCACCGGACGCCCCCGCCGCCGCTCGACGATCCGCTCGAGCACGAAGGACAGGTCGCCGGTCTCCCCCGCGTGGTAGAAGCGGCGTGCCCGGTTGGGCTCGCCGCTGCACGAGCGGAAGTTCAGGCCGGCGGCGTGCAGACCGCGCTCCCGCAGGCGCACGACCGCCTCGCGCACGTACCCCGACGCCGAGGAGCCCTCGAGGCCGTGCAGGACCAGAACGTCGAAGGCCGCCGGTGCGTCGCGGAGACGATCGAGGTCCAGAAAGTCGCCGTCCGGCGTTTGGAGGCGCTCGCGGCGGTAGGGGGTCGCCCCGGGCCGACGCAGCAGCCGGCCCGCCAGGGTCTGCGCGTGTGGGCCCGGGAGCCAGGGCGCCGGACGGAAGGGGAGGGGGCGATACGACGAGGCCGCCGCGGCCCCGATACGGGGCGCGGCGGCCTCGCGGCCACGATCTTCGGCGTTCCCGGGTGCCGGTTGACCGCCGCTACCCCTGCGGTCGGACACGGCGCTCCGGGCGTCCTCCCGCCCGACGGGCGGTCCGGAGGCTCGCCTCTTCGCTAGTGCGTGGCCTGGTACGCCGGACCGTGATCCCAGTCCTGGACGCTGGAGATGTTCGGCATGCCCCAGTCATTTCCGTCCCAGCTGCTGAACCCGTCCATGCGGAAGACCCACAGCCCGCTGTTGGAGTCGCTGAGCACGATGAGGCCGTCACGGTTGCGCACGTCGACGCCGAAGGCGCCCTGCATCACGCTGGTGCCGTGCTTGGGCAGGATCTGCCACCCACCGTACCCGTCGGCGTGCTTGCAGCCGCAGGTGTAATGCCAGCCGACGGTCTTGGGGTGGTACGGGTCGTACATCGTGAACACCTGAAGTCCGTCCTCGTACCCGGAGACGAACACGTACGGCCAGCGGACCTCGTGGTTGTGGGCCAGGTCGCGCCAGTCGGCCGTCCACGCGCTGATGGCGTGGTTGATCGTGGACGTCTTGCCCTCGAGGCCCGGCTGCAGGTCGAACAGGCGGAGCGGCGCGTACTGGTACTCGGTTTCCGTGACCGCGAAGCGGCCGTTGGGGTCGGGGGTGAAGGTGTGACCCCAGGTGACGCCCGCCACGCCCTGGATGGAGGTGAGGAGCTTGGGACTCTCCGGCTTGGTCACATCGTACACGAAGTAGCCGCCGCCGCCGGCGCCGTAGAACTTGTCCTGCTGCGTGGCCGGGTCGTAGCCCACGTAGAAGTCGTGGTAGAAGGCGCGCTGGGCCTGCCCCACCGGATCCGGGATCTTACCGATGAGCGCCTGGTCCGGGTGCCCGGCCACGACCTTGGCCAGGTCGTAGATGTTGGCGTGGTCGCCGGAGACCGTGGTGAACAGGAGGTCACGGCCGTCCGACGCCCTGTAGGCGAAAATGTTGTGAAAACCGCCCGGTTCGTCCGGGTTCCGGATCTCGGCCACGACCTTGACCTTCTTGGGGTCCGGGAGTCCGGTCACGTCGAGGACGACGGCGCCGAGGTCCGCGTCGGGCGTCCCCTGCTGAAACTGGAACGACTGCACGTAGTAGTAGTGGTCGTTCAGCTTGAAGTACTTCCCGTCCATGCCTCCCGAGCCCTGGTGCAGGGAGGGGTTCGGGATCCGGTACTTGTAGATGACCCTGGCGTGGCTCGGGTCGCTCACGTCCACGATGTCCGTGCCCGGGCCGTCCGGCGTCCCGACCATCATGGACACGTAGACGAATGGGCGTCCGGGGGCCTGTTCCATCTCGATGTCGGCCGCGGCGAAATAGCCGCCCACCGGCAGATGGCTCAGGACATGGATGTTGGGGCTGCCCCCGGCCTTGACCTCGCTCTTGAAGCCCATGTCCGGATGGGCCTCCTGGGCCGCGAGCATGGCGGGTGCCCCGATCCACAGGCCCGCGGCCAGGACCGCCGCCGCGCTGCGTAGAGCTCCTCTCATCGTTCAGCCTCTCGTTCGTGGGAGAAGGAAGTGACGCGGACCGTCGCTGGCCGCGCCTCCTGCAGGACGCCGCGCCGACTCAGGGCGAGGGCCCGACGGTGAAGGTCATCTTCATGCCCGTGTCGAGGTGCTCGGCGATGTGGCAGTGCGCGAGCCAGGTGCCGGGGTTGGTCGCGTCCATGAGAATGACGACCGTGCTGCCCACCGGGACCAGCACGGTGTCCTTCCATGCGAGGTTCTCGGTCGGTACCCCGTCCCGCGACAGCACCAGGAAGCGCTGTCCGTGGAAGTGGATGGGGTGGTTCATTGGATGCATGGACAGTGGATCGTTGTGAATCTGGATCTTCACCACCGACCCGGTCTTGAAGTGCCAGTGGATGTCCATGTTCTCCTTGCCCGTGTCCGGATCCCGTAGGATCCAGCGGACCTCGTGACCGGTCGAGATCCAGTTCATCTTGGGCATGCCGTCGTTCCACTCGACGGGGGGATAGTACATCGTGTCCGACGCCATCAGCGTCTGCACGCGTCCGGGGAGGCCCTGGATGTTGACGGTCAGCTCGAGGTGCTTGTCGACCGGCTCGTCGAAGTACTTCCGGTAGCGCGCGATGTCGGCCGTGACCGAGTCCCGGTCGTGCAGCGTGGCGAAGGACTTGGCGAAGTCGCTGTCGGAGGGCTGCGGCGACACTTCCACACTTCCCAGCGTGTCGACCTCGGGGAAGAAGGTCCCCTTCACGTGGTTGATGGCCTGCACCTGGTTGAGGATCGGGAAGGTGCCCGCCGAGTCGTAGCGCACCTCCGCCACGTAGCGTTGGGCCACGGCGATCGGGATGGACGGCACCCACGCCTCGCGCTCGTACGCGCCCATGTCCGCCCCCACCAGCTTCGTCCTGCCGCCGGCGAACACCACGTTGTAGGAGCGGCTCGAGGAGACGTCCGTGATGTAGTACCGGACCACGTCTCCGCGGTGGATCTTCATCCTGAAGTCCGGCTCGCCGTTCACCAGGAAGAGGTTCCCGAACCGACCCATGATCGCGAAGTCGGATGTCGTCTTCCCGTAGGGGAAGAGTCCGTCCTTGTCGAACAGGAGATCCGAGAGCATGAGCTGCTGCTCGCGGTTGACCGGATTGTTGAAGCCGTAGATCGGAGAGTCGACGATCTCGTTCCCGTACAGGCCGGCGCTGATCTCGATGTCACCCCGGACGTGCGGGTGGTACCAGTAGACGCCCGCGTCCTGGAAGTGGACGTGATAGACGAAGTCGCCGCCCGGGGGCACGGGGTCCTGGGTGACCCCCGGAACGCCGTCGTAGGGATTGTCGATCCGGAGGCCGTGCCAGTGCACGGTCGAGGGGAGATCGAGCCGGTTGTGGAAGCGGACGACGATGGTCGTTCCGCGCTTCACCCGGATGAGCGGCCCGGGATACTGGTTGTTGAAGGCGTACATGATGACGGTCTTGCCCCGGAGCGTCCTCCGGACGAGGCCGGCGGTGAGGTCCAGGGTGTCGCCGTCGGACATGCGGATGGTGTGGTTGGGCTCGGCCTCCGGGAGGGTGGAGGGGTCGACACCCTGTCCCGGCAGCCAGGGCTGAACGGAGGGCCGCTCGCTCTCCAGGCCGAGCCGCATGTTCATGCCCTTCTGCATCGGTGGCATGCGGTCCATGACCCCGGCCGTGTCGGAGTGCGCGTCGCGCGCCTTCGGAGCGGCTTGCTGCGCCCGTAGGCCGGCCGGCCGGAGCGCGAAGGAGACCGCCGCGAGCAGCGGAAGCCACGGACGCGATGGGTGGGGATGGGGCAGGAAGGGACTCCTCGAGGTCACGTCGCCGGACGAAGCCTGGCATACCTCAGCACGGCGGCATGCCGCCGTTCAGGAGAGGCTCGGTGAGCATGTTCTTCATCTGGCCGCTCGGAGACAGGCCGCGCAGCACGATCGGGCCCGCCTGCTTGCTCACGTCCCCGGAGGGCTCGGCCGTCACGAACACCAGGAACTTCTCGAAGCTGACCTCGCCCGTGGCACGACCGTCCGAGTCCAGGGCTCCGAGCTTGACGATCCGGCTCAGGTCGGCTCGAGCGGCCCACGCCACGTAGGTGGAGAACGCGCCGAGCTTGCCGGGGGCCGGCAGGCCCCGGGTCGTGACCTCGACCCGGAAGGCGTCGTGGCCGTCCGCCGTCACCGACACCCCGAACAGTGTGGACGCGGGGTGGAGGATCGCGGTGCCCTCGGCCCCGGCCACTGAACCCGCCGGCTTGAGGGGAATCTCGTACAGCGGGGGGCGGAGGGACCGGGCCGCGGCGCACGCGCTGGGGAAGCTCGGGGCCCTGGCGCCGCCGGCCATCGGCCGCGGCGCGACCGCGCGTCCACCGCCGATGGAGATCGGGCCGCCGGCCGCTACGAGCGGCACGATCAGCGCGATTGCGCAGTGGAGTGACATCGACCGTTTCGGCATTCTGGCTCCCATGAGACGAAGCCCGATCCTAGGGCACTCGCGTCGGGCCGACAAGTCCCCGCGACCACCGGGTGCGAAGGCCAGGGGACGATCGTACACGGTATGCCAAACCTAGATTTCCCCGGATCGGGCGTCAAGCGCAGCGCCAACCCGCTTAACCCCCTGTCCTTTGAGGGCGGGGCAGGACTCCAGGGGTTCTCGATTCGGTCCCTCCGGTCCCGGCGGCCGGATGCGACGAACGGCGGATCCGCGGGCTTGACAGTCGACGTTATGCGGTATACCCTGCGCGACATGCGGTATACACCTTCGAGCCCTCGCTCTTCGTCTCCGCACTTCGGAGCGGCCGTCCGCGGCCGCCAGCGGCCGAATCCTCGCCTCGCGGTAGAGCTCGGCCATTTCCTCGTCTCCGGCGCGCAAGGCTTGCGGCCGGGCTCAGCTCGACTCTCCAGCCCGCGATCCGCTGGATCGTAGTCCGTCCTCGGGCGCCCGCCGCGTCGGCGGAGCGCCCGTACCGCAGCATCCGTGAGGCGTGCTCGCCGGACCCCGGTCCGGAACGGGTGAACACCGAGAGCGGAGGACGCAGCATGCGAGAATCGTTCGATCCCAGGCGCATCGTCACGACCTTCTTCCTGGCGGCGGCGCTGGCCGTCCTGCCCGGACGGGCCGTGGCGCAGCAGACCCGCGTCATCACCGGGAAAGTCGTGGATGCCACGTCCGCGCAGCCGATCGGCTCCGTGCAGATCAGCGTGGTCGGAACCCAGCTCGGAACCATCGGCGAGACGGACGGAACGTTCCGGCTCCGCGTCCCCGCCGGTGACGTGCGGCTGGTCTTCCGGCTCATCGGCTACCGGCGGAAGGTGGTGAGCGTCCCCGAGGGCCAGTCGAGTGTCCAGGTCACGCTGACCCAGGACGTGCTCGGCATGGAGGAGATCGTGGTGAGCGGCCGCGCCACCGGGGTCGAGAAGCGCAACCTGGCGAACGCGGTCTCGACGCTCACGTCCGACCAGCTCGTCAAGGACGCGCCGGCGGCTTCGACCATGGAGGACGCCCTGCATGGGAAAGTCGCGGGCGCCAAGGTGAGCAGCTTCAGCGGAGCGCCCGGCGGAGGGATGAGCATCGAGCTCCGCGGCGTGAGCTCGATCATCGGGACGTCGCAGCCGCTCTACGTGGTGGACGGCGTCGTCGTGAGCAATGCCCAGCTCCCCTCCGGTCAGGCGGGACTGGTCCGGGCCGCCGACCGCGGTCCGCAGGAGCACGAGGACAACTCCGCCAATCGCATCTCGGACCTCAATCCGGATGACATCGAGAGCATCCAGATCCTCAAGGGTCCGTCGGCGGCGGCGATCTACGGCGCGGCGGCCAGCAACGGGGTGGTGCTGATCACCACCAAACACGGCCAGTTCGGGGCGAGCTCCCGCTGGCACCTGACCCAGTCGGCCGGCGTGCCGTCGATCGCCAACAAGGTCGGCCTGCGCAAGTTCGGCTCCCAGGCGGCGGCCGTCGACGCCTTCGGCCCGGATGCGGCCACCTATTGGAAGCAGGGTGCGTTCTTCGACCACGAGCAGGAGCTGGCCGGGAACAAGCCGCTCAGCTTCGAGACGAACGTCAGCGTCGCCGGGGGGCTCGACAACACCTCGTACTACCTGTCGGGTCTCGGGAAGTACGACGGAGGCATCGTCACCAACACGGGCTACGAGAAGGAGAGTGCGCGGCTGAACCTGGGGAAGAAGTTCGGCAGCCTCGGCCAGCTGTCCGTGAACACCAACTACGTGCGCGCCAAGACGAGCCGTGGTCTCACCAACAACGACAACTACAGCATCAGCTACTGGATGGCCATGCCGTCCGCGCCGTCCTTCGTCGATCTGCGTCCGAACGCCGATGGGAGCTTCCCGGACAATCCGTTCTCGAGGAGCAACCCGCTGCAGACCGCGGCGCTGGTCGACCAGTACGAGCTCGTCAACCGGTTCATCGGATCGAGCTCGCTCGATCTCACGCCCATCACGAACGACAAGCAGACCTTGCAGGTCAAGCTCACGGGAGGTCTGGACTGGTTCGCCCACACGGGCAAGCTGTACTCGCCACCGGACCTGCAGTATGAGCAGACCCTGGGCCAGCCCGGAACGTCGTCGAACGCGGATGGAACGAGCCTGTTCACCAACGCGGGTCTGAGTGCGATCCACACGCTCTACATGGGCGACGTGCAGGCCACGACCTCGGCGGGCGCGGAGTACCAGCGCCGGGACGCCGACAACGTTCTGAACACGGCCAACAACCTCATCGACGGCCTCTCCAACGTCGACAAGGGCACGAACACCTCGGTCACCGAGTATCGGTCCCGAACCGAGGACTTCGGCTTCTACGGCCAGGAGGAGGTCCTCATCTCCCAGAAGCTCCTCGTCACGGCGGGCATCCGGGGCGACCAGAGCAGCGGAGACGCGGATCCCACCAAGATCTTCTGGTACCCGAAGGCCTCGGCTTCATACCGGATCACGGGCCTGCCGGATCCCTTCGCGGAGATCAAGGTGCGGGCGGCGTACGGGCAGTCGGGCAACGAGCCCGAATTCGGGCAGAAGTTCAGCCTGTTGAGTGGAGCCAACTACAATGGGCTCCAATCGCTGACCATCTCCGGTTCCACGGCGGCGAGCGACCTGAGGCCCGAGAAGCAGACCGAGTACGAGGGGGGGCTCGATTTCACCTTCCGGAACGAGCGTGCCCAGCTGTCGGTGACTGTCTACCAGCAGGACATCTCGGACCTTCTGGTGCAGCGAAATCTGCCGGGTTCGACCGGGTACAGCCTGCTGTACTTCAACGGCGGCTCCATGCGCCAGAGGGGGCTGGAGGCGGCTCTCACCGCGGTGCCGGTGAAGGGCAGGAGCTTCAATTGGAGCACGCGCACCACCTTCTCGATGAACCGCTCCAAGATCACCGAGCTCACTGTCCCGCCCTTCCGTCCGCCCAACAACTTCGGCGGCCTCGGGTCCTACCGCATCGAGCAGGGCTTCGATCCGACCGCGTGGGTGGGGAACGACACGACGTCGAACGGGAGCATCGAGCAGAACGTGCGGCTCGGGCGCTCGCGGCCGTCCTTCCAGGTGGGCTTCTCCAACGACATCCGGTGGAAGGACATCACCTTCCACGCCCTGCTGGACTGGGAGCAGGGGTTCCGGGTCGCGAACCTCACCGGCTGGCTGTTCGACCTCAGCAAGAACCGCTGGGATTACGCCAATCCGTGCAACGACCCCGCCTGCCAGCCCGGGGAGACGCTGGGCGAGATGCGCCTGCGGCTCTATCCGAGCAAGTCCACGCTCATCTGGCTCGAGGACGCTTCCTTCCTGAAGCTCCGCGAGCTGTCGCTCTCCTGGAACGTGCCCACCGCGCTGCTGCAGTCCATCTGGAGGCAGTTCCGGTCGGCCCGCCTCACGTTGAGTGGCCGCGACCTGCTGCGCTTCACCGGCTACAGCGGGATGGACCCCGAAGTCACGGACTGGGGACTGGAGTCGATCAGCACCGGGCAGGACGTGGCGCCATACCCGCCGAGCCGCAGCGTGTGGCTCACCCTGGACCTTAGCTTCTGAGGAGGAGGGCGATCATGTCGTTCGCAAGTGACGCCAGGCGCACGAGCCTGACCGCATTCGCGCTCCTCGCTCTGACGCTCGCGGGTTGCCAGAGCCTGGACGCCCCTTCGTTCAACGATCCGAGCGTGGAGAATTTGACCAGCGCGCCCGACCGGGCGGCGATCGCCGGCGCGGCCATCGGACTGGTCCAGTCGGAGCGTGGAAACTGGGAGGGCGGGTTCATCGCAGGTCTGGGCGTGTTCGGGCGTGAGGCGTACAACCTCCGTCCGGAGGAGCCTCGGACGATCACCAACGCGCTGGTCGGTCCTCTGCTGTCCACCTACCACAACTTCTGGGACGCCCCGTACGCCCTGATTCGGAACGGCTTCACGCTCGTGCACGCGGCCGATGCAGCCACGACGCTCTCGTCCGCGGAGCAATCGGCCACCAAGGGATTCGCGCAGACCTTCATGGCGCAGGCGTACTGGGAAGCCATCACGATGCACGATCCGCTGGCCATGCCCATCGACGTCGACCGGGATCCGGCCGGAGACCTGGCGCCGCTCGTGGCGAGCGCCGACTCGTACCAGCACGTGCTCGACCTGCTGGATGAGGCGGCTCAGAACCTGCAGTCCGGGGGGAACAGCTTCCCCTTCACCCTGCCGCCCGGCTTCGCCGGCTTCGACACACCGTCGACGTTCCTAATGGTGAACCGAGCCATCAAGGTCCGGGTGCTCAAGTACATGGGTCGGTGGAGCGACGTGATGTCCACGCTGCCGGCCACTTTCATGGACGCCTCGGCGGATTTCCAGATGGGGCCGTACTTCGACTACACCACCCAGTCCGGAGACGCCGTCAACCCGCTCGCTCAGGCGCGCGGCTCGAACTACTTCGCTCATCCGAGGCTGTGGCGGGACGCCCAGCTGCGGTCGGACGGATCCAGGGACCTCCGTGCCCAGCGCAACCTCACGTCCGTCTCGCCCTACACCCTGGACAACATCACGGTGACGGAGGAGTTCAACAACTACATCGGCCTCTCCGATCCCGTGCCGTTCATCACCAACGTGGAGCTGCTTCTCATCAAGGCCGAGGCGGAGTACGGGCTGGGCCAGACTTCCCAGGCGATCCAGGATCTCAACGTGGTCCGCACCCAGGACGGGGGGCTCGACCCGATCCCCGACCCGTACAGCGGGGACCTGCTCAAGGAGATCCTGTACGAGAAGCGCTACTCCCTGATGTTCAAGGGGGGCTTCACCTACCTGGACGCGCGGCAGTACGACCGCATGGGGGACAATCCGGACGAGCTCCCCCGGGCGCGCTCGTTCGACAAGGTGTTCACGCGCTATCCGTACACGGACGACGAGTGCGACGCCCGGGGCATGAACAGCGATCCCGGCTGTCAGCCCGTGCCCGGCTCCTGAGCCGGGGCTGGTCGAGAGGCACGACGACGGGCCGGCGGGTCCGGGGGCCGCGGGAGCCTCCGGGCCCGTTTCCGCATCGAGGCTACGACCGGCCCCCACCCTCCTTGGTCCAGATGAGGATGACCCCGCAGCCGCTCTTCTGCATGGAGTAGGCGAGCGGCGTCTCCGAGGCGCCGCGGTACACCTCGATCGCCAGTACGTCCTCGCGGTTGAGGTCGTCCATCTGCAGGTCGGGTGATGGCTTCCCGTCCACGTACAGGACCGGGCTGCAGCTGGACTCACCGCGGGAGAGCCGCACGTCGCTGTGACCGAGGATCGTGCGGCTGACCGACACGCCGGGCAGGTTTCGCAGCAGGTCCGAGGTCTCGCGCGAGTCCTGCACCCGCTCCTGGACCCGCGCCGGGTCCAGGAACACGCCCAGTCCCCGCAGCTTTCGTCGGAAGTAGCCCACGCGCTCGAGCTTGTCCCCGAACGCCGACGCCAGGTCGCGGCGCACCGTGACCCGGATGCCCTGCACCTCGACCACCGTGTCCTCGAGCACGAACGTCGCGTCGACGCTCGCACCGCCCTTGAGGTGGATCTTGCCCCGGGCCGAGGCGAACCCGATCCGCCGCACCTGGATGGTGCGGTCGCCGGCCGGCAGACCCGCGATGCGGAACCGCCCCGCGCTGTCGGATAGGGCTCCGAGTCCGGTGCCTTCGACCAGGATCTGGGCGCCGCGCACCACGTCACCGGTCGTGGCCGAGAACACGCGTCCGCTGAGCTCGGCGGCCGAGTCCGGAGAGGCGGTGGCGAGCTGCTGGGACAGGGCCGGAGAAGCCAGAGACACGGAGGCCGTCAGGGCCAGGAGGGCGGTGCGGGAGGCCAGGTTCATCGCTTCCCCACGGGTTGGAGACGTCGCTGAGCCACGCGGCCGCCGGCCCGAAGATCGGCGGCTGGCCAAGCTACCCGGGGTCCGAGCGAGGCGCCAGCCGGGCGGCGCGCCCTCGGCGCGACCGCCCCAGCTCCGCGCGGTGAGCTTCGATCAGGAACCCTCGACCACCGTGAGGCTGACGCTGGACGGGTAGCGCTTGGAATGATGAACGGCGTTGTGGGCCGTGACGCCGTTCGCCTCGTCGTAGTTGTGGCCGCCCGTGTTCAGGTTGCGGTCGAAGCGGGGGAAGTTGCTGCTGGTCACCTCGATCCGGATGCGGTGGCCGGCCTCGAAGTAGTTGCTCGTGGTCAGGGGGCCGAGCTTCACCTCATAGACCTTGCCCGGCTCCATCCACACCTGCCTGTCGTACCCGTCCCGGTAGCGCATGCGCTGGATCGTCTCGTCCAGGTTGTAGGCCCTGCCGTCCGGGTAGACGTCGATCAGCTTGGCCGTGAAGTCCGTGTCCTTCGCATCCGAGGAAACGTACAGGGTCACCGCCACCGGTCCGCTCACCTCCATCCCCTCCTTCAGGGGCTCGGTCGAGTAGACCAGGATGTCGTTTCGAGCCTCCATGCCGCGCTGGTCGAAGGCGCCTCCGTCGACCGCGTTGCCCGTGCAGCACACGTTTCCGCCGTGGGAGGGCACCGGGTTCAGGGGATCGTACACGAAACGGTCCGGGGCGTCGGCCCCCGGGGGGGCGGAGCCCAGTGCCCCGTCACCGTACAGGGTGTTCGCGTGGCCGGCGCTGGACAGGTAGAGGGTGACGGGCTTCGAACCCGCCGGCGGCCACGTGTCGGTGGACTTCCACTCGTTCCGGCCCATCAGGTAGTAGCGGACCTTCGGGGTCGTATCGAGCACCGTGCCGGCCTGCTGTCCCTTGAGGAACCGGTCGAAGAAGCCGTACGTGAGGTCGCCGTAGTCGAAGCGCGCATCACCGACGCTGCGCTGGCCGACGATCGTGTTCTCCGTGGCCCGCGTGTAGGAGCAGTGCAGCGTGGGCGCGATGATGGCCCACTGCTCGTCGCGCACCTCCGGGCTCGCTACCCGGCGGGCATGGTTGAACATGGCGAGGTTCGGGCCGATCGACACGTCGTACCAGGACATGAACCAGAGTCCCGGGACGTCGAACGGCAGGCTGTCGTTGTAGAGCCCGCCCCGGTACCAGGCCGGATCGTCGGGAGTCCGCTGGATCATGCGGCCGCCGGTGGCCACCGGCATCGAGTCGGCGAAGATCCCGCGGGGTCCATCCACCGCCTTGATGATGTCCTCCTCGGGCAGGTGCCGGAGCGCCCGGGACCAGTCCACCGGGGGAAGGTGCTGGGCCAGGTCGAACGACTTCGACTCGCGGACGAGGTCGGCCTGCGGGGTGCTGGACGGGAACAGCGGCCGTACCTGGTTCTGCTCCCCGTAGATCCAGGCGATGAACAGCATCTGAACCGCGCCGCCACGGTACCAGTTCCCCTGTTCGTACCACCCGTCCACGCGGCCCACGCCCGCGCCGAAGCCCTGCGGGTTCATGGCGGCCAGGTGGGGGTTGCCGGTGGCGGCCACGCCCATCTGCCACTCCGCGGTGGAGGAGCAGCCCAGGAGGCCGACCTTGCCGTTGGACCACGGCTGCTCGCCGATCCACGACAGCATGTCGTAGCCGTCCGTGCGCGGTGGGCCCAGGATGTCGTAGTTGCCTTCCGAGAAGAAGTGACCGCGCTCGTTCTGCTCCACGTACGCGTAGCCGCGCTTCACCGCGTCCAGGATCCGCGTCATGTCACGCGGCGCACCGAGCTGGATGTCCCAGTAGTTGAAGTTGTAGGGCGTGCGCACGAAGATCGTGGGGACGGGTCCCCGGGCATTCCGGGGTCGGTAGACGTCGGTGGCCAGCCGCACCCCGTCGCGCATCGGCACCATCACCTTGCGGTCGATGACGGCGATCGAGTCGAGCGCGTGCTCCGTCTTCCAGCGTTCGGCGCGCAGGCGGTCGTCACCCCGCAGCCGGACCTGCGCGGCCGCCGGCGAGCTCGCGGGGACCAGGGAAGCGGCGCACAGGAGCGCCGAGGCGAGGAGGCTCCTCCGGATGATGCATCGCATGGCCACACGCTCCGTGTGGGAGGCTCGAATCGCGGACGGTATGCAGAATACGATCGTGTCGGGCGGCCGGGCCATGCCCCGGAGCGCCGTCGCGGACTTCTCCCCACGGATCCGTGGGGGTTATCCCCACACGCCCGGCGCGTCGCGCCGGGCCGGCCTCACATCCTGAGCAGGTAGCTCAGCTTCACGAAGACGGCGTCCGCGGACCGCCTCAGGCCCCCGAACCCGAACCGTGCAGGCTCCTGCAGGTCGGCGCCGTAGCCCAGGAAGAGGACCGTCCCGGGGCCGGGCTGCACGGCGAACAGGGCGTCGCCGTGCAGCTGGCCGCTCCGAATCTGCGTGGTCCGCACGAAGGTGCCGGTGGAGGGGTCGCGGATCGCGATCGGGTAACCGGTGCGCGTGTCGTCCCGCAACGCATCCTGGTAGTTCGAGTCGTACTGGCCGATCAGGCGCACGTAGATGGCGCGCGTGATCTGGTAGGTCGTCTTGAGGCGCGGGATGTCGCGGATCCCCACGTTGCTGTGGTCGTCCGGGCGCATGTACTGCTGGCGTGCGTAGGTAGCCTCGAAGTGCAGGCGGTCGGTGGGCTTCCAGTTCAGGGCGCCCTGCACGATGAGCACGTCGGCCGGCGCCCACTCGTAGAAGTTCTCATCCCGCCCGAAGATGAGTGTCAGGTTGGCGTCGAACCGGTCCCACTTGGGGGTGGCCAGCAGCACGACGAAGTCGAGGTTGGCCAGGGACGGCGTGCCGGTGAACGGGACCGTGTCGGACCCCGTGGGACCGGGCCGCAGGAGGGCGTAGTCTCGATACAGGTAGGGCGGATAGTAGAACCGCTCCAGGAGCACGGATGCGCCCGCCTGCCACCCGCTCCGGAAGGCCACGTTGGACGTGAAGTGCATCTTGAGCGACTCGGGGCCGCGGCCGCCGAACAGGTCCTCGTACAGCCAGTCGCCGTACAGCGAGATGCTGTTGGTGACGCTCGCCAGGGCCGATTCCGGCGAGCCGAACAGGGTCACGCGCGGCTGGAAGGCGGCGTGCACGACCCCGGTACGGCTGAGGAAGCCCGCGTCGGTGCGGAAGTCCGGGTGAATGGCCTGGAAGCTCGCGACGGCCCCGAACACGCGTCCCGAGCGCTCCACCTTGAGGTTCCACAGGGGGCCCCAGGTGGAGCCGGCGTTATCGCCGCTGAAGGAGGCGGCGCCCTGGGCCGAGACCACGTAGGCGCCACCCAGCACCAGTCGCGTGTCGGTGCCGACGACGTGGTTGTAGTCCGAGTCGTGGATGCGGTTCGTGTACAGGAGCCCGACGGTGGACTCCGAGCCCACGTTCCCCTGCAGCCGGAAAATGTCGAACAGGGATCGGCCCGTCTGCCCCGGCTCGGGCGCGTTGACGGCGGTCAGCACCCCGGCACTCAGCCCCCGGATCGTGCCGCTCAACTTGGCGGCCACGTCCGGATTGTCGATGCGCCGGGTGTAGATGAGGTTGTTGGGCACCGAGAAGTGCTCGCTGCCCGTCAGGAAGAAGGGACGCTTCTCGGCGTAGTAGAGCGATTGGCGTGGATCGAAGGACAGCTGCTCGGCGTCGGCTTCCACCTGGGAGAAGTCGGGATTGACCGTCGCGTTCAGGTTGAGGTCCGAGGTGACGCCGTAGCGCAGGTTGAGGCCGAAGGACGGCGACGGCGAGTCGTAGTGCCAGCCCGTGGCCCCCGGGGCGCCCTCCGTGCGGGCCGTGGCGACGGGGTTGACGTCCATGGTCGCGCCGCGACGCAGGTCGCGGAGGCCCCGGAGCGTGCCCTCCTGGGCCAGGAAGGACGTCTCGCCCTGGTGCACGGGCGCCCACGTAAGCTCACGGCCGGAGTGGGGAACGCGGCGGACGATGTTGAACCCCCAAACCTGGTCGTGGGACGAGGCGAAGCGCAGGCTGGCGAAGGGGATCCGCATCTCCACCTCGTAGCCGCCCTCCGTGAGCCGGCCCTGCGACTGGTACACGAAGTCGGGCGTGAGGTCGGCGGGGTCCACGGAGCGGTCGGCCGTGAACAGGCCGGCCGTCTTCCCCTGCCCTTCGATGCGCACGCCGTCCTCCTGCACCCCGAAGGCGTTGACGCCGAATGCGAACGCGCGGCGCGCGTCGTGATAGGTGTCGAGCAGGATCCGGACGCGGTCGTCGTTGCCGATCTTGTCTCGAGCCGCCATGCTGGCGCCCACGGTACCGTGGACCTCGAACGCCCGTATCCCGACGTACAGGGCGTCGGCCGAGTACCACAGGCGGACCTGCGTCGAGTCCTGGGCGGGGAGGCCGTCCTGCGGCAGGTAGCGCGTGAAGCCCGTGAGGAGGGCGGCCCGGCTCCAGCCGGGCTCGTCGAGGGAGCCGTCGATCCGAACGGAGGCGTCCAGCCGCGGGACCCGCACGTCGGTCTGGCCGCGGTCGCCGCGGAACACGAGGGCGGTCGTGTCGACCCGCACGGTCCCGGCCGCGCGGGCGCGGGCCGGACGCGCGCCGAGGGCGGTCGAGGAGGCGGACAGGGGGCGTGATCCCAGGGCCATGGCGAGGACCACGGCCGCCAGCACGCCGGAGCCGAGTTGGGGAAGGGTCCTGGACATCGCTCTCCCGGTCGCGAGCCGAGCTCCCCCGTCTGCCCGGCGGCGTCCGGGAGGTCTTCAGGGGCATGGCCGCCCACGATAGCCACGCCGGCTGGCGTCCGAAAGCGGTCGCACGGATGGTGCGGGGGCACGGGACGCCCGCGGCCGATCCAGGTTTCGAAAAATGCGAGGGAGGGGGCACATGGAGTACCGTACACTGGGGCGATCGGGGCTCAGGGTGAGCGCGATCGGCCTCGGGTCCTGGCTCACCTACGGCCGCCGCGTGGAGGACGAGAGGGCGCGAGCCTGCCTGCGGGCGGCGTACGAGGCCGGGGTGAACTTCTTCGATACGGCGGATGCGTACGCCGGGGGAGAAGCCGAGAAGTCGCTGGGCCGCTGGCTGAGGGAGGTGCCCCGCCCCAGCGTGGTCGTGGCGACCAAGGTGTTCTTCCCCACCGGGGACGGCCCCAACGACCGGGGCCTCTCACGCAAGCACATCCTGGAGAGCTGTGAGGCCTCGCTCCGTCGCCTCGGGCTCGACTACGTCGACCTGTACCAGTGCCACCGGCACGATACCTCCGTCCCGCTCGACGAGACGCTCCGGGCTCTGGACGACCTCGTCGTGCGGGGCAAGGTCCTGCATGCGGGGGTAAGCGAGTGGAGCGCCGACCAGATCGACGACGCCCTGCGCACGGGGAGGCGTCTCGGGCTGCGGCCCCTCGTGAGCAACCAGCCGCAGTACTCTCTCCTGGCCCGTCGGATCGAGGAAGCCGTCCTGCCGCTCTGCCGACGCGAGGGCCTCGGCCAGGTAGTGTGGAGTCCCCTGGCCGGCGGCGCGCTCACCGGGAAGTACCGGCCCGGCGAGGCGGCCCCCTCCGGAAGCCGCGGGGCGGATGAGAACGACCGCCGCTTCATGAGGGCGGTGCTGGCCGACGAGGTCCTCGAAGCGGTCGACAGGCTGCGAACGGAGGTCGCGGAACCGCGAGGGTTGAACGTGGCCCAGGTCGCCCTCGCCTGGATCCTGCACCAGGAGGGCGTGGCCTCGGCGATCGTGGGAGCCACCCGGCCCGAGCAAGTCCGGGAGGACGTGGCGGCCGCCGGGATCGAGCTCCAGCCGGAGACGCTCGAGCACATCGAGGCGATCATGGGGCCGTTCGCTCGCCGGGCACAGCCGTGAGCGATCCCGTCCTCGCCCACGAGCTCGTGGAGGCCGGAGCGGAGCGGACGTCCGGATCGCGGGCCGGGCGGGCCCCGGGTACCGAGCGGTGGATCTACTTCCTCCACGGCATCTTCGGAGCGGGTCGGAACTGGAGGTCGGTCGCCCGTCGTTGGGTAGACGCCGACGGCGGCCGGGGGGGCGTCCTCGTCGACCTCCGGCTGCACGGGGACTCGACGGGGTTCCCTCCTCCCCATACCATCCAGGCCTGCGCGGATGACGTGGCCCGGCTCGCCCGGTCCACCGGCCCAGCCCCGTCGGGTATCCTGGGTCACTCTTTCGGCGGAAAGGTGGCCCTGGCGTTTGCCTCGGGGGCGAAGGGCCTGGACACGGTGTGGGTCATCGACTCGACGCCGGCCGCCCGGGCGCCCGAGGGCAGCGCCGTGCGCATGCTCGAAGCGCTGAGGGCCGAACGCGGCCCGTTCGGCTCGCGGGAGGAGGCCGAGAGGGCGCTGGGCGCGCACGGCTTCCCGAAGCCGGTCGCGCGGTGGATGTCCACCAATCTCGCGCCGACCGGGGAGGGTTGGCGGTGGCGCCTCGACCTGGACGGGATGGAGGCCCTCCTCACGGACTTCTTCCACGTGGACCTGTGGGCCGTCGTGGAGGAGCCGCCGCCCGGGATGGTCCTGCACTTCGTGAAGGCCACACGGTCTCCGGTCCTGTCGGAAGAGGCGTGCGAGCGCATCGAGGCCGCGGGGACGGCCACCGGCCGGGTCTACCTGCACAGGGTCGAGGGCGGACACTGGCTCAACGTCGACGCCCCGGACGCGATCCTCGATCTGCTGGATTCCGCCGAGCGCGGACGCGCCGGCGGGCACGGAAGTTGACCTGCTGGGGAGGCGGTGCACCACCACCTCCCAACCCAGCCGGAGGAAGCCATGGGTACCTTACGCCTCGCCTCGCCGGTCGCTCCTAGCCGCCACCTGGCCCGCAGGCACGCCCCCCGTTTCGGCTTGCTGCTCCTGATGGGGCTCGTCGTGGCGGGGTGCGCGAGCATGGGAGGGAAGGGCACGGCCGGCGACACGTCCATGCGGGACGCGCCCGTGACCCTGTTCGTACGCAACTACAACTGGAACACCGTGCACGTCTATGTGATGGGCGCCGGCCAGAACCTGTCCCTGGGTCAGCTGACCAGCATGGACACGGCCACGTACGTGATCCCCCGCTCGATCCTCGCGTCGGATCAGAGCGTGCGGCTCATCGCCGACCCGATCGGATCCGTCCAGGCGTACATCTCGGAGCCGGTGTTCGTGTCGGCCGGAGACCGGATCGAATGGACGATCAACAACGCGCTCAGCCAATCCGTGATCAGCGTCCGGTGACGGGCGGACCGGCCAGGATTCCAACCGGGAGACCAGGATGACCGATCCCTTCTACGTGTCGCGGTGCACCGTCCGGAAGGTGCGGGGAGTGCATCGCCGCGCTCGGCTGGCGACGGGGCACGAATTCGACATGGGCGTGCACGGCCCGATCAAGGAGCACTACGGAATCGACGCGGAGGACCTCCCGCTCCCCGTGGACTTCCTGGTCGCCACCGCGGGTGGGTGAATGCTGGGAACCCTCAACGGCGCACTGGAGGTGCGCGAGGTCCGGCTCGATCCCGACGCGATCACCGCGGAGGTCGAGGGCGTGAACGAGGTTCGAGACGGCGTGCCCGTGCTCACGGAGATCCGCATCCACTACCGGCTGCGCATTCCGGCCGGCACGCGGGAACGGGTCGAGCGGGCGCTGGAGCGGCACCAGTCCAGGTGCCCGACGGCGCAGAGCCTGCGCGGCGCGGTGGTCGTGTCCTGGACGGCCGACATCGAGGATGAAGAGAGCGGCTCCGGAGGCAGGTCGTGAGGCGCGCGGCGGTCCGCGCCCGGCGGTGGTTGGGCGGGCTCGTGGTGCTGGCGCTGGCCTCGGGGGCGTGCGCCACGTTGTCCAAGCAGTCCACGGGTGCGCCGGAGCCCGTCAGCGTGTGGGTCTACAACCAGGGCGTGCCCGCCGTGCACGTGTACGTGGCCCACGCGACGCTGACCCACTCGCTGGGAGTCCTGGCCGGCCAGGACAGCGCCAGCTACGTGGTGCCCCAGTCCCTGATCATCGGGAACGGAGCCATCCGGCTCATCGCCAACCCGATCGCGGGCGGTGGGGGGCAGTACGTGTCACAGGACCTGTTCCCCCGGCCCGGGGACCAGATCCGACTCCGGGTCCTGAGCCCGGTATCCCAGTCCTATGTCATGATTCGCTGAACGGTAGCGGCGTCTCTCTCACGAGCCCGCCCCCGTATCTCCGCTCGCCGTCCCCGGAGCGGAGGCGGAGTCCGCCGCCTGTCCGGTGGCGCCGTTCACGGACACCAGCTGGACGTCGAAGATGAGGGTCGCGTTGGGCGGGATGACCGCACCGGCCCCCCGGGGCCCGTAGGCCAGGTCGGGCGGGATCACCAGCCGCCGCTTGCCGCCCGGCCGCATGCCCTTCAGACCTTCGTCCCAGCCCGGGATGACGCTACCTGTGCCGAGCACGAAGGGGAACGGCACCCCTCGGTCGAGGCTGCTGTCGAACTTCTTGCCGTTCGTGAGACAGCCGGTGTAGTGGACCTCCAGGCTGTCGCCCGCGGCGGCCGCCGGTCCGTTGCCGGCGCCAAAGTCCTGGAACTGAAGCCCGTCGGACGTGCTCTGCATGGCCGTGCTGTCGTAGTGGGCGGCGGCGGAGCAGTCGCCGAAGGCCGAGTCCGCGGGCCTGGCCGAGCCGCCCTCGGAGCCACCGCTTCCCCCCCCGCACGCCGCGGCGACGAGGACCGCCGCCACCGCGACCGGGAGGGCGACGCGAAGGGATGCGGGCGTGGGAGCCCGTGGATCAGGGGATCGCTGCATGGCTGTCTCGCTCCTCGTGTCGGGCCGGTCGACTCCGGTCGGCCGCGCCTCTAGTGGACCTTCACGCTCTTGACGTTGACGAACTCGCGGATGCCCTCGCGACCGAGCTCGCGGCCGTAGCCCGAGTCCTTGACGCCTCCGAAGGGCATGCGCGGGTCGGAGGCCACCATTCCGTTGATGGCGACGTTGCCCGCCTCGAGTCCCTCGACGAACAACCTGCGCTCTCGTTCGTCGTTCGTCCACGCCGAGGCCCCGAGGCCGAACGTGGTGTCGTTGGCCAGTCGGAGCGCCTCTTCCGCACCCCGCGCCCGGAACAGGCTGGCCACCGGCCCGAACAGCTCCTCGTCCCGCGCCGGGGAGGCCTCCGGGATCCGGTCCAGGACCGTAGGCTCGTAGAACCACCCGGTGCGCTCCGGGATCTCGCCGCCGATGAGGATCTCCGCTCCCGCCTCCACGGTGCGCCGGACCTGGTCGGCCAGGTGATCCCGGAGGTCCTCGCGGGCCACGGGGCCCACGTCCGTGGCCTCGTCCAGGGGATCGCCCAGGGTGAGCGCCTCGAACCGCTCCACGAGGCCGTCCCGGAAGGCGTCGGCGATCTCTTCGGCCACGATGAAGCGCTTGGCCGCGATGCAGGACTCTCCGTTGTTCTGGAGACGGGCACGCACGGCCATCTCGAGCGCCCGGTCGAGGTCGGCGCTGGGCATGACGATGAAGGGATCGCTCCCGCCCAGCTCCAGCACCGTCTTCTTGACGTGGGCGCCCGCCCCGGAGGCCACCGCCCGCCCCGCCGACACGCTGCCCGTGAGCGTCACCGCGCGAACCCGCGGGTCGCCCATGAGGCTGACCACCCGGTCCGTTTCCAGGAACAGGTTCTGGAGCGTCCCCTCCCGGAACCCGGCCCTGCGGAAGATGCCCTCGAGCGCCACCGCGCACTGCGGGACGTTGGGCGCGTGCTTGAGGAGCCCCACGTTGCCCGCCATGACCGCGGGAGCGGCGAAGCGGATGACCTGCCAGAAGGGAAAGTTCCACGGCATGATCGCGAGCACGGGGCCGAGCGGTTCGTAGCGGAGGAAGCTGGACGGGGCGTCCGTGTCCACCGGCTCGTCGGCCAGGAAGGCCGCCCCGCGCTCGGCGTAGTGGCGGCAGGCCAGGCCGCACTTCTTCGCCTCCGCGACCGCCTGGGCGATCGGCTTGCCCATCTCCAGCGTCATGATGCGGCCGAAGGCCTCGGCGCCCCGCTCGAGGATCTCGGCCGCGCGCACGAGTTTCTCGGCGCGGTCCTCGAACGCGGCGGAGCGGTCGGCGGCGTCGGCGGCCCTCCCGGCGCGGTACGCCTCCACCCCGCGCTCCAGTCTCGCCTCCACGTCCGTGGGGGGCGTCGGGTCGAAGCGCTGCAGCCGCTCGCCGGTAGCCGGGTTGATGCTCTCGAAGGCCATGCTCGTCCTCTCCGTGTCCGTCGGAAAGCCCCGCACGAAATAGTACAACGTACCTACTATTGTACGCTCACGTGCAACTCTATCGGAGCACCGTGCGGGTTCAACGGGGTGCGGGCGCACGATGTGTTCCGTAGGATGGGGGCGATGAAGCCGGGTGGGGGCGCGTCGATGGCGGCGCGGTCGCCGAGCCGGCACCCACCCTCCGCACCGAGAGCCATGCCCCGTGTCGACGTGAGCACAGGAGAAGCCGACCGTCTCCCGAGCTGCCGTCGGGGGGCGCCGACACGATGATCGAGCGGGTGTTTCTCACGTGGGATCGGCCCGCGCTCCCGGCCGTCGCCCGTTTCCTGGCCGAGCGCTTCGCGGAGGACGGGGCGCTGGCCCTGGGCGGCGTGCTCGTGGCGCTGCCGGCGGCCCGGGCGGGACGGCGTCTGACGGAGCTCCTCATCGAGGAGGGGGCGGCGCGCGGCCTGGTGCTCACGCCCCCCGACACGCGCACCACGGGCCAGCTCCCGGAGTGGCTGTACGATTCCGACCAACTCCTGGCCGGGCGGCTGCTGGCCCGGAGTGCCTGGGCGGCGGTGCTTCGGTCCCTGGCCCCCGAGCGACGTGCGCGCGTGTTCCCGGCCCCGCCGGAGCCGGCTGACGTCGCCGGCTGGATGGACCTGGCCGCGGTCGTTCAGGACCTGCACGAGGTGACGGCGGCCGAGGGCGTGACCTTCGAGGACGTGGCGCGGGCGTGCCGCCGCGGCCCCGGCTTCGACGACAGCTCCCGGTGGGAGGTGCTCGCCGACGCCCAGCGGTCCTATCACCGGCAGCTCGCGGCGCTGGACCGGGTGGACCGGGACGCCGCGCGCTGGCTCGCGGTGGAGCGGGGTCCGGTCGAATCCGAACGGGAGATCGTGCTGGTCGGCGTGGTCGAGATGCCGGCGGTCCTGCGGGACCTGCTGCGCCGCCTCGATGAGACCGGGGCCCGCGTCACGGCCATCGTGCACGCCCCGCCCGACCGTGGGGAAGCGTTCGACGAGCTGGGCTGTGTGTTGCCGGAGGTCTGGGGCCGACGGGAGATCGACATTCCCGACGAGGGGATCTCCGTCGTGGGTCGCCCACCGGCCCAGGCCGACGAGGTCGTGCGCCGCCTGTCCGGTCCGGGGGAACGGTTGGGCCCGGACCAGGTCACGCTCGGCGTTCCGGACCCGGAGCTCGTGCCCTACCTGGAGCAGCGGCTGCGGATGTTCGGGATCCCTCACCGCAATGCGGCCGGCACACCGATCGAGCGCACCGACCCCTACCGTCTCCTGGCCGCCGCGGCCGCCTACCTCGGCGACCACCGATATCCCGCGTTCGCCGGCCTCCTCCGGCACCCTGACGTCGCCCGACGGCTCGGGGTCCCCGACCTGCTGGAGCGCGCCGATCGCCACTACCGGGTCCACCTGCCAGCGAGAGTGGATGCGGGCCGACGGGGTGGGCGCCCGGCGGCGGAGGGCCAGGGTCGGATCCCGGACGACCTCGACTCCCTGCTCGGGCTCGGGCGCCTGCGGGGCCGGCGGACGGTGTCGGAGTGGATGCCCGCGATCCTGGCCCTCCTCGCCCGGGTCTACGACGGACGGGTTCTGGACCGGTCGCGACCCGGGGATCGACGCCTGGTCGAAGCGTGCGAGATTCTGCGGGACGCGGCGGCCGGGTGGGCCAGGGTGCACGCGGACCTCGACGTGCCGTGCGACGCGCCGGCGGCCATGCGCCTCCTCCTGTCGGAGGTCGAGCGGGCCTCGGTGCCGCCGATGCCGGACCGATCGGCCGTCGAGCTCCTGGGCTGGCTCGAGCTCCACCTGGACGACGCGCCGGCGCTCGTCCTCACGGGCCTGGACGAGAGCCACGTCCCGGGCTCCGTGAACGCGGACCTGTTCCTGCCCGACGCCCTGCGGAGCCGACTGGGCCTGGTGGACAACGCCCGTCGCTACGCGCGGGACGTCTACCTGCTCTCGGCGATGCTGGCTTCGCGGGACGAGGTTCACTTCGTGGTCGGGAGGTCGACGGCCGAAGGCGATCCCGTGCGGCCGAGCCGCCTCCTGCTCGCTACCTCCGGAGCCACCCTGGCGCGCCGGGTCCGCCGCCTGTTCGGAGAGCCTCCGGGGCCGGCCGCCCGTCTGCCACGTCCGGGGGTGGAAGCCGCGCCCAGGAGCGCGTTCCGGGCCCCACCGGAGCCGACGATCCGGGCGGCGCCCCGCGATCACCTGCGCGTCACGGACTTCCGGCTGTTGCTGGTGCGACCCTACCAGTTCGCCCTCGCCCGACTCCTCGAGCTCGAGGAGCTCGAGGATCGGTCCCGGGAGCTGGATGGGCTGGGCTTCGGCACGCTGGCCCACGATGTACTCCACTCGTTCGGAGCGTCGGAGGCGGCGCGCTCGGAGGACCCGGACCTCGTCCGCTCTGCGCTCGACGAGGTCCTGGACCGGGTCAGCGGCGATCGCTTCGGGGCGACCGCGCTCCCGGCCGTACGGCTCCAGGTCGAGCAGCTCCGGCTTCGACTGCGGACGTTCGGCGCCTGGCACGTGGAGCGGGTCCGCGCCGGTTGGGAGACCGCCGCGGTGGAGGTGTCGACGCCCGGTACCGGCGCGCCCCTCGTGGTGGATGGAGAGCCCCTTCCCATCACGGGCCGCATCGACCGGATCGACCGGAACGTGCGGAGCGGGGAGTGGGCGATCCTGGACTACAAGACCTCGGCCGTCCCATCGAGCCCGGACGCGACGCACCGCAGCGGACGGGGAGCGAGCCGGCGGTGGGTGGATCTCCAGCTACCCCTGTACCGGCACCTGCTGCCCGCCATGGTGGCGGCCGGAGAGGTCCCCGCGGCGCTCGCCGCGACCGGCACGACGGTCCGCCTCGGGTACGTGAACGTCTCCCGGGAGGGAACGGAGGCCTCCATGGCATCGTGGACGGAGGACGAGCTGGCATCGGCGGACGAGGCCGCGCGTGCGTGCGTGCGCCTCCTCCGTGCGGGAACGTTCGCCTTCACCGAGGACGAACCGGTCGACCGCCGCAGCCTCTTCGCCGCCCTCCTCGGACGGGGCCGTCTGCGCGCCGCGGACGAGGGCGACGAGGGGGAGGACGCGTGAGTCGACGGGGGTGGCCGCACGAGCTGATTCGCGCGTCGGCGGGGACGGGGAAGACCTTCCAGGTCTCCAACCGGATCCTGGGCCTCCTGGCGGGTGGAGTGGAGCCGGAGCGAGTCCTGGCATCCACCTTCACGCGCAAGGCCGCCGGGGAGATTCTCGACCGCGTTCTCCTGCGGCTGGCCGACGCGGCTCTCGAACCGACCGAGGCGGCCGCCCTGGCCGGACACATCTCCCTTCCGGAGGACGACGCCCCACCCGCCCCCATGGACGCGGCCAGGGCGGGTGACCTGCTGAAGAGTCTGGTGCGCGAGCTCCACCGGCTCGACGTGGGCACGCTGGACGCCTTCTTCATGCGCCTGGCCCGGAGTTTCGGACCGGAGCTCGGACTGCCGCTGACCTGGGAGATCTCCGAGACGGCCGACCAGGAGGAGACTCGATCGGAGGCCATCCAGGCGCTCCTGGACGACGGCGACGTCGGACGGCTCGTGGAGCTGCTGCGGATGATCGGCCGCGGGGAGCACGGCCGCCGGGTCCACGATCGCCTCGCCGAGGACGTGGACGATCTCCAGGAGGTGCTCCGCGAGCTCGATCCCGCCGCGACCTCTCCCTGGTCGCCCTTCTCGACCCCGGCGAAGGGCGGGGACCCGGTAGCGGAGCGGGCGGCCCTGGCCGCGCGGCTGGCGGAGGTCCGGCCGCCTCGCAACAAGAACGGCTCCGAGCACGCGGGTTGGAGCTCGGCCCTCGCCGCCGCCGTCGCGGCCATTCGCGATGGGGCATGGGAAGGGCTGTGGACGAAGGGCTTCGGCGCGAAGTGGCTGGGGGGAGAGTCGGAGTACTACGGCAAGCCGTTTCCGCCCGGGCTCCCGGTCCTGCTGGAGGCGGCCCGAGAGCTCTCGCGGGCCGCGCTCGGCTCGCTGTACGATCGGCAGGCCCGCGCCATGGGCGAGATCGCGGGGCGGTACGACGCGGCGCTGTCGGCGCTCCAGCGCCGGACGGGGGCCTACCGCTTCGCGGACGTGGCCTTCCTGCTGGGCGGCTCGAGCCCCATCGGGGCCCGGCCCGATGTGCACCACAGGCTCGATCGCCGCTCGGAGCACCTCCTGCTGGACGAGTTCCAGGACACGTCGCTGGCCCAGTGGGCCGCGCTGGAGCCCGTGGCCGACGAGATCGCCCCCGAAGGCTCGCTGGTGGTCGTGGCCGACCCCAAGCAGTCGATCTACGGCTGGCGAAACGCGGACCCGGACCTGGTCGACCGCGTAGAGCGCCGTTACGGCCTGCCGACGCGGGACCTCCACCGGAGCTGGCGCTCGAGCCCCGTGGTGCTGGGCTTCGTGAACGAGCTGTTCGACGACCTTGCCGCCAACCCCGTCCTGGCGGAGCTGGAAGGGGGCTCCGAGGTGGCTGCGAAGTGGGGTGCCACCTTCGAGGAGCACGAGGCGGCGCCCTCGCGGCGGGAGAGTCCGGGTCACGTGATCGTGGAGGTCGGCCCCGACGATCCCGGACGAGGCACCGACCGGCCTCGCCTCATGGCCCGGGCGGCGGAGCGGGTGGCGGGCCTGCACGCCACGATCCCCGGCGCCGAGATCGGCGTCCTGGTCAGCCAGAACAAGACCGTGGCCCGTCTCATCCACGAGCTCCGTCGGAAGGGCGTGCTGGCCAGCGAGGAAGGCGGGACGCCGGTGGACGATGCCGCGCCGGTGAGTGCCCTCCTGTCCCTGCTCAGGCTGGCCGACCACCCCGGCGACACGATCGCCCGCTACCACGTGGCGGCGGGGCCTCTGGGGGAAGTGGTCGGATACCGGGACTTTCGCGACGCGTTCGGCGCCCGGCGGCTGGCCGCGCGGATCCGTGCCCGGCTCCTCCGGGACGGGTACGGCGCTACGCTCTCGGAGTGGACGGAGCGGCTGGCGGGGTCGGTGGAGGAGAACGAGCTCCGGCGACTCGAGCAGCTCGTGGAGCTGGGCTTCCGTTGGGAGAGCAGGGCCACCCTCCGACCGGCAGACTTCGTCCGGTACGTGGAGAGCCATCGGGTCGAGGACCCCCTCTCCGCCCCGGTTCGCGTCATGACCGTACACCAGGCCAAGGGCCTGGAGTTCGACGTCGTCGTGCTTCCCGAGCTCGACGTGGGGCTGGCGCCCCGCGGGTCCGACACCGCCGTGCCCGAGCGGGACCCCGATTCCGGACGGATCCGCCGGGTGTTCCCCTACGTGAAGGCCGACCTGCGCCCGCTGTTCCCGGAGCTCCGTGAGGCCTACCGGCAGCGTCGGGCCAGTCGACTCCGGGATCAGCTCAGCTGGCTGTACGTGGCCGTCACACGGGCGCGATTCGAGCTGCACCTCCTGGTGGCGGCCGACGAGGGGCCGCGGCGCAGCACGGCGATGACCTTTGCCCGCATCGTCCGGGCGGTCGTGGGCGCCGACGGGGCGCCCACGCCGGAAGGGGAGATCCTGTACGAGCGGGGCGATGCGGACTGGTTCCGCACCGTGGACGGCATGTCGGAGCGCCCGGAGGCCCGGCCGTCCGCCGAGCCGCGGGTGCGGGTCGACGCGGCCGCGCCACGCACGCGGATCCTGGCGCGGCGGTCGCCGTCCGAGCTGGAGAGCGGGAGCGAGATCGACCTCGAGCGCCTGCTCCGGCTCGACACGTCGGCGGCCCGGGTGGCGGGAACCGTCGTCCACCGCTGGTGCGAGGCGATCGAGTGGATCGAGGACGGGATTCCGGGAGACGGGGCTCTCCGCGAGCTGGTGCGCGACGTGGCCGCCGACATGCCCACGGCCGAGGTGGACCGCCTTGCGGCCCGCTTCCGATCGTGGATGGAGCGGCCGGAGGTGCGAGGCGCCCTGTCACGGAACGCAGCCCGGGCGCGGGCCCGAGAGGTGGCCGGGGGACAGGGCACGCCGGAGCTCCACCGCGAGCGTCCCTTCGCGTGCCGTCTGGACGGCGAGGTGATGTCGGGCGTCATCGACCGCCTGGTGCTCGTGCGGTCCGGGTCGGGGAGTTCGGGCGGTCCGGGTGCCGGCGCGGTGGTGGCCGCGGAGGTCCTCGACTTCAAGACGGACGAGCTGGCCGAGGGGGACGAGACGGCGCTCGCCGCCCGGACCGACTTCTATCGCCCCCAGATCGAGGCCTACCGCGAGGCGGTCGCGGCGATGTACGGCCTCGACGCGGCCGCCCTAGAGGCGCGCCTCGTCTTCCTGGTGCCGGGCGCCGTGCGCGAGGTCGGCGAGTGACCCGAGGGCGGTCTCCCGCCCCCCATCCCAGGGTCGCCATCCTCAACCCGGTCGCGCCCGGGGCACGCCGGCGGCTCGATCTCGCCCGCTCGTTCGAGCGGGCCGGAGCGGACGAGGTGCTCGTCACCTCCGGACCCGGAGATGCCGCCCGATTGGCGCGGGATGCCGCGACGGCCGGCGCCCGCACGCTCATCATCGCCGGCGGCGACGGCACGCTCCACGAGGCCGTGAACGGGCTCGCCGGACGAGGCGGTACCGAACCGGCGCCGCGTCTGGCGCTGGTGCCGCTCGGCACGGGGAACGACCTGGCATGCGCGCTCGGGATCCCGTCCGATCCGGAGGCCGCCCTGGCGCTGCTGGACGGCGGCGCGCCGGGCCCGCTCGACCTCGTCGGGGTCACGGGCCTGGAGGGATTCCGGGTGGCCAACTTCGCCATGGGCGGGTTCGCGGGTCGGATCGCGGAGCGGATCACGCCGCGCCGACGCCGGGTGTGGGGGCGTCACGTGTACCTGCGGGCGGCCCTCGACGAGATCGTCGCCCGACGCGGGTGGCGCCTCGAGGTGACGGTCGACGGAGCGAGGCTGCCGATCCGCGAGGGGCTCGCGGTCCTGGTGGCCAACGGGCCGCGCTTCGGGGGAGGCATCCCGATGGCGCCGGGCGCCCGGACCGACGACGGTCTCCTGGACGTGCTCGTGCTGGACGCCGTCCCGCTCCCGGCCCTCCTGCGCGTGATCGTGCGAGCGCTAAGGGGGCGCCACCTGGATGACCCCGCCGTCAGGTGGACCCGGGGCCGGCGGGTGGACGTGGACGCGGAGCCGGACCTGCCCTGGAACGGCGACGGAGAGCTGTTCGGGACCGGGTCCGCCAGCTTCGAGTCGCTGGCCGCCGCCGTCGACGTGCAGCTTCCGCTCCGTGCTCTGGCGGCGGGGTCTCCGGCGGCCTGACCGCGAGTCTCCGACGCCCGGGCGCGGCGGGTCGGCAGCGGGCCCGGTCGTTCTTTCGCCGACCGAACAGGCGGGCAACCCTTCCACGCCCGGGGCCTGTCGAACGTCCGGAAGCAGCGAGCACAGCCTGGCCCGCCAGCCGCTCCGGACCGCGTGGCGCGGGCGCTCACCCCGGAGGATGCCGATGAGACTCGCCAGAGACACCGCTCTCGCGCTCGCCCTCGTGGCCGCCGTTCTGGCTCCGAAGGCGGTTCGCGCCGCCCCCGCCCCCCAGGCCGCCGGCTTCCTGGGCGTCCAGGTCGCGGATGTGGACAGCGCTTCGGCCGCCCGGCTCCACCTGCCCGCCGTGCGCGGGGCGCGGGTGGAATCGGTGGCCGACAGCTCGCCGGCCCAGGCCGCCGCGCTCCAGAAGGACGATGTCATCACCTCGTTCGATGGACAGCGGGTGGAGAGCGTCGCGGCCCTCACGCGGATGGTGGGCGAGACGCCCCCCGGGCGGGAGGTCACGCTCGCCTACGTGCGCAACGGCTCGTCCCACGAGGCCCGGGTTCGCATCGGCGAGCGGCCCGGCTTCAGCTGGTCGGGCGGGCCCGACGGAGACATCCGCATTCGCATGCGGAAGGTCATCGACGACAGCACCCGCCAGAGGCTGCGCGAGACGATGGATAGCGTGCGGGTCAGGATGGACAGCGCCGGACGGGAGATGCGGCGAAGCTTACGCGGCGAGGTCTTCAGCGCTCCGGGCGGAGGTCGGGAGTTGCTGTTCTCGTTCGGGGGGCAGGGCCGGCTGGGCGTGTTGCTGCAGCCCCTCGGCAAACAGCTGGGCGACTACTTCGGGGTCAGCGACGGACACGGCGCGCTCATCAGCGAGGTGACCGAAGGCTCGGCGGCGGAGAAGGCGGGGCTGAAGGCCGGCGACGTCATCGTCTCGGTGGCGGGCAAGCCGGTCGAGGATCCCGGCGACGTGGTCGAGGCGGTCCACTCCGCCGACAAGGGAGCGCTCGCCGTGACCGTGATTCGCAAGGGAAAGCGGCAGACGGTCACCGTCGACCTGCCCGAACGGTCGGCGTCCGGGAACCGGTCGGCGCGCTGGTTCCGCGTGCGGGACGGTGGGGCGCGCACCTTCGCGCCGCCCGCGCTTCCCGCCGCTCCGGCGATGCCCCGCATGCGCTGGATCGCGGCGCCGCACGCTCCGGAGGCCTGGCCGGCTCCCCACCGTGTGCGCGAGCTGATGGCGCCCGGCGCGCGCCCGGCATCGGTTCGTGCCCTGCTTCCGGCCGTCGACCGCTACATCTGACGCTTCTCCAGAACCGGGGGCGGGCGGGCCCCCGTGGGCGATCTCAGCTGCCGCCGAGCCGGATGTGGATGGTCCGGCCGCTGGCGGCCCGGTAGCCCGTCTCGATCGCCACAGACAGCACCACGAGGCCGGCCAGGATCCACAGGTGGGCGGGGGAGGTGGTCAGGGTCTCCCACAGCAGCGCTGCCAGGGCCGCCAGGCAACCCGCCAGCCCCGTCCACGCGATCCAGCGACGCGCCCCGGTCCTGTCGGACAGCCTGAGGTTGGCCGCGTTCACTGCGGCGAACACGAGCAGGAAGCCGGCGCTTCCCACGGTCGAGATGCTGGACAGGTCGAGCAGGTTGGCGACCACCAGCGTGGCAACGGCCGTGATCAGGAGCCCCTCGACCGGCCGCTGCCACACCTTCTTCTCCAGGACCTTCGGCAGCTCGCCGTCCTTGGCCACGATGTAGCTGAGACGGGCCGATCCGTACAACGTGGCGTTGATGGCCGACGCCGTGGACAGCATGGCCGCCACCGCGATCAGGGTGAAGCCGAACTGGCCCAGGAAGGGCCGGGCGGCCGCGGCGAGGGCGTAGTCCCTGGCCTGCACGATCTGGTGGACCGGCAGGTTTCCGACCGTGACCGCCGCCACCAGCACGTACAGGATGATCACGAAGCCGACGGAGGCGAACAGGGCCCTCGGGATCGTCCGCTCGGCGTCACGCGCGTCGCCCGCCGTGTTCGCGATGAGCTCGAAGCCCTCGTAGGCGAGGAAGATGATCATGCCGCCCGCGGCGAGCTGGAGGGGAGGTTTCCAGGTAGCCGGGGCCAGGCGCGCCCCCTGTATGCCGCCCAGGCCCACCGCCACGAAGAACAGCAGGATCAGCACCTTGATGCCTACGATCCAGTCCTCGATCTCGCCCACCACGCCGGCGCTCAGGAGGTTGAGTCCGGCGATGCCCACCACGGCGGCGCTGATCAGGACGTGGGTCCACAGGCCCCTGGAGGCCTCGGGGAAGAAGGTGGCGCCGTAGCTGCCGAACGCGAAGGCGTACAGCGACAGCATGACGATGTAGCTGATCCACAGGAGGACGTTGAGAGAGCCCGTGAACGTGCCGGTCCCGAACGCCTGGTTCAGGTAGGTGACGGTGCCGCCCGAGCTCGGGAAAGTGACGGCCAGACGGCTGTACGAATAGGCCGTGAACAGCGCCACGAGGCCCGCCACCACGAACGCCACCGGGGTGCCCCCGCCGGCCAGCTCCACCGCCAGACCGAGGACGGCGAAGATCCCGCCGCCCACCATCCCCCCGACGCCAATCGAGGTGGCTTCCAGGAAGCCGATGCCCTCGTTTCCGCCACCGTCCTCTTCGCTCATGCCGTCCCCATCGGCTTCGAGACGCTTCGCCCGCTTGGCTCCCGTGGTCGGAGCCACCCCCGCAGCCGCAGGATGGATGCCGGGCGCCTCGAGGGCCATCGAGACAACGTTCCGGTGCCGGGGTGTCCGCCGGGATCGGCGAGGAGGAGCGTGAGAGGAACGAGGGGACCACCGGCGCGCGGACTTGGCCACGTTGAAGTGGCTTTGGGTTCCTTGCCACAGGAGGGTGCCGCGCGCCGGCGAGTCCACCTCGCCATGCTGTGTGCCGTCGATCGGATGTCGCGGGCGGTTTCCCGCCCCCATTCGAAGGTTGGACGTAAATCGGGCGGAAAGGGTTGCCTCCGGCTTCTCGCCCGTCCCTTCCTACGGCATCGAGGGGGGCACGGTTTCACCCTCCCCCGGGACCCGGAGCTTGCTCGCCCGCCACGTCGGTCCCGGCCTCCCCCCGAACGCGAGCCAGGTCGCGGCGAATGATCGCCACGGCCTCGTCGACGCTCTCCACGCACCGCGGCAGGTCCAGGTCGCCCGGTCCCGCGAGGGGGCGGGTGCCGCCGTCCAGCATGAACCGTCGTCCCCACGCCACCAGCTCGCGCCACATCGTCCCCAGCATGATGAACGGTCGGTCGGTGATGTGGCGGACCTGCATGAGCTGCCACACCATGAGGGCCTCGAGTGTGGTCCCGATGCCGCCGGGCACGACCACGAACGCGCTGGACAGGCGCACGAAGTGGTGGAGGCGCGTGAAGAAGGTTCGGTGCACGTAGGCCTTCTCCACGTAGGGGTTGATCTCCTGTTCGTGCGGGACCTCGATGTTGAGGCCGAAGGATCGCGTACGGTTGTCGATGTCACCCTCCTCGGCACCCCGGTTGGCCGCCTCCATGAGGCCCGGTCCGCCCCCGGTGACGATGTCGCAGCCCATCAGGGAGAGTTCGCGCGCCAGGTCCTGCACGCTGCCGTAGATGGTGTCTCCCTCCCGCATGCGAGACGACCCGAAGATCGTGACGCGGTAGTAGGGAAGGCGCGGGGCGTGGATTCTCGCCAGGTCGTCCACCGCCTTCCACAGGTCGAGCAGCGTGTCCTCGACGATGTCGAAGATCGGCTGGCTCTCGACGGTCACAACGTCGGAAGACTCGCGCTGGCCCTCATCCGGCATCCGGCCGCCTCCGTGCCCGGGAATCGCCCCTTTGTTGAACGAGTGGGCGAGGGATACCCGCTCCGCCCGGGCGCGTTTCGGTCAGGGCCGGCGACGCCGGGCCGTGGAGTCCCGGCCACCTCGAACCGCCCGCCGCTCCGCCAGGAGGTGCCGGAGCCGGATCCGCTGCTCGGAGGTCAGGATGGCGAGCACCCGGAGCCGTGTGCGCCGAAGAACCTGCTGATACCGGGGCCTGACGCGCACGGTGAGCTCGCGGGCCCGCCGCTGCTCGTCGCGGACCACGGCCGCGATGCGCACCCTCTGCTCGGGGCTCAGGTCCAGGCTGTCGGCCATCCACGCCAGCACTCGACCGCCCGACGGGGCCTCCGGCGCCACGGCCGTGTCGCCTGCCTGAGCCGGACCCGCCGTGTCCGGGGCCAGAGCCGTCGCGCCGGTGTCGGCGGGAGGAAGGGGCGTTCCGGCGGCGACCGCCGCGACCGGCGGCGCCAGGAGCGCGCGGTCGATGACGATGCCTCCCAGGAGGCCCACCAGCACCGCGAGGGCCAGGAACAGCCCGGCCACCACTCGACCGCGGCCGTCCCGACGCGGCGACTCCCGACCGCTCGCGGGGGCGGCACGGTCGCCGCCCGGGACGCGCTCATCCATCTACTCCTCCTCGAGGGCCGACATCAGCAGCGACTCTCCGTCGTCGGCGGCGGAGAGAAAGGCCAGCACTGGATCCACGGAAGTGTCGCTCGCGGCCACTCCGGCGCCGACGGGCGTCGATGTCGCGGCGGAGCCGAGGCGCGCCGCGGTGGGGCGCACGACGTGCGGCGCCGCCCGGGGCACGAGCAGTGCCAGGGCGAGGATCGCCGCCGCCGCGAGCGGGATGCCGGCGCGGGCCCAGCGCGAGGCGTGCCGCCACCAGGGCAGTCGGCGCCGGGCCCGCAGGCAGGACTCGGCTCGCGATCCTATGGTGCGCGCGAGGTCGTTCCAGGCCACCGCGTCCATGGGTGGCGGGGGAACACTTTGCCGGAGGTGGCCACGGAGCTCGTCGTCGACGGTACCGCGGATGGCCCGGCCGGCTCCGCTCCCCGTACCGGTCTCCCTCTCCTCGGTCATGGCTTCCTCTCCTCGATGCTTGTCTCCCCGGCCGCGTTCCGCCCGAACGCTCCGAGCACCTCCCGGAGCTCCGCGCGCGCCTGGTGCAGGTGCCAGCGCACGGTGCCCTCGGCCAGCTCGAGCATCGCCGCGATCTCGGGGCTGGTGAAACCCTCGAGCTCGTGGAGCCGCACGATGGCTCCGCGCTGCCCGTCCAGCCGCTCCAGGGCCCCCGCCAGGGCGTCGTGCAGCTCGGCGCGCTCCGCGTCGCGGTCGGGCGGCGGCGCGCGCGCGATCACGTCGATCGGCAGGGCCTCCGTCCGACGGAGGGAGCGGGCCTTCCTCGCGTTCAGGCCGCGGTTCACCACGATCCGGAACAGCCACGGGCCGAAGGGGCGTCCGGGCTCGAAGCTGTCGATGCCCTTCAGGGCGGCCAGGAAGGCCTCCTGGACGAGGTCTTCCGCATCGGCCCGGTTCTCGAGCAGCCGGAAAGCGATCGAGAACGCGCGGCGCATGTGGCGACGCACGAGCGTGTCGAAAGCGTCTCCATCGCCCTCCTGGACCCGCGCCACCAGCCGCCCGTCGTCGGGCGCGTCCCCGGACGGGGGCCGACGGCCGTCGCCGGCGTGCTCCACGTGGTGGCGCCTCCTGTGCGCGAGCCCCTTCCGTATGCGTGCCGGTCCTCCTCTCCCGAACATACAGCGGGCCCGCGCCGGACGTTGGTCTCCCCGGGGCGCGCCGACCCTGGACGGCGAGGCTGGCCTCCTCCAGCTTGAGGCTCGGCGACGACCGGGTGATCGAACGGACGGATCCACGGATGGAGGCGCGAACGTGCTGCGAGCCACACGACGATGGCGGGTGATCGGAAGCCTGGGCGGGCTGGTGGGCCTCACGCTGCTGGGGTGCCGGGGCGCCGGTGGGAAGGCCTCGGCCGGCGAGGGCTCGGCGGACACCGGGGCGGGCGCGCGCGCCTCGGCCCCGGACAGCTTCCGGGTACGGTTCGCGACGAGCGCCGGCGACTTCATCGTCGAGGTCCGCCGGGCCTGGGCGCCGAGGGGCGCCGACCGCTTCTACGAGCTCGTGCGGGCCGGCTATTACGATGGGAACAGGTTCTTCCGGGTCCTGCCAGGTTTCGTGGCCCAGTTCGGAATCTCGGGAGACCCGGCGGTCTCGGCGCGCTGGCGCGGTCGACCGATCCGCGACGACCCGGTGCGCAAGAGCAACACTCGCGGGACGCTGGCGTTCGCTGCCGCGGGGCCCGACACCCGGACGACCCAGGTGTTCGTGAACCTCACCGACAACAGCCGCCTGGACGGCATGGGCTTCGCCCCCTTCGGAGAGGTGGTCGACGGCATGGCGGCGGTCGACTCGCTGTACGCTGGATACGGGGAGGGCGCCCCGCGCGGCCAGGGGCCCGACCAGGGCCTCATTCAGCGCGAGGGCAACCGCTACCTGGAGGATTCCTTCCCGAAGCTGGATGCGATCGACTCGGCCCGCGTCGTGGATTCGGCGGGCGACGGCGCGGCCGGAGCGTAGCGGCGTCGGAGGTCGCCGGAGAGGGGAGGGAGGGGGGGCGGACACGGCCTCAGTCCGCTCCCAGCGCCTCCAGGATTCCCTCCAGGCGCTCGGGCGCCCTGCGATGGCCCAGATTGCTGACGTATACGTGCCGGGCACCGGCGGCGCGCAGGGCTCGGATCGACCGCGCGCAGATTTCCTCGGCCGTGTCGCCGCGCTGGAACTCCCGCGTCACCTCCTCGGCCGGCACCGGGAAGAACCGTGACAGCGCGGACAGGGTGGAGGGATTGGCGCTCCGGTAGTAGAACACCCCGAACACGCCCGGAAGCTCGAGGCCGCGTCTGAGCGCCTCCCGGACGAAGGCCTCCACGCGGCGCGCGCTGTGGTGGGACACCACCTGGCTCAGGTAGAACTCTCCCGTGAATGCCCCGTCCAGGAGGAATCGCACCTGCTCGGCCGGATCCCGATGGGGATTCGTCCATCCTCCCAGCGTGAGTCCCGGCACGCGACGCCGGATCTCCTGGCGGAGGAGGAAGGCGTGCGGCAGACAGCGCGGCGGACCGGCCGTCGTGTCCCCGCCCAGGACCACCAGGGCCTCGATCCCCTGGGAGGCCGCCCGGTCCGCGTAGCGCAGGCAGTACGACAGCGGGTGCTTGCACGTCAGGAAGGGCACCAGGCGCTGCTTCGGAACGTCTCCCGCGAGATTCGTGACCAGGTGGCGGAGGTTCTCCTCCTCGCGCTCGCCGATCGCGTCGTCGGTGAGGAACACCGCCGTGTCCCGCCGCACCAGACGCCGCAGGGCGTGGTGCAGATCGATCCAGCTCTCCATGCCGTCGGCGGAGGAGAGATCGGCGGGCGGCGGACGCAACTCGGCGGCCACGAGCGGCTCGGGCTGCCTCAGCCGGTCCAGGAAGCGGCTCTGTCGTTCGGGCTCCGGGGTGACCATCTTGGCGCGCAACTTAGTCGTCCACGCGTCCCTCCGTCGAGAGACCTCCGGCGAGCACCCAGGGTGAAACACTTCTTCTACCGCTTCCGAGGCTGGCTCGTGGCTCCGCCCCTGCTGTTCGCGCTGTTCGCGACGGCAGGCAAGGTGGAGCGCCCGTACCTGTGCTGGTCACTGGGGCTCGGCCTGTTCGCGTGCGGCGTGTTCCTGAGAGTATGGGCCCAGCAGCACCTGCATTACCGGCTGCGGATCGACACCACGCTGACCCGTTCGGGTCCCTACCGCCGCATCCGGAATCCGATCTACTGGGGCAACACGCTGATCGGGGCGGGGCTGGTGGCCACCTCGGGCCTCTTGTGGCTCGTCGTGCCGACGGCGGTCTGGTTCCTGGCCGTGTACGCCGTGGTCGTTCGGTACGAGGAGGGCGTGCTGGAGGAGCTGTACGGGGAGCCGTACGGGCGCTTCCTGGCCGAGATCCCGCGCTGGCTCCCGCGCGGCTCCTTCGACCCGAACCTCGAGCTCGTGAACGAGCACCTGGGCGCGTCGGTGGTGGCGGAGCTGCACAATCTGCTCTTCCTGGCCCCCTTCGTCGCGCGTGCCCTGATCCTGCGCTGATCCCGACCCGGGCCCGAGCGGTGGACCCGGGATGTCGGGACCGCATCTTGCAACGGCCAGGTCACATGCCCGACGCGCTCCGCCGAGGGCCAAGTCACCTCTCCCAGCCGCACGGTGCGCACCGCTGCGGATGACTTCCGGCGACTCTGCCCGCATGGACCAGGAGGACACAATGTCTCGTCGTGGTTCGACGCTCCACGCCGCGCTCGGGGCGGCCACTCTGCTGCTCGCCCTGCCCCTCGCCGGGCGGGCCCAGGTCGGCACCGCCATCGGGGTGGCCCGCAATCTCTCGGTCGAGGGGCGGGCCGGGATCGGAATTCCCGGGGGGGACCTGGCCAACGTCGAGGACCCGGGCTTCTCCGCCGGTGTCGGCGTCTCCTACCGGGTGGCCAATCGGCTCCGGCTGCGGGCCGACGCCGATCTCGAGACGCTGCTGGGCGCGACGGTCCCGAACACCCTCACGTCCTACGACGACCTGAAGCTGTGGCACTACGGCGCCGGGCTCGAGCTCGAGCTCCTCAGGCCGATCGTCATCCCGTGGCGGGTGTCGGCCGGAGTCGGGGTCGGGGCGACCACCTGGAAGTTCGACCAGAGCGCCAGCTCCAAGACGTATCTGACCACGAGCGGCTTCGTGCGGGCCGGTTACAGCCCCATGCCGCTTCTCGACGTGTTCGTCCAGGGGCGAGCGTACCTCATGTTCACCAGTCCCGAGGATTTCGCGGCCCTGGGCCAGACGTCGCCCATCGGTGACCGTGCCTGGTCGTTCCCCGTGCAGGCGGGCGTGGCGCTGCACCTGCCGTGAGTGGATCTTGTGGGCGAGGAGTGACGCGGGGTACGTGACGCGGAGGCGGGTCCGTTCGTCCATGGGAACGTAACCGTCGCCCCGCTCGTTGCGGGACCGGCGCTCGAGACGAAAGCGAGAGATGGCCCTTAAGGAGGATGCATGAACAAGGCTCGTGTGATGGGGGGGTGGACGGCCGCCCTGGCCGTGATCGTGCTGCTGGCGGCGGGGGCCACCCCGGTCCGCGCGCAGAGCCCCTTCGAACCCAGCTTCGAAGTGGATGGCCGGCTGGGTCTGGCTCTCCCGTTCGGCGGGATCGGCAAGCTGGAGGACATCGGCCTGGCGGCCGACCTCGGGGGCGCCTACTGGTTCAATCCGCGATTCGCGGTCCGGGGTGATTGGGGACTGGAGGCCCTGAACGGGAGCTCGATCCCGGCGGCCCAGGACTTCCGCAGCCTCAACCTGTGGCATTACACGGTAGGGCTCGAGACGAACCTGGCTCCGCCCGTGTCGGGGAACGTGAAGTTCACCGTGAACGGGGGCCTTGGCGCAACCACGCTCGATTTCTCGGGTTCGGGGCCGTCCCACACCTACTTCAGCCTGACGGGCGGAGCCCGGCTGCTCTTTCCGGTCAGTCCTCAGGTCGACCTGTTCGGCGGGGCGCAGCTCAATCTCGCGTTCACCAACGGTGACGATCTGTTCCAGCGTGTGAACGGGAGCCCCGATCTCCAGCCCCTGGGGACGAGCACTTCCTGGACCCTGCCGTTGTGGGGCGGAATCCAGGTTCACTTCCCCTAGGGTACGGGGGCCCCGAAGCCCGGCTCGTCGGCGCCGACCGTCGGATCGGGCGAGCGCCGACGGGCGGGTAGGGCAACGATGGCGGCCGCACGACGAGACCCGGGGAGGTCCGTCGTGCGGCCGCTGTACGTGGAGTGGGTAGGAGCGAGCCCGGCCCGGCCGCCGATCAGCTCGACTTGCCGCCTCCGGACTTGCCCGACGCACCGCTCTCGGAGGAGCTGCCACCCGAGGATGACTTCTCCGATCCCGAACCCGACTTCGACGAGGCGCCGCCCGCGGAGGACCCCGACGAGGAGGACCCGCCCGAGGAGCGAGTCTCCATCACCAGGCGGCCGTTGACGGTGCCTCCCTCCTCGATGGACACGACCGGGGCGCGAACCTCCGCGTCCACCCGGCAGCCCTCCATGAAGCGAGCCGCTCCCGTCGCGATCACGGTGCCGCTCACCCGGCCCCCGACGTGGATCTCCGCCGCCTCAATGTCTCCGTCCACGACTCCTTCCCGGGCCACGACGACCTCGCCCTGGGTCCGGATGGACCCTTTGACTCGTCCTTCGATGCGCAGGTCGCCCCGCGCCGTGAGCTGACCCTCGAGCTCCATCCCGCCTCCGATCACGCTGGGCGTGGCCGAGGTGGGGCGTGATTCCGGGGCGGACGGAGAGTCGGCTCCCTTCCGCGACAGTCCCTCGAATACAGGTGTCATGAGCTCCTCTTGAAGTTCGTCCTACGGCGTTTCGACCTGCGGGGGCGACGGGCGCGGGACCTTCGAAGGTTACCCCGTCTCCCGATGCTCCGGCAAGCGGCGGGCCGTCGTGCCGCTTCCATGCCTGGTTCCGTGGGCGGTCTCCCCGCTCCCGGCGGGGAGGCGGTTGCGAGCGGCCCGTCTCGATTCCTATCCTGCAGCCACCCCGGCTGCACGCTCGGGCCGGAACGTACCGGGCACCCGACGCTCACGGAGCCTCCATGATCCGACCGACCTTCCGGGTCCCGGCGCTGCCGGGTCCCAGCCTGGCCCTCGCGGTCCTGCTCATGGTCTCTCCCGTCGCGGCGCAGCAATCCGCGGACCGGGGCACGGCCGCGGTCGAGGGTGACCTCTTCACGATCGATGACGCCATCGACCTCGTCCGCGTCACCGACCCCCGCATCTCGCCCGACGGGACCCGGGTGCTGTATACCCGACAGACGCTGGACTGGAACGACAACGAGCGGGACAGCCACCTGTGGCTGGTGCGGGCCGACGGCACCGACCCCAGGCCTTTCACGTCGCAGGAGGGCGACGGAGATCCGCGCTGGTCGCCAGACGGCCGCTGGATCGCGTTCTTGCGCAGCACGGATCAGGACGTCTCCGGCGACGACGAGGACGACCAAGGCGGGCGGCAGCTGTTCCTCATCCGTTCGGACGGGGGCGAGGCACGCCAGTTGACCCACCACGCCACCTCGATCCAGCGCTACGCCTGGGGTCCGGACTCTGGCGTCCTCTATTTCGTGGCCGCGGACAGCCTGACCCGCGCGGCCCGGGATTCGTTGCAGGCGGGTTACGACGCGGTGTTCGTCGACGAGGGCCCGAACGGGCAGCGCCGGGGACGCTGGTCCAACCTGTGGCGGATCGAGGCGGACCCGGACTCCGCGACCGAGCATCCCCTGACCACGGGACATCGCATCATCGACCAGATGGCCGTCGCCCCCGACGGCCGGCACGTGGCGTTCGCCTACCGGACCGAGGACCATCGGAACGACGCGTACCGGTCCGAGATCGCGCTGGTGGACGCCGGGGACGGGGAGATCCGGCGGATCACGCACGACCAGGCTCCCGAGTCGGATCCGGGTTGGTCTCCGGACGGGGGCACCCTCACCTGGATGGCCCCCGACACGGCCACGTGGACGCTGGATCAGGGCAACCTGTACGCCCTGCAGCTGGCCACGGACTCGGTGCGGCAGCTCGCCCCGGACTTCGCTGGCGCGATCGGTGACTACGGCTGGGCCCCCGACGGAACGATCGACTTCTCCGCGCAGGTTCGGACCACGGCCGACCTGTACCACCTGGACCCTCGTTCGGGCCGGGTCCGGCAGGTGAGCCGGCTCGAGGGAGTCGTGGGAGCCCCGTCCTGGTCGCGGGACCACGCCCGGGTGACCTACGAGCTCAGCACGCCCGGCGTGCCGGGCGATGTCTACGTGGCCACGATCCGGCCCTTCCGGCCGCAGCGCCTCACCCGCTCCAACGTGGACGTCGAGCAGAAGGACCTGGCGAGGCCCCATGTGGTCCGCTGGAAGAGCTCCGACGGTCGCGACGTGGAGGGGCTTCTCTACCGCCCGCCCGAGGAATCGGGCTGGAAGGCTCCCGGAGCGCTCGTGCTCGAGGTGCATGGAGGGCCGGCGGGGAGCTTCACACGCGGCTTCGACGCCGACGCCCAGGTGCTGGCGGCGTACGGCTACGCGGTCCTGCAGCCGAACGTCCGGGGATCGTCAGGCTACGGGGACGCGTGGCTACGTGGCAACATGCGCGACATTGGCGGCGGGGACTACGAGGACCTCATGAGCGGCGTGGACGCCATGGTGCGCCAGGGCGTCGCGCACCCCGATTCACTGGCCATCAAGGGATGGAGCTACGGGGGGATCCTGGGAGGGTGGACGCTGACCCGGACCACCCGCTTCAAGGCCGCGAGCCTGGGGGCCATGGTCACCGACTGGCCGGCCGAGTATGGGCCGGGCTTCCACTTCGACGTCGCGCGCTGGTACCTGGGTGGAGATCCCTGGTCCAACGGCGCCTTCTGGCGCGAGCGCTCCAGCTTCTGGCACATGGAGAACGTCAAGACGCCCACGCTGCTGTTCCACGGCGACCGGGATCGCACGGACACGCCCATGCAGTCCATGAACTTCCACGCCGCGCTCCGTCACTTCGGGGTGCCCGACCGCTTCCTGCGCATGCCGCGAGAGCCGCACGGCTTCCGGGAGCCTCACCACCAGCGCACCCGGATCGTCGAGGAGCTGCGCTGGTTCCAGCGCTGGGTGCGCGGCCAGCGCCACTGGTCGGCGCCCGACCGCCGCCCGACGGAGAGTACGGATCAGGCGGCGTCCGACTCGGCCGCGGGGGGCGGCCGGCGCTGAGGGTCCTCGCCTCCCCGCTCCCCGCCCGCCCCTCCCCGCCAGAGGCCGTCGGTATGGCCCTTGCCTGAGTCGGGCGGTGGCAGGCACGCCGCGGCCGCCGTCCAAGAGGGACGTCCGGCCCCGGCGCCGAGTGGGGACCGGACAGGGAGACGCCCGTGGGTCTGAACGTCGCGCAGAAGCTGATCGAGTCGCACCTCGTGCAGGGGGAGATGGCGCCCGGCGAGGAGATCGGCCTCCGGATCGACCAGAGCCTCACGCAGGACGCCACCGGTACCCTGGTCATGCTGGAGCTGGAAGCGATGGGCCTGGCGCGGGCCCGGACCGAGCTCTCCGCCCAGTACGTGGACCACAACCTGATCCAGGAAGACAACAAGAACCCCGACGACCACGTCTTCCTGCAGAGTGCCTGCCGGAAGTTCGGGCTCTGGTACAGCCGGCCCGGCAACGGCGTGAGCCACCCGGTGCACCAGGAGCGCTTCGGGGCGCCGGGCAAGACGATGGTGGGCTCGGACAGCCACACGCCGGCCGCCGGCGCCATCGGCATGCTGGCCATCGGCTCGGGCGGCATGGACGTGGCCATGGCCATCGCCGGCGAGCCCTACTACGTGAAGATGCCGGAGATCTGGGGCGTGCGGCTGACGGGGGAGCTGCCGGCCTGGGTGAGCGCCAAGGACGTGATCCTCGAGATGCTGCGCCGGCACGACGTGGACGGGGGCGTGGGTCGGATCCTCGAGTACTTCGGTCCCGGCCTCGCCGCGCTCTCCGCCATGGACCGGCACGTCATCGCCAACATGGGCACGGAGCTCGGCGCCACGAGCACGGTATTCCCCTCCGACGACGAGGTGCGCCGCTTCCTGGCGTCGCAGGGGCGCGAGGACGCGTGGACCGAGCTGGTGGCCGACGAGGACGCAGACTACGACGTCCGCGAGGAGATCGATCTGGGGGAGCTCGTGCCGCTGGTCGCGAAGCCGTCCAGTCCGGGAAACGTCGTGCCCGTGTCCGAGCTGGCGGGACAGGAGATCTCCCAGGCCTACATCGGCTCCTCGGCCAATCCCGGCTACCGGGACTTCGCCGTGGCCGCCGAGATCGTGAAGGGCCGGCAGGTGCACCCGGACGTGTCGTTCGATGTGAACCCGACCTCCCGCCAGATCCTGGAGAACCTGGACCGGGACGGCCACCTGCTCTCGCTCATCCACGCCGGGGCCCGCATCCACCAGGCCGGGTGCAACGGCTGCATCGGCATGGGGCAGGCGCCGGCCACGAACACGCGCAGCCTGCGTACGGTGCCCCGGAACTTCCCGGATCGCTCGGGCACCAAGGACGACAGGGTCTTCCTGGTGAGTCCCGAGACGGCGGCGGCCTCGGCGCTCATGGGGGTGATCACGGACCCGAGGACGCTGGAACGGGAGCTCGGGCTCGACTACCCGCGGGTCTCGGATCCGGCGGAGCCCATTCTCAACACCGAGTCGCTCCAGGCGCCGCCGTCACCCGAGGCGTCCAGGAAGGTCTCCCTCCGAAAGGGCCCCAACATCGTGTCGCTGCCGGAGCTGGAGGGCCTCCCGGACGCCCTGGAGTTGCCGGTGAACTTCAAGGCCGCCGACAACATCTCGACGGACGAGATCCTCCGGGCCGGCGCCGAGGTCCTGCCCTTCCGGAGCAACATCCCGGAGATCGCGAAGTTCGCCTTCGACGTGGTCGACCCGAACTACTATCGGAAGGCCATGCACACCCGCGACGAGGGGGGGCATGCCGTGGTCGGCGGGTCCAACTACGGGCAGGGGTCCAGCCGCGAACACGCAGCGCTGGCACCGCGCTTCCTGGGGCTCCGCATGGTCCTGGCGAAGGGATACGCCCGCATCCACTGGCAGAACCTCGTCAATTTCGGGGTGCTGCCGCTCACCTTCGAGGATCCCGACGACTACGACCGGATCGAGCAGGGGGACGTGCTGCGGGTGGAGAGACTGCACACGACCCTGGGCGAGGGTCCGCAGGTCGAGGTCCGGAACGTCACGAAGGGCGAGACGTACGCGGCGCGCCACGATCTGTCGGAGCGACAGATCGAGCTCCTGGTCGAAGGGGGGCAGATCGCCTGGATGAAGAAGCGGCTGACCTCGGGTCACGCCGCCTGACCACCAGAACCGAGCGCGGGGCCGGACCCGCCGGGAGGAGAAGCGGATGGAGCTGTACGTGGCGCGTCATGCCGAGGCCGTCGAGGAGAGCCGTGGAGGAGATCGTCCGCTCACGGAGGCGGGGCGTGACGACGCCCGCAGGGTGGGCGCCGCGCTGGCCGCGGCCGGCGTGGAGGTCGCCGAGGTTTGGTACTCGAGCAAGCTGCGAGCCCGCGAGACGGCCGATCTCCTGGCCGGCGCCATCGGGGGCGGCGCGCACCTGGCGGAGCGCCCGGACCTGGTGCCGCTCGCCGACCCCACCGGCGTGCTGGAGGCCGTGAGGGAGCGTGAATCCGACGGGCCCCTGCTGCTCGTCGGCCACCTCCCGCACGTGGAGCGGCTGGTGTCGCTCCTGCTCACCGGTGACGAGAAGGCCGAGGTCGTCGAGGTGCCGACCGGCGCCGTGCTGCGGCTGGTGAGCGCCGACGACGGCCGCCACTGGCGCCTGGCGTGGTTCATCACGCCGGCTCTCCTGAGGGACTGACACGCGGGCGGGCTGGACGCGCTGTTCGCAGGCGCCTGCCACGGACCGGTCTTCCGGCCTACGCCGTCGTCAAGAGGACATCGCAACACAAACGCGCGGGACCCGGTCAGGCAAGTTAGGCGGCCACGTCGCGGACTGGGTGTCGCCCGGCCCGATGCGCTGAGCCCCGTCGGCCGGCAACGTGGTAGAGCAGAGGCCGGCGTGGCGGCGGCTTGCACGGGCTCCAGGGTGACGACACGAACGGCTCCATCGTCTTGACAAACACGGCAAACTTTCGTACGAGCAAAATACGATTTGTGAAGCGCTTCATCGGGATACGCAACTCAATGCAGGACAGATCCCATGCGTCTCTTCGAGCGTACTCTCGTGCTGGTGGCGCTCGCAGGACTCACTTTGATTCTGACAGCGTGCCGGTCTCCCGATTCCGAAAAGGACGGCTTTGATCCCAGTCAACTCAGTCGGCTTGTTGTCCCGCAGACTGCGGATTCGACGTCCCCTCACGCCCGGCTCCTCACTGCCGTCGTGGTGCTGGATCCAGCAACCGCGTTGAAGTGCAAGACGCCCCTACCGGAGTGGCTCGCGTGGCAATCGCCGTCGAGCCGACGGCTTGTCCTTGTCCTGACCCGCAGCCCTGATGCATACGAGAAGCGCGAGTTTAGAATGTTGCGCCTGACAGTTGCAGGCACACTGCCGCCCAGCCCCGGACGGCGGGCTGCTAACGGTGTGTACCTGTTCAGGGGTCGGTCGCTGGTTGACTCCATCTCTCTTTTCGAGGGGCAACTCAAGGCGCCGCAGGACACCGGTGAACCGCCCCGGATTTATCGGAGACCCGTGGGGTTGAGTCTCAGGAGTTCGGTCGGAGTCTCCTGAGCGCGGTAGTGCGCCTCCTCGTATTCGACCGGGGGCACGTAGCCGATGGGTCCGAGGAGGCGATGGTAGCCCAGCCACCAGACCCATTCCAGGGTGGCGAACTCGACGTCCTCGCGCGAGCGCCAGGGTCCGCGGCGCCGGATGACCTCGGCCTTGTAGAGGCCGATCACGGACTCGGCCAGGGCGTTGTCGTAGGAGTCGCCCCGGCTGCCGACCGAGGGCTCGATCCCGGCCTCGGCCAGGCGCTCGGTGTAGCGGATCGAGAGGTACTGCCCAGACTCAACCGGTCGTCGCAACACTGACGTATTGAGTGGTCCTGAGGAACTGATTCAGGGCTTCGGCCGGTGTCTGCCAGCCGAGGGTCTTTCTCGGTCTCGTGTTGAGAGCATGCGTAACCGCGGCCAGGTCATCGGGCGTGTGCTTGCCCAGGTCCGTGCCCTTGGGAAAGTACTGCCGGAGAAGGCCGTTTGTATTCTCGTTCGTCCCCCGCTGCCACGGGCTGCGTGGATCGCAGAAGTAGATCGCCAGTCCGGTGTCGATCCGGAGACGAGCGTGCTGAGCCATCTCCGCCCCCTGATCCCAGGTCAGTGATCTTCGGAGCTGCTCGGGCAAGGTGACCATCGCCTTCACGATCGCGGCACGGACCGCCTCGGCTCCATGACCGGCGAGCGCGGGACCGTTCTTCGCGCGCTGTGCTCGACCGGGCATCGGCGGCAGATGCAGCAGCAGCGTGAAGCGGGTCGCGCGCTCCACCAGCGTCCCGATGGCCGAGGAGCGCAGGCCCAGGATCAAATCTCCTTCCCAGTGGCCCGGCACAGCGCGATCGGCCGCCTCCGCCGGGCGCTCGCTGATCAGAATCTCCGGGGCCACAAAGGACTTCCTCCGGCCGCGGCAGCGCTCCCGTGGAACGCGGAGGGCTCGCCCGGTCCGCAGACAGGCCGTCAGCTCCCGGCGAAGAGCTCCCCGGCCCTGGATGTAGAGTGCTTGATAGATCGCCTCGTGACTGATGCGCATGGATTCATCGTCCGGAAAGTCGATCCGCAACCGCTCAGATATCTGCTGGGGGCTCCATGCCCTCGCCCATCGCCGGGGCTTTCGGGCCCCCTGGCGGCGGCCCGTCCAGCGCACGGCCGGACCGGCCACTTCCGCCCCGCCCGGGGCGGCGAGCCGCCCCGCAAGCCGGTCCTCCACGTAGGCCCGGAGCGCCTTGTTCACCGCCAGCTTCGCGGGCTTGGGGCGGCCAGCGGATCGATCCGCATGCCACTGCGCGGTACTGGCGCGGTACTCCAATCGGCCGCCCCGCGTAGCCGCATTCCGCCGAAGCTCCCGGGAGATGGTCGACGGGGCTCGAGCCAGATGCCGAGCCATCTCACGAACGCCCAGTTCCTTCGCATGCAAGATCGCGATCTCTTCTCGCTCGGCAAAGCTCAGGAACCGTCCCGATCGTCGTATCGCTGACGGTACGAACCGCGACGGCGGCACTCCCCCTGCCTCCCGGAACCAGCGTGTGCCCACGGCGGGCGACACTCCGGCCGCCCCCGCAGCGTCCTCGCTCGACCGTCCTGCCGCGATCGCGTCCCAGAACCGCCGCCGCTCCGCATCTCGTGCCACCGAGGGCCGGCCGGGAGAGCGCATCTTCGCTCGCCCCGCTCGATCCGAAGCTCGTCTCCTTCCACTCGCCATCGCAACCACCTCCTTCGAGGTGTTGCGACGACCGATTGAATCCGCCCTGGACGCCCCGATCGCTATGATGAATGAGAGCCTCGGTCGCTTCGTCCTGGCGCTCGTAGAGGGCCTGCTCGAGGGCGTCCAGCGCCAGGTCGCTGCGCAGGGAGCTCGAGACGCGCCAGCCGACGATCCGGCGCGAGAAGGCGTCGATGACGAAGGCCACGTAGGCGAAGCCCCGCCAGGTGGCCACGTAGGTCAGGTCGGAGACCCAGAGCTGGTTGGGCCTGTGCGCGCTGAAATCGCGCTGGACCAGGTCCAGCGGACGCGCGGCGCTCTCTGCGGGATCGGTGGTGACGCGGAACCGGCGGCCCCGCGTGATGCCCTGAAGCCCCATCTCCCGCATCAGCCGCCGGGCGGTGCACCGGGCGACGTCGAAGCCCTCCCGGCCCAGCTGCCGCCACACCTTGCGGGCTCCGTACGCCTCGAAGTTCTCCTTCCACACCCGCCGGATCTCGGGTCGGAGCGCCTCGTCTCGCCGGGCCCGGGCCGACCGGAGGAAAGGGTCAGCCCGGAGCGCCTTGTGCCGATAATAGGTCGACGGAGCGATCGGCAGCACCTCGCAGATCGGCTCGACTCCGTACGCCTCCCGGTGCTCGTCGATGAAGCTCACCATCACCTCGCTCGGCGGCCGAGCTCCGCCTGGGCGAAATACGCGGACGCCTTCCGCAGGATTTCATTGGCCCTGCGGAGCTCACGGTTCTCCCGCTCCAGCTCCTTGAGACGCTCACGCTCTTCGGTGGTGAGCCCCGGCCGACGACCCGCGTCCCGCTCAGCCCGCCGCACCCACTTGCGGAGCGTCTCCGCCGAGCAGCCGATCTTGGCCGCGATCGACCGGATCGCCGCCCACTGCGAGTCGTGATGCGCTTCGTGGTCGAAGACCATCCGAACCGCCCGCTCCCGCACCTCCGGGGAGTACTGCCTCGTCTTGCTCATGGCTCCATCCTCTCACGAGTTGGAGCCTCCGACAAATCCGGGGCGGTTCAGTAACTTCGGGTTAGATTGGGGCGCTCGGGAACGAGGACTCCCCTTCGGGCCGGCGGTCGATAGCACGATAGTTGGGCCACGGGCGTTCTGCCCATCCCCCGGCGACTGGCCCCGCGGCCGGGTCGCCCGCCTCAGGCTCCCACGTGCAGGAGCACCAGGCTGGCCACGGTGAAGTAGATGACCAGGCCGGTCACGTCCACGAGGGTGGCCACGAAGGGCGCCGACGCGCTGGCCGGGTCGAAGCCCAGCCGGCGGAGCAGGAAGGGCAGCATCGAGCCGGCCATCGTGCCCCATGTCACCACGCCGACCAGGGCGAGGCCCACGGTGAAGGCGACCAGCGGGTAGTGGGGACCGTAGTCGTACAGGCCGCCGAACTGCCACGCCATGATCCGCAGGATCCCGATCGCTCCCAGGATCGAGCCCAGGGCGAGGCCCGAGCGCAGCTCGCGCCACGCCACCCGCCACCAGTCGCGCAGCCTCACCTCTCCCAGGGCCAGGGCGCGGATGACCAGAGTGGTCGCCTGGGAGCCCGAGTTGCCCCCGCTCGAGATGATGAGGGGAACGAACAGCGCCAGCACCACGGCCTGCGCGATCTCCCCCTCGAAGTGCCCCATGGCCGTGGCGGTCAGCATCTCGCCGATGAACAGGGCGGACAGCCACCCCGCCCGCTTGCGGACCATGTGGAAGAAGGGCGTCTCCATGTAGGGGGAGTCCAGGGCCTCCGAGCCGCCGATCCGCTGGATGTCTTCCGTCTGCTCCTCCCGGATGGCGTCGGCGATGTCGTCGAAGGTCACGATCCCCTTGAGGGTTCCCGCCTCGCTGATGACGGGAAGGGCGAGGAGATCGTGCTCGCGGTACAGGTGGGCCACCTCCTCCTGGTCCATCGTCTCGGGCACGGTCACGACGTCGCGCTGCATGATCTCGTCGACCCGCCGGTCGGTGGGGGCCTCGAACAGGTCGCGGAAGGAGAGGACGCCCAGGAGGCGCTGCGCTGAGTCCAGGACGTAGATGTAGTAGATCGTCTCGAGCTGGGGCGCCTGCCGCCGCAGGTAGGCGAACGCCTCGCCCACGGTCATGTCCGGTCGGACGCGGGCGAACCGGGGGCTCATGAGCCCTCCGGCCACGTCCTCCCCGTAGGCCATGAGGGCCGTGACCTCGCGGCGGGTCGTCGGGTCGAGCAGGCCGAGGAGTCCCTGAGCCTCCTGGGGCGGGGCCTCCTGCACCAGGTCGGCCGCGTCGTCCGGTGGCAGCAGCCGCATCCACACCATGCGCTCGCCCTCCGGTAGGCTCGCCACCAGTTCGGCCTGCTCCCGTGGATCCAGGGACAGGAAGAAGTCGTCGGCGACGGCGCGCGGCAGGCGCCGGAAGGCTTCGACGCGCTGTTCGGGGCCGAGCGCGGGCCACCCTTCCCAGAGCTCGATCGCCTCGCCACGCTCGGTGTCCGGGGTCGGGATTTGCGTGCCGATCATGGGTGCCTCCCGGCCGTCCTCGAAGTGTCAGCGTCCGCGCCTCGGGCTCGACCACGGAAGATCGATGGCCCTGCCGTGGGAGGAAAGGTGAGGGCGCCTCCGGCGCCGTTCGCGCGGCCTCGATTGTGCAAGGTCGATGATGGAGCCGCGACGCCCGGGAAACCGGGGAAGTCGGGCTCCGATGAGGGGCGTTTCCGGCATGACCGGTGGCGCGACGACGGTGACGCGAGTCGGGGCGGAGTCGTCTCTCCGGGGAAACATCCCCGGAAGGACGGTGGGCCTGCGAGTGACTAGACACGGGAGTCCGAGCATGTACACGATCATCGGTCCAGCGGATGGACCGGTCACGTTTCGAACACACGTGGCCGTCCCGGACCTCCAGCCCGCGGACGCGTCCCGAATCTTGCAGGCCCTGAACCCGTTCCTGGCTCGACTCCGGGAGCGGGCGGCCCAGGACCAGGCGACGCTGACGAGCCGGCCGGACGGGACTTCGGCCCCGGTCCCGGCGGAGGGCTAGGGGTCCGCCTCACCCACCGCCGTTCGTCGACTTCGGAGCGCCGCGCGCGCTCCTCAGGAGCCCGCGAGCCTGATTCCGGTTTCCTGCCGCGCCTCCACGATGCGCCGGCCGTGGTGACGGCCGTTCTCGATGAAGATGCGGTTGGCGTCGTTGCCGGCCGTGAGCACGCCCGCGATGTACACGCCGGCGACCGGGGTCTCGAGCGTGTCGGGATCGTGCTCCGGCACCCCCGAGTCCGCGTCGACGGGCACTCCGAGGTCCCGGAGAAGGCGGGGCTCGGCGTGCCAGCCGGTCATGGCGAACACCCAGTCGTTGGCGATCTCGTCGGCGGTCCCCGTCTCCACGTCGCGCAGGACGACCGTAGCGGGCGTGATGCGCTCGATCCGGGTGCCCCAGCGCACCGGGATCTGGCCCTTCTCGAACCGGTTGCGGATGTCCGGCAGGACCCAGGGCTTCACGCCCCTGTCGAGCTCGCGGGCGAAGTGCACGAAGGTCACCCGCGCGCCGGCGCGCCACAGCTCGAGCGCCGACTCGACGGCGGAGTTCCCGCCCCCCACCGTAACGACGTCCTGCCGCCAGTAGGGGTGGGGCTCGTCGTAGCGGTGCTTGACCTTGGGGAGATCCTCTCCGGACACGCCCAGGGGATTGGGGGCGTCGAAGCTCCCGGTGGCCACGACCACGGCGCGCGTTCGGATGGAGCGCTCCTCCCCGGCGGCGCACCGGCTCAAGAGGCGGAAGTCTCCCTCCGCGCCCTCGACGGCCAGGACCTCCTCGAACTGGCGCACGTCCAGATCGAAGAATTCAGCGGCCCGGCGATAGTAGACCAGCGCCTCCTCCCGCGTGGGTTTGCCTCGCTCGATCGGGAAGGGCAGGCCGCCGATCTCCAGCTTGTCGGCGGTGCTGAAGAAGCTCACGTAAGGAGGGTACTCCCGCACGATGGTCGCCGTGAGCGGCCCGCGGTCGAACAGCACGCACCGCATCCCGGCATCCCGCGCTGCCGCGCCCACGGCCAGTCCGCAGGGTCCGGCACCGATCACCGCCAGGTCCAGCAGCTCGTCTCTCATCAAACCTCGAGTCCGGGGGTTCGTTCCGGCGGGGGCCCTCGGTCCGCCGGTCCTGGTTCTCAGGGGCCGCGCCCGGTACCCCTGGCAGGGCCCGCCGTGTCCGATACGAGAACCGTGCCGCGGTGACCCACGGGGCCGGTCAGCGGGGCTGCAGGCTCCCGAAGGCGTACCGCCAGCCAAAACGCTTCAGGAGCTCCAGCAGCCGCTGCACCGGGAGACCCATGACGTTGAAGAAGTCGCCCTCGATCCCCTCGACGAGCGCGGCACCCAGGCCCTGGATGCCGTACCCCCCCGCCTTGTCGAACGGCTCGCCGGTGGCCGTGTACTCCCGGCGCTCCCGCTCGTCCAGGTCCCGGAACCGGACCCGCGTGGCCTCCACCGCCGTCTCCGTGCGTCCGGGCGTGGCCAGGGCGATCCCGGTGTACACGAGGTGCTCCCGGCCCGAGAGGCGTCCCAGCATCGTGATCGACTGCGCCCGGGAGCCGGGCTTCTCGAGGACCGCCTCGTCCAGCGATACCACCGTGTCGCAGGCCAGCGCGAGGGCCCCGGGCCGGATCGCCGCGGCCGCCTTGAGGCCGGCCAGCCGCTCGGCCGCCGAGCGGGCCGACTCGCCCGGCAGCAAGGTCTCGTCCACGCCGGTCGGCCGGACCTCGAATGTCAGCCCCAGCCTGCGCAGAATCTCCGCCCGCCGCGGAGAGCCGGAGGCGAGCACCAGGCGGGGCGGCGCGGCGTCCTCGGCGGAGGGAGCCCCGCCGTCGCCCCCCGGGAGCCCTCTCGCCCCGGCCGACCGGGTCATGGGCTCGTGGCGGCGGGCGCCCGGGTCTCGATCCCCTCGACTCCGTGCGCTTCCATCCACGCGTGGAGATCCTCGAGCGCCCGCTCCGACAGCCGCCGCCGCTTCTCCCTCCGGTCCCGAATGCGCTCGGGGAGGGCGTCCACCAGGCCCCAGTTCGAGTTCATGGGCTGGAACCGGCCGGGCTCGGCTTCCCGCAGGTAGCGCATGAGCGCGCCGAGCATCGTCGTGCCGGGCGGGAGCACGGGATCGAGGCCGCGCAGCACGCGGTCCATGGTCACGGCGGCCAGGAGGCCGCTGGCGGCCGACTCGACGTAGCCCTCCACCCCGGTGAGCTGGCCGGCGAACACGAGGTCGGGCCGATCGGGCGGCGACCCCCAGGGCGTCAGGCAGCCCGGGAAGTTCAGGTAGCTGTTGCGGTGGATCCCGCCGCGTCGGAGGAACTCCGCCTCGGCCAGGCCGGGAATGAGCCGGAACACCCGGTCTTGCTCCCCGTGCCGGAGCCGGGTCTGGAAGCCGACCATGTTCCACATGCGCCCCTCCCGGTCCTCCCGCCGGAGCTGGACCACCGCGTGGGGCCGACTCCCCGTACGGGGGTCGGTGAGCCCGATCGGCTTCATGGGGCCGAAGCGGAGCGTCTCCCGGCCGCGCGAGGCCATCACCTCGATCGGGAGGCAGCCCTCGAAGTAAGGGACGTTCTCCCAGTCGTGGCCCGCGTAGACGTCCGCCTCGAGGAGCGCGTCGATGAAGCGCTCGTACTCGTCCCGGTCCATGGGACAGTTCAGGTAGTCGTCCGACTCCCCGTAGCGGCCCGCCGCGAACACGATGGACTCGTCCAGGGACTCGCGGGACACGATGGGCGCGAGCGCGTCGAAGAAGGCCAGCCCCTCGTCTCCGAGCCGCGACCGGATCGCCGCCGACAGCGCGTCCGACGTGAGCGGGCCCGTAGCCACGATCGCCGGGCCCTCCGGAAGAGCACGCTGCTCCCCCCGGACCCTCTCGATGCGGGGGTGCTCCTCGACCGCCCCGGTCAGGACATGCGCGAACAGCTCCCGGTCCACCGCCAGCGCCGAGCCTGCGGGCACCCGGGCCCGTTCGGCGCAGGCCAGGAACAGGGAACCCAGCGCCTCCATCTCCCGCTTCAGCTCCCCGTGCGCGTTGGCTGGATCCTCGCTCTTGAAGGAGTTCGAGCACACGAGCTCGCCCAGGAGCCCGGTGCGGTGCGCGGGGGTGGAGGCGCCGGGACGCATCTCCACCAGTTGGACCGCGTGCCCACGCTCGGCCAGGCCCCAGGCGGCCTCGGGACCGGCCAGCCCGCCCCCGACGACGGTGACGGTCATCCGCCGCCACCGCCCCGGTACCGCTCGAACCAGCCCAGGATGTAGGCCGTCTTGGCGATCAGGTTGCTGGGCTTGCCGGCGATCTCGTGGGTGGCGTCCGGGATCCGCACCAGGACCGACGGGACCTTCTGCAGCTTGAGCGCCTGGTAGAACTGCTCCGCCTCTCCGTCGGGCGTCCGCAGGTCCTCGCCGCCGGTCATGATCATGGTCGGCGTCTTCACGTGGCCCGCGTAGGTGATCGGGGAGTGCTCCATGTAGTTCTGGAGGTTGTCCCACGGGTACCCGGAGAACCAGTACTTGAGCCCGAACAGCGACATGTCTGCCGTCAGCACCCAGCTGTACCAGTTGATCACCGGCTTGGCCACGACGGCGGCGCGGAAGCGGGTCGTGTGGCCCACCGTCCACGCCGTGAGGACGCCGCCGCCCGAGCCGCCGGTCACGTACAGGCTGTCGGGGCTCACGTAGCCCTTCTGGATCATGGCGTCCACGCCCGACATGAGGTCGTCGTAGTCGTGGTCCGGATAGTCCAGGTGAATGGCGTTGCCGAACGCCTGGCCGTAGCTGGTCGAGCCGCGCGGGTTCACGTACAGGACCACGTAGCCGTGCGCGGCGTACAGCTGGTCCTCGGCCGCGAAGCGGTCCCCGTAGTTGAGGTAGGGGCCGCCGTGGATCTCCAGGATGAGCGGGTACTTGTGGGACGCGTCGAAGCCGGGCGGCTTCAGGATCCAGCCCTGGATCTCCTTGCCGTCGTAGGAGGACTTGAAGGTGAGCTCCTCGCCCGTGGCCAGGGCGCGGTGAGCGAGGAGATCGTCGTTCAGCCGGGTCACCCGGCGCGCGGAGGCGGGCCCGCCCTGCCGGCTCCCGACCGCCACGTCGGCGGGGTGGTCGTACAGCGACCGGGTGAACGCGAACCGGCCTGTCGCCGCCGAGACGCTGAAGCTGCCGCCCGGATAGGGCCGGCCGATGGAGAGTCCTCCGACGTGGTCCGCCAGGACGCTCACCTTCCCGTCCAGCGTGACGAAGCCGACTTTCGTGTCGCCGTGGTCGTCGAACTGGACGAACAACCCGCTGCCGTCCGCGGCCCAGATGGGGCTCCCGACGCTGCGGTCGAAGTCACCGGTCAGGGCATGCGAGCCGCTGCCGTCCGAGCTCATGACGTACAGGCGGCGGACCTGGTAGCCCTGGTAGTGCTCGTCGTAGCCGACGTAGGCGATCTTCGAGCCGTCGGACGAGACGGCCGGGCTCCCGTCGGGACCGTGCCGGTCGGTCAGGGCCCGCGCCGTCCCGCCGGCCGCCGGCACGGCGTACACCTCGGAGTTCGACGGGTCGTAGTCCGCGTCCGCGTGTCGGTCCCCGGAGAAGAACAGCGTCTCTCCATCCGGTGACCATACGGGGGCGCCATCGTCGTACGGCCCCCGGGTGACCTGCAGGGGCGTGCCGCCCTCGGCGGGCAGCACGAACACGTGGGTGTGACCGTGTGGCAGGAGCCCCTGGCCGTTGAGACGCCAGGTGACCCGGTCGACCACGTGGATCGGTGGTCCCCAATCCGCCCCCTCGGGCTTGGGCGGCATGTGCGCGATGGCGGGCGGCGGCTCGCCGGGGACGAAGCTGGCGAAGGCCAGGCGGGTGCCGTCGGGCGACCAGGCCAGGCCCCGCGGCCCGCGTTGCAGCCGCGCCAGCACGGCCTCCTGGCCCGTGTCCATCCACCGAACGCGGATCTCGGCGCCCTCCTCCCCGTGGGCAACGTAGGCCAGGCGCGACCCGTCGGGCGACCAGGTCGGCGAGGAGGCGTGCCGCGAGCCGTCCGTGAGGGCGCGGAGACCGGTGCCGTCGGCGTTCACCACCCACAGGCTCGTACGCTCCCGGTCCTTCATGATGTCGAAGCCCGTGCGCACGAACGCCACCCGGGACCCGTCCGGCGAGATCTGCGGGTCCCCGGCCCACTCCAGGTCGAACACGTCCAGGTAGCCGAAGCGGGTGGTGTCGGCGGCGGCCGCCACCGACGGGCGTCCCTCCGACCGGTGCGCTGTCGGTGCGAGCGACGGGGCCCGGGCCGGAGCCGGGGTGACGGCCGATCGGGCCAGGGATGGGGCGGCCGTCAGACAGAGGGCGGAGGCGATGACGGCGATGAGGCGCATGGTCCATCTCCTTGAGGAATCCCTGGGCCGGGCGGGGCGACGCACGACCGGCCCCGTTGCGACGTTCCGTCGGGGCACTTAGTAGCGGCGTGGCCGGTGCGCGGGCAAGGCCCGGCGGGCCCGCGGCCCGGAGCCGACCCTGGTGCTGGCGGACCTGGCGACGCCGGACCAGGTTCGACGCGCGGCCGGCGAGGTGAGCGACCGGCTCCGGAGCCTCGATGCCCTCGTGGCCAACCCAGGCGTGTACCGGGCGGCGCTCGAACGCACCGAGATCGGCGTCGAGCGCACGCTCGCCGTGACTCACCTGGCTCACTTCCAGCTCGTGAGCCTCCTCCTGGACCGCGTGCCGGCCGCCGACGGCCGCGTCCCCTGGACGAGATCCTCCGCGGAACGGAAGACTCTTCGGGCTGGCAGGCCTATGCGGATTCCAAGCTGGCCAACGTGCTGTTCCCGTTCGAGCTCGGGCGCCACCTCTCCGGTCCGGGCGTAGGCGTCTTCGCTCTCCATCCCGGCATGCTGGCCACGCGGATCTGGAACGGGAACCGGGACCTGGCCAGCCTCGTGGCGTGCCTCGCCACGCCGTTCGTGGGCTCGCCCGACAGGGGCGGCGAGCGGGTCGAGCGACTGGTGATCGACCCGGAGGTGGCGGGGGTGCGGGAGCGGTAGGTGAAGGGGGAGACGCCCGCCCGGGCGGCGGCGGGCCATCCGGTGCCGCGGCCCGGCCCGGACTGAGCGGTCGTCCCGACGGTCAGGACCGGGAACCGTTGCGGACGGGGGACAGGTCGGCATCCTCGAGCCGCCGGAGGATCACGTCGGCCGCGTACCGCCAGTGCTGCCTGAGCAGGCTGGTGGCTTCGTCGACGAGCCCCGTCTCCAGCGCACCGAGGATGCGCCCGTGCTGTTCGAGCCCGGTCGTGCCCACGAGCCCGAAGTCGGCAGCGTGAACGTACACGTAGCGGTACAGGCGTCGCCGGCACACCTCCAGCAGGTCGAGGAGCGGCCGATTGGGGCAACCGGCCAGGAGCTTCTGGTGCCACTGCATGTCCAGGTCGACGGCGTGGGCGCCGTCGTAGTCCTCGGGCCGCCGCGCCCGCCGCGCGTCGAGGTCCCGGAGGGCCTTCAGGGTGTCCTCGTCCGGTCGACCGGTACGCTGGAGGCCGAGCGACTCGAGCTCGCCGACGAGCACGTACAGGTCGTGGGCCGTCGCCGGTTCCATGCCGGCCACGAAGAAACCGCGGCCCGGCCGGCTCTCGACCAGGCCGTCCGACGCCAGCTGGAGGAGCGCCTCGCGCAGCGGCGTCCTGCTGATGCCGAACTCGCTCGCCAGCCGCGACTCGTTGAGACGCTCGCCCGGTGCCAGCTCGCGGGCCAGGAGCCGGTCCAGCAGAACCCGGCGCACGGCGTCCCGCACCGGCTCGCGTGAGATGTGGCGCTCCAACTCTTGCCTCCGTGGCTGCGAAGCGTCGGCCGCTGCGACCCGGCCGGCGCACGAGGACTACGTACAATAGACGAGCCCGGCCCGGCGTCGCCACTGCATCGGAAGGGCGATCATGGTGGATGTGGAAAGGGAGGGCGATCCATCGCGCCCCCCCTTTCGACCTCGATCGCGCGGCCTCGCGGGCCCGACCGCATCCCTACTTCTTGGGCTTGACCTCGATCCGGCGCGGCTTGGCCTCGGCCGCCTTGGGCAGCGTGACCACGAGCACGCCGTTCGAGAAGTTCGCGTCCACCCGGTCGATCTCGACGGACCGCGGCAGCGCGTAGCTGCGGGTGAACCGCTCGACCGAACGCTCCTGCAGGTGATAGGTCTTGTCCTGCTCCTTCTCCTCGGTCTTGCGCTCGCCGGTAACCGACAGCACGCCCTTCTCCATGGTGAGGTCGATGTCGTCGAGATCGAAGCCCGGAAGCTCCATCTCGAGCACGAAGGCCTCGGGCGTCTCGTACAGGTCCGCGGCCGGCGTCCAGGCGCTCCAGGTGCTGAGCGGGCGGCCGAAGAAGTCATCGAACAGGTTTCCCAGGTCCGGGCGCAGGGTCCCGGCCCAGGGGCGACGTGCAACGGCTCGTTCCCTCCGTGTCGTCTCCGGTAGCATCGTGCACCTCCTTCACGTCTCGCGCGTGTGCCATCCTTCGGATCGCTTTCGAGGGCGTCCGCTATCGAAACGCCCGTCACTCTGGAGGAGCAACTCGCGTGCCCGATTTTGAGGTCAAAAAGACGCCATTCTTGCGGGTTTCTCCGGGGCCGGGCGTCGTCCCGGCAGGTGGTCTGCCGCCCCGACAGCGGGCAGGACCGGGATCCCGGACGACTATCCGGACGCGGGCTCCAGACGCGCGTAGGCGAGGATGAGATGACGGGTGCGGCCGTCCTCGAACGCGACCGCCAGCCGTGGGTCGCCGCTCGCCACGTGAACTTCCACGACCGTGCCCTCCCCGAACCGCGGGTGGCGCACCGCGTCGCCGACCTCGAACGGACACGGGGGGGCGCCGGACTCCGCGGCGTCGCCGGAGCCGGCGAGCTCGGCGCGGGTTTCCTCGACGTGCTCGGCCGGCAGCTCGCGCAGAAAGGCCGAGGGCGCCGACCAGCTCCTGCGGCCGAACCGGTGCCGGGAGGCGGCGTGTGTGAGAACGACGCGCTCTCGGGCACGCGTGAGCCCCACGTAGAACAGGCGTCGCTCCTCCTCCAGGTCGTGTTCCGAGCCGACCGAGCGCGAGTGCGGGCACAGCCCTTCCTCCATGCCGGCCAGGAAGACCCGTGGGAACTCGAGGCCCTTGCTGTTGTGGAGCGTCATGAGCAGCACGGCGTCGGCGTCCGGATCCGCGCGGTCCACGTCCGCCACCAGCGCGACCTCCTGGAGGAACCGGTCCAGCGACGTGAGCTCGGCCTCCGGCGTGAGGGGCACGGCGGCGCCGTCCCGCGGCCGCGGGCCGCGCTCGTCGACCTCGGCCGCCGCCCCGACCAGCTCGGACACGTTGTCGGCCCGTTCCTCCCCCTCGGGTCCTTCCTCGCGCAGGGCCTGCAGCAGGTCCAGCTCCTCGAGGAGGCGCCGGAGGAGCTCCGCGGCCGGGACCTCTCCCGACAGGGATCGGTAGCGGCCGACCAGCTCGCCGAAGGCCTCGAGCCCGCGCGCGCCGGCCGCCGGGACGTCCGCGGCCTCCCGGGCCCTCCCGGCCGCCTCCACGGGCGTGAGGTCGGCCTCGCGCGCCCAGGCCAGAAGGCGTCCGCGCGTGACCTCTCCCACCCCGCGGCGAGGCCAGCGCACCGCCCGCTCGAAGGCGGCCACGTCGCGCGGGTTCGAGATCAGGCGCAGGTAGGCGAGGACGTCCCGGATCTCTCGTCGCTCGTAGAAGCGGACGCCGCCCACGATCTGGTAGGGCATGCCGCGGCGGCGGATCGCGTCCTCCAGGGCGCGGGACTGCGCGTTGGTCCGGTACAGGATGGCGAAGTCGCGGTAGCGGTGGCCGTCGGCCGAGGCCACGCCCGCCTCGATCGCGTCCGCGATCCAGCGTGCCTCGGTCCGGTCGTCGGACGCCTGCACGACGAGGAGTTTCTCCCCCTCGCGCCCGTCGGTGTAGAGAGTCTTCGCCTTGCGCTTGCGGTTGTGAGCGATGACCGCGTTCGCGGCGGCCAGGATGCGGCCCGTGGAACGGTAGTTCTGCTCCAGGCGAACGGTCCGGCAGCCCTCGAAGTCCTCCTCGAACTCGAGGATGTTCCGGATGTCCGCGCCCCTCCATCCATAGATCGACTGGTCGTCATCGCCCACGACCATGAGGTTCCGGTGCCCGGCGGCCAGCAGCTGGACGAGACGGTACTGCGCGTGGTTCGTGTCCTGGTACTCGTCGACCAGGATGAACGCGAACCGGCGACGGTAACGCTCCAGGATCTCGGGCTCGTCCCGCAGGAGCTCGACCGCCTTCATGAGCAGGTCCTCGAAGTCGAGAGCGTCCTGCCGGGCCAGCGCCGACTGGTAGGCGGCGTAGACGTCGCGAACCACGCGCTCGAGCGGCTTCGGATCGGCGCCCAGCATGGCGGCGTGAGCGTCCGGCGTGAGCAGCCAGTGCTTGGCGGCGGCGATCCGGCCCCGGATGGCCCGCGGACGCCACCGCTGACGGTCGAGTCCCAACTCGTCCAGGGCCCGGCCCACCTGGGCCAGCGACTCGTCCGCGTCGTGGATGGAGAAGCGGCGTGAGTGGCCGATCGACGGGGCGTGTCGCCGCAGCAGCCACGCCCCGAAGGCGTGGAAGGTGCCGGCCCACAGGCCGGCGGCCGGTCCCCCGAGGAGACGCTCGATGCGCTCGCGCATCTCGGCGGCCGCCCGGTTCGTGAAGGTGACGGCGAGGACGCGTTCGGGCGGCACGCCGTGCTCGTCGATGAGCCGGGCCACCCGGGTGGTGAGCACGCGCGTCTTACCGCTCCCGGCGCCGGCCAGCACGAGGAGGGGACCCTCCACGTGCTCCGCGGCCCGCCGCTGCTCGGCGTTCAGGCTGTCCAGGGGATCCAGGGGTACCATGGGTCCGGGGTACGGGGTACGGGACTCGTCGACCGGCGCACCCCGAATGTACCCCGAAGCGGCGTCGAGTGCCGGCGTCCGCGCCGGGACCACCGTGCCCGCGGTCGTGTCCCCGGCGCACCGGCGTGGCTATCTTGGGTCTCCGGCCCGCGCGTGCGCCGTCGACCGCTCTCTACGAGGTGACCCGTCTTGAGCCGCCCCGCATCGCAGTCCGCCGGCCGCCGGGCCCGAGTGATGCCCGTGGCGCTCGCCGTCCTCGTGTGCGCGCTCACCTTCGCCTACGACGTCTCCAGCCCACCGTTCCGCGCCCTGGGCGTCGTGCCCTACGTGCTGGCCGTGCTGGTCGGATCCTGGTATCCGGGGGCCCTGTTCCCCTTCGCCGTCGCGGCTCTGTCCACGGTCCTGGCCGCCCTCGGGCCGGTGCTCGGACAGCACGGCTACAGCCACGTGCTCCTGGTGAACCGGCTGGTGATCGGCCTGGTGATCTGGGCTTCGGCCTGGCTGGTGTGGCGCGGTCGCCGGGCCAGCGTGACGGCGGAGGAGCACGCCCGGGCCCTCCACGGCCTCCGGACCGATCGACGTCGGCTGGGCCTGTTCCTGGAGCAGGTGCCGGCCATCCTGTGGGCGGTGGACCGGGACCTGCGCTTCACGCAGAGCATCGGCGCCGGCCTCCAGTCGCTCGGGCTCGACCCGGGCCAGACCGTCGGTTTGACCTTGCAGGAGTTCTTCGGCACCGACGAGCCCGGGTTCGAGTCCATCGCGGCCCACCGGACCGTTCTGGAGGCGGGCGAGCCGGTGAGCTACGCGACCGAGTGGGCCGGACGGCACTACCGGGTCCGGGTCGAGCCGCAGCGTGACCCCGACGGCGTCCCGGTGGGCGTGGTCGGACTGGCGCTGGACGTCACCGACCAGCTCCGGGCCGAGGAGACGGCACGGGCCACCGAGTCCCGCTACGCCACCCTGTTCGAGGAGGTGCAGGAGGCGGTCTACTTCAGCCAGCTGGACGGGACGATCGTCGAGGCCAACCGGGCGTTTCGCGAGCTGTTCGCATTCCGCCGGGGGGAGGCGGTCGGGGCGGATGCGCTCACCCTGTACGCCGACCCGGAGGATCGGGCCGACTTCCGCAGGGTCATCCTGGAGCATGGTGCGGTACGCGACTTCGAGGTCGCGCTCCGGGGACGCGGTGGTCGAGCCATCACGGCGCTCCTGAGCGCCACCGTCGTCCGCGATGTCGACGGTCGGCCGGTCGGCTTCCAGGGCATCGTCCGGGACGTCACCCGGCAGCGCGCCCTCGAGCAGGAGCTGCGGCGGCGGGCTCTGCACGATTCCCTCACCGACCTGCCCAACCGTACCCTCTTCCACGACCGGGCGGCGATGGCACTGGAGCATCACCACAGGAACGGGCAGGGACTCGCTCTCCTGTTCGTGGACCTGGATGGGTTCAAGCGCGTGAACGACAGTCTGGGACACCAGGCCGGGGACGCCCTGCTCCAGAGGGCCGCTGCCCGACTCCGGGACGCCTTTCGCGGCCACGACACCGTGGCCCGGGTGGGGGGAGACGAGTTCATGGTCCTTCTGGCTGGATTGAACAGCGAGGCGGAGGCGATCATCGCTGGCGAACGTCTCACGGACCTGTTCCGGAGGCCGCTCCTGGCGGACGACCAGGAGATCCACCTCTCGGCCAGCGTCGGCCTGGTGTACGTGGGGCCGGGAGCGAGCTGGATCGAGGCGGAGCTGCCGGACGTGGACCGGCTGGTGCGGGCGGCCGATCTGGCTCTCTACCGGGCCAAGCGGGTGCCCGGCCCCGCGTACCGGCTGTTCCATCCGGAGGAGGACTGGACCTGGCGGGAGCAGGGCCGCCTCGAGCTCGAGAACGAGATCCGCCGCGGTATCCTGACCGACGCCTTCGTATGCCACTATCAGCCCGTGGTCTCCCTCGAAACGGGTCAGGTGGTGGGGGCGGAGGTGCTGGCGCGGTGGGAGCATCCCCAGCGCGGCCTGTGCCCGCCCGCCGAGTTCATCCCGGTGGCGGAGCAGACGGGCCTCATCCTCTCCCTGGGGGAAGCGATCCTGCGTCGAGCCTGCCGCGAGAGCTCGGCCTGGTGCGTCGGAGAGGACGCCGTGACCCTGTTCGTGAACCTGAGTCCGCGTCAGTTCGACGACCCGGACCTCGTGGGCCGCGTGTGTCACGTCCTCGACGAAACGGGCATGGATCCGGCCCGCCTCGTGTTCGAGGTCACCGAGACGGGCGCCATGCTCCGGCCCGAACACACGGCCCGGCTGCGGGGTCTGGGCTGCCGCGTGGCGCTCGACGATTTCGGGACCGGCTACGCCAGCCTCCAGTACCTCAAGACGCTGTCGCTGGACGTGCTCAAGCTCGACATGAGCTTCACGCACGGTCTGCCAGGCGATCCCGCGGACCTGGCCATCTGCCGGGCGGTGGCCACCCTGGGACAGCATCTGGGTCTCCCGGTGGTGGCCGAGGGCATCGAGTCGGGGCCGCAGCGCGACGCGGCGCGCTCGGTCGGCTGCCGCTGGGCACAGGGCTTCTTCTTCGACGCGCCGCTCCCGCCCGAGGCCATGGAAGCGCGGCTCGCGCGGCGCCGCGCGGTCTGAGGGCGGGGAGGGGGGAGAGCGTCGTGCGCGTCCTGGTCACCGGGGCCACCGGCTACATCGGCGGCCGGCTCCTGCCCCTGTTGCTGGCGCGAGGTCACCGGGTCCGGGCCCTCGTGCGCGACCCGGACCGGGCCGCGGGGGCGCCCTGGTCCTCGGACGTCGACGTGGTCGCGGGAGACGTGCTCGAGCCGGCGTCCCTCGGGTCCGCGCTCGACGGGGTCGACCTGGCCTACTACCTGATTCACTCCATGGGGGCCGGTGGCGACTTCGCCGAGCGGGATCGCCGTGCCGCGGCCTCGTTCGCCGCGGCCGCGCGGGCGGCCTCGTGCCATGTCGTCTACCTGGGCGGCCTGGTCCCCGCGGGCGAGGTCCTTTCCAAGCACCTGGCCAGCCGCGCGGAGGTGGGCGCGGTCCTGCGGGAGGGCTGCGACGCCACGGAGTTGCGGGCCGGACCGGTCATCGGCTCCGGCTCGGCGTCCTTCGAGATGGTGCGATACCTGACCGAGCGGCTTCCGCTCATGGTGGCTCCGCGCTGGATCCGAAACCCCGTTCAGCCGATCGCGGTCGACGATGTCCTCTCCTATCTGCTCGAGGCGGGCGAGGGACGGCCGGGCGGGACGATCGACGTGGGCGCCGACGTCCTCACCTTCCGGAGCATGATGGAGGTGTACGCCGAGGTCCGTGGCCTCCGGCGGATCATCCTCCCGGTTCCCGTCCTGGCGCCCGGCCTCGCGGCGCGCTGGGTGGGCCTCGTCACCCCGATCCCCAACCGGCTGGCCGTGCCGCTCATCGAGGGCGTTCTGCAGCCCGTGATCGCCGACACGAGCCGGGCGCGGCGCCTGTATCCCCACGTGGAGCCGCTCCCCTACCGGGAGGCCGTCCGCCGTGCCCTCGACGAGACCGTGTCCGGGGCCGTGATCACCCGCTGGTCCGACGCGCTCGGACGGCCCGGCCCCCGTGCGCTGGAGGAGCGGGAGGGCCTGGTCCGCGAGGTGCGGGCGGCCGACGTGGCGGCCCCGCCCGAGGTGGTGTACCGCGTGTTCTCGGGATTGGGCGCGGACCGGGGCTGGCCGGCGTGGTCGTGGGCCTGGCGGCTGCGGGGCCTCCTGGACCGGCTGGCCGGGGGACCGGGCCTGCGCCGCGGCCGCCGCCATCCCGACGAGCTCCGCGTCGGGGAGGCGGTGGATTTCTGGCGGGCGGAGCTCGTGCAGCCGCCCGAGCGCCTCCGGCTGCGTGCCGAGATGCGGCTGCCCGGTCGGGCCTGGCTGCAGTGGGATGCGCGGGGCCAGGGGGAAGGGACGCGCCTGGTCCAGACCGCGTACTTCGCTCCGCGCGGACTGCCGGGACTCCTGTACTGGTACGGGCTGTATCCGGCCCACGCCGTCATCTTCGGCGGGCTCGTGCGGGCCATCGCCCGCCGGGCGGAGCGTCTTGCCGGCGAGGAGGATCGCCTCTAGGGTGGGGCCGGTCCCGCCGGGCCGCTCCGGGCCGGGGCCGCGCGCACAGCACCCGTGGCAAGGAGCCCCGTGATGAACCACCGACGTTCGCTGGTCCTCTCCACCGCCTTCCTGCTCGCTGGCTCCCTCCCCGCTGCCGCCGCTCCTCCCGGTCCGGCCGCCGGGCCGGTAGCGTCCCCGGGCGCCGCCACCGCATCCGGAAGCAGGACGGCCCCGGACAGCGCCGACGAGCCGGGCTACTACCGTTACCCCGCGCTGCACGACTCCACGATCGTGTTCACGGCCGAGGGGGACCTGTGGTCCGTCGGCATCCACGGCGGGGAGGCGCGCCGGCTCACGACGGGTCTGCGGGAGGAGCGCGACGCCGCCTTCTCGCCCGACGGCCGGACGCTGGCGTTCACGGCCTCCTACGAGGGTCCCACCGAGGTCTACACGATGCCGGTCGCGGGCGGCGTGCCCGTGCGCCGGAGTTGGGACGGAGGCGGGGCGACGGTGGTCGGCTGGACGCCCGACGGCCGCGTCCTGTACACGACGAGCCACTACTCGACCCTCCCCAACGCCCAGCTCGTGGCCCTCGACACGGCCACGCAGGAGCGCACCGTGCTGCCGCTGGCGCAGGCCTCCGACGGCGTCTACGGCCGCTCCGGAAAGGACCTCTACTTCACGCGCCTCCCCTTCCAGGGAAGCCACACCGATCGCTACGAGGGCGGAAGCGTGCAGCAGCTGTGGAAGTACGAGACGGGAGCGAAGGAGGCCACGCCGCTGACCGCCGACTACCCGGGCACCAGCAAGGCCCCGATGCTGTGGCAGGGCCGGGTCGTGTTCGCCTCGGACCGCGACGGCGTCATGAACCTGTGGTCCATGGACGAGAGGGGAGGGGACCTGAAGGAGTTGACCCACCACCGGGTCTACAACCTGGAGTCGCCCTCCCTCTCCGACGGCCATGTCGTGTACCAGTACGGCGCCGACCTCCACGTGCTCGACCTGGCGTCGGGGCAGGACCGGACGGTCCCCATCCGCCTGGCGTCGGACTTCGATCAGCTGCGCCCGCACTGGGTCCACGATCCGATGGACTACCTGACCGCCGTTCATCTGTCGCCCGCGGGCGATAGGGTCGTCCTCACCGCCCGCGGGCAGCTGTTCGTGGCGCCCGCCGGCCAGGGCCGCTTCGTGGAGGCGACGCGCACCAACAGCGTGCGGTACCGGCGGGCGCGCTTCGCTCCGGGAGGCGACTCGCTGGTGGCGCTCTCCGACTCGACCGGAGAGGTCGAGGTCTGGAAGCTTCCGGCCAACGGCGTCGGCCAGCCCCGCCAGCTCACTCACGATGGCACGGTCATGCGCTGGGACGCGGTCCCCTCCCCGGACGGTCGCCGGATCGCCCACTACGACAAGGACCACCGGCTGTGGCTCCTCGACACCTCCACGGGTCGCTCGCAGGAGATCGCGCACTCGACATACGGCGACTTCGGGGAGCTGGCCTGGTCGCCCGACTCGCGGTGGCTGGCGTACGTGGAGCCGCTCGAGAACGGCTTCGCCCGCATCGTCCTGTACGGCGTGGACGACGGCTCGACGACGCCCGTGACGACGACGCGCTACAGCAGCTACTCGCCCGCCTGGAGCCGGGACGGGAAGTGGCTCTACCTCCTCTCCGACCGGCACTTCGTGTCCTCGGTCGGATCGCCATGGGGCGCCCGGCAGCCCGAGCCCTACTTCACTCGCACGACGAAGATCTACGCCCTCGCCCTCGAGCCCGGCACGCGCTCGCCCTTCCGTCCCGACGACGAGCTGGAGTCGCCACCGAAGGCGTCCAGCGGTCACGGGGCGAAGCCGGGTCGCGGCGAGGCGGGCGAGGGGAAGGGAGGGTCCGACACGACCTCGGCCCCTCCCAGCGTTCGGATCCAGCTCCAGGGACTTTCGGGCCGGCTGGAGGAGGTCCCGGTTCCGCCGGGCAACTATAACGACCTGTCCGCGGGGGAGGGCACGCTCTACTGGCTCTCGTCGGAGGATGGCCCGGAGCGCACCAGGAAGCTCGAGGCGCTCGAGGTCACCAACCATGAGCCCAGGCCCGCCACCCTGGTCGAGGGCGTGCGCAGCTACGAGCTGTCGGCCGATGGCAAGAAGATCCTGGTCCGGAAGGGCGACGACCTGTACGTGTTCGGCGCCGGACCCAAGGCCCCGGCCAAGCTGGCCGACGACCAGGTCGACCTGGGGGACTGGACCCTACAGGTGGATCCGCGGCGCGAGTACATGGAGATGTTCCGGGAGGCCTGGCGGCTGCACCGGGACTACTTCTACGACCCCGGCATGCACGGCGTCGACTGGCCGGCCATGGAGGAGAAGTATTCACCGCTGGCCCGTCGGGTCACGGACCGTGAAGAGCTCTCCGACGTGATCGGCCAGATGGTGGCCGAGCTCTCGGCCCTCCACACCTTCGTGGTGGGCGGTGACATGCGCCCGGGCCAGGACTCCATCCAGGTGGCCTCGCTGGGGGCGCGGCTGGAGCGGGATCCGAAGGCCGGCGGCTACCGGGTCGAGCACATCTACCGCGCCGACCCGGACCTCCCGGACCAGCTCTCGCCGCTGGCCCGGCCGGGCGTCGACGTGCGCGCCGGCGACGTGATCACGGCCATCGACGGGGTCTCCACGCTGTCCGTCTCCGACTACCGGGCCCTCCTGCGCCACAAGGCGGGCAAGCAGACCCTGCTGTCGATCCGGCCGGCGGCCGGCGGCGCGGAGCGCGGGACCATCGTGACGCCGATCGGCGAGCGGGAGGCTTCGAGCCTGCGCTACGACGAGTGGGAGTACACCCGCCGGCTCGAGGTCGATAGCCTGAGTCACGACTCGATCGGGTACGTGCACCTGCGCGCCATGGGTTCCTCGGACATCGCGGCGTGGGAGCGGCAGTTCTACCCGGTGTTCGGCCGCCAGGCCCTCATCGTCGACGTGCGCAACAACCGGGGCGGCAACATCGACAGCTGGATCCTCGAGAAGCTCATGCGGCGCTCCTGGATGTACTTCAAGCCCCGGAAGGAGGCCCCGAGGTGGAACATGCAGGAGGCCTTCCGCGGGCCCATGATCGCGCTCATCAACGAGCACACCGCCTCGGACGGCGAGGCGTTCAGCGCCGGCTTCCGCCGGCTGGGGCTGGGCAAGCTGCTCGGCACCCGGACCTGGGGCGGGGAGATCTGGCTCAGCTTCGACAACGTGCTCGTGGACGGCGGCATCGCCTCGGCGGCCGAGATGGGCGTGTACGGGCCCAAGGGGCAGTGGCTCATCGAGGGTCACGGCGTGGACCCGGACATCGACGTCGACAACGCGCCGCACCAGACGTTCGAGGGCCACGACGCGCAGCTTCGCGCCGCCGTCCAGGAGCTCCGGAAGGAGATGCGGGAGCACCCGAACCCGGTGCCTCCGGCGCCGGCCTATCCCGACAAGAGCGCGGCCGGCAACGGGAAGAAGGGGGGCGGCTGAGGCCCGTCCACAGACGAACCGGGAGCCTCAGGCGGCGGGCGCGAGGGTTCTGAGGATCTCGCGCAGGCCGGCCAGGTCGCCGGGCGTGCCGGCTCCCACTTCGTCCAGCACGTCGGCGTAGGAGCCCGACGCGCCCCCGCCCGCGAGGAGGCGCGTGGCGGCGGGCAGGGTCTCGCGAAGCCGCCGTATCTCGTCCGCTGTCGCCGGGTCGGCGGCCGGATAGACGAGGCTGACGGCCACCGCCCTGGCGCCCAGCCTCCCGGCAGCCGCGGCGATGTCGGCCGCCGGGAGATCGGGTGCCATGTAGCTCACGCGCCAGCCCTCCGACACGGCCGTGGCAGCCACCAGGAGCGCCCCGAGCTCGTGCCGGTGACCGGTGGGCGTGGCCACGACGAGGACGGGCGCCCCGGCGGCGGGGGGAAGCGCCTCCATGAGCCAGCCCACCGCCCGCGTGACGGCGGCGGAGGCCATGTGCTCCTGCCCCGGTCCGATCTCGCCGGCGCGCCACGCCTCCCCGACGCGCGTGAGCAGGGGCGCCAGCACTTCCTCGATCAGGACGGGTGCCGGAAAGTCGAGCGCGGCCCGCCGCAGAAGCGTCTCCAGGTTCTCGGCGTCGTAGTCCGCCACGAGGCGCATGGCGGCGGCCACGCGGCGCTCGGGTCGGGGACCGGGGTAGGAGCCGCCCGCCGGGGCCCCGCGCCCGGCCGTCGCGGAACGGGCCAGCTGGACCCGGAGCTCGTCGGTCGACAGCCCGGCCAGCTCGCCGATCCGCTCCCCTCGCTCTGTGAGGCGGGCCAGGAGCGCGAGCCGCTCGATCTCCGCGTCCGAGTACAGCCGGTGACCTCCCTGGGACCGGTCGGGCTCGATGAGGCCGTAGCGCCGCTCCCAGGCGCGGATGGCGTGCCGACTCAAGCCGGTCCGCTCCGCCACGACCGATATCGGGTGGCGGGCCTCTCCCCCCGTCGTCCGACCCTTGTTCGCCATGTCCCGCGTGCCCTCGATCCCGTTCGGGTGCTCTAGCGGCAGTCTCGACTCTGGCCCAAGGTGGCCGCCTGTCTAGCGTATGTCAAGAAATGATGGTCGACAATGCCTTGACGGAGTCTCCTCGACCCCGTATTATATTCGACATAACTTCGACACACCGACTCGAGGAAGGCTCAACAGGAGGAAGTGCGATGCGTACGCTCGACATCGTGACCGTGCTGCTGCTCGTCGTGGGAGGTCTCAACTGGGGTCTCGTGGGGCTGTTCGGATTCGACCTGGTGGCCGCGATCTTCGGAGACATGACCGTGGTCGCGCGCCTGGTGTACGCGCTCGTCGGCGTGGCGGCCGTCTTCCGGCTGATGGCCTGGCGGGGCACGTCGCGGCGCACCGTGACGTCGCGGGCTTAGCCCCGAACCGGGCCTCCGGAGGATCGTCTCCGGGACCGTGCCTCACCCTGCGTGACACTATGTCGGGGGCCGGGAGCCGTCGTTCGTGACACTTTGTCGCGAACGGCGGCTTCTCCCTTCGAGCCCGAGGCCCCCCGGAACCCGGCCGGAGGCCATGCGGTGCGCGGCGCGCGCCGGATTCGGTCGGCAGGTGGCGCGGCCGGGCACGGGGGTTGCTCTATCATGCCTCGCCCACGACGAGGACGCTTCGGCGACCACGATGTGGGATGCGACGCCCGATGGTTCGGGCCGGAGGGCGTCTCGTCTGGCGGGAGTTTGGCCCGCCCAGACCGGCTGCAAGGTCGTCGGCCGCAGCCGTAGTCCCGGGAACGGGGACGCCTGAGTCGTGACTTTCGAGTGACGACGAGGGAAAGAGCCTCAGGTCAGGTCACCACACGGGGTGACGCCAAACCGACTGACCCTGGCTCACCGACGCAACGAGGCCCCCGATCGGACCCGTGAGTCCGGTCGGGGGTTTCGTCTTTTTGCAAAATTCCTCCCCTTCGGCGTTTCTTCCCGTTTCGCGTCTCTCCGCATCGCATATCTTGGACAATCCCCTGAAGTGAGGGCGACGCCCACCCGGCCGTTCGAGGCCCCGCGGCGGACCCCGGACGAGGCGAACGAAGCGAGGGACGCCGCGGTGCCACACAAGCCTGTCGATGGGCGCAGTGTCTACAGGGTCCTCGTGGTAGAGGCCGACTCCGGCGTGCGCGCGGGCCTCGCCGCCGTGCTGGACGAACGCGGCTTCCGGGTCGAGGCGTGCGGTCGCGGGGACGAGGGACTCGTTCGCCTTCGTGAGGGCCGCTTCGACGCCGCCGTGCTCGCGACCCGGCTGCCGGGGATCTCGGGCCTCGAGGTGCTCTCCCGCATCGATCCCCTCGAGACGGATGCCCGCCTGGTGGCGGTGGCGGGAGAAGGGGACGTGGGCGATGCGGTCGAGGCCATGCACCGCGGCGCGGCCGACTGCCTCGCCCGGCCGATTCAAACCGACCGCCTGATCGACGCCGTCACCCGGGCCGCGGCGGAGTCGGAGCGGCGCCGTTCTCTACGCCGCCGCGAGGAGGGCGAGGACGACCTGCGCGTCCCGATCATCGGTCGCTCTCCGGCCATCCGGCGTGCCCTGGGCCTGGTGAGGCGCGTGGCCCCGACGCGCTCCACCGTGCTGGTGACCGGGGAGACGGGGACGGGCAAGGAGCTCATCGCGCGGGCCATCCACGAGATCTCTCCGCGGGCCGAGGGCCCGTTCGTGGCGGTGGTGTGCTCGGCGCTCCCGGAGAGTCTGCTCGAGGCGGAGCTGTTCGGGCATCGCAAGGGCAGCTTCACGGGGGCGCACGCCGATCGTCCCGGCCTGGTCGAGGAGGCGCACGGCGGCACGCTCTTCCTGGACGAGCTGGCCACGATCCCGGTGGACGTGCAGGTCAAGCTCCTCCGGGTGCTCGAGGAGCGGCGGATCCGCCGGGTCGGCGGCGGGGGCACGGTGCCGGTGGACTTCCGTCTCGTGGCGGCGACCAACGAGGACCTCGAGGAGGCGGTCGAGGAGGGCCGCTTCCGGGAGGACCTGTTCTATCGACTCAACGTGTTTCCGATCCGGGTGCCGCCCCTGCGGGAGCGCCGCGAGGACATCGCTCTCCTGGCCGAGCACTTCCGGCGACGCTTCGCCGAGGAGAACGACGTCGAGGCGCCCGCCATCCTGCCCGAGACGCTCGTACGCATGCAGGAATACCCTTGGCCCGGGAACGTGCGCGAGCTGGAGCACTTCGTGGAGCGGGCCATGCTCCTGTACGCGGGCCAGTCGGCCATCCGGTTCGAGCCCACCACGCGCCGCGGGCGCGGAAAGGCGGGCGATCTCCTGAGCCGGGCCGAGGACGAGGTTTGGGACCTGGACCGCCTCGAGCGCGAGTACATCCTCCGCGTCCTCGAGGAGGCGGGCGGAAACCGGACCCGGGCGGCCGAGATCCTCGGGGTCCACCGGCGCACCCTGGCGCGCCGCATGGAGCGCTATCGCGAGCGGAGGCGGAGCTCGCGCGGCTGAGAGAGGAGGCCGGACCGGAGGGCTCCGGGGGGAGCGCGGTCCGGTCCGGCGGCGGGGTGGCCTGTTCGCTCAGGGCTTCCGGGGCACCGGGAGCATGATGTGGACGTAGGGCGTCCCTTCCCACATCACGTAGGGTCCCTGGCCGTGCGGCGTCCTGGGCAGGCCCTCCAGGGCGATCGCATCGGGCACCAGGATCATAACGTGAGGCCCGCCGTTCTCGATCCACTGGTTGTCGGGCGTCGACTCCCGGGCGTACGGGTCGGTGTTGCTGGTCGGGAAGTCGCCCTGGAGCATGTAGCCGAAGCCCACCCGGTCCGCCTGGAAGGGCTTCTTGTTCTGCCACGCGTCCACCCACGCCATCCACACCGGATCGAGACACATCGGGGAGTCGCCGGGTTGATCCGCCATGTCGGGCAGGCACGTCCATCCGTTGGTACCCTCACGGAGGACGTTCCCCTGCCAGTCGCGCACGGTGGCGGACCTCGATACTTCGTCGGGCGCCGCGCTCACGGCGCTCCGGATCATCCCGTCCCTCCCGGCCGGGTCGACCTGGGCCCCGGCGGGTCCAGGTGCCACGATTGGCAGGATCATCAGGCCGGCGACGCCGACGAGCGTGCCGCGGATTCGTCGCTGGGGGGTCCGTCCCGTCATGAATTCCTCCTGGAGGTGGAGACTGGGAAGAAGAGGCGCAGACGCTGGATTCGCGTCCCGACCGGCCGTCCTGTCCCGACCGGACACCACCTCCAATAATAAATTAGAAAGCCGGAAATCAACAGTCCCCGGTGGCCGGGGCCGGGTCCCGGCTACGGCAGCACCCACAGCAGCACCGCGAACGCGATCACCGTGACCGTCACCACGCGGCGAACCCAGCGGCTCCCCTTGAGCACGGTGAGCCGGACCCCGATCAGGGCTCCGGAGAAGTTGCCGCCGGCGAGCGCCAGGCCCAGGACCCAGTCCACCTGTCCCCCGGCGGCGAACTGCCACAGGGCGAGCGGCGTCCACAGGAGGATGACCAGGACCTTGAGGGCGTTGCCGCGCACGAGGTCGAAGCCGGCCCAGGTGAGCACGGCCAGGAACAGGAAGCCGGTCCCGGCCTGGACGAAGCCACCGTACACTCCGACCAGGAAGAAGCCCGCTCCCAGGGCCAGCCGGGCGCCGAGCTCGGGCGGCGGGGCCGGCACCCCATCGGCGCGTTCCGCCGAGGCGTCGGACCGCCCCGGGGCGCCCGCCTCCCCCCCGCTCCCCCGCTCTCCCGCATCGTCCGGAGCGCGGCCCCCGGGCCGCCACAGGGACGCCAGCGACACGACGACCATGAGGACCGAGAGGATGCGCTTGAAGGACTGGTCCCCGATCCGCACCGCCAGCCACGCGCCCAGCAGGGCACCGACCACGGCCGGGAGGGCGGCCCGGACCAGCCACCTCCACGCCACCAGGCGGCGGCGCTGGAAGCCCCACACGGCCCCGGCGTTCTGCACCAGGATGGCGACCCGGTTCGTGCCGTTGGCCACGGTGGGCGGGAGGCCCAGGAAGATCATGGCCGGGAGGGACAGGAAGGAGCCCCCGCCGGCGATCACGTTGAGGGCGCCGGCCGCCAGGCCGACGCCGGCGAGGGCCGGGTAGGCCCACCACGGATGGCTCACCCCGGGAACGCCCGGTTCGGCTTCGTCCGCGGCGCCCGCTCTTGCGCGTCCGGCATGCGCTTCCTAGCGTCGCGCAACGCGTCCCTCCTCATCCCGAGACCCTCGCTCCAGGGGTAAGCATGGCGAGCGCCCGACCCTCAGCCCGCGGAAGCGCGTCCGGATCGGAGTCCCACCGCCCCTTCATCCCGGCCTCGCAGTCCCTGCCCGAGATCACCGTCAAGGCGGTGATCCTGGGTGTCATCCTGGCCCTCGTGCTGGCCGGAGCCAACGCCTACCTGGGACTGTTCGCCGGCCTCACGGTGTCGGCCTCTATCCCGGCCGCCGTGATCTCGATGGGGATCCTGCGCCTGTTCCCGCGCTCGAACATCCTCGAGAACAACATCGTACAGACGTGCGCCAGCGCGGGCGAATCGCTGGCGGCCGGCGTCATCTTCACGATCCCGGCGCTGGTGCTGCTGGGGACGTGGACGCAGTTCGACTTCGTCCAGACCACGCTCATCGCCGGCTTCGGCGGCATCCTGGGCGTGCTGTTCACGGTCCCCCTGAGGCGGGCGCTGATCGTCGAGCAGCCGCTCCAGTTCCCCGAGGGCGTGGCTTGCGCCGAGGTGCTGGAGACGGGCGAGCGGGGCGGGACGGGCGTCTGGTTCGTGGCCGGCGCCGCCATCGTGTCCGCCCTGTTCAAGTTCTCGCAGACGGGCCTGCGGCTGTGGAAGGAGACGGCGGAGTGGGCCACGGGCGTCTTCGGCGGCAAGAGCCTGTTCTACATCGGCACCAACCTGTCGCCCGCCCTCCTGGGCGTGGGCTACATCGTCGGGCTCAACATCGCCTGCCTGGTGTTCGGCGGGGGGATCCTCAACTTCTGGGTTGCGATCCCGATCTACACCTGGCTGCACGGGGGGCTTCCGGCCGGCCAGACGGCCGCCGAGCACGCGCTCACGGTGTGGTCGACCCAGACCCGCTACCTGGGCGTGGGGGCCATGGTGGTCGGCGGGCTGTGGGCCCTGATCCGCATGGGCGGGAGCGTGGTCACGGGCATTCGCTCCGGCTTCGACGCCTACCGGGCGCTGCGCGAGGGCGGCGTCGAGTCCACCCTGCGCACCGAGCGCGACATGCCCATGCAGTGGGTGCTGCTGGTGATCGTCCTCTCCATCATCCCCCTCTTCTTCCTGTACCACTACCTGGTCGGGCATCTGGGCATGAGCCTGGCCATGGCGATCATCATGGTCATCGCGGGCTTCGTGTTCTCGGCCGTCTCCGGGTACATGACCGGCCTGGTCGGCTCGTCCAACAACCCGGTCTCGGGCGTCACGATCGCCACCCTGCTGTTCGCCTCGCTCCTCCTCCTGGTCGTGTTCGGACAGGCGGGAGGGAAGGGTGCGGCGGCCGCCGTCCTCATCGGTGCCGTGGTGGCGTGCGCGGCGGCCATCGCGGGAGACAATCTCCATGACCTGAAGACGGGCTGGCTGGTGGGCGCCACGCCGTGGAAGCAGCAGGTCATGTTGATCGTGGGTACCGGTGTGTCGGCCTTCGTGATGGCGCCCGTGCTGAACCTGCTCCTCAACGCCTACGGCATCGGTCCGCAGTCGCCGGCGCACCCGCAGTCGCTCACCGCGCCGCAGGCCACTCTCATGGCCTCGGTGGCGAAGGGGGTGTTCGAGGGCGGGCTCCCGTGGACCATGGTGTTCATCGGGATGGGGGTGGCGGTGGCCATCATCCTCTTCGACCTGTGGCTCGAGAAGCGGGACGCCCCCTTCCGGACCCCCGTGCTGGCCGTGGCGGTCGGGATCTACCTGCCGGTCGAGCTGTCGACCCCGATCTTCATCGGCGGGGTCGTCGCGCCGCTGGTCAAGCGAGCCCTGCGGAGGCGGAACTTCGCATCGGAGGACCAGCGCAAGGACGCCGAGCAGCGGGGCCTCCTGCTCTCCTCGGGCTTCATCACGGGAGAGGCCCTGGTCGGGATCTTCATGGCCATCCCGATCGTGCTCTCGGGACGCTCGGACGTGCTCGCCTTCTGGGGCGTGCACGAGTCGGCGCTCCCGGGGCTCGTCCTGCTCGCCCTGGTCGCGTGGGGTCTCTACCGGGTGGCGGCGCCGAAGCCGGGTCGCAGCTGACGGGCTGAACCGGGCCGGCCGATCGAGCTTCCGCCGATCTGTCCGGGTCCGGTCGGGCGGGCCGGGCGCCACGCGCGCCCGGTCGCCCGGCGTCCGGGCTCAGGGCCGCCGGCCCGAGAGCCGGTGCAGCACGTCGAGGGCGAAAGCGGCCACCCGTCCGCGGCCGTCCCGGACGAGCGCTCCCTGGAGCCAGCCCTTCACGGGTCGCCGGGGGGTGGAGGGGTGAAAGGCCCACGCCGTGTCGGGCTGCAGGAGCTCCACGCCGGCCCGAAGCGCTTCGCGAGGGTGGCGGCCCCGCCCCCGAAGGGCATGTGGTCGGCGATGAGGAGGAGGGAGCCGCCGCCCCGCACCCAGCGCCCCACGACGTCCACCTCCGCCGAATCGAACGCCGGGTCCACCGGGAGGGTCCAGTCCTTCTCGTTGCGGGCCGACACGGGGTTGGCGATCACCAGGACCTTCGCGGAGTCGAGGGCCGCGGCCGTGAAGCGTCCCCGGTGCGGCTCCACCCGGTAGCCGTCGGCCCGCAGGAGCTCGGCGAACCGACGGTAGCGTCCCTCCGCCGTGTGGAACTCGTGGTGACCCTCGTCGATCAGGACCAGCGGGCCCCGGCCTTGCGGGTAGGCCGGCATCCGGGCGCGGCTCGAGGACCGTGGAGATCCGGCGGACGTGCGGCGCGGCAGGACCCATGCGAACCTCCGAACAGGATGGACGTGAAGCGAGCCGGACGATGGTAGAGAGGGTCCCCGGAGACGGCAGGACGGCGGCGACCTCGCCGTGGACTCCGTTCCGACATCCGGTGTTCCGGGCGATCTGGGCCGCCAACGTGGTCTCCTACGTCGGCACGTGGGTGCAGCAGGTGGCGGCCCAGTGGCTCATGACCGACCTGGCGCCGCGGCCGATCATGGTGGCGCTGGTCCAGGCGGCCACGGGCCTGGCCATGTTCGCGCTCGTCGTTCCCTCGGGGGCGCTGGCCGACCTGGTCGACCGGCGCCGCATCCTCCTGTGGGCCCAGGTGTGGCAGCTCCTCGCCGCCGGCGCGCTGGGTGGGCTCACCGTGGCGGGATGGATTACTCCGTGGAGCCTCCTCCTGTTCACGCTCCTGCTGGGGTTCGGCGCCGCCGTCAACCAGCCCGCGTGGAACGCCGTCCTCCCCGAGCTCGTTCCGCGCGAGGAGCTGCCGTCGGCCATCGTGTCGACCAGCGTGGGCGTCAACATCGCGCGCGCCGTGGGCCCGGCGCTGGGCGGCGTGCTGGTCGCCACGGCCGGCGCCGGGGTGGCGTTCCTGGCCAATGCGGCTTCCTACCTGGGGCTGGTCGGCGTGCTCGGGCGCTGGAGGCGGCCCGAGGAGAGCCGGGAGCTCCCCCGGGAGCCGTTCCCCGGGGCGGTGCGGACGGGCGTCCGCTACGTGCGGCACACCCCGCAGATGGTCTCGGTCCTGGTCCGGGTGGGCCTGTTCGTGTTCGCCGGCAGCGCGCTGTGGGCGCTCCTCCCGCTGGTGGCCCGTCAGAGGTTGGGGCTCTCGGCCGGGGGGTTCGGCCTGGTCGTGACCGCGTTCGGGATCGGGGCGGTGTCGGGCGCCGTGGTCCTCGGTCCCCTCCGGAAGCGGCTGTCGCTGGACCGGGTCGTGAGCGTGTCCATCGTGGCCTTCGGGCTGTGCCTGGCGGCGGTGGGCCAGGTGCGGGACCTGGCCCTGTTCCTGGTGATCGTGTTCGCGGCGGGGGGGGCGTGGCTCAACCTCCTGTCGGGCTTCAACACCGCCGCGCAGACCGTCCTCCCCTCCTGGGTCCGGGCCCGGGGCATGTCGCTCTACGTGCTGGTCTTCTTCGGGGGCACGACGGCGGGCAGCATCCTGTGGGGTGCCGTGGCGGGTCCGGTGGGTCTACCCGGCACGCTGGCCGCCGCCGGTGCCGTGGTGATCCTCGGCGCGGTGGCCGGCGGCCGCTTCCGCATCCGGGAGACAGAGGGGCTCGACCTGTCGCCCACCCGGCACTGGCCGGCTCCCATCCTCTCCGACGAGGTCGAGCACGACCGGGGGCCGGTGCTGGTCACCGTCGAGTACCGGGTGATGCCCGGCGGCCACCCGGCGTTCGAGGCCGCCATGGCGGACGTGGGTCGCCGTCGGCGCCGGAGCGGCGCGTACTACTGGGACCTGTTCGCGGACTCCTCGGATCCGGACCGTTACGTGGAGATCTTCCTGGTCCAGTCGTGGGCGGAGCACCTGCGCCAGCACGCCCGCGTCACGGCCCTGGACCAGGCCGCCGAGGCGCGGGCCCAGGAGAACCTGGAGCCCGGTACCCGCCCGCTCATCCGCCATCACCTGGCGGCCGGACCCCAGGGGCGCTCGTGACGCCGCTGTCGCCCGGTCCGCGGGTCCGCGGACACGGGGGGGGCGCTTCAGCGGCGAGGAGTCATGAGTCGGACGAGGACGAAGAATCCGACCACGACGAGGCCCGCCTCCACCGGGTGCTCGAACACGAAGTCCCGCACGCTCCGCACGACTTCGCCGAAGTGGATGGACCGCAGGGTGGTCCCGACGTACTCGGTCAGGCTCTGGAGGGCGAGGGCGAGCATGGAAGCGTCCCTGGTCGCGGTTCGAGGCCCGGTCGTCGCGGGCGAGCGCGTCCGGCGAAACGACGGTGTCGGCTCCCAACGTACACCGGACCCGCGACGGGCGGGATGGCCGCCCATCGAGACGTCGGGCTCGTTGACAGGGTGCCCACCGGGTCCCGAGATTCGGGCCGCGACGCGCACGGCGCACCCCCGGGACGCATGACGTGAACCTCACCCGAACGCTGTTCCGCATCCTGCTCGGTCGGCGGCTCCCGCGGACCTCCGGATCGCTGCGGGTTCCGGGCCTGAGCGGACCGCTGTGCGTGCGGCGCGACGGCCACGGGATTCCCCACATCACCGCCGGGTCCGACGAGGATGCCGCCTTCGCGCTCGGCTTCGTGCAGGCGCAGGACCGCCCGTTCCAGCTCGAGCTGCTGCTGCGCACGGTGCGGGGGACGGTCGCCGAGGCCATCGGCGAGGAGGGCCTGCCGATCGACCGGCTGGCGCGCCGCATTGGATTCCGGCGCGGCGCGACGGCCCAGCTCGAAGCTTCGCGGCCCGAGGTCCGGGTCGCCCTGGAGTCGTACTGCCGGGGGGTGCGGGCGGCGTTCGAGGGCGGGCTGCCTCGCCGACCCCACGGGCACGCGCTCCTGCGGATCGACCCGACCCCGTGGGAGCCGGCCGACGCCGTCGCCATGCACCGCCTGGTGAGCTTCGTCCTGCCGGCCAACTGGGACACCGAGCTCGTCCGCCTGCGCATGCTGCTGGACGATGGGCCGGCGGCCGTTCGCGACCTGTCGGGGCCCTATCCCGACTGGCTTCCTCTCCAGGAGACGGGCCGGGCGCCGCTCCGCGCGGTGCTGGACCGGGTCGAGCAGGACCTGGAAGCGCTCGCGCGGCGAGTGGGGCTGGCCGGGGCCTCCAACGCGTGGGCACTGTCGGCCTCGCGGACCGCCTCCGGCCGCGCGCTGCTTGCCAACGATCCGCACCTGGCGCCCCAACTCCCGCCGCACTGGCACCTGGCCCACGTGCGCACGCCCACGTGGGAGGCGGCGGGCGCCGCCTTCCTGGGCATGCCGGCTTTCCTATCCGCCCACAATGGGCACGTGGCCTGGGGCGTGACGGCCGGCCTCGTGGACAACACGGATTTCTTCGTCGAGTGGATCGACGGAGACAGGGCGCGCCGCGGGGACGGATGGGAGCCATGCCGGCGCTGGTCCGAGACGATCCGGGTGAAGGGTGGCGAGCCGGTCGAGGAGGAGGTGATCGAAACGCCCCACGGTCCGGTGGTGGGCTCGGCCCTGCGCGGGACCGATCTCACCGGATTGGAAAGCGGGGAAGCCCGGGCACCGGGCGACGCGGGCACGCGTCCGGACCCGGAGATCGGGGCGCCGGCCGGAGGGCCGGCCCTCGCGCTTCGGGCCACGTGGCTCGAGCCGCGGCCCCTGGAGGGCTTCCTGCTGGCCCACCGGGCCCACACCGTCGGGGAGCTGGGCGAGCTCTTCCGTCACTGGCCCACCGTGTCCCTCAGCGTCGTGGCCGCCGACACGGCGGGGACGATCGGCTGGCGGCTGGTGGGCGAGGCGCCGACGCGGCTCCGGGGTCGGGGCACGCTGCCGGCGCCGGGCTGGGATCCGGCCGCGGGCTGGGAGGACGAGCACGTCCCGTTCGAGGCCATGCCCGCGCGCGAGGACCCGGAATCCGGGTACCTGGTCTCGGCCAACAACAAGCCGGCCGAAGACGGACCGGGTGCCCCGTGGCTGGGAGCCGACTGGATCGACGGCTACCGGGCCGCCCGGATCGAGGAGGTGCTCGGGGGCCGTACGGACTGGGACGTGGAGGCGAGCCTGCGCCTGCAGCTCGACGTGACTTGCGTGCCGTGGCGGGACCTGCGTGACGACGTGCTCGCGCTGGTGGCCGGCGCCGCACAGGAGGGCGAGGCCGGGACGTCCACGGCGCCGCCGGCCGACGACCCCGACCTGGACCTGGGTCTCGAGCTCCTGCGCGGCTGGGACGGGCGGGTCACGGCCGACTCGCCGGCCGCGTCGGTCTACGAGCTCGTCGTGGCCGGGTTGGTCGGCCGCCTGGTGCGCTCCCGGGCGCCCCACGCGTCGAGCTGGGCCCTGGGCCGGGGCTTCCACGTCCTCACGCCACGCAGCTTCTTCGGGCGCAAGGGCCACGCGCTGCTCACCCGGCTCCTGCGGGAGCGGGCCGAGGGGTGGCTCGAACGGCCATGGACGGAGGCGGTGGCCGGGGCCCTGCGCGACGCCGTTGGCCGGCTTCGGCGCGAGGCCGGCCCGGATCCGGCGAACTGGGCGTGGGGACGCGTCCGGCCGGCGTGGCTCCATCATCCTCTGGGCCAGGTGGGTCCCCTGGGCCGGGTCTTCGACCGCGGACCTCTATGCGTCGGAGGCGACGCGCATACGGTTGCCCAGTGCGCCGCGCTCCCGGAGGACCCGCTCGCGCCTGCCTCGGCGGTGCCATCCCTGCGCGTGGTCATCCCGCTGGGTGACTGGGAGGAGGCGCGCTTCTGCCTCCCGGGAGGGCAGTCGGGGAACCCCCTCTCGCCCCACTACGACGACCTCCTGCCGCACTGGCTGGGGGGGACGGGCGTGCCGATCCCCTGGTCGGAGGCGAGCGTGCGGGAGGCGGCCGTCGCGCGCCTGGAGCTCGTGCCGCAGGGGGAGGGAGAGGGACGGACCGCCGGCGGCGGCACCGGCGACTCCGGCGCGGCGCGAGCCGTGGACGGACCGGCGTGACGGCGAGCTTGCAGCGCGGACCGTGAGCGCGCCGCGCGCGCCCGGCTACGACGCCCTCGAAGGCCGGTTCGAGGAGATCCTGGCCTGCGAGCCGGTGGGCCCGGACGAGGGCGCGATCATCGGGCGCTCGCGGGAGGGCCGCCCGGTCCGGGCCTTCCGGGGGGGCTCGGGATCGCATCGCGTGAGCCTCGTGGCCGGCTGCCACGCGGACGAGCCGGTCGGCCCCCGGCTCCTCCGGCGGCTGGCGGCGCACCTGGCCGAGCTGCCGGCCGAGGACCCGCTCCTCACGGCGGCGGAGTGGTGGATCCTGCCGCACCTCAACCCGGACGGAGAGGCCGCCAACGCGGCGTGGCAGCGCCCTTCCGGCCCCACCGGGCCGGGAGCGCTCGGCGATGGTCCGGAGGCCTACGACCCCGTCCTCTACCGGCTTCACGTCGTCCGGGAGCTCCCCGGCGACGACGTCGAGTTCGGCTTCCCGGTCCGCGACGACGACCAAGGGGCTCGCCCCGAGAACCGGGCCGCGCGGGGCTGGTGGAGGGAAGCGGGGTCCTTCTCCCTGCACGCCTCCCTGCACGGGATGTCGGTGGCGGGAGGGCCCTGGTACCTGGTGGAGCCGGGTTGGCGCGGCCGGCCGGAGCTGGGCCGGCTCATGGAGCGCTGCCGGGCGTCGGCGGCGCACGCCGGCTACGCGCTGCACGATGTCGAGCGGGCCGGGGAGAAGGGCTTTCACCGGCTGGCGCCCGGTTTCGCCACCCGTCCCAACCACGCGTCCATGCGCGAGCACTTCCTGGCGGCGGGCGACCCGGCTACGGCCGCCCGCTTCCGGCCGAGCTCGATGGAGACGATCCGCGCCCTGGGCGGTGATCCCCTCACGCTGGTGTCCGAGGTGCCGCTATTCCTGGGCGCTGCGCGCGACGCGGACCCCACCGACCTCCGTTCCGTCCCCGTGGCCGACCAGATGCGGCTCCAGTGGGCCTTCGTGTGCGCCGGGCTGGAGGCGGTGACGGTTCGGATGGTTCCTGAGGGTCCCTTCCGGGCGGTGGGAAGGCATTCCGCCGGCGGGCCCTGAGACGGGGTCGCGCTCGGCGAATCCATCGAAGCGCGACGTCACGCTCGCCGCCACGGTGGCGGCCCGCATGGCCACGAGGCTCCGGCCCAGCCGGTAGGCCGCCGCACCGGGGCGGCTGGACACCGACCCCTACGATCCGCCCTCGCCCCCGGTTTCGTCCACCGCGACCCGGAGCGCACCGACCTCGTGCGGTCAGCCCCCCTCGGGGAAGGGCAGCTTCACGTCCTCCCCGTACATCCACTTGGCCACCCAGGCCCAGTTGTGCCACGTCGCCGCCAGGCGCTGCTTCGGGGTCGGGACGCCGTGGCTGTCGGCGTGGTAGAGGACGAACTTCACCGGCACGCCCACGTCCCTGAGCCCCTGGTAGAGCTCGAACCCGTTGGGCGGCGGCACCCGGGGGTCGCCGTCGTCGTGCTGGATGAGGGTCGGGGTCGAGGCCTGCTTGATGTACGTGATCGGGGAGGTCCTCGCGTACACCTTCGGCAGGTCCCAGGGCGTTCCGCCCAGGTAGGAGATCGTGAACGGGTGGATGTCGGTGTTCACGTAGTAGGTCATCCAGTCGGAGATCCCCGCGCCCACCGAGATGGCCTTGAAGCGGTGGGTGGTCGTGGTGAGGAAGGCCGAGATGTAGCCGCCCTCGCTCCAGCCCATGGCCACCATGCTGTCCGGATCGGCGATCCCGCGGTCGATGAGGCCCTGCACCCCCGACATCACGTCCCACGCGTCGCCCACGCCCAGGTTGCCCACGTTCAGCTTCTCGAACGCCTGCCCGTAGCCCAGGGAGCCGCGGTAGTTGGGCATGAGCACGACCGCGCCCCGGGCGAGCCACTGGGTGAGGGGATACACGTACGATTCGACCTGGCTGGAGAGGATGGGCAGGTCGATGCCGGTGGGCCCGCCATGGATGCGCACCACGAGCGGGTGACGGCGGGTGGAGTCGAATCCCGGCGGCGTGATGAGCACACCGTGCACGACCGCTCCGTCCTTGCTCTTCCAGGTGATGTCCCGCTCGGTGCCGATCGGCCATCCGGCCACCTGGGCCGTCATGTCCGTGAGCTTGCGCGGCCTCCAGTCGCTGGCCGACGTGAGGTAGACTTCCGACATCTCGGTCGGAGTGGCTCCCACGAATGCCGCGAACCGGGCGTCGCGCGTGTAATCCACCGAGCGGAAGGCCCGAGGCGTGTCCGTGAGCTCGGTCATCTTCTTCGAGTCGGCGTCCATCTTGTAGAGCACCGTCTGCCCCTGCCGCCATCCCTGAACGATGAGCCCATCCGGGAGCCACGCCACCGGGTCGGCGTTCGCGTCATAGGCGCCGGTGAGGAGCTCGGGCTTCCCGCCCGAGGCCCGGACCTTCGCGATCTCGTCCGTGGCGTAATAGGCGGTGTCCCCGGCGCCCGTGGAGAAAGCGATCCAGCGCCCGTCCGGGGACCACACGGGTCCGGCGTCCGGGCCCGGCCCGTCCACCAGCGTACGGATCGAGTCCGTGGCCACGTCGACCACCGACAGGTCGCGGTGCGTAAAGGACGGCACCCGGCCGTCGGGCTGGTGGCTGAACGCGATCCGGGACCCGTCGGGCGACCAGCGGAAGCCGACCACCGTGTAGGGGGCGCCCGGGGTGAGGGCTCGGAAGGCCGACCCGGAGCCGTCGGCCGGAGCGGAGGAGGTCCCGGATCCCGCCGAGTCGGCTGGCAGCTTGGCCCCGTCCCCGGTCGCGAGGGCCTTCGACAGGTCCATCACCCACAGGTGGACGGGCGGGGCGTTCTCGCTCTCGACCCTCCACTCCCCGTAGTCCTTCTTCCGCGCCTTCATGGCGGCGCTCTGGGGCTCCTGGATCGATACGGCCAGGCTCGCGCCGTCGGGGCTCCACGCGAAGGAACGCGCGCCTTCGGCCACGTCGGTGAGCGGCCGCGCCTCGCCGCCGTCGGGCCGGATGAGCCACACCTGCGTCTTGCCCTCGTCCCGGGAGGAGAGGAACGCCAGCCACTTCCCGTCCGGGGACCAGGAGGGGCTCGTGGAGCTCCCCTTCGCCGTGCGCGTGAGCTGGAAGGGCGCCGCGCCCGGCCGCACGAGCCAGATCTCCGTGTCGTACCGGTTCGCGTCCCAGTCGGCGCCCCGGACCTCGTAGGCGACGGCCGACCCGTCGGGCGCGATGGCCACCCCTCCGACCGAGCGCAGGCCTAGCACCTGCCGGAAGCTGGGGGCGCCGGCCACCTCCTGGGCACGGGCCCGCGGCGGGAGGACGAGGGCGGCGGCGACGCACAGCGCCGCGAGGGTCCGGGCTGGACGGCTGGTCATGACGGAGTCTCCGCGAAGGGGTCCACGTTTCGGGGCGGGCTCATTCTGCCGCCGAGAGACCTACGGGTCAACGCTCGGCAATCGTTTCAACGTTCTGAACAGAAGTCACCCCGAGCCGTGGCGCGAGCGCCACCGTCCCGCCATGCCGATGCGCTTGCTAACGTCATGTGGATCAATGTCTTGCCGCCCAGTCGCCAGCCCGGCGACTCCCGGTATGCTGCTTGCCCTCCGCTCCGGTACAGGGGAGACGTCGTCGGCGCGGGCCGCGCCCGGCACGGGAGGAGGCTCGATGGGAGACACGCTGTTGAACACCGGCGCGTACGTGGCGCGGCCCGCCGCCATACCCACCTTCATGGTGTCCGCCCTCCTGCTGGGCGTGGGCACCTTCACGCTGGTCCGGGAGCACCGCTCCCGGGAGAGCCGCGCCTTCGCCCTGTTCACGGTCGTCGCTGCCTGGTGGATGTTCGCCATCTCCTGGATGTACCTGGCCGCTGACGCGTCGACCGCGCTCGCCTGGGCGCGACTCGCCATCCTGGGCATTCCCTTCCTGGCGCCGGCCACGTACCACTTCGCCGTGCGGGTCCTCGACCTGGAGGAGCGCCGCTCCGCGATGGTGTGGGCCGCATGGCTGTACTTCGCGGCCTGCGCGTCGGCTCTGGTCGGATCGAGCCTGTTCCTCTCGGGAGTCCGCGACTGGGCCTGGGGACCCTATCCGGTCCTCGGCCGCTGGAGCCTCCTGTTCACGGTCCCGTTCGTGGCCCTGCTCCTGCTCACGCTCGTGGAGCTCTGGTGGGCGTGGAGGAGGTCGCCGCCGGGGACGGCGCGCCACCGTGCCCGCGCCTTCCTCCTGGCCTTCCTCGTCGGGGACCTCGCGCTCATCGACTTCCTGCCCGCCTACGGGTTGCCGGTGCATCCCGCCGGCTGGGAGGCGGTGGCCGGGTTCGCGCTCATTGCGGCGTGGGCCATCTGGCGTCATCGCCTGACGGACTTCTCTCCGGCGCTCGCCGCGGAGCAGCTGGTGCGCGCCACCTCGGAGCTGGTGGCGCTGTGCGACCATGAGGGCCTCGTCCGGTTCGCCAACCCCGCCCTGTGTCTGCTGGTCGGTGCGAGCCCCGAGGAGCTCGCCGGGAGGCCGATATCAGAGCTGGCCGCCTCGGAGGTCTCGAAGCTCACCCTCGGCAACGCCCTCGAACGGGACCGCATCACCAACGAGGAGGCGGAGCTCGTGGGCCGGGACGGCCAGACCGTGCCCGTCAGCCTGTCCGCCTGCGGGCTGCGCGATCCCAACGGGTTCCGGGTGGGCACGGCGCTCCTGGCCCGGGACATCCGCTACCAGCGCCAGATGCAGGCGGAGCTGGCGCGTCGCGCCTTCTACGACGAGGTCACCGGCCTGGCCAACCGAGCTCTCCTCCTGGACCGCATCCGGCTGGCCGGCTCCCGGGTGCAGCGCTCGGGGGAGCGCTTCGGGGTCCTGTGCCTGGACCTGGACGACTTCCACCAGGTGAACGAGGCGTTCGGACGCGAGGCCGGGGACGAGCTCCTCGCCAACGTCGGCAGCCGCCTGCAGCGCGTCGTTCGAGGCGACGACACCGTGGCCCGAATCGACGACGACCGATTCGGGGTGCTCACGGAGCGGGTGGCGGGGGCGGGCGAGGCCCGGGACGTGGCCCTGCGCATCCTGGCGGAGCTGGAACCGCCGCTCACCCTCCGCGACCGGGCCGTGTTCCCGAGCGGCTCGGTCGGGATCGCGGTGTCGCGACCCGACTACGACGACCCCGCCGAGCTGCTGCGCGATGCCCAGGCCGCCGCCAGCCGGGCCAAGGGCCAGACGCGCGAGCGGATCACCATCTTCGGCCCCGGCATCCGGGAGCACGCGGTGAGCGCGCTCGAGATGGCGGGCGACCTGCGGCGCGCGCTCGCCGAGGGGGAATTCGAGCTCTTCTTCCAGCCCATCGCACGGGTGGCGGACCTGGGGGTGGTGGCGGTCGAGGCGCTGCTCCGCTGGCGCCATCCCCGCAGGGGGCTCCTCGCTCCGGCCGCGTTCCTGAACGTGGCCCGAGAGGCCCGCATCCTCCCGCAGATCGGCTGGTGGGTCCTGGAGGAGGCGCTCGGCCGCCTGGCCGCGTGGCGCGAGCGTCACCCGACCTCGGCGCAGCTGCACGTCCACGTCAACCTGTCGGTGGAGGAGCTGACCCATCCGGAGCTGCTGCGCCGGATCGAGGGGATCCTGGCCCGCACCGGGGTCGAGCCGCGCAGCCTCGTGCTGGAGATCACCGAGCGCACCCTCCTCCACCGCTCCGAGGACGCGATCGGCATCGTGGACGCGCTCCGCTCACGGGGGATCCGGCTGTGCGTCGACGACTTCGGCACCGGGTACTCGTCGCTCGCCTACCTGGGGCAGTATCCGCTCGACGTCCTCAAGATCGACGCGACCTTCGTGCGGGCGGCCACCTGGGGGGCGGACGGGGCCACGATCCTGGAGACCGTCCTCGAGCTGTCCCGCAACCTGGGCATGGTGTCGGTGGCCGAGGGTGTGGACACGGCGGCGCAGCTCGAGCACCTGCGCCGCTCGGGCTGCGCGCTCGTGCAGGGCTACCTGCTGGCCGAGCCCATGCCGGCCAGCGAGGTCGAGTCGCGGCTGGCGGCCGGCGCGTCGCTGGTCACGTCGCCCATCGCCAGGCTCCGGGACTAGCCGGCCGACCTGTCTGCCGGGGCGGCTGGCTCGAGCCTAGGGTAGCTGGCTCACGACTCCACCCAGGCCGCGGCGGGCCAGCTCCTGGTTGAAGGGCGGGAGGTTCTGCGCCAGGGCCGTCTCCAGCTCCTGGCTCACGCCCTCGATCCTCTGCTCGAGGATCCCCTGGACCTCCCGGGCCTGGTCGGTGGGCGGGAAGTCGTTGGAGGCGACCTCCCCGGCCAGCCACGACACCCTACCGGCCAGGCGCGCGGGCCAGCGCACGTCGTCCTGTCCCGTACCGGTGAGCTTGAGCTGGATGAGCTCTCCCTCCACGTCGCGGAGCCTCGACTCCAGGGAGTCGCCGGCCGCGATCAGGTCGTCGGCTTCGGCGCTCTCCAGCACCGGCCTCAGGTTGGCGAGCTGGCGCCGCATCCACTCGATCCGGTTGGTCATGCTCGCCACCCGGTTCATGTCCGCGTACAGGGAGCGGAGCATGGTGACCTGGGCGTCGATGTCCTTCGGGCTCCCCTCGGAGTGGGGATCCTTGCGGACCGTGAGCGGCTGGCTGAAGCTCTTGCCGTCCGCCTCCAGGGTGACCGTGTAGGTGCCCGGCGGCGACAGGATCGCGAACTGCCGGCCCCACGGCATGGCGAACCATCCCTTCTTGCCCAGGTCCATCCACGTCGCGTTCTCGGGCGGCACCCGACGCCGGATCTCCATGGTCTTTTCGGTCGCCAGGTCCCACCATACCCGGTTGATCCCCGCCTTCGCGGGGCCGGACAGGGTGCGGACCGTGTCACCGGCGCCGTCCGTGATGACGAGCTTCAGGCTGTCGCCGTCCGACGGCGCGCCCTTCAGCCAGTAGGAGATCGAGGCCCCGTAGGGCGGATTGTCACCCGCCGACGGGTCGTCGAACATGGCGTTGGGCGCCGTGATGTCGTGGAACCGCCACGCCTCGCGCGGCGCGAACAGGTGCGCGGGCTCGGCCGCCACCTTCGGCGTGAGCTGCTGCAGGGGCGTCACGTCGTCCAGGATCCAGATGCCGCGCCCATAGGTGCCCACCACCAGGTCCTGGAAGTGGGGTTGCACGGTGAGCCAGTACATGGGCGCCGGGGGGAGGTCGGTCATCAGCGACTGCCAGTGCCCCCCGTCGTCCATGGAGAAGTAGAGCGCGTTCTCGGTGCCCAGGTAGAGGAGTCCGGGCCGGACGGGGTCCTCGCGCACGTTGCGGGCGAAGGACAGCGGAGTCTCCGGCACGCCGCGGGTGATCTTCGTCCAGTGCCGCCCGAAGTCCGAGGTCCTGTACACGTACGGCGCGAAGTCGCCCATCTGGTGGCGGTCGATCGTCACGTACGCCCTGGCCGAGTCGTACCTCGAAGCGTCGATGTTCCGGACCACGCCCAGGGGCGGCAGGCCCGGGAGGTTCCTGGTGACGTTCGTCCACGTCTTGCCGCCGTCCCGCGTCACCTGGACGAGGCCGTCGTTCGTCCCGGCCCAGATCACCCCCGCCTCGACCGGTGACTCGTCGATCGCGTACACGACGCAGCACGTCTCCACCTGGATGTTGTCGGGGGTGAGGCCGCCCGAGATCCCCATCCTGGTGGAGTCGTCGGTGGTGAGGTCGGGGCTGATGCGCTCCCAGCTCTGGCCGCCGTCGGTGGTCCGCATCACGTACTGGCTCCCCACGTACACGGTGTTGTGGTCGTGGGGGCTGATCTTGAGCGGGAAGGTCCACTGCCACCGGTACTTCGCGTCGTTCGCCGGGTGGCCGATGATGCTCATCGGCCACACCTCGACGTTCCGGTACTGGCGGGTCCTGTCGTCGTAGCGCACCACGATCCCGTTCACGGGCCCGTAGCCCGAGGTCGTGGACCACGCGATCCCGGGCGCCATCGTGTCCGGCGTGGCGAACCCGCTCTCGCCGCCGCCGAGCTCGTGCCACATCCCCCTCGGGATGCCCCCCGCGCCCTGCGCCGCGTAGCCCGGTCCCAGCCGGCTGTTCGAGGGCCCCATCATCGAGGGTCCGTCCTGGCGGTTGGTGTAGACCCAGTAGGGGACCTGGTTGTCCACGGTCACGTGGTAGAGCTGGCTCACGGGGAGCTGCACCCGGAACCAGGTCTTGCCGCGGTCGTGGGAGATCGACACGCCGCCGTCTCCCGCCGCCACCATGCGGTTCCCGTCCGTCGGGTCGATCCACATGTTGTGGTGGTCCCAGTTGGGCACCCGCTGGCCTTCCAGCGTCTTGACGTGCTCTCCGCCGTCCAGGGTCTGCACCCAATCGGCCGAGATGAAGTAGGCCTCATCCGGATCGTCGGGCGTGACCGTGCAGCGCGTGTAGTAGGCCTGCCGTCCGGCCAGGTTCTGGTCGTGGTTGACCAGCGTCCAGTCGTACCCGCCGTCCTCGGAGCGCCACAGCTCGCCCTCGCTCGTCTTCCCCCTCCACGGTACGCCGTCCGAGGTCTCGATGAGGGCGTAGATCCGGTCGGAGCTCGCGGGCGTGTTGCACAGGCCGATCTTGCCGATCGGACCGTCCGGGAGGCCGTGCCCTTCGAGCCGGGTCCAGTGGTCGCCCCCGTCGCGCGTCATCCAGATCCCGCTCCCGGCTCCGCCGCTCACCCGGCCCCAGGTGTG